>Ga0182021_10006621_pt1 | contig 13760 bp, 14 predicted proteins | sample 612E3MmetaG_FD_120493 | JGI IMG/M metagenome (GOLD analysis project Ga0182021, IMG submission 120493) | Permafrost microbial communities from Stordalen Mire, Sweden - 612E3M metaG (Illumina Assembly) | ecosystem: Environmental > Terrestrial > Soil > Wetlands > Permafrost | place: Sweden...
CCCATGGCGCGACGCTGCGGGTGGGTGGCGAGAGGCTCGAACGGGCCGGCACCTTCTACGCCGCGACCGTGCTCAGCGACGTGGCGCCCGGCAGCCAGATCCTGCGCGAGGAGATCTTCGGACCGGTGCTCGCCATCGTCACGTTCACCGACGAGGACGAGGCCGTACGCATCGCCAACGACACGGAGTTCGGACTGGTCAGCTACGTCTACACGCGCGACCTCGCGCGCGGGCAGCGCATGATCGAGCGGCTGGAGACCGGGATGATGGGGCTCAACGTCGGCGTGGTGTCCAACCCGGCAGCGCCGTTCGGCGGCTGGAAGCTCTCGGGCCTCGGCCGCGAGGGCGGCGCGGAGGGGATCCACGAGTACCTGCAGACCAAGTACACGCTGACGCCCGACCCGTTCGCGTGAGGTGGGCCCCGCGGGTCAGTCCGTGAGCAGGAACACGACCTGCGCCGGCGACGCACCCGTCATGGTGACAGTGGCCACGTACGTCCCGGCTTTGAGGGTGGTCGCTACGGTCTTGCAGGTCGCCTGCGAGCGGTGACGGTCCCAGGTCGGTTTCCAGGTGGCGGCGGCACCAGCGGCGAGGGCCTGCGATCCGGTCGGCGCCCACTGCGCGCAGTCGCCGGTCGACCAGATCTCGTCGGTGCCGGACACGATCTTGAGCGTGAACCTGCCGTCGAAGGTGAGCGTGCAGGCGTCCGTCCCGGCATTGGTCACCGTGATCGTGAACACATCCGTGGTACCGGCCTTGACCGTACCGGCGCCCGTGATCGTCAGCCTCAGCACACCCGTGTCACAGGCCGCGGGTGCAGAGGCCGACGCCGGCATGCTGGAAGCGGGAGCCGTGGTCGGCTGGTCCGTCGCGGTGGCTGGGGCGGCGCTCATGGAGGCGGGGGCCGGGAGCGCTGTGGCCTCGAGTGAGTCGGGAGGCGAGGGGGTACGGGTCGTGGCGGCGGCTGCCTTGGTGGCCGCCGGCGTGGCCGTCTTCGGGCCACCGATGAGGGAGACCAGCCACATGACCAGCGCGATGACCAGTACGAGCCCGATCAGGACGATGGCGCGACGGAACCAGTACACCCGTTGGGGAAGCCGACCGGGTGCGGTCTTCCGGACGTCCGGCTCCATACGAGCATCGTACGAACAGCGACTGCGCACGGCCGTGACCGGCGCGCGGCCGAGGCTCAGCCCAGACGGTACGCAGCCTCGGTGAGCCGTACGAGACCGTCCCGGATCAGGGCCGCGCGGGTCTCGCCGACACCCTCGACGTCACGCAGCTCGCTGTGCGAGGCGGCGAGGAGCCCCTGCAGGCCGCCGAAGTGGTCGAGGAGCCGGGGGGCCAAGGAGTTGGGGAGCCGCTGGATCAGCAGCAGCTGACGCATCCCTCGCGGCGTGAGCCGGTTGTCGAGGGCCGAGAAGCCGAGGGCGGCGGCGACGCGGTCGAGGTCGACGATCTCCGCGTCGACCAGGTCGCCGAGCCGGTCGAACGTCATCACCTCGGCGTCGTCGCAGTAGTCGAGGCGCAAGTGGCCGGCGAGGTCGGAGAGGTGGTCGGTCGCCTCGTGGAGCTGGAGGTCGAGCAGACGTCCGTCGACGCCCAGCTGACGGATGTAGCCGCGCACCTCGCCCGCCAGGCGCCGTACGAGCTCGAGCCGTTGGGCGACCAGCACGACGTCGCGCGCGGTCACCTGATCGGCCACCTCGAGGGCCGACAGGGTGGCCGTCACGCCTTCGAGCCTGTCGTTGTAGCGGCTCAGCGCGTCGAGCGCCTGGTTGGCGCGTGCCAGCAGGGCGTCAGTGCGCTGTACGACGTGGCGCTGGCCATCGAGGTACAGCGCGATCGTCGACATCGACGCGGACACCGTCACCACCGGGATGCCGGTCTGCTTAGCGAGCCGGTCGGCGCTCGCGTGCCGGGTGCCGGTCTCGACGGTCTCGATCGAGGCGTCGGGCGTGAAGTGGACGCCCGCCCGTACGATCCGGCTGAGATCGGCCGTCACCACCAGTCCGCCGTCCATCTTCGACAGCTCACGGAGCCCCGTGGCGGTGAACGGCGCGTCGACGTGGAAGCCGCCGGTCGACACCGCGGCCACCCCCTCGGTGTCGCCGAGAGCGATCAGCGCGCCAGTACGTCCGGCGAGGATCCTGTCGAGGCCTTCACGGAACGGTGTCCCAGGCGCCATCTGCGCCTGGTAGCGACCCAGTCGGTCGTGGTCCACCTCTGCCTCATCTCTCCGGGGTGATTCCGCATCGTAGTCGGCCCACCTGGGAGTGCCTGAGGACTCGCCTGGGCTCCGGTCGACACCTCCGCGTAGCTCGGCCGCGGTCGACCGTGCGGCCCGTCACCCAGAGCTCTCGCTTCCCCGTCGCGCGCGCAGGTCGAGGGAGGCCAAAGCCTCGTGGAGGGTGGCCGCCTGTACGACCCGCATGGTCGCGGGGATGTCGAGCCGCTCGCCTTTGCCCGGTACGGGCACGACCGCGGTGGTGAACCCGAGCCGGGCGGCCTCCTGCAGCCGGCGCTCGAGGCCCGGCACGCGCCGGAGGTCGCCGGCGAGGCCCACCTCCCCCAGCGCGATCACCTTCGCGGGGAAGTTGCGGTCCAAGGCCGCCGACGCGACCGCCACCGCCAGCGCCAGGTCGGACGGCGGCTCGTCGACCCGGGCGCCACCGACCGTCGAGGCGTACACGTCCTTCGTCGACAGCGGCAGGCCCGCCTTGCGCTGCAGCACCGCGAGCACCATCTGGAACCGCCCGGAGTCGAGTCCCGTCGTCACGCGTCGCGGCGGCACCTGCTGCGGCGACGGCGCGACGAGCGCCTGGATCTCGGCCAGCAGCGGCCGGCGGCCCTCGAGGGTCACCGTGACGCAGGTGCCGGGGACAGGCTCGTCGTGGCGCGTCGTGAACAGCCCTGACGGGTCAGGGACCTCGACGATCCCCGCCTCGACCATCTCGAAGCAGCCGACCTCGTCAGCCGGCCCGTACCGGTTCTTGGTCGCCCTGACCATGCGGAACCCGGAGTGTCGGTCGCCCTCGAACGACAGCACGACGTCGACGAGGTGCTCCAGAAGCCGGGGTCCTGCGATCGAGCCGTCCTTCGTCACGTGCCCGATGATCACCGTCGACATGCCGCGGCGCTTGGCAACCCTGACCAGGGCGGCCGTCACCTCCCGGATCTGCGAGACCCCACCCGGAGACCCCTCGGACTCAGTGGTGCCGATCGTCTGCACGGAGTCGACGACCAGCAGCGACGGCGCGACCTCCTCGATGTGGCCGAGCACGGTGCCGAGATCGGTCTCGGCTGCGAGGAACAGGTCGTCGGCGACGTTGTGCGTACGGGTCGCTCTGAGGCGTACCTGAGCCGGCGACTCCTCGCCCGTCACGTACAGCGTGCGGCGCCCGTTGCGCGCCCACTTCGCCGCGACCTCGAGCAGGAGGGTGGACTTGCCGACGCCAGGTTCTCCCGCGAGCAGCGCGACCGCACCAGGAACCAGCCCGCCCCCGAGGACACGGTCCAGCTCGCCGACACCGGTGAGGACCCTGTGGGCGGCCTGCTCGTCGACCTCGCCGATCGGCACCGCACGGCTCAGGGGCGCGGTCGCTGCCACGTGCTGCAGTCGGGGGGCATCTGCCTCGGCAACGCTTCCCCAGGTCTGGCACTCGCCGCAACGACCGACCCAGCGCACCGACGTCCACCCGCACTCGGTGCACCGAAACGTCGCTCGTGTCTGCTTCACCATGGCCGTGACTCTCTCACGCCGCTCCGACAGTCTCTCGACCGGCACGACAGGGCGAGCCGAGTGCGGCAGCGACACCGTGGACGGAGCCGCCCGCGCGAAGCCGGGCGGCCAGGCGCCTTATGAGTGGTTGTGCCCGTGAGGTCCGACCTGCGAAATGGCGGTAGTGCCCGCCTCGATCGAGCCGTGTGGACACGACAGTTCGCGGGTCGGACGCGGAGTCTTCTCTTTCCATGGGAATCGCAAGACACAGAGGCACGCAGCCGAGCTCGGCCACCACTTCGTCGTGGGACCAGTTGAGCTCAGCTCAGATGCGTACCTCGCCCGCGTCGGTGACGAAGGTCACCGACTGCACGCCGGGGTAGCCGCTGGGGGAGGAGAAGTCGATGCCGACGCCGTCGAAGACTCGCGGTACGGACTCGCCCAGCCAGTTCTCGACACGCTGCCGGTTGCCGGCGATCTCGATGTCTTTGAGCACCACCGTGCCCGTGAGCGCGCTCGGCCGGACGTCGGGCTCGGACAGCCAGGTGATGAAGTACGGGAGCTGCGGGTCGGCGATGAGGCCCTTCACGCCGATCTGGCGCCACTCGAGCGCGCGGCCGTCGGGGAAGTGACGCAGGCCCACCACTGCGGGGCGGTCGAGCCGCTCCTCGAAGGAGGTGAGGTCGTCGACGGAGACGACCCAGCCGAGCCAGCCACCGCCCAGCTCGGAACGTGCGCGTACAGCCTGGCCGTACGGAGCCTTGTCGGCCGCGGGATGGTCGAGCACCTCGACGATCTCCAGGTAGCGGTCGTCGGCGAGCGGGATGAGCCGCATGATGGTGCCGAACCTCGGGTGAATCCCGCCGTCGCGGGACTTCACTCCGAGCGCCTCCTCGAACCTCTTCGCCTCCGCGGCAAGCCCGGCTGGTCCGACGGCGTAGACGACATGATCGACGTGCATGGGCCCATTCTTGTCGGAGCGGCACCCCACCGCGAAATCGGGTCCCTGCGTGGGGGTCTTTGTGCTTGTCAGCGTGGAATCATGCCAACCTGTAGACGCGGGGACGTCACGAAGTGAGACACGCGGGCTAGGCTGGCAAGGTGTCTGCTCAACCGATCGCAACGAGTTCGGCCAAGGTGCTGCTGTCGACATCCTCGGTCTATCCGGAGACCACAGCGAGCGGGTTTGAGCTCGCCGCCGCGCTCGGCTACGACGGAGTCGAGCTCATGGTCGGCATCGACCCGGTGGCCGCCGACATCGATGCGGTGGAGAAGCTGCGCGACTTCCACGCCGTACCGGTCCTCGCCGTGCACGCTCCCTGCCTCCTCGTCACCCAGCGCACCTGGGGCGACGACCCGTGGGAGAAGCTGGCCATGTCCGCCGAGGCGGCCAGGCGGCTCGGCGCCGACACCGTCGTCGTCCACCCGCCGTTCCGGTGGCAGGGCACGTACGCGTCGGGCTTCGAGGCGGGCATCCGGCGCCTCAACGACGACTCGGGCGTGCGGTTCTGCGTGGAGAACATGTACCCGTGGCGTACGCCCGTACGGAACTTCAAGGCCTATCTGCCGAGCTGGGACCCGTCCGACCTCGACTACGACTTCCTGACCCTCGACCTGAGCCATGCCTCGACGGCCAAGGCCGACTCGCTGGAGCTCGCGAAGTCGTGGGGGAGCAGGCTGAAGCACCTCCATCTCACCGACGGCAGCGGCTCGGCGATGGACGAGCACATGCTCCCCGGGCAGGGCGACCAGCGCGCCGACGAGGTGCTGGCGCACCTTGTCGAGAGCGACTTCGACGGGCATGTCGTGCTTGAGGTGAACACCCGCTCGATCGGCTCCCGTGGCGCACGGGAGCATGCCCTGGCGGACGCGCTCGCGTTCACCCGTACGCACCTCGGGCAGCTGGCCGGAGCCTCGACCGCCTGACGCGGATCAGGGGTGCCACCACTCCTTGATCGCTGAGACCTCTCCGGCGGCGTTCGTCGAGTACGTGACGACGACCTCCGCGCCGCTCGAGGACGTGGGCCACGTCTTCTCGGCCATCGGCACGGTCACGTAGTCGGTGGGCTGACCGCTCGGACCGACCACGGTGAGGATGGTCCCCGTGACCAGCGGAACCGTGTACGTCTTGGTGTTGAGGTTGCGCAGCTCGTAGTCGTTCGGCGGGGGCTCGGTGAGGTCCTTGCAGTTCGGGTCGGTGCTCGGGTACATGCACATCGTCAGGGGGTCGAGCACGACGCTCCAGCGCCCGGAGACCTTGGTGAGCTTGTACAGGTAGGCGTACGTGTAGCCGGCCGGCAGCTTGTCGAACGCCGACGACGTGCTCGTGCTCGCGGAGGCTGCGGAGCTCGCGGGGCTGGGCGTCGGTGCGGACGCGGTGGCCGGAGCGGTCGTCGACACGGGCGCGGACGTTGCCGTACTGACGCTCGGCGCGGTGGTCGACGAGCTGCACGCGCTCAGTGCCAGGGCGACGGCCACGACGACCAGGCTCTTGTTCATGTGGCGATTCTCCACTCCCGCAGCCCCTAAGGCGTGCAGACGCGAGCATCCGTGGCCACATTGTCGCGACGGGAAGGCCGTGCGTCGTCGATTCTGCTGCAGGCCGCTCAGGCCCGGCCCTCGCGTTCGTCGACGTTGGCGGTGAAGAAGTCCTCACCTGCTCCCCCGATCGCACCGACCCGCATGGCACCATGGTCGCCATGCGGACCTACACGGCGACGGTGCCGGTCGACGAGCAGTGGATCTCCATCACCAAGGGTCTCAAAGAGCCTGCCGAGTGGTCCGAGAACGACCCTGCGATCCAGCTGCGCTCCAGCGCCGACTGGGGGCAGCAGGTCGGCGTGGAGCTTCAGGTGTACGAGCAGGAGGAGATCCCGACCGTACCGAGCGGCGCCTGGCAGCGGGACACGGTGAACACCGTGACGGTGGACGGTGAGCTGCACGTCGAGACGGGCACAGGCCGCCAGGCGGAGCTGCCGGAAGTACCAGCCGGCGACTACGCCGTCACCACGTGGGTCATGGGACGCAGCGAGAACGCGGAGATCGTGGCCAAGTGGGAGAAGACGCTCCCCACGGGTGAGGCAGGCGAGGTCGGGGCCCCCGACTGCGCGGAGCGGTGGATCGTGCAGCTCCAGCGTCGCGAGGCGCCGCGCTCGGTGTCGTACGGGTCCTGAGCCGTCTGTCCGGGCCGGTCAGGTCGGCGTGACGTAGATCGACACCCGCCCTGTGTCCTCGTTGCCCGGGGAGGCGCGGTTCCAGTCGACCCAGCGGTCACGCAGCCGCATTCCCGCCATGCGCGCCATGAGGTCCATCTCGCCGAACCACACCCAACGGTGGTGCGAGGCGAAGACCTGGCTGTCCCCGACGCGGTAGTGGTGCGACGTGAGCTGCTGTGCGACCAGGTCGTACGTGTCGAACCCCAGGTTCTGCTCCCCGATCTCGAACGGCACTCCCTCGGCGCCGGGCGGGAACCGGCGGAGGTCGGGCTCGCCCTGCTCGACGACGAAGGTGCCGCCCGGGGCGAGGTGGGCCGCCGCGTTGGCGAAGCACGCGACCTGCTCGTCCTGCTCGACGAGGTTCGACAGGGTGTTGAAGACGAGGTACACGAGGCTGTGCGTGCCAGGCACCCTCGTCGTCGCCATGTCGCCGATGGTGACGGCGATCGCGTCGCCTCCCGGCTTGCGCCGCAGCTCGGCAACCATGTCCTCGCTGAGCTCGATGCCGGAGACCGGCACGCCGCGTGCGGCGAGCGGGAGCCCGACCCGACCTGTACCGATGGCGAACTCGAGCGCTGACCCCCCGGCCGCCAGCTCCTCGAGAACGCCCAGCATCGGCGCCAGCGCCTCCGCCGTCGAGATCTCGGCGCAGTCCTCGTCGTACCTCTCCGCCACGACCCCCGTGAACACGTTCTGCATGCTCCGAACCCATCACAAGGCACCAGGCTGGGGCAAAGGGTTATCGCGGTTCCAGCTGCCCAAACGGGCGAAATGGGCTCTGGAGGCCCAGCTGTCGCGTTTGAGCAGCGAAAACCAGGATTGTGTCGACACTCCACAGCCCGGCCAGGCAGACTCAGCGCCGTGGACAAGCCGCGGTACGGCCTCGAGATGCTCATCGTGCTGTTCCTGGGGCTCGGCAGGTCGGCCGTCTACTCGTTGCTGTCGATCATCGAGGAGCTCACACGGCCGAACCAGCCGCTGAACCAGCAGACGACGACGCTGAACACCTCGGCCGTACCGGACCGGCCCTGGCTCGACCTCGCGTACCAGGTCACGTACATCGTGTTCCCCCTCGTACAGGTCCTGCTGGTCCTGTACCTGCTGCACCTCACCCACCAGCACGCTCGGCGGCTCATCGGGTTCGACCTGACCCGACCGGGGCGCGACCTCGGCTGGGGGTTCGGCATCGCGGCCGGCATCGGCATCCCCGGTCTTGGCATCTACCTCGGCGCCCGCGCTCTCGGGCTCAACACGAACGTCGACCCGGCCAACCTCGCCGCGAACTGGTGGACCGTACCGGTGCTCATCTGCCTCGCCGCCATGAACGGCATCGTCGAGGAGGTGACGATGCTCGGGTACGTGCTGACGCGCTTCGCCGACCTCGGCCAGAAGCCGTGGGTGGGCATCGTGGTCTCGGCGCTGATCCGCGGCTCGTACCACCTCTACCAGGGCTTCGGCGGCGCCTTCGGCAACCTGCTCATGGGCCTCGTGTTCGGCTGGCTGTACAAGCGGTTCGGCCGCGTGATGCCCCTCGTCGTGGCGCACACCATCCTCGACATCGTGTCCTTCGTCGGCTACGCCCTCGCGAAGCCGTACCTGCACTGGCTGTAGGTGCTCGCCGCGACCTTCGTCGCGTCGGCCCTTGTCGAAACCGGCAAGGCCTCCGCGGCCTTGGAGGGGTACGGGACGTGGCACATGCCGTGACGGCGCCGCCCCCGTGGAAACCCGCAGAGCCACCGAGCGAGCCCCGTTAGGCTGTGCGCCATGCGCGTTGGAGTCTTCGGGGCCACTGGTCAGGTCGGTCGGGTCATGCTCACCTTGCTCGCGGAACGGAAGTTCCCGTACGACGAGCTGCGGGTGTTCTCGTCGGCACGTTCGGCCGGCAGGACGGTGACGTGCGGCGGCAAGGAGTACGTGGTCGAGGACACCGGGACCGCCGACTTCACGGGCATCGACATCGCGATCTTCTCCGCCGGGGCGACGATGTCGGCGATCTACGCACCGCTGGTCGCCGCCGCGGGCGCGATCGTCGTCGACAACTCGTCCGCGTGGCGCAAGGACGCGCAAGTACCGCTCGTGGTCTCCGAGGTGAACCCCGGCGACACGCTGAACCCCTCGAAGGGCATCATCGCGAACCCCAACTGCACGACGATGGCTGCGATGCCGGTCCTCAAGCCGTTGCACGACGAGGCGACGCTGACACGGCTGATCGTGGCCACGTACCAGGCCGTCTCAGGGTCCGGCGTCAAGGGCGTCGCCGCCCTCACCGACCAGATCGCCGCCGCCGGTGACGCGTCCGGGCTGGCGATCGACGGCGACGCCGTGCCGCTCGGCGACCCCGCCCCGTACGTGCTGCCGATCGCCTACAACGTCATCGCCTACGCCGGCAAGCTCGTCGACGACGGCACGCTCGAGACCGACGAGGAGCAGAAGCTCCGCCACGAGTCGCGCAAGATCCTCCACATCCCGGGGCTCGCGGTCGCCGGTACGTGCGTGCGCGTCCCCGTCTACTCGGGCCACTCGCTCGCGATCCACGCGGAGTTCGACCGGCCCATCACCCCGGAGCGTGCGACCGAGCTGCTGAAGGCCGCGCCCGGCGTCGAGCTCGCGGACGTGCCGAACCCGCGCTACGCCGCCGGCAAGGACCCGTCCTTCGTGGGCCGGATCCGCGTCGACCAGTCCGTGCCGGACGGCAAGGGCCTCGTCCTCTTCGTGTCGAACGACAACCTCCGCAAGGGCGCGGCACTCAACGCCATCCAGATCGCCGAGATCCTCGCGAGCAGGCTCACGCGATGACGATCGCGCTGCTCGGCGTCGGCATGATGGGCGAGAACCTGCTCGCCGGACTGCTGGCGAGCGGGATCCCTGCCGACCGGATCGTCGGCACCGACCTGCGCCCCCAGCGGCAGCGCGAGATCGCCGAGAAGTACGACGTGGTGGTCGTCGCCGACAACACCGAGGCGGTCGCCGGGGCCGACACGGTCGTCGTCATCGTCAAGCCGTACGACGTCGCGGCCGCGCTGGACGGCATCTCCGCGGCTCTTGCGCCCGGCGCGTTGGTCATCTCGCTGGCGGCCGGGGTCGAGCTCGCGGTCATCGAGGCGCACGTCCCGACCGGGACACCCGTCGTGCGTGTCATGCCGAACACGCCCGCCTCCGTCGGTGAGGGCATGTCGGCCATCGCGGGAGGCACCTGCGCGACCGCAGAGCACCTCAGCCGTACGAGCGACCTGCTCGGCGCCGTCGGCCGCGTGGTCACGGTGGCCGAGAAGCACCTCGACGCCGTCACGGCCGTGTCGGGGTCCGGTCCCGCGTACGTCATGTACGTCGCCGAGGCCATGATCGACGCCGGCGTGCTGCTCGGGCTGCCCCGCGACGTCGCGACGACCCTCGCGACCCAGACCCTGTACGGATCGGCCAAGCTGCTGCGCGACTCCGGCACCCACCCCGCCGTCCTGCGTGAGAACGTCACGTCGCCTGGCGGTACGACAGCGGCCGCGCTCCGTACGCTCGACGACCATGGCGTGAAGGCTGCGTTCATCGCCGCCATGGAAGCGTGCCGCGACCGCAGCCAGCAGCTCGCCGCCCAGGCCCGCGCGCACTGAGGCCGGGGTCGCCGCCCGTCTGGATACGATGAGCCCATGGCGCAGGAGCTGGTGGTCGGCTACAACCCGCTACCCGCGGCGGAGCGGGTGGCGCACTACCAGGGGCTCGTACGGTCCCGGCTGATCTGGCTCGGAATCGGCGTCGTCCTCCTGCTGCTCCTGTGGTTCTGGATGCGTGACCAGCTGGACGCGGCCCAGACCATCTGGATGTTCGTCATCGGCTTGGCGTTCTCAGGCATCTGGCTCGTGCTCGCGATCGTGCTCTACTTCAGCGCGAAGCGGGGGCTCGACAGGATCAACGCCACGCAGGGGTACGCGATCAGGGTCGACCCGCAGGGCATCGAGGTCGCCGGCAAGACGGTGTCCTGGCCGGACGTGGCCGGTATCGCGACCGTACGTGGGGCCCTGGGAGGACAGCCGAGGCTCACGCTGCGCGACACCGCCGGCTCGACGGCCTCCGTCCCGATCACGTTCCTCGACACGCTTCCCGGCACGCTCGACTCCGCGATCCGCGCCTACTCCCGCGGCAGCCAGTGGATCGACACGTCGAAACTCGGCAACTGACCGCCCCTGGCGCCCCGACGCCCCACAGGGTCGAGGCTCGTGAAAGACTGACCTGCGTCCAACGAACAGGAGCTGACATGCCCATTGCAACCCCTGAGGTGTACGCCGCGATGCTCGACTCGGCGAAGGCGAACTCGTACGCCTTCCCGGCCATCAACATCACGAGCTCGCAGACCCTCAACGCCGCACTCGCCGGTTTTGCCGAGGCGGGCAGCGACGGCATCATCCAGGTCTCGACCGGCGGCGCGGACTACGCGTCCGGCCCGACGATCAAGAACATGGTCACCGGCGCGGTGGCTCTCGCCGAGTACGCGCACGTCGTCGCCAAGAACTACCCCATCAACATCGCGGTCCACACCGACCACTGCCCGAAGGACAAGCTGCCGGGCTTCGTACGGCCGCTGATCGACATCTCCATCGAGCGCGTGAAGAACGGCCAGAACCCGCTCTTCCAGTCGCACATGTGGGACGGTTCCGCGGTCCCGCGCACCGAGAACCTGGCAATCGCCGAGGAGCTCCTCGCGCTGACCAACAAGGCCCACCAGATCCTCGAGATCGAGGTCGGCGTCGTCGGTGGCGAAGAGGACGGCGTCGCCAACGAGATCAACGAGAAGCTGTACTCGACGATCGAGGACGGCATGGCCACCATCGAGGCCCTCGGCCTCGGCGAGAACGGCCGCTACATCACCGCGCTGACGTTCGGCAACGTGCACGGCGTGTACAAGCCGGGTGCGGTCAAGCTGCGTCCGGCAGTGCTCAAGGAGATCCAGGACGCGGTCGGCGCCAAGTACGGCAAGGACAAGCCCTTCTCCCTCGTCTTCCACGGCGGCTCCGGCTCCAGCGCCCAGGAGATCTCGGACGCGGTCGACTACGGCGTCGTGAAGATGAACATCGACACCGACACCCAGTACGCGTTCACGCGTCCGGTCGCCGGCTGGATGTTCGCCAACTACGCGGGCGTGCTCAAGATCGACGGCGACGTCGGCAACAAGAAGCTGTACGACCCCCGCGCGTGGGGCAAGGAAGGCGAGAAGGGTCTCGCCAACCGCGTCATCGAGGCCGCCACCGAGCTCCGCTCGGCCGGCAAGACGCTCGGCGTCTGAGCTCAGCAAGCATCGGTTCCGCGTGGCCGGTCCCCTCGGGGGCCGGTCACGCGGCGTTTCCGGGGCGCAGGCGTGACGCTGCGGCCGCGAGGCGGCTGCGGACGGCGGTGAGGGCGTTCGGATGCGGCGCCCGCCGCTGCCAACGCTCGTACAGCCGAAGGGAGGCCCAGCAGCCGACGAGCGCGTACACCACACCGAGGATCACGTCGAACACGTAGTGCTCGCCCATGTACACGACGCCGAGCCACATCGTCAGCGGGTAGATCATCGTCCAGCCGGCCCGTCTCCAGCCGAAGGCCAGGACCAGGAACACGGCCGCGATGAGGGGGAAGGCCGCGTGGAGCGACGGCACCGCGGCCACGTTGTTGGGCGAGACCGTGTTGTCCAGTGCAGAGAAGTTGTGCACCCCCATGGCCTGGGCGACGGCACCGGAGATCCGTACGAAAGGGCCGCCGAGAAGGTTGTCCTGTGCGGCCATCCACGGGGGAGCCGCGGGATAGATCGCGTACGTGACGATCCCCGCCAGCGTCGTGCCCACGATGGCCCACTCGAACGGCCAGAAGAACTTCGGCCGCCAGCGCCACAGCACGAGGCTGACGATGACCGGCATGAGGAAGTGCATGAGGTAGAGGCCCAGGAAGACGAAGTCGTACCAGCTCACGTGCCCGCGCCACAGGTGCTGCTGCAGCCACACCGTCGGCACCGTCCCGTGGAAGAGCCACTTGTCGACGTCGAGCTGGGGCAGGAAATGGATGCTGGTGTTGATCTTGTCTGCCCAGCCGCGCATCCAGTCGAAGACGATCAGCGCCCCCATGAACGGCGCGAACCTCACGAGCATCTGGAGCGTGAGCCCCAGCACCGCGCCGCCCACCACGAGCACCAGCAGCAGCGTGTCCGGCTCCCAGAACGTGTGCTCGACGAGCAGGAATGCCACGACCGCGGCGACGACCACGACCCGTACGAGCCGACTGAGCGGTACGTGCCGGTGACGCTCGGCCGCCGTGGCCGCCGGCTCCGCGCCTGAAGCCATCTGCTCTCTGATCAACGTCATCCCCCCACCCGAGGACGGGAACTCGTGGATCCGCTGTCTGAAGACTGTGGTTTACCCGTGAGACCTCTTTCGAACCCCCGCGAGCTGAGCCTCCTGTCCGGGCCAGCGCCGGTCGCGCATCCAGCAACCCGCTGGCGCTGCCCTCTGGTCCGCGGTGAGGCCCGACCGACGCTCTCCGGGTTATGAGCACCACTTCCTGAACTCTTGTCGAGCAAACCGAAGGTGTTCGGTTTATGCAGGCGATTTCGCGCTTCATAGGCCGAACAACTGTGGTCGCGCTCTGCAGGCCGTCGAGGCAGGCGTTCAAAAGCCGAAAAAAGTGGGCCGGACTCCGACTGCCATCCGCGGACTGCATCCACTGCCGGCGATCGCTGCACATGACCGCACCCGCCGCCTGTACGCGCTGAGCCGTACGTATCAGAAGCCCTTGTCGCGAGCTCTTTGAAGGATGTCTCGTCACATCCATCCAAGGAGCACGCCATGGCCGCCGTCACCGACCGA
>Ga0182021_10006622_pt1 | contig 13757 bp, 14 predicted proteins | sample 612E3MmetaG_FD_120493 | JGI IMG/M metagenome (GOLD analysis project Ga0182021, IMG submission 120493) | Permafrost microbial communities from Stordalen Mire, Sweden - 612E3M metaG (Illumina Assembly) | ecosystem: Environmental > Terrestrial > Soil > Wetlands > Permafrost | place: Sweden...
CATCGCTTTTCGTGGTCTGTCATCCTCGCGCGCTCGGTGAGAGTTCCGGGGCACGACAGGCCACAAAACCCGATGGCCTGTCCCACCGGGGCACTTGCCAAGCTCCAAAGTGAACAGTATTGGCCTTAGCCGGCATTTCTCACGAGTGTTCCTGTGCGACGTGGCGCAGGCACTCATGCCGGTGCCCGCCTTCGACACCATGTCACAGCCGCGAACAAGTATCGAGACGAGTCTCGACACGGCAGGCAAGAGTGCCGGCAAGAGTGCCTGCGCCACGTCGGCTGGGCGGAGGGTGAGAAATGCGCCTTAGTGGATCCGTCCGCTCGGACGGGCATGACCGCGAGGCAGTGCAAATCGTTTACCATAAGCTTTAATCGCCTCGCGCTTCAGATTTCCAACTGGAACATGTCACAAGACGACGCAATTCTTCTCTCGCAGGGTGGCGGCGCCCTCAGCCGATCGGAGATCGAGCGGATCGTGCGCAAGATCGTACTGGCGCGCGCCGGTGCGGTGGGCCGGCCGGAACCTCCGTCGCTTCGGGTTGACGCGTCCGCGCGTCACCTGCATCTCAGCCAGGAGGACCTGGAGACGCTGTTCGGCCCCGGCTACGAACTCAAGGTCCACCGTCCGCTGTACCAGGAAGGGAATTTCGCCGCGCAGGAGACGGTCACCATCATCGGGCCGCGCAGCCGGCTGATTTCGAACCTGCGAATCCTGGGGCCGCTGCGCAAGAAGACGCAGGTGGAACTGGCGTTCACCGACGCCATCAGCCTGGGGTTCGACAATCTCCCAATCCGTCTTTCGGGCGATACCGCGGGCACGCCGGGCGCGGTGTTGATGGGTCCGCACGGCGTGCTGGAACTGAAGGAGGGCGTGATTCGCGCCGCCATTCACGTCCACATGAATCCATCGGAAGCCGCGTACTATGGAGTGCGCCAGGGCGACCTGATGAAACTGCGCATCGGGGGAGCGTCCGCCCTGACGTTTGAGCGCGTCCACGCACGCATCGACCCCACCTCGCGCTTGAACGTCCATATGGACACGGACGAAGCCAACGCCTGCGGACTGCACCTGACCAAAGATATCGAGCTCATCAAGTAGAACAATATGCCAAGCAAACAAGCACTGGGAATGATCGAGACGAAGGGCCTGGTGGCCCTGATCGAGGGCACCGACGCGATGCTCAAAACGGCGAACGTGACCTTCGCCGGCTGGGTCTCGGTAGGATCGGGACTGGTCACGGCTTTCGTGGAAGGAGACGTCGGCGCGGTGAAGGCGGCGACGGATGCGGGCGCGGCGTCGGCGCGCCGGGTCGGGGAACTCTCCAGCGTGCTGGTGATTTCGCGGCCTCACGACGAACTGCCCAATTTCGCCGGCGCGCCGAAGCCACCGGCGCCGGGTGCGCGGAAGGATCATCAGGCGCTCGGACTGATCGAGACCCGCGGCCTGGTGGGATTGATCGACGCCTCTGACGCCATGTGCAAGGCGGCGTCGGTGCAACTGTTGAAGATCGTCGAGATTGGCGGCGGATTCGTCACGGCGGTCGTGCTCGGCGACGTGGGCAGCGTGAGGGCGGCGGTGGACGCCGGCGCCGTGGCCTGCCGCGAGGTCGGCGAATTGATTTCGGTGCACGTCATTCCACGCCCGCACGAAGGCGTGTTCGATGGCATTTTGAGCTAGCCGCAAGAGAGGAATCATGAGCGACGCAATCGGAATGGTAGAGACCAAGGGAATGGTGCCGCTGGTACAAGCCACGGACGCAATGCTGAAGACGGCCAACGTGACGTACCACGGCTGGAAGAAGGTCGGCAGCGGCTTCTGCACGGTATTTGTATCGGGAGACGTCGGCGCGGTGCAGGCGGCGGTGGACGCGGGCGCGGCGGCGGCGCGGGCCGTGGGCGAAGTCAGGAGCGTGCTGGTGATTCCGCGGCCGCACGACGACCTGAACAGCGTGCTGCCGAAGTAAGCCACGGAGAGAATGGATGATCGCGAATCAGGAACTAATTCAGGCCATTGCGCGGGAAGTGCTGGCGCGGATCGAGGAGCGGCTGGGACCGCCCGCGCCCCCTGGCGCCGCGGGCAAGGGCGCCGATGGCGTCTTCGAAACCGTCGATCAGGCTGTGAAGGCGGCGGTGGCCGCGCAAAAGCGCGTGGCCGCCATGGGCCTGGAAGAGCGCGAGCGAATGACCACCATCATCCGCCGCATCTGCCATGACAATGCGGATGAGCTGGCGCGCATCGAACTGGCCGAGACCAAGATCGGCCGCGCGGATCACAAAGCCGTAAAGCTGCGCAATATCCGGTTTGTCCTGGGCACGGCGGCCATGCGCACCGATGCCGCCTCCGACGCGCCGGGCCTGTGCCTGATCGAGTACGCGCCGTGGGGTGTGATCGGCATGGTCTTGCCTGCCACGCATTCCGTGCCCACCATGGCGAGCAATGCGATCAATATTCTGGCGGCCGGCAACACCGCCGTGTTCAGCCCGCACCCGGCCGGCGCCAAGGTGGCGGCGCGGGGCATGCAGATGTTCAATCGCGAGATTCAGAAGGAACTCGGCGTCTCTAACGTGCTCACCATGGCCGGTGAGGCGACCATTCAGAACGCGGAGTTGATTTTCGGGCATCCCGACATCGCGCTGATCTGCGCCACCGGCGGGCCGGCGGTGGTCAAGGCGGCCATGAAGTACGGCAAACGGGTGATCGCGGCCGGTCCTGGAAATCCGCCCGTGGTGGTGGACGAAACCGCCGATCTGGACGCGGCGGCGAAGGCCATTATCCAGGGCGCATCGTTCGATAACAACTTGTTGTGTATCGGCGAGAAAGAAGTGTTCGTGGTGGCTTCGGTGGCCGACGCGTTTATCGACGCTATGCGGCGTGCGGGAGCGTTCCAACTGGACGCCCGCGCGATCGAGGCGCTGACTAAGGCGGCGTTTGCGATCGGCGACGATGGAAAGCCGCACTTGAAACGCGACCTCATCGGCAAAGACGTGGCGGTTCTGGCCCAGGCGGCCGGAGTAAGCGTGCCGGCGGGCACCGACCCGCTGTTTGGCGAGACCACGGAGGATCATGCCTTCGTCCAGCAGGAACAGATGATGCCGTTCCTGCCGGTGGTGCGGGTGCGCAACGTGGACGCCGCCATTGCGGCCTCGGTGCGCGCCGAGCACGGACACCGGCACACCGCCATGATTCACTCCCGCAACGTGGACAACGCCACCAAAATGGCGCGCGCCATGAATGCCACCCTGTTCGTGCAAAACGCGCCCTGCTTTGCCTCGCTGAACCTGCCCAGTTATCTCAGCCACAGCATCGCCACGCCCACTGGCGAGGGGGTGACTACGCCCATGACCTTCACGCGGCAGCGCCGTATCGTGCTCGGCGGCGGCGCTTTACGGATTCTCTAACTCAGGACCAAAGAAATGAAGTCGATCGATCTTACAAAAGAGAAAGTCATCACAATGGGGGACCTGGCGGCGGCAGCGCAGGCCGACACCACCGAACTGCTGCTCAGCGAGAGCGCCCTGGTGACGCCCTCGGCGCTGGAGTTCCTCGAACAGCACCGGATCTCGCTGCGGCGCGGCGGCAAGGCGCCGGCCGCTGCCCAGACCGCTGCCGCCACTGGCGCCGGCGCTGTAAATGACCTGTTCACCTCGCCTGAAGCCGAGGCGGTGAAGGAAGAGATCTGCGCCGTGGGGAAGAAACTCTGGCAGCGGGCCTACGTCGATGGCAACGGCGGCAACATCTCCTACCGCATCGGCCCCAACGCCGTCATCTGTACGCCCACGCTGATGAGCAAGGCGGACCTTCGGCCGCAGGATCTCTGCATGGTCGATCTCGAAGGCAAGCAGCTTGCCGGCGGCCGTCCGCGCACCAGCGAGATCCTCATGCACCTGGAGATCTTCAAGGAAGTTCCCGAGGCCAAGGGCATCGTGCACTGCCATCCGGCGCACGCCACCGCGTACGCCATCACCGGACGAGTGCCGCCGACCTGCGTGATTCCCGAATTCGAGGTCTTCATCGGCAAAGTGGCGCTCTCACCCTACGAGACTCCGGGCACGCCGGAATTCGCCCGCACGGTGATTCCGTTCGTCAAGAACCACAACACGCTGCTATTGGCGAATCACGGCATCGTCTGTTGGGCGGACACCGTGACCCATGCGGAATGGTACGCGGAGGTGGTGGACACTTACTGCTGGACGCTGATGCTGGCGTCGCAATTGGGCACGCCGCTTTCCCATTTCTCGTCCGAAAAAGCCGCCGATCTGGTGGCCATCAAGAAGAAGCTCGGCCTGCCCGACCCCAGGCACGAGTTCAAGGAATGCGCGCTCTGCGATCTGCCGGAGATGCCCGGTTCGATTGCCGTGCAGCAGAACATGTGCGGAACGTCCGCCTCGCTCAGCAGCGCGGAGATCGACGCCATCGTGCAGGCGGTCACCGACCGCGTGGTGGCGGCGCTGAATGCTAGGAAGTAGCGGAAAGCTTTCACGCCGGGAGGCTGCCAGAGAAAACAACATTCTCGCCAAGGCGCCAGGCACGCCAAGAAGAAAACCAGGCCCTTCTTTGCGCCGTGGGATGGCGACGACTACGGGGTTGCGCCGAAATGGAGGGCCGAGGTCTCTCATTAGCGACGCACTGCTCAAGGGCGCAGAGTGGCCTTACCTTCCATTGGCCCGCCCCAGCCCTTGACTCTTAAGCGCCCTACCCCAGGTAGCGCTGCAAGTCGTCCGTCCGGAACCCGTGCGCGTAGGCCGTCTCGCGGGTAATGCGCCCGGCCTTCACCAGGTCGGCCAGCGATTGCTCCATGGTGGTCATTCCATCGGCGCGCCCCACCGAAATCTGCGACCGCAACTGATGGTCGTCGCCCTTGCGGATGAGCGCGCGCACCGCGTCGGTGGCGATCATGATCTCTACCGCCGGCCAGCGGTTCACCCCATCCACGCCGGGCACCAGTTGCTGCGCCACCACCGCGGCCAGGGCCAGCGACAGTTGCTGCCGGATCTGCGGCTGATTGCCGGCGGGGAAGGAATCGAGTATCCGCGACATGGCTTGAATGGCGTCGTTGGTATGCAGGGTGGAGAACACCAGGTGCCCCGTTTCCGCCGCCGTCAGCGCGGTGGCGATGGTCTCAGAGTCACGCATTTCGCCCACCAGGATCACGTCCGGCGTCTGCCGCATGATGCTGCGCAGCGTGACCGCGAAATCCGGCGTATCGCGCCCCACTTCGATCTGCTCGATGATGGCGCTGCGATTGGCGTGCTGGTACTCCACGGGGTCCTCGATGGTCACCACGTGCGCGGCGCGCTTCGTATTCACGATGTCGATCAGCGCCGCCAGGGTGGAACTCTTGCCGCAGCCCGTCGGCCCGGTCACCAGCACCAGCCCCTGCCGCCGCTCCGCCAGTTTCGCCAGCGACAGCGGCAGGTGCAGCGATTCGAGCGACGGAATGCGCGAAGGCAGCAGCCGTATGCTGGCCGCCAGGGTGCCGCGCTGGTGATGTATGTTGACCCGGAAACGCCCCAGGTTCTCGCGCACAAAGCTCAAATCCACCGATTTGCGTTTCTGCAATTCCTCCAACTGCGCCGGTTCCAAGAGCGGCAGCACCAGGCTGCGCACATCGTCCGCCTCCAGTACCGGACCGGCGCCCGTCGTCAAATTGCCGGTGACGCGCAACATCACGGGCGCGCCCGCAATCAGCAGCACGTCGGAGGCGCCGCGTCCCGCCGCCGCGTGCAGCAACTGCTCTAGCGACGCGGTGGATTGCGCCGTGCGCCCGGCCGCGTACTTCTGGCTGGGCGCGGCCCGGTTCAGCTCGGCTACAATCTTCGATAGTTCGTTATCGTATTCGCTCATGCCTTCCTCGAGAATAGACGCTGCGCCGGCAACCGCTCCCCCGGAAGCTGAGAAGAAATCTGTTGGCAGGCGAAAGCGCCTGCCCCACCAAGACGCCTGCCACGGGAGCGGTATGCTGGTGGGCAACGGCGATGCCAACTTCGAGACTACTCATATTCTCCGACATCCACAACGATTGGAAGACGCTCGAACGCATCCTTTCCGTGGAGGCCGATTTCTACATCTCGGCCGGCGACCAGGTCACCTGGGGCCGGAACCTCGATCGCTGCGGCCAAATGTTAAAGACGCGCGGCGAGAAAGTCTGGGTACTTCCCGGCAATCACGAATCGGCGTCGCAGATAGCCGCCCTATGCGAGCAGTACGGCCTGAACGATTTCCACCAGCGTCAGTTCACCGCCGGCGCCTGGCACGTCGCCGGGCTCGGCTACTCCAACCCGACCCCGTTCAATACCCCGGGCGAATGCAGCGAAGCGCAAATCGCCGAACACCTGGAACCGTTCGCCGGACTCGACCCGCTGGTGCTGGTCTGCCACGCCCCGCCCTACGGCACCGCGCTGGATCGAATCCGTCCCGGCCTGCACGCCGGATCCACCGCCGTCCGCGACTTCATCCAGCGCTGCCAGCCGGCCCATTTCTTCTGCGGCCACATCCACGAAGCCGAAGGCGTCTCCATCGAAATGGGCCGGACCCGCGCGCATAACGTCGGCAAAAAGGCGTATTTGTTAGAATTGGAATGAACCGCCCATGACACTAGACGAATTAGAGCGCCAATACCAACCGCTTCGCGACCAGGCCCTGGCCGTGCGGAGGTATCTTTGACGCCTCCACCCAGAAAAAGAAACTAGCCGAAACCGAAGAGCAGATCGCCGCGCCCGACTTCTGGAATCAGCCCGAAAAGAGCCAGAAGGTCATGCAGGCCCGCAAGCGGCTGGAAGAGGCCATCGCCAACGATAGCCGCATACACGGCCTGACCGACGATCTCGACACCCTCTTCGAACTGGCTCGCGAAGGCGAATCCGTCGCCGCCGATATCGAGCGCGACCTCAAGCCCTACGCCGAGTACCTGGAGCGCCTGGAAACCGCCATGCTGCTCTCCGGCGAAAACGACGCGCGCTCCGCCATCGTCACCATTCACCCCGGCGCGGGCGGCACGGAGAGCCAGGATTGGGCCGAGATGCTGCTCCGCATGTACCTGCGATGGGCCGAGCGCCAGGGCTTCCCCACCGTGATGACCGACCGGCTGGAAGGCGAAGGCGCGGGCATCAAGAGCGCCACCTTCGAGGTCAACGGCGAGAACGCCTACGGCCTGCTGCAATCGGAAATCGGCGTACACCGCCTGGTGCGCATCTCGCCGTTCGACGCCAACGCGCGCCGCCACACCTCCTTCGCCAGCGTCTTCGTCTTCCCGCAGGTGGACGACGAAATCAAAATCGACATCCAGGAAAAAGATCTGCGCATCGATACGTTTCGCGCATCCGGCGCCGGCGGCCAGCACGTCAACATGACCGATTCGGCGGTGCGCATGACGCATTTCCCAAGCGGCATCGTGGTGCAGTGCCAGAACGAGCGCTCGCAGCACAAGAATCGCGCCACCGCCATGAAGCAACTGCGCGCCCGCCTGTACGAGTTCGAACTCGAAAAGAAGCGCGTCGAAACCCGCGAGACCGAGGATTCCAAGCTGGAAATCAACTTCGGCAGCCAGATCCGCAACTACGTGCTGGCCCCCTACCGCATGGTGAAGGACCTGCGCAGCCGCCTCTCCATCGGCGACGTGGACCGCGTGCTGGAAGGCGATCTCGACGCGCTCATCCACGCCTATCTTGTCTGGCGCAAGACCGGCAAAATCGCCGGCGACGATAAAGACGAGACCCCGGAGTGAAACTTGAGATCGAACGCGCCGCCGAACTGATCCGCGCCGGACGGCTGGTGGCGTTCCCCACGGAGACGGTGTACGGCCTGGGCGCCAACGCGCTCGACCCCGAAGCCGTGGCGCGCATCTTCGCCGCCAAGGGCCGCCCGCGCACCAGCCCGCTGATCGTTCACGTGGATTCCATCGAGATGGCGCGCTCGCTGGCGTCAGAGTGGACCGATGCCGCCGATCTGCTGGCTCGCCGCTACTGGCCCGGCCCGCTGAGCCTGGTAGTTCCCAAGCGTCCGATAGTCCCCGACATCGTCACCGCCGGATTGGCGACTGTCGGCCTGCGCATGCCGGCGCACCCATTGGCGTTGGAGTTGATTGGTGCCGCCGGTGTGCCCATCGCCGCGCCCAGCGCCAACCGCTTCACCGAGCTTTCGCCCACTGCCGCCGCCCACATTCCCGAAGCGCTGGCCGACTACACGCTGGATGGCGGCCCGGCGCGCGTGGGCATCGAATCCACCGTGCTCTCGCTGGTGGACGCGCCGACGCTGCTGCGCCCCGGCGCGGTCTCCATCACGGAGTTGGAAGCGCTAATCGGGTCCATTCTGCAGGGCGTGGCGCCGGCGGAAGGCGCGCACGCCGGGCCCGGCATGCATGCCCGCCACTATCGCCCCATGACGCCGCTCTATCTGGACACGGTCCGACGTGAAGGCAGAGGCATGGTGCTGCGCGTGGGGCGGGAAATGCCCGCCGACCCGCGGGCCTACGCCGCCGTCCTGTACGAAACCCTCCACCGTCTCGATGCGCAGTCTCTCGATTGGATCGCCGTCGAACCGCCGCCCGACACCCCCGAATGGGCCGGCATCCTGGACCGCCTGCGCCGCGCGGCGGCATGACGGGACGCGCGGACGAAACGGCCCAATGCCACATACTTTTTGCCGACCACCAGCGGCCTGCGCAGTTGGTGGGGCGGACCCCCTGGTCCGCGGCCGACGCCCCCGTCGGCCTGCCCGCCCCATGCAAGATGTTGATATCGTTGTGCCGGCGGCGGGACGGGGGCGTCCCGTGCGGACCAGGGGGTCCGCCCCACCATTTCCGCCAAATTCGCAGTTCTGGCAAAAAGTATGTGGCATTGGGCGAAACGGCCTGCGGCACTCGCTGTCAGTGAATCCACTCGTCGGTCGCCGTCTTCTTGGCGGGATGGCGCCTGGGCCGGGACGTTGGGGGCTGGTACAAGAACGAAGCCGATTCCCCGCATTTGGGGGTACTCGCGGGCTGCTCCTGGCGTTTCTGCTGAAGGGCGTGTAGGTCCTTGACAGTACGCGAGTAACTGCGCTCCAGCGCGCCTAGGCGGAGGGCGGCGTAGTCGAGAATGGCCTTGACGCCGGGTTTGGAGGCGTCGTATTGGAACTGATCCTGGACACGCAGGAGGCGGCAGTAACTCCACACGTTATAGATGATCATATCGGCGTGGAAGCACTCGACCGGACCATGAGGAGCGAATTGCTCGTAGATCTCGCTGGCGAGGGTTTCGTATTCAGCCGGGTCCACGCCGGGGATCTCGAAGGCTCGGCCGTCGAACAGATGTTGAAGGAACTCCATGGCCATACAATACCCGGCGGACTGGGCGGTTTCCGGGGGGCGACTCGGTAAGAGATTGAATACAAGGGAGAAAGAAACTCAGTGTTTGAGCAGTGGGCGCTCCGCCCTCACTCGCCGAGCCTGGCGTAGGTGCTGGCGTGTGAAAAAAGAGTATGAGAGCACAATCTCCCACGTGCACTGGCGGCCCGGACGCAGTATGATGAGGGTTAAGAGGGCTGTCATGAGACTGTTGGTCGTCCTCCTCTTTGCGCTTCCCCTCGCCGCCGGGAAGATGCCACTCACCTGGACCCAAGCGGTGGTGGAATCGAGCATCCGCCATGCTCACTACGGCGAGGTCTACCACGAACCCGCGGTCCGCTCCGGACGCAGCCTCACCCCGATTCGCGAAAGTATTTACATTGATGCCGGGGAATGGCTATACCACGTGAGCCACACCGCTACCCGCCGAGTGGCGAACCTGCAAGAAGGCGACAGGGTTGAGGTCGCCGTCAATGGCAGGCGCCTCATCCTGCGCTTCGGCGGCAGGCGGTACACCACATGGATCGTGCACAGATCCCGTTCCGGCGAGGCCGTCAGTCCGCCCGCCTCACCACAGTAGCGTGACGGCGGCGATTTTTCGCCACCACGCGCGCGGGGAGGAAGCGCCCGAATGGACGGAGGGTTATCCCACCGGCGGGCGCAGCAGCCGCGTAGGCAGCTTCGCCAGATAGGTCAAGCGCTCCACCAGCGGAAGCAGGCGCCGGACCGTTTTTCCGTGCAGCAACAGACTGCCGGCCACCAGGACGGGATGCGGGATGGTGGTGCAGCAGCGCGAGCAGATGTCCACCTCGCCGCCGCGTCCGGCCGCGTGCAGGCGGCGCATCTCCCGCATCGCGCCGGAATTCCAGATCTGGGTGAGCGGCTGCTGCCCGACGGTGCCGAGCGGCTTGCCGTCCAGCATGTAGCTCTGGCAACAGGGGTACACGTCGCCGTTCTGTTTCACGTACACCGCCCCACGCCACAGGTAATGACAAGGGTATTTCCAATCGGCGGCGGCATGTCCGGCATTGGGGCGCATCAGGTTGGTTTCGTCCTCTTTGATGCGCAACTGGTCCACGCCCGGGATGCCCTTCCAGAAGCCGAGGAAGTCGTCCACCTCGCTGGCGTTGCCTTCCATGCGCACCATCTGCACGACTACCTGGAGCTTGGAGCGGCGCTGGTGCTTCATGCGGGCGAAGCGCATGAAATTGTCGCGCACCTTTTCGAATTTCGCGCCCTTGCGATAGAACTCGAAGGTTTCCTTCTTGAAGCCGTCGAAGCTGAGGGTGATCTGTTGGAGCGGCGAATCCAGCACTTTGGCGGCACAGCGCTCGTCCAGGAAGGTCCCGTTGGTGGATAGCAGCGTGGAGACGCTGTGCCGGTGGCAGTATTCGATGCGCTCGAAGATCTTGGGATCCATGAACGGTTCGCCCAGCCCGATCAGCATCATGTGCTCGGCGGTATCTCCGGCTTCGGCGAGCAGCGCACGGAACACCTCATCGGTCATGTCCGCCTTGGGTTGGGGGTGGGTCTCGCGCGGGCACATGGGGCAATAGAGATTGCACTTAGCGGTGGTCTCGACGATATACTCCACCGGCAGCGCGTCGAGCCGGGCCCGGCGCGTCAGGTAGCCCCACAGTAGTTTTGCGCGGTTCCAGGCCCTCATGGCTAATTCATTGTACCTGCCGGGGGGCAGCCGGAATCCTATGGTCATGGACCGCCCTTGGCCGGAGCGGCCAATCTATGGGACGATTTTATCAATGGGCCGTTCGGGGATGGAACGAAGAGCCAAGGCAGACGCGTACATCCGGGAGATCGGCCGCCTGGACCGCACAGGCAAGGAGTGGACCAGGTGAACATAGCCATTACGGGCGCCAGCGGGCTGATTGGGCGGCGGCTGTTGGAGATCCTCGGAGCGGCCGGTCACGCCCTGATGGTGGTCAGCCGGCATGCCGGGACGAATGTCCCACCCGGAGTCGGCGTGGTGGCCTGGGATCCCATGAGAGGGCCGGCGCCGGAGGATGGTGTGCGTAACGCCAACGCGGTGATCCACCTGGCGGGCGAACCGGTGGCACAGCGCTGGAACGAGGGCACGAAACGGCGCATACGGGAGAGCCGCGTGGTGGGCACGCGCAACCTGGTGCAAGCGCTGGCGAAGCTGCGCAACACGCCGCAAACGCTGATCTGCGCCTCGGCGGTGGGCTACTATGGCTCGCGCGGCGATGAAGAGCTGCGCGAGGACTCGGCGCCCGCCGACGACTATCTGGCCGAGGTTTGCGCGGCGTGGGAAAAGGAAGCCTTGGCCGCCGAAGCGTTCGGGATGCGGGTGGTGCGGGTGCGCATCGGTGTGGTGCTGGACGCCGGCGGCGGCGCGCTACGGCGGATGCTCATGCCGTTCCGCCTGGGCATGGGCGGCAAGTTGGGGGACGGCAAGCAGTGGATGCCGTGGATCCACCTGGCGGACCTGGCCGCGATGTTCCGGTTCGCGGTGGAGAACCCGGTGCGCGGCGCGCTCAACGGGGTGGCGCCGCTGCCGGTCACCAATGCGGAGTTCACGCAGACTCTGGCCCGGGTGATCCACCGGCCGGCCATGTTTCCGGTCCCGGCCTTCGGGCTGAAGTTGCTGTTCGGCGAGATGTCGGAGATCCTGCTGGCCAGCCAGAGGGTGCTGCCGGCGGCGGCGGAAGCCGCCGGGTTTAAGTTTCGTTTTCCGGAATTGGGAGGGGCGTTGGAGGACTTACTGGGGAAGTAGGGTGTGGGAAGCTGTCTATTCCCCGCGGAGACGCAGAGGCGCAGAGATAAGCGCGGAGAAGACAAAAACAAGTCAAAACCTGAGAGTACGGTGTAAGCGAGGACCATGAACCTTGTGTTGGGTTTTCTCTGCGCTTATCTCTGCGCCTCTGCGTCTCCGCGGGGAATGTCTACTTCGTGCCCCCGGCGACGCCGCGCTGTTTGCGGGTGAGGATCTCGCGGACGGCGTAGATGCGGCGGTCCTGGCTTTCGAAGTAGGTACGCATCATCATCTCGCCGATCAGGCCGGTGGTGAACATCATCAGGCCGCTCAACAGGAGCAGGCACCCGGCGATCATCAAGGGTCCGTGTTCGATGACGATTTCGTAGCCCATCACCTTGATCACGAGCAGGTAGGCCATGATGCCGCCGCCGGAAACGGTGGCGGCGAGGCCGAGCGAGCCGAAGAAGTGCATGGGGCGGGTGAAATACTTGAGCAGGAACTTGATGGTGAGGATGTCGAACAGGACGCGGAAGGTGCGGCCGATGCCGTAGTGGGAATCGCCGGCGGCGCGCGGCACGTTGCGGATGGGCACTTCGATGACGCGCGCGCCGTAGAAGCTGGCCAGCGCGGGGATGAAGCGGTGGAGTTCGCCGTAGAGGTTGACGTCCTTGAGGACTTCGGCGCGATAGGCCTTGAAGGTGGTGCCGAAATCGCGAAGGGCGACGCCAGAGGCCTTGGCCATAAGCCAGTTGGCGATGCGCGAAGGGATCTTGCGCATGATGGCGTTATCCACCCGGTGCTGGCGCCAGCCGCTGGCGATATCGTAGCCCTGATCGATGGGCGCCAACAGCGCCGGGATGTCTTCGGGGCAATGCTGCAGATCGCCATCCATGGCGACGATGACGTCGCCCTTGGCTTCGTGGAAGCCGGCGGAGAGGGCGGCGGTCTGGCCGAAGTTGCGGCGGAGGCGGATCACCTTGAGGTGGCCGTCGGTTTCCACGAGGTTGGCCAGGAGTTCGAAGCTGCGGTCGTTGGAAGCGTCGTCGACAAAGAGGATTTCGTAAGGGCGCTGCAACGGCTCGAGCACCGCGGTGAGGCGGTCGTACAACGGGAGGATGGAGGGCTCCTCGTTGTGGATCGGGATCACGATCGACAACATTGCCATGCGAATTATCAGTGTAGCATCGGCGGTTGCGCCGCTCTATGCTATACTTCGTCGCTCGTATGGATCGGGTTCCCTTTCAGGCAACAACGGGCGGAGCGCTCTACGCGGGGTTAGGGACGCTGCCCGTGGCGGTGCTGCTGGACAACGTGCGGAGCATGTACAACGTGGGGGCGTTCTTCCGGACGGCGGACGCGGCCAGCGTGGAAAAGCTGTACCTGTGCGGGATCACGGCGCGCCCTCCCAAGAAGGCGATCGCCAAGACGGCGTTGGGGGCCGAGGACACGGTGCCGTGGGAGCACGCCTGGGACGCGCTGCCTCTGGTGGAAGGGATTCGCGCGCGCGGGTACGAAATGGCGGCGGTGGAAACCAGCCTCCACGCGGTGGACCTGTTCGACTGGCAGCCGCGATTTCCGGTGTGCGTGGTGTTCGGCCACGAGGTGGATGGCATCCGGCCGGAGATCTCCGCGCGGTGCGATACCTACGTGCGCATCCCCATGCTGGGGACCAAGCATTCGCTGAACGTGGCCACGGCG
>Ga0182021_10006623_pt1 | contig 13756 bp, 14 predicted proteins | sample 612E3MmetaG_FD_120493 | JGI IMG/M metagenome (GOLD analysis project Ga0182021, IMG submission 120493) | Permafrost microbial communities from Stordalen Mire, Sweden - 612E3M metaG (Illumina Assembly) | ecosystem: Environmental > Terrestrial > Soil > Wetlands > Permafrost | place: Sweden...
TGGCACCGGCGCTCGCCGCCTTCGGCGGCTACCGCCGGCGGCATACCGACTCGGAGGGCGAGTGGAGCTGCCTCGTGCTCGAGGCGCCGCACCGATGACGGCGAGCCGACGCGATCGTCTCGGCGCTCCTGCCGACGATCGCCCCGGCGCCGCCGCTCACGATCGCGCCGGCGCCCCCGGTCACGATAGCGCCGGCTCCCGCGGGACAGCCGTGCCGCTGCGCGTCCACGCCGCCTTTACCGGCTGCAAAGTGAGTCAGGCCGACAGCGAAGCCGTGCTCGAGAGACTGGCCACTCGCGGCTGCCGGGCGGTCGGCGACCCCGCCGAGGCCGACGTGCAGGTCGTGCTGACCTGCGCGGTCACCGGCGAGGCGGAGCGCTCGTCGCGTCAGCTCGCCCGGCGGCTGGCCGCCCACGGTCGGCCGGTGGTCGTCGCCGGCTGCGCCGCGGCGCTGCGGCCCGAGCAGTTCGCCGGCGCGGGCGTGGCGCTGGCGCTGGCCGACGCCGGCCGGGCGGCCGGCGTCGAGGCGGTGGCACGCCGCGTGCTCGAAGCCGGCGGCGAACCGTGGGCGACCTTCGTAGGCGCCGGCGACCCGACCGCGGCGCCGGCCGGCGACGATCGCCCGAGCCCCATGGCGGCGCGAGGCATCGCCGCCGGCGGTCGCACGCGGTTCACCCTGAAGGTGCAGGACGGCTGCGCCGGACGCTGTTCGTACTGCGCGGTGCGCCTCGTGCGGGGACACCCCTGGAGCCTTGCCGCCGACAGCGCCGTCGAGCGCGCGCGGGCGGCCGTCGCGGCCGGCTGCGGTGAGATCGTGCTTTCCGGCATCGACGTGGGCGCCTATCGCGATCCGGCCGGCGGCGGTCTGGCGGCTCTCGTCGGGCGGCTCACGCGGCTGCCCGGCCTTGCCCGTCTGCGTCTGTCGTCGATCGAGCCCCGCCACCTCACGGCGGAGCTGATCGAGGCGCTCGCCGACCCGCTCGTGGCCCGTCATCTGCACGTGCCGCTGCAGTCGGCAGACGACGGCGTGCTGGCGGCCATGGGCCGCCCGTACACGTGGCGGCAGTACCAGGAGATCGTCGCCGGCGCTCGTCGGCGGCTGCCCGGTCTGGCCCTGTCGACCGATCTGATCGTGGGGTTCCCGACCGAAGACGACACGGCTTTTGCCCGCTCGCTTTCCGCCATCGGGCCGGGCGCCGGTCTGTTCGGCCGCGTACACGTCTTTTCGTACTCGCCGCGGGCCGGCACTCAGGCGGCGGCCCTGGCGCCGGCGCCGGCCGCCACGGTCAAAGCAAGGGCGCGGCTGGCGCGCGAGGCGGCGGCGGCCGCGCGCAGCGCGGCCGCCGCCGCCTCGCTCAACGCTCCGGCCCGGGTTCTGCTCGAGGAGTATCGCGACGGTGTATGGAGGGGGTACAGTTCGACCTACGTGCGCTACTACCTGAAGGGCGCGGGCGCTCGCGGCCGCATGGTCGGCGCAGTGGCCGAGGCCCTCTACAGAGACGGCGTGAAAGGACGGCTGGCATGATCCGCGTAGCGGGCGCGCTCGAGGAGCGCATCAAGGCCGACACCGTGGTGGCCCTGAAGGCCGGCGACAAGCAGCGCACCCAGGCGTTGCGACTGCTCACCGCGGCCCTCAAGAAAGAACGCATCGACGCCGGCAAGACGCCCGACGAAGCCGAGGAGATCGTCGTCTTGAAGCGCGAGCGCAAGCGCCGCCTCGAGGCGGCCGAGATCTACGCTGGCGCCGGCCGCGACGAGCTCGCCGCCCGGGAGCGCTACGAAGAGGAGCTCATCGTCGTCTACCTGCCGGCGGAGCTCGGCGACGACGAACTGGCGGCGATCGTCGACGAGACGATCGCCGAGACGGGCGCCGCCACGCCCCGCGACATGGGCAAGGTGATGGGCGCGGTCATGAAGAAGGTGGCGGGCCGCGCAGACGGCGGCCAGGTGAACCGGCTGGTGCGCAGTCGCCTGGGCGGCTGATGGCGCCGGGCAGCGGCGTCGGCCGGCGCGGCCGCGAGGAGACCATGACGCAGACCACGATCCAGCTTGGCGACAACGCCGAGGCCCTCGCCCTGGCGGGCGAGCACGACGCCAATCTCAGGGTGCTCGAACGCGAGCTGCGCTGCCAGGTGGCCCTGCGCGGCGATCAACTGCGGCTCTCCGGCGACGAGGCCGGCGTGGAGCAGGCGGCCGCCGTGGTCGGCGAGCTGCTGCTCGTGATCCGCGCCGGGCGGCCGATCGACGCGGCCGCCGTCGAGTCGCTCGTGCACATCGCGCTCAGCGAGAACGGCAAGCCGTCCGAGGTCTACGGCGACATCGTCTGGAGCCATCGCGGGCGCCAGATCGGGCCGCGCACGACCCACCAGAAGCAGTACGTCGACGCCATCCGCGCCAACACGATCACCTTCGGGATCGGTCCGGCCGGGACCGGCAAGACCTACCTGGCGGTAGCTGCCGCCGTCGAAGCCTTCTCGAACAAGCGCGTGGGGCGCATCATCCTCACGCGGCCGGCGGTCGAGGCGGGGGAGAGCCTGGGCTTTTTGCCGGGCACCGTCTCAGAGAAGGTCGACCCCTACTTCAGGCCGCTGTTCGACGCGCTCTACGACATGATGAGCGGCGACAAGCTGGCCGCCCTCGTCGAGAAGGGCGAGATCGAGATCGCGCCGCTGGCCTACATGCGCGGCCGCACGTTGAACGACTCCTTCATCATCTTAGACGAGGCGCAGAACACGACGCCCGAACAGATCAAGATGTTCCTCACGCGGCTGGGCTTCGGCTCGCTCATGGTCGTCACCGGCGACGTCACGCAGATCGACCTGCCGCGCGGCCGCCAGTCGGGTCTCGCCCTCGTGCCGGAGGTCCTCGGCGAGATCCCCGACATCTCGTTTGTGACCTTCGATCAGCGCGACGTCGTGCGCCACAAGCTCGTGCAGCGCATCGTGGCCGCCTACAAGGAGTACGGCGAGCGCGCCGAGAGCCGGCGCGACCCCGGCGGCCGGCGGTGAGCGCGCTCAGCGTCGAGGTCGTCAATCTGACGCGCCTGACGGTCGACCCCGCGGCGGTCGCTGTGCTCGTCGCCGGCGTGCTCGGCGGCGAGGGCGTGACGTCGGGAGAGCTGGGCGTGCGGTTCGTCGGCGCGCGCCGCATGCGGGCGCTCAACCGCGAGTACCTGGGTCACGACGAGGTCACCGACGTGCTGGCGTTCCCGCTCGAGGACGGCGACGAGAACCCCCGCGACACCGGCCCCCGCGAAGAGAGCCCCCGCGCCGGGAGCCCCGGCGACAAGAGCCGCGGCGCCGGCGACGAGTCGGCGAGCGCCGTGCCGCGCCTGCTCGGCGATGTCGTCGTGTGCCCGCTGCGCGCCGCGGCCCAGGCGCGGGCGGCCGGCACGCCGCTGGCCGGCGAGATCGCCCTGCTGCTCGTGCACGGCACGCTGCACGTGCTCGGCTACGACCACGAGACCGACGCCGGAGAGATGGCCCTGCGCCAGGCGCGCCATCTCGCCGACGCGAGCTGGGAGCGCCTGCTTGGCCAAGACTGACGGCAGCCGCAGCTCGCTGGTGCAGAGCTTCAACTACGCCTTCGAGGGGATCATTCATGTCGTCCGCACGCAGCGGAACATGAAGATCGAAGTGGGCCTCGCGATCTTCGTGCTGGTCGCTGCCTTCTTCTTCAGTCTCGGCCCCCTGAGCATCGTGGCGCTGTTCGTGGCGATCTCGTTCGTGTTCATCACCGAGATGCTGAACACCGCTCTTGAGTATGCGATCGACATCTTCACGTCGCGCTACGACCCGCGCGCCAAGCTCGCCAAGGACATCGCCGCCGGAGCGGTGCTCGTGGCCACGCTCAACGCGCTGGCCGTCGCCTACCTGGTGTTCTACGACAGGGTCACCGGCGTGCCCTACACGGTCCTGACCAAGGTGCGCCAGACGCCGATCGACGTGGCCGCGATCACCGTCTTCTTACTCCTGGTCGTGGTGATCGCCGTGAAGGCCGTCACCGGGCGTGGCACGCCCCTGCGCGGCGGCCTGCCCAGCGGCCACGCCGCCGTCGCCTTCGGCGGCTGGGTGGCGATCACATTCATCGCCTCGGGCACGCCGTTCGACCTGCCGATCTCGGTGGTCGCCCTGGTCATGGCCGTGCTCACCGCCCAGAGCCGCGTGCAGGCCGGCATTCACACCTGGCTCGAGGTGACGCTCGGCGGACTGCTCGGCGCTGGGCTGACGGTGCTCGTCTTTCGGCTGTTCTATCCGTTGTACTAGGGATCGAGGAGGACATGGAGGACACGATCGTCGGTCGCGCGGCCGGCGACGCGGAGCGCCGGCTCTGGCTGCAGGCCAAGGCTGCCGCCGCCCAGGCATATGCACCCTACTCGGGGTGGCGCGTCGGGGCGGCGCTGGCGAGCGCCGCCGGGGCGGCGTTTCGCGGCGTGAACGTCGAGAACGCCTCGTATCCGGTCGGTCTGTGCGCCGAGCGCGCCGCCCTGGCCGCCGCCGTCACGGCCGGCGAGCGCCTCTTTACGGCGCTGGCCGTCGCCACCGACTCAGGCGCGCCGATCCTGCCCTGTGGCGCCTGCCTGCAGGCTCTGGCCGAGTTCGGCGAGATCGACATCGTCGTGAGCTCGGCGGCGCCCGACGCCGCCCTCCGCGGGCAGCGCGCCGACGAGCTCGCCGGCCTGCGTGTCGTTAAGCTCCGCGATCTGCTGCGCACACCGTTTCGACTGCCGCGCCCGGCGCCATGAGCGCCGCGCTGTTTCGTTCGGGTTTCGTCGCTGTTCTCGGCCGCCCCAACGTCGGCAAGTCGACGCTCGTCAATCGGCTCGTCGGACGCAAGGTCAGCATCGTGTCGGACCATCCGCAGACGACGCGGCGCCGCATCAGCGGCGTGGTCACCGGCGCGGGCTACCAGCTCGTGCTGCTCGATCTGCCGGGTTTTCAGCGGCCCTTCGACTCGCTCACGCGTCGCATGCAGGCCACGGTCGACTCCACCCTGGCCGAGGTCGACGCCTCGCTGTTCATGCTCAACGCCGCCGAGGCGCCGGGCGGCGGCGACCGCTACATCGCCCAGGCGGTCGCCTCGGCCCGCACGCCGTACGTCGCCGTCCTGAACAAGATCGACGTCGTCAGCCGCCAGGTCCTGGCGGCGCGCCGGGCGGCGGCCGAGGAGCTGCTCGGCGGGGGAGAGGTGCGGCCGATCAGCGCGCTGCGCGGCGACGGTCTCGCCGAGATCGTCGAGGTGCTGGTGGCCGCCATGCCCGAGGGTCCGGTCTACTTTCCCGAGGGTGAGGTCTCCGACCAGCCCCTCGAGCTGCTGGTCGCCGAGCTCATCCGCGAGCAGGCGTTGCGCGTCACCCGCGAGGAGGTGCCGCACGCGGTCGCGGTAGAGGTCGAGTCGATCACGGAGCGCCCCGGCGACTCGCTGGTCGAGATCGAGGCCCATCTCATCGTCGAGCACGAGTCCCAGAAGGCGATCCTCATCGGCAAGGGCGGGAGCGTCGTGAAGGCCATCGGCAGCGGGGCGCGCGGCGAGATCGAAACGGTGCTCGGCGCCCGTGTCTTTCTGGGGTTGCGCGTCAAGGTGCGCAAGCACTGGCGGCGCGACGACCGCTATCTCGACCAACTGCTCTGACGCCCGGCGCCGCCCGGCGCGGCGTCGGCGGGCCGCTTTGATATACTCGGGCCGATGGCGGGCGCGGCCGGCGCGGCCGAAAGCACGAAAAAGGGACGGCTGCCCGGTGCACGCTGAAGAACTCGCCAAGACGATCGACCACACGCTCCTGCTGCCCGACGCCTCGCGGCACGACATCGAGCGGCTCTGCGAGCAGGCTGCCCAGTTCCATTTTGCCGCCGTCTGCGTGCTGCCCCACTGGGTGCAGCTCTGCGCCCGGCTGCTGGTCGATTCCGACGTCAAGGTGTGCACGGTGGTCGGCTTTCCCTTCGGCGCCGACGGCATGCGCTCGAAGGTCGTCGCCGCCGAAGAAGCGGTGACCCACGGCGCCGACGAGATCGACGTCGTGATGTGCGTGCCGGCGATGCTTTCCGGCGATTTCACCTACGTGCGCGACGAGCTCACCGGCGTAGTGCGTGCGGTACGCATGGCCGGCGTCAACAACGGCCGTGGCCTCGTGCTCGTCAAGGTCATCGTCGAGACCTGCTATCTGTCCAACAAGCTCATGAAGATGGCCTGTCGGATCGTCGAAGACTCAGGCGCCGACTTCGTCAAGACCTCAACCGGGCTCGGTCCCGAGGGCGCCACGGTCCACGACGTCGAGCTGCTGCGCGAAGCGCTCAGCGAGCGTGTCGCCGTCAAGGCCTCGGGTGGCGTGCGCACCTACGGCGACGTGCTGCGGCTGATCAACGCCGGCGCGGCGCGCATCGGCACCAGCGCCGGCGACCAGATCATGCGCGAGTTCTTCGCCGCTCAAGAGACCGGCTGAGCGCCGTCGTCGCCGGCGCTAACGGCCTTCCCCGAGCTGCGAAGAGAATAGAATGACGCGCGGCAGACTCATGGGTACCCGCTCAGACACGCCGCTTGAAACCGCCCCCCGGCGCGCCGGTCGTCGCGCCCTTGCCGCCGTGGCCGCCCTGCCCGCCGCGATCGGTTGGACAGGCGTCGTGGTGTCCGCCATCTTAGTGGTGGCCGCCTATCTGCGGCTGAAGGGCATCAGCTGGGGTCTGCCCTACAGTTACCAGAACCCCGACGAGAAGGTCGTGCTCCTGGGGGCCTTCCGCATTGCCCGCGGCCACCCCAACCCCGAGTTCTTCTACTACCCGTCGATGCTGTTCTACATGATCGGCACGGTCACCTGGGCCGTGAGCAAGTTCTACGCTCCTCACGGCGCCACGCTGATCTCGCCGGTCACCTTTGTCACCGACCCCACCCCGTACTACCTCATCGGGCGCGCCGTGGTAGTCGCCTGCGGCGTGACGTCGGTGTATCTGGTCTACCGTCTCGGCAAACAGGCCTTCTCGCGGCCGGTGGGTCTGCTGGCGGCGCTGTTCCTGGCGGTCGAGCCGCTGCACGTGCGTTACTCGCACGTGGCCGTCACCGACGTGCCGGCCACCATGTTCGGCCTGCTCGCGCTGCTTCTGTTCGTGCGGGCGGCGCAGCGGCGCGAGGTCCGCACCCTGCTCCTGGGCGCCCTGGCCGCCGGTCTTGCCACCGGCACGAAGTACAACCTGGGCATGCTCTTCTTGCCGGGCGCGATCGCCTGCTGGTATGTCTATCGCGACCAGCCGGACATGAGCCGGGCCCGCGATCTGGCTGTCCGATCGCTGCGCCGTGTCGCCCTGCCGATGTTCGTTGCCTTTCTGGTCAGCACGCCTTTCGCGGTGCTCGACCCGGTGCGCTTCCTCGGCAACTTCTACCGCCAGAACCAGATCGTCGCCCACGGCTGGCTGGGCTTTGAGAACGTGCACAACGGCTACTGGTTCAACCTGAGCGTCAATCTGGCCGGCTCGCTCGGGGCCGTGCTGCTCGGGCTGGGCTTGGCCGGTCTCGTGCTGGCGCTCGTCAAGCGCACCCGCGCCGACCTCATCCTCGTGCCCTACGTGGTCGTCTACTATCTCTACGTCAGCTCCTGGCACGAGCTCATGGACCGCTACCTGCTGCCCATCGTGCCGCTGCTGATCGTGCTCGCCGTGCGTGCGTGCGTGGCGCTGGCCGCGGTGCCCGTGGTCCGCCGCCGCGCCGTGGTCGTGACCGTCGCGGCCGGACTGCTCCTGGGGGCGATCGTGCTGCCGGCGCGAGCCTCGATCAACTACTCGCGCTCACTCCAGGGCACCGACGTGCGCACGGTCGCCAAGGCGTGGCTCGAACAGCATCTGCCGGCTAATGCGGTGATCGCCATGGAGCCGTATGGGCCGCCGCTGGTGCCGCGCTTCGACCTGCGCTTCTATGCCGAGGCCAGGTTGACCACGCCGAGCTACGTGATCTACCGTCTGCCTCTGCCCTTGCCGGGAGCCAGCGATCCCAAGGCGCGACTGCGGTTTCTCGTGGAGCACGATGTCGGTTACGTGGTGCTGAGCTCCGACGTCGACAGCCGGGTGCTGGCGGCGCGGGCGACCTACCCCGTGCAGGTCGCCTTTTACGAAGAGCTCAGCCGCCACGGACGGCTCATGGCGACCTTCGCGCCGCGGCCCGGCGAGCGCGGCCCGGTGATCACGGTCTACCGGCTGCCGCCGACTCTCACGCTGGCTTCGCTGCGCCACTCGCGCGTCTGAGTGCGGCCGGTCGGCCGCTGCTCGGCGCCAACCCTGCTGCGGGCGCTCACCTGATCGCGAGGTAGCTGCCAAAGCCCACCGGTATGGGCAGCCAGAAGTTGATCAGCCGGTAGACGAGCACCACCGCGACCGCCTCGGGCGAAGGCACATCGAAGCTCACCAGCAGCGTGATCAGCAGGCCTTCGACGGCGCCCAGGCCGCCGGGGGTAGGCGCCAGGCTGCCCACCGCGTTGGCCACGGCGTAGCTCACCGTGAGCGCCGCCAGGGGGACGTGGTACCCCAGGGCGAGGAAGACGAGGTAGAGGCAGAGCAGGTCGAAGATCCAGAACATGCAGGAGTAGGCGATCGCCGTGCGCTTGGCGCCGCGGTGCGTGCTCATGTGGCGCATGCCGGCGAACAGGCTGTCGAGCCATTCGTCGATGTTCTCGGGCCGGATGCGCTCGCGCCGCGCGACGCGGTTGATGAGGGCGGCGATCTGCGACACGCGGCGCCGCATCTTGGCCCTGTGATGGTACAGATACAGCCCGTAGCCGGTCAGCCACAGCAGGGCCGCGATCAGCAGCAGCGCGAGCCCGTAGCTCCAGGGCTGCAGCCGGCCGCTCGACACGACCGACACGAGGGCCACCAGGAACATCGCCCAGAGCACGACGTAGGTAAAGAAGTTCTGGGCGGCGATCGCCACGAAGATCAGCCCGTGCGGCGCCTCGCGTTTGCGCAGCGCGTTGTAGCTCACCACCATGCCGGCCGCGCCGCCGGCGCCGAACAGATGGCTGAACGACAGGCCGGCCAGGACGATGTTCATGACGGCGCGGAAGGCCACGCGGATGTCGACCACGCGCAGGATGTGGCGAAAGAGGTCGGCGTAGCCGACCAGCGACACGGCCTCGGCCACGATCGCCACCAGCAGCAGCGGCCAGCGCGCCCGGCGCAACAGGCCCAGGGCCCGTTCGGGACCCACGAGGCGGGGGAGCAGCAGGTACAAAACGACGACGATCAGAAGAAAGAAGATGATCCTGCGCAGCGCCTTGATCTTGTGCCTCCCGCCGCCGTGCCCGCCGCTGCCGGTGTGCGGTCTTCGCGCCTAGTAGAGGAACATCGGCTTGCCGAGCATGTCGCGCACCTTGGGCCGGTACTCCTGGGCGTCGTAGAGCTCGGTGACGTCGATCTTGCGCTGGCCGCCGGCGACCGTGTCGAGCGGCACCGAGGTGTAGCTGCCGCCCTGCAGGGCGACGAGCCGGCCGGTGTGGCCCTGGACGAGCTCGTCGAGGGCGAGGGTGCCGTACGCGGTGGCCACCATGCGGTCGAGTGTGTCGGGGGCCCCGGAGCGGATCACGTAGCCGAGCTGCTGAAACATGACATTGGTGGCGGTGAGGCGCTTGATCTCCTGGGAGACCGCGAGGCCGATGCCGCCCAGCTTGCGGTGGCCGAAGGCGTCGGCCTCACCGGCCTCGGTAATGTCGCCGCCCTCGGGCACGGCGCCCTCGGAGATCGTCACCATCGAGTAGTGCGAAGGGTTGCCCTCGCGGTCGGCGGCCAGAAAACCGGCGAGCCGCTCCATGTCGAAGGGCACCTCGGGGATGATGGCGCGGTCGACGGCGGCCAGATAGGCGGCGTAAAGGCTCGTCCCGCCGGAGTGGCGCCCGAACAGCTCGATGATACCGATGCGCTCGTGCGAGCCCAGCGCGGTGCGGAAGTTGGTGATCATCTCGACCGAGCGCGTGATCGTGGTCGAAAAGCCGATGCAGTAGTCGGTGCCCAGCACGTCGTTGTCCATCGTCTTGGGGATGGCCACCGCGGGAAACCCCTCGCGGCTGAGGCGCTCGGCGAACGACAGGGTGTCTTCGCCGCCGATCGGGATGATGGCGTCGAGCTCGAGGTGACCCAGCACGCGCACGGCGTGGGCGGTGACGTCGACCTTGCCGTCGTCGCGCGCCAGGCGATCGGTGGCGCGCACGAACGCCGGCACGTCGCCGGCCTTGACCGCGACCGGGTTGGTGCGCGAGCTGTGCAGCACCGTGCCGCCTGTGCGGTCGATGCGACGCACGGCCTCGCGGTCGAGGGCCACGGTGTAGCGCGCCGCCGTCGATGGGTCGTCGGGGTCGATGTTGACGACGCTGGCCCAGCCGCGGCGCAGGCCGACGACGTCGATGCCGTGGTCGGCCGCCCGGCCGACGACCGCCTTGATCGCCACGTTCAGACCGGGGACGTCGCCGCCGCCCGTAAGAATGCCGATCCGCCGTACGTTCGCCATGATTCCTCCAGAAGGTGGGGGAGTGGTGTGCGCCCCGCTTTGCCGTCTCTGCGTGCCGCTGTCTTTTTCGCGTCGCAGCTCTTATGTTCGCAGCCCGAGCGAATCTATCACGATGGGCGGCGGCGCGCGGCGGGTATCCTGGGGAGCGAGATGGATACCGAGCCGAACCCGAAGGCGACAGCGGCAGACGGCACACGTGCGGGAGACGGCGCCGGCGCCGCGCCCGGCGCTCGCATGGCGCTCGGGGCCGGCACGGCGCGTACCGCGAACTACGACGGCCTGTTTGCTCGGCTGTACGACGCCGTCATGTGGCCGGCCGAGAAGCTGTTCGTGGGGCGCTGGCGGCGGCGCCTGTACGGCGCCGCCGCCAGCGCCCCGGGCGCGCCCGTGCTCGAGATCGGCGCCGGCACCGGCGCGGGCTTTCGCTTCTATGCGCCGGGCACTGAGGTCGTGGCCGTGGAGCCGTCGGCGGCGATGGCGGCGCGGGCCAGGGCCCGCGCCCGCGCCGCCGCCGATGTCACGTTCGTGGCCGCCAGTGTCGAGGATCTGCCGTTCGCCGACGGATCGTTCGAGTGCGCCATCGCCGCGCTCACCTGGTGCAGCGTCGCCGATCCGCCGGCCGGCTTGGCCGAGGTGCGCAGGGTCCTGCGCCCGCACGGGCGTCTGCTGCTGTTGGAACACGTGCACCTCGCCTGGCAGCCCGGCCGGCGGCTGCAAAGCCTGGCGGCGCCCGCTTGGCGGCGCGCCGCCCAGGGCTGCAGGCTCGACCAGGATACGGTCGGCCTGCTCGAGGCGGCCGGGTTCACGGTGCAGCGGCGTCGGGACCACCTCTGGGGCTGGATCGTGGAACTCGAGGCGCGCCGCTAGGCTCGCACAGAGCGGTTCGGGTTGCCCGAGCGCTCGAATTGTGGTCTACTACGCCACCAGCGACCGACAAGCGCTGCGGTTCCCCCCTCATCCTCCCTTTCCTTTGCTCTTCGAGCACACCTGCGACGTGTGCCGGGCAGGTGCGGGCCGTGGGGGGGGTCCGACAGCGCGGCCAGGTCCGACGGCACAGGTCAGTCCGCTGCCGCCGGACACACGACGTCGAAGGGACCACGTGACCGGATGGCAGAAGACAATCCTCGCACTCCTCATCATCATCAGCGCACTTTCGATCCCCTCAGCCTTCTTTCTCGCCTCTCCTAGCCAGGCTCGCGCCGCGAGCCTTGATGCCCGCCTGACCCACACCCGCCGCGAGCTGCGCCATGCCCGCATGGCGCTGCGCCACGACCGTCTCGCCTACGCGGCGGCGCTGGCGGCAACGTCGGCGGCCCCGAGCGCCGCGCCCACAACCTCGGCGGCCCTGCCCGCGGCGGTACCCGCCGGCGCAGCAGCGGCCTCACCGCTACCGGTGCCCGCGACGGCGTCTGCCGCGAACCTGGTCCGCCTGCTGCGCGCCGTGCGCGGCGAGCAGCATCGGGTGCGCGCCCTGACCACCCTGGTCGGCCGGCTGCGGCACGAGCTCGTTCTGCGCCGGGCGGCGGCGCACGGCGACTGGATGCCGATCGTGCGCGAGGCGGCGCACCGCAATCGCATCAGCGCGACCGGCCTGCGACGGCTCATGTCGCTCGAATCGGGTGGTCGCGCCCACGCCGAGAACGGCAGCTTCCACGGCCTCTACCAATACTGCTGGTCGACGTGGCGGGCCGCCTGGAACCCCTGGCGCGGGTCGTCGCTGTACGACGGCGAAGCGCAGATCCGCGCCACCGCGCTGGCTATCCGCCGGGGCATGGGCCGGCAGATGTGGCCCAACACCTACCCGCGCGCCTTCTAGGAGCGGCGTGGCCAGACGGGGCGGCGGCGGAGTGCTCGTACGAGCACTCCGCCGCCGCCCCGGCCATGTCTAGCTCAGGCTCATGATGTAGCGTTCGGCCGAGGCTGCGGCGGTCGAGCCCTCGGCCACCGCGGTGGCGATCATCTTGACCTTGCCGGGGTACTGGGCAAAGTCGCCGGCGGCGAACAGCCCCGGGGTGGCGGTCTCCATGGCCGAGCCTACGGGCAGCTTCGAACCGTCGATGCCCAGCTCCCAGAGCTCGACGCCGCGCAGCTCGGGCACCTGGCCGATGCTCACCATGAGCAGGTCGGCGCGACACTCCACCGTGGTCTCGTCGGCCAGCGCCACGATCACGCGCTCCAGGCGCTCCAGACCGACCAACTCGACGATCTCGCCGTTGGTGATCAGCCTGATATCGGCTTCGGCCAGGCGCTGCTGGGAGAACGCATAGGCGCTGAAGGCCTCGCGGCGGTGGACGATAGTCACGTCCTCGGCCACCGTACGCAACGAGAGCGCCGTGTCCAGCGCCGAGTCGCCGCCGCCGACGACCACCACGTGCCGAGCCTCGATCTCGTCGATCGGCGGCAGCCGGTAGGCGAGCCCCTTGCCCGCGAAGCGCTCCTCGTCGGCCAGCCCGAGCCGGCGCGGCATGAAGCGCCCCAGGCCGAGGGCGAGCACGAGGGTCCTGGCTCTGATCTCGCCGCCGTCGCTGTCGCTGGCGCTGTCGCCGTTCGCCTCGCTGCCGCCGCCGTTTGCCTCGCTGTCGCCGTTTGCCTCGCCGCCACCCGAGTGGGCGCCGTTGCCGGTACGAATCACGAAGTCGTCGCCGTCGCGGCTTACGAACTGCACCGGCCGCCACTCGAACAGGTCGGCGCCGAAGCGGCCGGCCTGCTCGGCCAGCCGCAAGGCGATGTCGCCCGAGGCGATCTCGGCGTGCGCCGGAAAGTTGGTCACCGGTTTGGTGGGGTAGAGGTTGATGAGCTGACCGCCGAAGGCCTCGGCCTCCAGGACCGCGGTCGAAAGCCCGCGCATACCGCCGTACATCGCTGTCGACAGGCCCGCCGGTCCGCCGCCGATCACCGCGAGGTCGTAACGTGCCATCGAGATCCTCCTCGAACCATAAACAAGATCAATATAGTCCGAGTATCCCACGGAGTGGCTCGTCGCAAGCGGAGCTGAGGCGGGGAGGTGGGCGCGCGGCGTCGGGCTGGGCGCGGGCGGGCAGCCAGTCAGGCGGCGGGCAGTCAGTCGGGCGGCCGCGGCAGCGAGTCAACCGGGCGGCGAAGCCGCTATAATGACTCGCTGCCCGCCGCCGCCCAGGCCGCGGGTGAGTGGGTGTACGCGGGGGCTCGTAGCGCGGCGCCTCCGCGACCAGGCCGGAGTGGCGGAACTGGCAGACGCGCCGGACTCAAAATCCGGTGCCGTTCACGCGGCGTGCGGGTTCGACCCCCGCCTCCGGCACCA
>Ga0182021_10006624_pt1 | contig 13756 bp, 10 predicted proteins | sample 612E3MmetaG_FD_120493 | JGI IMG/M metagenome (GOLD analysis project Ga0182021, IMG submission 120493) | Permafrost microbial communities from Stordalen Mire, Sweden - 612E3M metaG (Illumina Assembly) | ecosystem: Environmental > Terrestrial > Soil > Wetlands > Permafrost | place: Sweden...
CCGACTGGCATCGGCTCGAAGCGATGCAGTCCGACGCCAACGTCCACACGCGACAGATGAAAGACATGACGGCGTTGCTGGAGACGTCCACTCAGGACATGGCCGCACTCAAGCAGAAGATCGCATTTCTGGACAGGCAGGACGACCGGCTTTCCGGCGTGCTCGACACCCTGAACCTGCTCGGCAAGATAGCCCAGGAGATCAACTCCCTGGACCTCGAAGAGATCATCACCGCGTGCGTCACGAGGATCCCGCTTCTCGTCAACGCACGATACGCGAGCCTATACATGCACAACTATGCGGCGTCCACGCTTGAGCTCAAGCGGAACAACCACGGCTACCGAATCGACGAGCTGATCCGTCTCGTCGAACCGGCGACCTCCGTCATGGCCTTTGCGGTATCGGAGAAGAAGATCCTGCTGATTCGGGATTTCGAGGAGTATGAGCGCTTGCACGGGATAACGGTAGAACGCCCCAACGCCCGCAAATACACGTCCAGGAGCTGCATGATCGTCCCGATGCTGGCGGGCGACCGCGTAGTCGCCGTGCTCAACCTGGCGGACAAACGGACGGGGGAACCCTTCGACGAGACTACGGACCTGCCGCCGCTCGAACAGCTCAGCATTGTGGTGGGCTCGGCGATCCGCAACTGGCAGCTCTTCCAGGAGGTCAAGGCGCAGGCACGCATGGACGCAATGACGCACTTCATGAACCACCAGACGTTCTTCGAGCACCTGGAGACCGAAGTGCTGAGGGTGCGGCGGTATCACGGGGCGCTCTCGGTGTTGATGGTGGACGTGGACAACTTCAAACTGCTGAACGACGTCCACGGGCATCCGCTGGGAGACAAGATCCTGCTTGAGGTTTCGCGGATCATCCGCGTGAATATCCGGGACACGGACATGCCCGCGAGGTACGGCGGGGACGAGTTCGCAATCATCCTGGCACAGGCGGATGCCGAACGGGCGAGGATGGTGGCAGAGCGCATCCGCGAGATGGTAGAGGCACAGAGATTTATGCACGAGGACACGAAGGTCAACCTGTCACTGAGCATCGGCGTGGCACAGTACCGTCCCGGGCAATCCGTGACGGAGTTCATCGCCGAGGCGGACAAGGCGCTCTACGAGGCGAAGGCACGCGGGCGCAACTGCGTCGCTACCGTCGTCAAGTAACGGGCCGCGGCCCTCCCATCTGCGGAACCGCGGAGCACATATCCAAGCGTGATTTAAGGCGTGGAGATTCGACGCAAGTCGAGAAGGGGAAATCGGGCATACCCAGTTACGTCACAATTGACCGCCTGGCAAGATGTCGCCATGGGTCGCATTGCGGAGTATCTGTGTCGCGAGTTCCGCTTATTCTGTCGCAATTGCGACTAGTATTGGTGCGTACTGACAGCGATTGACGCGAGCCCGGTAAATTATGTCGCCCGTTGACGTCTGACCCGACGAGAGCCACCCTCTCACCGCCCCACCTGTCCTAAACTGTCGCAAACCGTCTTGTTGTGTCCTGCAGCATTTCCGCATATGCATAGAGGTCAATTTACCACCAGGACGCCAAGGGGATCAGAAACAGCAGAAACACTTTTTAACCGCAAAGGGCGCAGAGGACGCAAAGGGAAGGCGAAGTTCAACAGCAGCAAGAAACAGAAAACATTTCACCACCAAGGCACCAAGGTGAGCAGCAAGAGACGGCAAAGGTTTGAAACCGTAGATGGACGCAAATAGAATGCAAGAAGAGAGAACCCGTCTTCTGATCAATTGGAATTTAAACGATCCCCCAGTTACTCCTCATTCCTCTTCTCGTCGTCCTTCGGGGTCTTTTCCTTCGGCGCCGGGAGCACGCCCCCGGTCATGTCGTTGATCTTCACACCGTCCGGCGGGGTGTACTTGAAGAGCGCCGGATCAACGGGCTGGTTTGTCTTTACGTTCGTGAACTGGTCGTCCATAAACTCCTTGCCGTCCTTGTCGTAGAAGAGGATCTGACGGGCCATGCAGTCGCTCTGGCTGACGAACATCCGGACCTTTTCGGGCGGGTACTTTCCCCATTGGGCCTTCTGTTCTTCTCTTAACGGTCCTTCCAGCACCCAGGTCTTATCTCCGTCCAGCGTGTCCTCGGCAGCGAGCGTCAGGTCGAACTGTTCTCTCTCCTGGGCGGCCATGCGCCAGTCCCCAATGTTCTTAACGGTGGAACTCCCGGCCTCGTTCTTAGAGACCGAGACACGGTCGCTTCCCGGCATATTAAACTCGATCCACTTGAACTTGCCGTCATAGACCATCCCCTGGTGCGCGATGACGGTCCCGTCGGCCTGTTTGCTTTACAGGCGATGAACCACGGATTTCCCGTCCTTGGCGACGAACTCCACGGCAGAGTGAACGGCTATCTCCGCCTCCTGATGGGGGACCTTCACGGTTCCCTTCAAGTCGCCTTCGTACGACGTCATGTCGGCTTCGGCCTTCACAATCTTCGCCAGGACTTCCTCGGTGGTTGGCGCGGCGGGGAGGGAGTGGAGAAGGGAGAAGAGAAGAAACAGGGTACCGACTGCGCAAGAGATCGTTCTCGCCCGCCTTCGCCCGGAAGCCCCGTCCCTTGGGACGGGGAGGAAGGGCGCCTTCTCCAGCCCCGACTAACATTGGGGCGGAGGCTTCGGCGGGTTTCGCCTCTTTCCGAACAGAAAGCCTCCCGACTTGTCGGGACGGGGAGGCTTCACTCTTTTCATGCGAGGTCTCCGATAGAATGACAGGCAGGAATGCCTGTCCCACCAACACACAGTTCCGCGCGCCCCTTCAGGGCTTGAAGGGGTACGCGTAAACAGGTACCAGGGGCGACGCTTCGCTTGCCCCTGGCTATTTTCGCGCGCCCCGTTGGGGCTCTTGAAGAAACAGGCGCGCCCCACGGGTGGGCGCGCTACATCGCAACAACAATGCCCCTCACCCGGCGGCGCAAATGCGCCGCAGAGCAGGTGAACAGGAGAGCAGGTGAAAGAACAGCCAAAGAAGAACACTGGCGGACAAGTCGCCAGTGGCACAAAGAGTCCCCCTCACCCGAACCCTCTCCCCCTAAAGCGGGAGAGGGAAGAAAGGACGAGAGAATCCACCCCTCATCCGCCTTCGCCAAGGCTACGGCGGACAAGTCGTGCCCTCCCCCCTGAAGCGGGAGAGGGGAAAAACAGGAGCCGCGGGGCTGTTGAAAAACCCTCATGTGTGCCAGGGGCAGCTTGCCTGCCCCTGCAAAGTTGCGATAGGGCTCAAAAACAGGGGCAGACGAGCTGCCCCTGCCACACACTACGCAAGTCGGCGGAGGTTTTTCAACAGCTCCGCCGCCTCCCTTCATCCTTGCATCAGGGAGACGTAGCGCATGCGGAGGTCGTAGAGGGTGCCTTCGAGGTGGCGCTTTTCGTCTTCCGAAAGGTTGCCTCGGGTCTTCTCCTCGAGGACGCCGAGGAGGTCGATGGCATGCTTGGCCGCTTCGAGGTCGCGTTCCTGAGTGCGGGTGACGGGGTTCGCGATCTCGCCCATGGCGATGAGCGCCTGGATGGCGAAGTTGGTGACCATCAACTCAAACGAGGGCTTGGGAAGCTGATAATCACGGCCGGCGGGCGCGGCTTGGGGGGCCTTTTCGGCGGCTAGCCGCTCCTTGTCGCGCCGAGCCTCTTCTTTCCAGCCTTCGTCCACGCGCTTCTCTCCGGCCTCCTGCTCGGGCGGCTTCTCGTCGTTTTTCTTCTCGGGCTTATCACTCACCGGGCTTCCCTTTCTTTATGGTCTCCTGAAAGCAACAGAAACAGCCGCGCCCCACGGGTGGGCGCGCTACATCGCAACAACAATGTCCCTCACCCGGCGGCGCAAATGCGCCGCAGAGCAGGTGAAAGAACAGCCAAAGAAGAACACTGGCGGACAAGTCGCCAGTGGCACAAAGAACAAATCTCCCTCACCCGTCCCCTCTCCCGGAGGGAGAGGGGAAAACCACTAACGCATCCACCCCTCACCCCGACCCTCTCCCCCTAAAGCGGGAGAGGGGGAAAGCAACAGAAGCACTCCCTCACCCTGGCCCTCTCCCCCTGAAGCGGGAGAGGGGATTTAACATAACCAGCCACCGGGAACCCTCAACTCTTCCCTTTCTTTCCATATTCGAGGGCGTGTTTGATGAAGGCGGCAAAGAGCGGGTGCGCGGCGACGGGGCGCGAGTGGAACTCGGGGTGGAACTGGACCGCGACGAACCAGGGATGGTCCTTGAGCTCCATGATCTCGACGAGGTTCGTCTCGGGGTTGACGCCGCTGAAGATGACGCCGTGCTCTTCGAAGTCCATGCGGAAGGCGTTGTTGAACTCGTAGCGGTGCCGGTGTCGCTCCTGGACGAGGTCGCGGCCGTAGGCCTCGGCGGCGTGCGTGCCCTTTTTGACGCGGCAGGCGTAGGCCCCGAGGCGCATCGTCCCGCCCAGACCTGAGCGGCTCTTCTGCTCGACCATCATGTCGATGACGGGGTACTTGCTGAGCTTGTCGAACTCGGTGGAGTTGGCGCCCTGGAGGCCGAGGACGTTGCGGGCGACTTCGATGGTGGCACACTGCATGCCGAGACAGATGCCGTAGAAGGGCACCCTGTTTTCGCGGGCGTATTGAACCGCGGCGATCTTGCCCTCGATGCCGCGGGCGCCGAAGCCGCCGGGGACGAGTATGCCGTCGACGCCCTCGAGGAATTTGGCCGGACCGTCCTTCTCGATTTCCTCGGAATCGACGCGGACGGTCTCCACCTCGGCCTCGTTGGCGATGCCGCCGTGCCTGATGGCCTCGTAGATGGACTTGTAGGCGTCCTGAAGCTGGGTGTATTTGCCGACGACGGCGATGCGGACCTTGTGCCTGGGGTCGCGGAGGACGGCGACCATCTTCTGCCACTCGGCGAGGTCGGGGGCGTGGGGGCTCTTGAGGCCGAGGGCGCGGACGATCAGCTCATCGACGCCCTGCTCGGCGAGGACGAGCGGAAGCTCGTAGATGCTGCGGTTGAGGAGGTCCTGCTCCTCGATGACGTAGTCGAAGGGGACGTTTGTGAAGAGGGAGATTTTTTCGCGGATCTCCCGGCCGAGCGGCTTTTCGGTGCGGCAGATGAGGAGATCAGGCTCGATGCCGATCTCGCGGAGCTTGCCCACGGAGTGCTGGGTGGGCTTGGTCTTGAGTTCCTGGGCGGCGCGGATGTAGGGGATGAGCGTGAGATGAATGAAGAGGACATTGTCGCGCCCCCTCTCGAGGCGGAACTGGCGGACCGCTTCGAGAAAGACGAGGCTCTCAATGTCGCCGACGGTGCCGCCGATCTCGGTGATGAGGATGTCGGTCTCGCCGGTGGCGAGGAGGCGGATGGCGGACTTGATTTCGTCGGTGATGTGGGGGATGTACTGGACGGTCTTGCCGAGGTAGGCCCCGGCGCGCTCCTTCTCGATGACGTTGCGGAAAATAGTTCCGGTGGTCCAGTTGCACCCCCTCTTCATGCGGACGCCGGTGAAGCGCTCGTAGTGCCCGAGGTCGAGGTCGGTCTCGGCGCCGTCCTCGGTGACGTAGACCTCGCCGTGCTGGAAGGGACTCATGGTGCCGGGGTCCACGTTGATGTAGGGGTCGAACTTCTGGAGGTTGACGCGGAACCCGCGACTGGCGAGAAGCATGCCGAGGGAGGCGCTGGTCAACCCCTTGCCGAGGGACGAGATGACACCGCCGGTTACGAAGATGTGCTTGGTCAAGCGAGGTCCTTCCTTTCCGAATCAGGTTTTGAGCGGCCGGGCGGAGGAGCGGCGGGCGAGCCTGGCCTTGAACCGCTCGAGGTCCTCCGGCGTATCGATTCCGAAGAGGGACTTTTTCGTCAGGCCCACGCGAATGACGTAGCCATGCTCGAGAGCGCGGAGCTGCTCGAGGCGCTCCTTTTTTTCGAGCGGCGTCTGCGGGAGCGTCGTGAACTCGAGGAGAAAATCCCGGCGGTAGCCGTAGATTCCGACGTGGCCGAGGAACGTCCAGTCGCGGGCGGCCGCGTCGCGGACGAACGGGATGGGCGCGCGGCTGAAGTAGAGCGCCCGACCCCTGGCGTCGCACACGACCTTGACCTGGTTGGGGTCCTCCATGGCCTGTTGCCCGCGCAGGACGCAGGCGAGCGTGGTCATGGCGGCCTCGCGGTCCTCTTCGAGCAGGGCGGCGACGGCGTCGATCTGGCCGGCCTCGACGTCCGGCTCGTCGCCCTGGACGTTGACCACGGCGTCCACCTGGGGCAGATGCTCCCGAACGACCTGGGCGACGCGGTCGGTGCCGCAGGCGTGGTCCGGCCGGGTCATGTACGCTTCGCCCCCGAACGCTTTCACGGCGTCGACGATGCGAGTATCGTCGGTCGCCACGACCACGGCGTGGGCGCACTGGGCCTCTTTGGCATGCTCGTAGACCCTCTGGATGAGAAGTTTGGGGCCGATTTTGAGGAGGGGCTTTCCCGGGAGGCGAGTTGAGGCGTACCGCGCGGGTATGACCACGGCGACTTTCATTTCCTGCTCTGTGAGGCGGCAACACTTGCCGAGTGGAGAAACCCCGAACGCCCGCCACGCCGGACGCCGGAGGCGGGACGAATCCCTGAGTCACGCAGAGATGTTAGTGCGGGAGCGGACCGGTGTCAACGGGAATTTCGCGAAGTTCGCCAGCGGAGCCGCCGAGCCGCAACGAGGCCGATTGCGGCCTCAAGGCTCGGGCGCACGGAAGGGGACGCCGTCGGGACGTGGACGAGGTGACGCGCCAGTTCCTCCGCGTGCGGGCAACTTCCGGCCGCGTAGCCGACGGCTGAAAGGTCGCCGAGGGCGAGCGGGTGGACGGGACTCTCGTACCAGCCGTTGATATCGAGACTTCGGCGTCGCGCGGCGGCGAGCAGTGCGGGTTTGTCCGGCGACCAAAGCGGGTGACCGAGCAGGACGACGTCGGCTTCGGCCGGGATGGGCCACAGCGGGAGGCGGGCCTCGGTCAGTCGCTCGCGGATCCAGCGCGTGTTCGAGCGCCTGGCGTCCACAAGACGAGGCCACATGCGCAGTTGCTCCAAGCCCGCCCGCGAGGTCCGCTCGCCGGCGACCCGGACATAGCCGCGGCGAAGGCGGCCGCTTCCGCCAAGGTCAAAGGTCTCGTTGATGAGGCCCCTCTTGCAGAGTTCGAGGTGCAGAGTTTTCCAGAGCAGTTCGCGGCGGGCGCGGGCGAAGCCGCGGTAGATCGCCCGTTGTCCGGCGAGCAGCAACTCAGAGGCGCACCCCGTGGGCAATGCCCACCGGGCAATCTCCCCGTCCACCTTCGCCAGAAGCTCCCGGGAATTTACGGTCAGCATGCCCCCCTGAGCGGTCGCGTAGGATTTTCCCCACCCGGAACTGTAGACGGCGGCATCGCCGAACCTCCCGAGCGGGACCCCCTTCCAGGAAGAGCCCAGGGCATGGGCGCAGTCCTCGACGACGCGCGCACCGATCCTGCTCGACTCGGCCAGGAGTTCATGGAGGCGACCCGGCACGCCGAAGGTGTGCTGGAGGATCACCGCTTTGAGCGAGCCGGGCCGCTGGGCGGCGAGCGCCTTGGGGTCGATGCAGGCATGCTCGTCTACGTCGAGGTAAACCGGCGTCGCCCCTGAGAGCATCACGGGCTCGACGACGCTGAGACAGGTGTAGCCCGAGACTCCGACCCGGTGGCCTTCCCCCACGCCGAGGGCCTTGAGCAGGACGAGGAGCGCCTCCCGTCCGCGGCCAAAGGCGCGAGCACCCATGGTGCCTACCATCCCGCTAAAGCGCTCTTGGTATTCTCTTCGGCAGAAGTCCGCCACGTGCGAAAGTTCTCCACCATGCGAAGGAGCGGCGGCGCCCCATCCGTCAAGAAACAGGCCCTGACTTGCGCGTCCGAAAGGGCTATCATGCTACAACAGGATACGAACCGGGGCCATCGCAGTCCATGCGAAACCCCCAGCCGGCATCCATCGGAGCAGCATGATGAACGCCCGAGAACGAGTGCTTGCCGCAATCAACCGAGTTCCGCGGCGAGGCGGGCGAGGAAGGCGCGGTTATCGAGCGAGACGTATTCCATCTCGCCGCCCATGCGGCTGAAACTCTTGCAGTAGCGCAGGTAGTAGGCGGGGTTATCTTCGGGCGGCTCGCCCCGGCGCCAGTCCCAATCCGCGGGCGCAAGGTCGTTCACGCAGAGGCAATGTCCCGAGACCGGTTTGCCGTCTTTGAGCCCCACGTTCTGCGCCATCGAGAAAGCTTTCTCGAAAATCATGGGACTCATGATGGACGACCCGACGCTGAGATAGACGCCGTGGGAGAGGCGGCGAACCGCTTCCGCGAACACGAGAAAGTCCCGGTACCCGGCACGGCCGTAGGCCCCGCCCGAAGCCGCCTGGTGCTCGTAGATAATGTCGTAGCCGATGCCCGGATGGACCGTGAGCGGCACCCCAAGGCCGAAGAGACCTCCCTGAAGGCTCAGGCGCTTCCATTTGTGCGGGAGTTTGTGCTCGCCCGGCTTTACCCCGATGCGTTGGCACACGTCCAGCAGGTCCGCGGCCGCGGCTGCGTTCTCGGCCGAAGCACCCGCCATGACCTTGCGCAGTTCCTTCTCGGTCGGGATGACCAGTTTCTCCGACTCGATGACCGCGCCGACGGATTCTCCGTAGCCGCGGCCTTCGAGCACACCGGTCGCGACGGCGAGACCTATGGTCCGCCCCGTCTCCTCCCAGAGACCAAACGAGCCTTCGGCGACGCAGGCGCGGACGTCCTCGCTGGTTTGCCCGAGGCAGGCGAACTCCCAATCGTGAATAGACCCCGCTCCGTTGGTCGCGAAATGGGTGACCCAACCCTTGCGGGCGAGGTGCAGCATAACGAGGGCGAGTCCGTTCTTGATGGCATGGGCCCCGAAGGCGATGATGACGGGGGCGCCGGCTTTCTTCGCGAGTCGGATCCGCTCGGCGACGCGCCGGATAACCGGTTCGGCATCGCCCACGTCGGGCGGCTCGCGCAGGACACGCCCTGGGTCCAGCATGACCTCTTCGGCGAACAGCTTGTTCTTGCGCCGGGCGAGCGGCCGAATGGTGAGTTTCCCGCGATCGAACTGGGGGTAAGGCATAAGCTATTCTCCGAACAGGTAACCGACCAGGCGACCGGCGTGCCTGAAGTCGGGGATGATGACATCGGCGCGTGCCGCGATGAGCCGCTCACGTCTTCACGGGCACGTCTCCATGAAGTAATATCCGATGACGTGCGAGACGACCATCTGAAGGTCCTCGACGAGTCCCATGTGGTCGCCGGGGACGACAATCGGAACGTCGGAAAGCGCGGCGAGGTCGCCGCCGCCGAAGCCGGAGATGCCGATGACCGACGCGTGCTCCGAGCGGGCAAAGCGCACCGCTTCGAGGACGTTGCGGCTCTTTCCGCTCGCGCTCAGGGCGACGCAGACGTCGCCGGGTTGGAGGAAATTCCGCAGCTCCTCGACGAACACGGCGTCATAGCTGATGTCGTTGGCGAGCGCCGTGGCCCACGCCCGGTTTTCGCCGAGGGAAAGCACGCGGAAGCGGCATTTCCTGCCGAGAGACGCCCCCTTGCCCAGGTCGCACGCCAGGTGCGAAGCCGTCGCCCCGGCGCCGCCGTTGCCGAACGTGAAAATGGCGCGCTCGGCGTCGCGTGCCGCGGCCATCAGCGCCACCGCGCGCGAGATCTCCTTGAAGGGGAGCTGCGGCAGGAGTTCTTCGAGTCTCCCGGCGTACCCGGCCGCATACTCCGCCACCGCCTTGCGTGGGTCCTGCTGTTTTGCGCTCAAGAGTTCATGACCTCCGGAAAGTGTTTCGCGTATTCGCAGGATGACACCGTTTACGCAGCGTCCTCATCGAGTCCAAAGGCCGACGGAAGGAGTTTAGCGGGCGGGGCGTCCCGAGTCAAGTCCGCACCCGGCACACCCGCGGCGCTGCCACGCACCGGGCTTACGCGAGCGTCTTGCGGAACCTGGCCGCCGCCAGCCACAACAGGCACACGCCCATCACCGCAAGGATGGCGAGCTGGGGCCAGAGGATCTCGGGTCCGACCCCCTTGAGAAAGATCCCGCGGACAATCACCAGGAAGTGCCTGAGCGGGTTGAGCCAGGTCAGCCATTGGATGACGCGGGGCATGTTGGCGACGGGAAAGATGAACCCCGAAAGCAGGATCGCGGGAAAATAGAAGAAGAACGTGCTCATCATCGCCTGCTGCTGCGTATGGCTGATGGTGGAGATGAGCAGGCCGATCCCGAGCGTCGTCATCAGGTAGACCGCGGTCGCGCCGAAGAGGAGAAGGAGGCTTCCGCGGATCGGCACTCCGAACCAGAACACCCCGACCACCGTGATGATAACCACGTCGGTGAAGGCGATACACGCGAAGGGGATGGTCTTGCCGAGGATGAACTCGCCTGGGGTGATGGGGGTCGCCATGACCTGCTCCATCGTCCCGATCTCCTTTTCCCGGACGACCGCCATGCTGGTGAGGAGGAGGGTCGCGAGCATGACGAGCATGGCGATGATGCCCGGGACGAAGAAATTGCGGCTTTCGAGGTTTTCGTTGAACCAGGCGCGGCTCTCGAGCTCGACCCACCCCTGCTCCCGTGCCGCCCCGGCCAGGCGGCGGAACCGCTTCAGGAGGACGTCTTTCGAGTACTGCTGCGTAATCTTCGCCGCATAACCGAGGGCGATGCCGGCGGTGTTGGAATCGGTCCCGTCGAGGAGCAGCTGGAGCGCCGCGGTCCGTCCGCGAAGGACGTCGTCCCCGAAGCCCTTGTCCATGCGGATCACCACGCGCACCGCGCTCCGGTCCAGGAGCTCCCTCGCGCGGTCGTCCGTCACCACGTATTCCGCCACCTGGAAGTAGCCGGACTTGACGAACCGCGCCACGACCTCGCGGCTGGCGACGCTGTTGTCCAGGTCGTAGACCGCGGTCGCCACGTCCCGGACGTCGGTCGAAACGGCATACCCGAACACCACGAGCTGCACGACGGGCATGAGGAAGACGACGAACCTCATGCGCGGGTCGCGCAGGACCTGGATGAATTCCTTGACCAGCATTTCGCGGATGCGCTGGAACATCGCCCGAGCCGTCCTTCCCGCAAGATTCTTCAGCAGCTCACGCCAGCTTCTTCTTGAACTTGCCGTTGGCCAGCACCAGCATGACCGCGCCGAAGGCGACCAGCAGTCCCGCCTGTCCCGCGAGCATCTCGAGGCCGGTGCCCTTGAGATAAATCGCCCTCATGAGCGCCACGAAATACCTGGCGGGCACAAGGTAGCTGATCCACTGAACGGGTTTCGCCATGTTGGCTATCGGGTACACGAAACCCGAAAGCAGAAACGACGGCAGGAACGTCAGCACCATGGCCATCTGGCTGGCGAGGAGCTGGCTTTTCATCACGATGGAGACGAGGATTCCCATGGAGAGGATGCCCACGAGGAACACCGCGGCGATCGCGAAAAGCAGCACGGTGCTCCCGCGCAGCGGGACATGAAAAAGAAACTTCCCCATGAGCACCGCGAGCAGCATGTCGAACATCCCGATCGCGAAGTACGGCAGGAGCTTCCCCAGGACGAGCTCCGGCCCCTTGACGGGGGTGGAGATGAGCTGCTCCATCGTCCCGCGCTCCCATTCTCGCGCCACGGTGAGCGAGGTGAGAAGCGCCGAGATGACCATCATGATGACCGCGGTAAGTCCCGGGACGATGTAGTTTCTCGACTCCATGTCGTCGTTGAACCAGACGCGCGGACGCACGTCCACCGGCGGCGCGAACGCCGGCATGCCCGACTTCTCCATCTCGCGGACCGCGATGTTCTGCGAGAACGCGAGCGCCACGACGTCGGCGTACCCCATGGCGATCGTCGCGGTGTTGGAATCGCTGCCGTCGACGATCATCTGCGCCGGGGCGGGACGGCCGGATTCGACGAGCTGCGCGAAATCCCGCGGAACCACCAGCGCCACCAGCGCCCGGCCGGAATCGACGGCATGCTCCACTTCCGCGTACGTCCGGGCATACCCCACGACGGAGAAGTACCGCGACCCGTCAAATCGGGCGACGAGTTCCCGGCTGAGCCGCGTGCCGCTCTGGTCCCAGACGACGACCGGCACGTTGTCCACGTCGAGCGTGAGGGCGTATCCGAAGAGGACGAGCATGAGCATGGGGATGGCGACGGCCATGCCGAGGCTCCGCGCGTCGCGGCGGATGTGAAGAAATTCCTTCCTCGATACTGCCCAGGCCCTTCGGACGGAGAACGACTTCATCGCCGCACCTCCGCCTCGGCGGACTCCTCGCGGTCGTGCGCCTCGATCAGCGAGACGAACACGTCCTCGAGCGAGGGAACGATCTTCTCCACGTGCGCCGCGGCGAATCCGCGCTCGTCGAGGAGCGCGCGGATTCTCGCGGCGACCGCTTCGCCGTCCTCGGCCACCACGTGGAGGCCTCTGCCGAACATCGCCGCTTCGCGGACGCCCGGAAGTTTCTCGATCTCGGCCAACGCGTCCCGGAACCGCTCGCACCCCACCTCCAGGACGTCCTCGCGCATGAGCCTGCGCTTGAGATCCTCCGGGGTCCCGGCCGCAATCAGCTTGCCGCGGTAGATCAGGCCGATGCGGTCACAGTATTCGGCTTCGTCCATGTAATGGGTGGTCACGAAGACGGTGACCCCGCGGCCGGCGAGGTCGTAGATGAGGTCCCAGAACCGTCGGCGGCTGATGGGGTCGACGCCGGAGGTGGGCTCGTCAAGGAAGATAATCGAGGGCTCGTGCAGGATCGCGCATCCGAGCGCCAGGCGCTGCTTCCACCCGCCGGAGAGGATGGACGTGCGGGAGTTCCGGTGCTCTCTCAGGCCCGCCATGCCGAGGACCCATTCCTTCCGCTCTTTCTTCTTTTCCGGGGCGATGCAGTAGATGCCGCTGTAGAAGTCGATGTTCTCCTCGACGGTGAGGTCTTCGTAGAGGGAGAACTTCTGGCTCATGTAGCCGATGCGCGACTTGATCTTCTCGGTCTGGGTGCGGATGTCGAACCCCGCGACGCTCCCGGAGCCTCCGCTCGGGCGGAGGATGCCGCAGAGCATCCGTATCGTCGTGGATTTGCCGGCCCCGTTCGGGCCCAGGAAGCCGAAGATCTCGCCCCGGGCGACGTCGAAGCTGACGCGGTCCACCGCCACGAAGCTCCCGAACCGCCGCTGGAGGTCCTTCACGACCACGGCCTTGTCGTTCGGCGTCTCGGCCATGCTATTCGCCTCCGTGGGGGCCGCCCAGGACGGAGACAAACACGTCCTCGAGCGAGGGTTCGACGGCACGGACGTCGGCGGACGAGATCCCGTGTTCCGCAAGGGCCGACCGGACCTCGCGCTCCGACCGCTCGGGCTCGCGCGTGACCACGTGCACGCGGTCGCCGAAGAGTCCGACCGATTCCTTCCCGATGCGGTCGCGCAGCACCGCCGCGGTCTTGCGCGGCTGGTCCGACCGCACCTCCAGGATTGTCCCGCGCATCAGGCGTTTCACCTCGTCGGGCGAGCCGCAGGCAAGGAGCTTTCCCTCGTTGATGAGTCCGATGCGGTTGCATCGCTCGGCCTCGTCCAGGTAGGCGGTGGAGACGAAGATCGTGACGTTCTCGCGCAGGAGCTGATAGAGGATGCGCCAGAAGTCGCGGCGGGACACCGGATCCACCCCGTTGGTCGGCTCGTCGAGGAGAAGCACCTTGGGCGTGTGGATCAGGGCACAGGCGAGTCCGAGCTTCTGCTTCATTCCGCCCGAGAG
>Ga0182021_10006625_pt1 | contig 13753 bp, 9 predicted proteins | sample 612E3MmetaG_FD_120493 | JGI IMG/M metagenome (GOLD analysis project Ga0182021, IMG submission 120493) | Permafrost microbial communities from Stordalen Mire, Sweden - 612E3M metaG (Illumina Assembly) | ecosystem: Environmental > Terrestrial > Soil > Wetlands > Permafrost | place: Sweden...
GTGATCAGGGAGTCGCGGCGAGCATTCGGGTATTTCTTAAGGATGGGCTGAATGTCCTGTGTGACTGTTGTCATTTCACCAGATCCTTCTTGTTACTCTTCTCACGCTGTGAAATCTTTCACGATTAAGGTACCATCTTCGAACGTTTTTCGTCAAGAGTAGTTTTCGTAGATCAACATACAAATCAACGTCCCTAAACCACATCGGCAGCCAAAGCCCGTAGCTGCACATCTAGCAACGGATCTTATTGATATTGCTAGCATTATACTGCTTCGCTCGTCGCGCTATTGATGAGCTCCCGTCTCTGTGACCTCCCCCCTCCCCTCTGCTTTCTCGGCGACGAGCGGCTGACCAGTTGAACTCACGCCTCCAGTTGCGCCCACGCCACTGCGTTCAACAAAGCGCCGGGAATCCCCGCGCTGGCCAAAACCGATGGTTTCTCCCAGGCTGGTGATGCGCGCTTGCAGACAGCCTCGGCACTCGGTGGCCGATTCGTCCAGGCACGGCTTGCCGTCATAGAGCTGGTAAGACCTTCGGTATTTCGGGTCGGTCAGATTGGGCATGATGACGTTTGCCCCGGCCATGAGCCCCTGTTCCCTCCCATCGGGCGCCAGGGTCTGCAGAGCGGTCGCGGCCGCGATGTTCACGTCTGGAAGGTACAAGCGCGTGACCGCGATCATGCGCAGGGCGAGAGCCAGTTGCGCGTGTCGTTTCCAGGCGAAATTGCGAATGGCATCGCGTAGGGGCGTGTCCGCGTGGGGAATGAACGGCCCCATTCCGATCATAACGACCTGCTCTTGCTCGAAGAACAGGATGTCGCGGGCTAGCTGCTCGGCACTCTGGCCGGGCAACCCAATCATCACGCCCGAGCCAAGCTGGTAGCCGATGCTGTGGAGCAAGCGCAGGCAATCGCGGCGGCGCTCCCAACTGTGATCCGCAGGGTGAAGCCGAAGGTAGAGCGCGGGGTCGCTGGTTTCGATGCGCAGCAGGTAGCGCTCGGCACCGGCCTGGAACCAAGTGCGGTATGTCGCCTCAGTCTGCTCGCCCACTGAAAGTGTAATCGCCAGTTGGTCGCGGGAGAGCGCGCGGATCTTGGTCACCAGTTCCGTGACCAGGTCGACGAAGGCCGGATCGCTGCGCTCGCCAGATTGCAGGACCACGGAACCATACCCCTGCTCATGGGCCCAGCGGGCGCCGGTCAGAATCTCGTCGACCGGGATGGTGTAGCGTTCGACTTTCTGATTGCTGCGCCGAATTCCACAGTACAGGCAGTCCTTGCTGCACAGGTTCGACAGCTCGAAGAGCCCGCGAAAATAGACGACCGGGCCGACCACGCGAACCTTGACCGCGTAGGACGCGGCCTGCAGACGTGACTGCTCTGCCGGCGTACATGCACCGAGCACGACGGCCAGGTCGTCTGGGTCGGGCCTAGCCTTGGCCAGTATTTCGTCGAGTCTGTTCATGGCGAAGAAGCACGTCCTGCGCCGCCGGAAAGGGAGCCAGGGCGCGGGCAAAGATCCCTAGGCTGTAGGCGATGCAAAGGCCGTAGTTGGTGAAGGGCACACCCGCCGCACGCGCCCGCAGAATGCGGCCGAGGACCTCACGCCGGTTCAGCATGCACGAGCCGCAATGGACGATGAGTCGATAGGGCGACAGATCCGCCGGGAAGTCGTGTCCCTGCACGGTGTGAAAGTCGAGGCGGCCACCCACGTACTGGGTGAGCCAGCGCGGAATCTTCACCCGACCGATGTCTTCCCCGATGGGGTGATGCGCGCACGCTTCGGCGACCAGCACGCGATCGCCGGGATGCAGTTGCTCGATGGCCAACGCGCCCTCCACCTGGGCGACAAGATCGCCCTTGAGCCGCGCAAAGAGGATCGAGAAGCTGGTCAGCGGCACGGCGGCCGGTGTGTCAGCGGCCACCTTGAGGAAGGACTGTGAGTCGGTGACGACCAGCCGGGGCGGTGCGCGCAAACCGTCGAGGGCGGCGCGCAGCTCGCGCTCTTTCACCACCAAGCCCACCCCGTCGTGGTCCAGCAGATCACGCAGAACCTGCACCTGCGGCAGGATCAAGCGTCCCTTGGGCGCTTCCTTGTCGATGGGAACCACCAGCACGGCCATTTCGCCCGGGCCGACCAGGTCGGCCACGATGGGACGGCTGTCGAGAAAATCCGCCGGCGTTTGCCCGAGCAACGCCTGTCGCAGGTCAAGCAGGCCCGCGCCGGTGACCGCGCTGGTCTCGACCGTGCATAGCCCACGCTCGCGCAGGGTCGCAAGCAGGACTGACGAGGCGGCCGCCACATCGCTCTTGTTGAACACCACCACCAGCGGGACCTGGCGCGCTTGCATCTCGCGCACCAGCGCGTCCTCGAACCGGCCCCATTCGCCCGCGGCCACGATGAGGCCGAGGTCGATGCGGTCGAAAACCTCGGTGGTGCGCTTCACTCGCAGGTCGCCCAGAGCGCCTTCGTCGTCGATGCCGGCGGTGTCGATGAACAGCACCGGGCCGAGCGGCAGAAGCTCCATGGGCTTCTCGACCGGGTCGGTCGTGGTTCCCGCCACATCCGACACCAGCGACACGTGCTGGCGGACGATCGCGTTGAGCAGGCTGGACTTGCCCACATTGCGCCGACCAAGGATCCCGACGTGCAACCGCATGCCCTTGGGCGTGGACAGCCTCACGCTAGGCATGGCGGCCTCGACAGATACGGTCTGTCGTAAAATTCGGCGTGCAGGTCGGCCGGCGTGTGCGTGAGCGGCCTGCGGTACGCGGTCTGCGTGCGCGTCCTGCGTGAGCGGCCCACGGCACGCTCCTCGCCTCCCGCGTACCGCCCACGAACTCGCTCACGCTCACGCTCTCGCGAACCGCGAGCCGCGAGCCGCGGCCCGGCCCTCCTGGACTGTGGATGGTTCATGGGCGACCGCCCCCGTCAGGCGAGCCCAGGCGGCACACCGCCTCGGGTGTGGTCAATTCGGCAAACTCTGCCTCAGTCAAGATGCCGTCGGCCAAGACGACGTCGCGAATGGAACAGCCGCGTTCGCTCGCCTTGCGCGCGATGGCGCATGCGGCCTTATAGCCCACGCGCCCCACCAACGCCGTGACCACGGCGGTCGACGCGTCGACATGCGCACGGCAGCGTTCTTCGTCGGCAGTCATGCCTTCGACACAGAAGCGGCACAGGATCCGGGCGGCCCCGGCCAGCAGATCCAGGCTGTCGAGCAGACAGTGGGCGACGAGCGGCAAGAACGGGTTCAACTCCAGGCTGCCCGCCGCGCAGGCCTGCGCGATGGTGGCGTCGTGAGCCATGACCAGCAGGGCCGCCTGGCTGACAGCCTCGGGGATGACTGGATTCACCTTGCCCGGCATGATGGACGAGCCGGCTTGGCGGGCGGGCAGCCTGATCTCGCCCAGTCCCGCCTCCGGGCCCGACGAGAGCAGACGCAGGTCTGACGAAATCTTCAACAGGTTCACCGCGCAGGTCTTGAGGATTCCCAAAACCTCGGCAAACGTGTCCGCATTCTGCGTTGCCTCGACCAGGTTCTCCGCGCGCGCCACCGCCAGTCCGGTCAATTGGGAAAGCGCGTCCACTACCTGAAAAATGAACATGCGCGGCGCACCCAGGCCCGTGCCGACGGCCGTGCCCCCCAGATTCACCACGCGCAGGCGTTCCGTGCACTTGTAGATGCGCCATCGGTCGCGCGACAGCACCTCGGCGTAGGCGCCCATCTCGCGTCCCAAGGTGATCAAGACGGCATCCTGCATCTCGGTGCGGCCGACCTTCACCACATGCGCGAAGCTCTTCTCTTTCTCTTGGAAGGCCTCCTGCAAAGCCACGACTTCCCTCTCCAGCGTCGCCAGCAGCCACAGGCCGGCCACCCGCATCGCGGTGGGAAACGTGTCGTTGGTCGACTGGTGCCGATTGATGTCGTCAAGCGGCGAGACACGCTGGTAGTGCCCCAGCGGCTCGCCCAGGATCTGCAGAGCGCGATTGGCCAGCACCTCGTTGACGTTCATGTTGGTGCTGGTGCCCGCCCCGCCCTGCAGGGCATCCACCACCACGTGTGGATCGAGCTGCCCGTCGGCCATTTCGGCGCACGCACTCACGATGGCCTCGCCCTTGGCCACATCCGTTGCCCATGCGCCCAGCCGCTGATTGGTGATCGCGCACGCCCCTTTCACCGCGCCGAACGCCCGCACCAAGGCCCGGTGCACCGGCCGCCCGGCCAGCGGGAAGTTCTCCAGCGCCCGCAGCGTGTGCACGCCCCAGAGCGCTCCCGCGGGAACATCCCTCTCCCCCAAGAGGTCTCGTTCACGGCGCGTTTCGTTCATGGTGGGCCTCGCGTAATTCGCCTCACACGAAGACGTCGCGCTTGCCGCCCTTCACCTTGCGCACCAGCGCCGCGGAGATTTCTCTCTGGCGCGCGTCCATGTTGTCGAGCGTGCTGCCCACCAGGGCTTCACCCACCGTGCGAGTCTCGGGACTGGCGTAGTCCTCCAGGTACTCCGTGAACGTCGACAGCGCATTGGGGTCACAGTGCAGCTTGATCGCACCCGGTTTGGCCAGATCCATGAAGTCCTGGCCGGTGCGTCCCAACCGGTAGCAGCCGGTGCAGAATGACGGGACGTAGCCCATGGCCGCCACGTCACGCACCACCTCGTCCAGCTCGCGATGATCGCCGAGCTGGAACTGGCTCGATTCCGCCGGATTGGCCTCGGACTCGGCGTAGCCACCCGGGTTGGTGCGGCTGCCGGCCGAAATCTGCGATACCCCCAGGGCAAACGTCTCGCGTCTGATGTTGGGCGTCTCGCGCGTGGACATAATGATCCCGGTGTAGGGCACCGCCAGACGCAGAATCGCGACGATCTTGCGAAAGTCGATGTCGGACACTGCGTGCGGGGGACTCGTTGCGATGTCACATCCGATGGCCGGCTCCAGACGCGGCACGCTGATGGTGTGGGGGCCGAAGCCAAAACGCGCCTCAAGGTGCCGAATGTGTTGCATGAGGGCCAGGATCTCGAAGCGCCAATCGGCCAGGCCGAACAAGATGCCGATGCCCACGTCGTCGATTCCGGCTTCCATGGCGCGATCCATGGCCGAGACTCGCCAATCGTAGTCCTTCTTCTTGCCCGCCAGGTGCACGCTTTGGTAGGTCGCGTGGTGGTAGGTTTCCTGGAACAACTGGTAGGTGCCGATACCGGCGCCCTTGAGCGCGCGGAATTCATCAACTGTCAACGGCGCAACATTCGCATTCACGCGGCGAATCTCACCCTTGCCCCGTTTGACACTGTAGATCGTCGCAATGGAATCGAGCACGTACTGGAAGCCCTGGTGGGGATACGACTCGCCGGCCACCAGCAGGACGCGCTTGTGGCCCTGGTCGACCAAGACCTCGACCTCGCGGCGGATCTCGTCCTGCGACAGCGTCCGTCGCTTGACCTCTCTGTTGCGCGCGCGAAAGGCGCAGTAGGTGCAATCGTTGGCGCATAGATTGGACACGTAAAGCGGCGCAAACAGCACCAGGCGTGGCCCGTAGATCTGATCCTTCACCGCGCGCGCCGCCTGGAAGACTTCTCCCAGCAGTTCGGGATCGCTCACGGCGGCCAGCGTGGCCACGTCCTGCATGCCCAGCCCGGCCAGGCCGCGCGCCTTGGCCAGCACCGCGCGCACCTGCCCTGCGTCCTTGCTCGCCGGCGCCGCTAGCACGCGAACGATCTCGTCTTCGTCTATGAATCCCAGGGTGTCCTGCACTTGACCTCCATCTACGCGCCGTCATTGCCCGGCACAGCCTCGGACAGGTGCACGGTGAATGTCGTGCCCACGTCGGGTTGGCTCGCCACCGTCACATCGCCCCCGTACATGGTGGCGAGCTTGCGCAGGATCGACAGGCCCAACCCGCTGCCCATGATGTTGCGGGTCTTGGCGTTCTTGATACGCACGAATTCGCCAAACAGCTTGGCGGTTTCCTCCTTGGTCATGCCAATGCCGGTGTCTTTCACCGTCATGGTCACGCCAGGGGCCCCGCCTGACACCGTCACGTCGACCCGGCCGCCGTCGCGGTTGTACTTCACCGCATTGGACACGAGGTTGTTGAGCATGATCTCGATCTCGCCCCTGTCCGCCTGCAACACCACGGGTGCCAGTGCGTGCAGTTCCATCGTGATGGCCCGTTCCTGCGCCGCAGGCAGGGCAGTCTCGATCGCCGCGCGCGCCACCTCTGCCACGTCGACCAGGACAAATTCGCGCGCCTTTTGGCCCGACTCGATGCGCGTCAGATCGAGCAGGTCCACGATGAGCTTCCGCATGCCATCGAGGCGCACCAGGCTGCGATCGACCGCGCGCTTCGCGGTCTCCGGATCCGTTGCGGCTCCTTCCTGCAGGAGTCGCAAGTAGCCCTCCACTGCTACGAGCGGCGCCTTGAGCTCGTGCACCAGCACCGACAAGAACTGGAAGCGAACCTGGCGCTTCTCCTGCGCCAACTTGCGTGCCTGCCAGCGCAGGACATGGTGCCGCGCCGCCTTGCGAACTGCATCCCGCAGCTCTTCCGGGGTGAACGGCTTGGCCAGGAAATCGAAGGCTCCCCGCTTGGTGGCACTGACCGCGACATCCAGCGAGGCGTACGCCGTGATCATGATGACCAGCGCGTCGTCGTGTCTTTGATTGAGCCGCTCCAGCACATCGAGGCCGGACATTCCGGGCAGCTTGTGGTCGAGCAAGACAATGTCGAACTTGCCCGTCTCGATCTTCTCCAAGCCCTCCTCGCCGCTCTCCGCCTGCGCAACCTCCAGGCGCACGTGGCCGTCGGTATCCGGCAACGCGACCCGAAAGCCATCGAGCACACGCGACGCCCCAGCCCGCATTCCGAGTTCGTCGTCGATGACCAACACGCGCAACGTGTCCATGGGGACAGCCTCCAGGTTCTCGGTAATGATCTTCTTCTTCAGTGCTGCTTTCATGCGCTGGGGATACTCCGTACTTCTTCCCCAAGAAAACGCGTCCGAGACCGGACGCGGGGTTTCGGGTGGATTCGAAAGAGGGTCGTCATCGAGCGTCCTTCAGCCCGTCTTCCTCCGGCGCCAAGAAGCTCATGGATTCCTCGCGCCGCTCGAAGCGTGGCAGCGTGACGGTAAAGGTCGTGCCCGTCGGGCCGGCCGCCGCGTCGGCGTTCGACTTGAGCCTGATGTTGCCCCGATGCATCTTGACGACGCCGTAGCTCACCGCCAGGCCCAGCCCGGTGCCGCGGCCCATCTGCTTGGTGGTGAAGAACGGTTCAAAGACCCGATTGACGTTCTCTTTGGGGATTCCCACCCCGGTGTCCTCGACCGCGAACCACACCTGTTCCTGGGTGGCGCCGGTGCGCACGGTAAGCCGACCGCCCGCGGGCATGGCGGCCACCGCGTTGGTGAGCAGATTGGTGAGAACCTGCCTGATTTGATCCGCATCCAGGTCGGCCGTGACGGCGGCATCTTGGTGTTCCACCGCGACCTCGACGCCGGCAGGTGTCGGTACCCCGCGCAGCGAGCGCTCCACCAAGTCGGCGATCTTGGTTGGCAGCAAGACGACCTTGCTCTGACGGGCGAAGTTGAGCAGCCCCGACACGATCTTCTTGCAGCGGTCGGCCTGCTCGACGATCATCGCCAAGTCCTTCGATTGCGGTGAATCCTTGTCGAGGGCTTCCAGCAGGACGTGGGCGTAGAGCAGCACAACCCCGAGCGGGTTGTTCACCTCATGCGCAATGCCGGCCGCCAACTGACCCATGCTGGCCAGTTTCTCCGCCTGCACCAGAGCCTGCTGTGTGCTCTCCAGTTTCGTGTTGGACAAGTCCAGTTTCTGCACCGTCTTCTTCAGCCGCTCAATTGTGTAGGGCAGACACATCTCGTCCTCGGCCAGTCCGCGGAAGATGGCCACCGCGTGGGCGCGACAGGTGTCGTAGCCGCAGGCCCCGCAATTCAACTCATCGTCGGGACCGAGCTTCCCCATCTCAATCATGATGGTGTGGATCTCGTCCGCGGATGGGGTGGGCATGCTCTGGCTGACCGCCTGGAAACTGCGGCCCATCCGCAGGTCGCGTAGCTCGTCCATCTCCGCCGACCACGCCGCGCGATCGAATTGGGCGAGTTGGCGTTGCATCTGACGACTGACCAAGGCGCGCCGGACAAAGGGCGGCAGATGGACGCTCATCCCCGCGCCCATCACGCAGCCGCCGCGGCAACAGAGCAGCTCGAGCAGATGGACATCGAGCGCGCCCGCGGAATACTCGTGCAGGGCCTCGGGAAAAGCCGAACGCCCGTCGGCCGACACCACCTGGCTGGAGGTCAGGTCCTCGTCAATTCCCGCGGTCTGCAGGCTTCCGCGCGGCAGGGGAAACACCCCGCCCAGGCCTGCGCGGGGCGGGTCGAAGTCCGATGGGGACACCTCTCTCATCCTGATTCCCTCGGAATCCAACATGTCCCGCAGCTCGCGGAAGGTCAGGACCGCGTCGACACGGTCCTGGCCCGTCAGGGTGGCCGCCTCGCCCTTCTTGGCGATGCAAGGCCCGATGAAGACAATCTTGGTTTCGGCGCCGTAGCGTGCGCGCAAGGCCCGCGCCGTGGCCAACATGGGCGACGCAATCGGGGCCAGATGGGGCATCAGGTCGGGGTGATAGCGCTCGACGAAATTGACAATGGCCGGACAGGCGGTGGCGATGAAACTGTCGCCCGGGCGTTGGGCCAGAAGACCGCGATAGGCGCGGGCCACCAAGTCGGCGCCGAACGCCACCTCGCACACCAGCGAGAAGCCCAGTCTTCGCAGCGATCCCACCATCTGTCGCACATCACGCTCGCCAATCTCCGCCGGATAGCTCGGAGCCACGCACGCTGCCACCCGCGCACCGCTGCGCAGAAGCCCATTTACATCCTCGACCGAGCTCAGCACGCGCTTGGCTCCCTGGCTGCACACCAGCACGCACGACCCGCAGCCAATACAACGCGAAGGAATGACTTCGGCCTGCCCTCCGGCTATGCGGATGGCCTTGGCCGGGCACTCACGCACGCAGGTGTAGCAGACGCGGCACCTCTCCCGAATCGTGCTGACCAGAGAAAGGTCGGTGGGCTTCACGGTGAGCCCGTGTCCTTAGCCGCCGCCGGCCGCCGCGCAAAGAACGCCACTTTTTCCAAGGTGACGCCGATGTCGATGTGCTCGACGTACACGTCCGGCGGCAGGCGCAGACGCACATCGGCGAAGTTGAGCAAACTGCGCACCCCCGCTTCGACCAGGGTGTCGGCCACGCTTTGCGCGGCCGCGGCCGGTACGGCGATCATGGCAACGTTGATTTCTTTGTCCCGCATGACCGTCCGGGCCTCGCTGATGTGATACGACGGACAACCGTTGATCATGCGATCGACCTTGGCCGGATCGATGTCAAAGGCGGCGACAATCTGCAGCAAAGGTCGGCGGCCCAAGAAGTACGCAAACAGGGCGCGGCCGAGGTTTCCGACGCCCACCAGCGCCACCGACTGGGTGGTGGGCGGATCCAGGAACGCGCCGATGCGCTCTTCCAGGACCACGACCTCGTATCCTCGGGTTGGGCTGCCTTCGTAGCGCACGTTCATGAGATCCCGCCGCAGTTGTTCAGGCGTCACGTCGGCCAGAACCGCCAGCTGGTGCGAGAACACATAGCGCGTTCCCGAGAAGGCCAAGTCGCGCAGGATGCGCCGATAGAGGATCAGCCGAACCACGACCAGCTCGGAAACCATCTTCCTGCCCAACTTCCTCCTCGTGCTGGTCACCTTGGTAGTCATGGTTGTGAATTCACGAACGCTGTTATGTGTTTCACAGCAGCATATCAATCATATGGGTGCCAGTCTCTACGAAGTCAAGAGCAATTGTTCGTTCTCGTCGGGAGAAGAAACCTTAGCCACGCCCAAGAAACACGGCCACTGCGCGGTGCTCCAGGGGCAGTCGCCATCTGGACGAGGCACGCGCGGCCTCACTGCGCCTGCTGCGGGATTTGGTTCGCCCATCTGTCTTGGAAAAACCGAGGAAGGGGTTGGGGTTGACCCACATGGGGGGGTAACTGCCCCCATAGTCACTAGTGGAGGATCATGCAGACCGCCCGACGCTGTTCACGCCTGCCGGTCTGCTGGCCCGTGCAAGCGCTCGCGCAAGTCGTCGCCGATCCTGAGCAATGGTCCTTCGCTGCACTTGTGATCGGTGCTCGTCGGTCGCAATCGACGCCTTGTTTCATTTGAACCCGTACCTCCGACATCACGTACAAAAAAGACGAAATACGGTGACCCACGCAAACGGGACGCGCCACTGCCCAGATAGGAAGTTGAGGAGATCCATGCCTACTGCACGACATTACTCACTGCTGTTCACGCTTGTCGGTCTGATCGCCTGCTCAAGCAGCAACCCCGTACAACCAGAGGGCACTGGCGGGACGCCACAGGACACGGGGGGAACGACGGGTGCGGGCACCACGACGCCTTCGGGGGGATCGACGACCGCGAGCAGCGTGCCGATCACTGGGGGTAGCTCCACACCCTCCAGCACAATGGACACGGGTGGTATCCCCACAACCGGCGGGAAGCCGGACACTGGCGGGGCCACAACCGCCGACACCAAGGTCACGGGAGGCACTCCCAGCAGTGGCGGGACACCGGCTACGGGCGGATCCACCCCTTCGGGTGGTTCTCCCCCAACCGGTGGAGCGACTACAAATCGTGACGCGGGCGCGGCCGGCGCGCCAGGGTCGGGAGGCAAGGGCGGATCCCCAGGGAGCGGAGGCTCCACCGGGCCGAGCGGCGGCAGCGCGGCGGCGGGAATCGGCGGCGGCGCAGCGGGCGCGGCAGGGACTCCCCTGCCAGGCAGTGTACCGGCGGGCTATCCGGCGCCCACGGCGGAAAATCGCGCCATCTGCAAGTCGGCGCAGATGACCAGCGGCTTCTGTCCCGGTGGCGGCACAGGGCCGGCCTGCATCCAATGCCTTTTCGGAGGTGACGTCTACACCGTAGCCAACACCGCAACTGCGGAAGCAACGAAGGCGGCGGGGGACTACGCCGTGACCATAACTCTCGGCGGCGCCGAGGCCGGCGATACCTATGTCAGCGCGGAAACCAACCGGGGCCTCTTGCGCTCGGTGACCACAACTGCAGGCCAATCTCTGACCTATGCGTTCGTCGTCGATGTGCGCGCGAAGGAGGGGCAGCCGTCCCAGGCCACCGGCTCAGGCGGCTATGCAGGACTGGATTTGTTCTTCTCCGGCACGAGCCCACAGGTCTCCGCGATCGGATACGCCTTGGTCACGGCAGCCACGAAACCGGTCATGGTCTACGTCGCTGGCGACTCCACCACCTGCGACCAGACCGGGTTGGAATTCGGTGGCTGGGCCCAGATGATACCTCAGTTCTTCGACGCACCGATCGGGGTCGCCAACTATGCCGACAGCGGCGAGAGTTCTTCGTCGTTCTATGGGAACTCAAGCATGTGGGGCGCCATCAAGTCGAAATGGACCGAGGGCGACTGGGTATTCATCCAATTTGGTCACAACGACAAGAGTGCTTCGGACGCCCAGGTGTCGACGAACCTCCAAAAGTATGTGGCCGACGCAAAGGCGGCGAAAGTGAACGCAATTCTGGTCGCTCCTCCCCCCCGCGTCGGCAGTGTCCCGATAGGTTCTCAGTCCGTGCATGAAGCGTCGGCTCAGGATGCCGCGTCGAAGACGGGCGTGCCCTTCATCGATCTCACAGCCCTGGCCACCGCCTGGTACAACACGCTTGGCTCCAAGCCTGCCGCGATGAAATTCCACGCGATGGGGACTGACGGAACCCATACCAACATTGCAGGCGCAGACAAGCTTGCTGAGCTCGTCGCCAAGGACATAAAGACCCAGAACCTCGGACTGGCCAAGTATCTGAGGCAGTAGTCCGCCTCTCGAACGTTCGTAGCTGGTTGAGCGGCCGGTGTGACGGCGGCAGGGCCGGACGCCGGTGGGCCGGGGCCGGCTCCGGCGACCGGCCGTCCGGAAACGGCCACGGATTCGGCTGCCAGATCTGGCTTCCGCTGCCCGCCAACGGGCGTTCACTACCGGCTACGAAATTCTGATGGGCTAGAATGATCTCGAGCAAGTGATGCTGGAAGGGCTGACGACACAGCCCAGTGCGCTGTGGTTTGGGGCGGACGGATGCCCGGAATTCCACGAAAGGATGCCGATGAGGGCCATGGTCAGGGCTGCGGCACCGGTCCCCACCGTAGCGCCCAGACCAATGTTCCGCTGGGTCTTGAGGGTGGATTCGTTCGTGCACGCCCAGTGGTTCAAGGGATTGCGACAGGAATTGAGTTGCGAATTCTGCCTGGCCCAGTAGATGCCGGCTCCGGCCGCCAACAGCGCCGTACCTCCGCTGGCCCACAGCCATGCCGCCGCCGATCGATTAGACGACACCGTGGACGCTGGCTTCGCAGCAGTCACGACCTGGGCCACTCGGGCGTTGGCCGACCCCACGCCCGCAACCGATGCTGGCGCAAGCGTCACTGCGAGTACCCTTCGTTCACCACCGCGGACATTGATGGGAAGCGAGCGAGTTGCCATGCCTGGCGCTCTGGCTTCCAACGTGTGCGCCCCGAAGCCTAACAGCAACGTCCCGTCGGGCTCAAACTCCGGCGCATGGCCGTCGATGATCACGCGCGCCTTGGGTGGCGAAACCGTCAGAGTGCACACATCCAGAAACATGCGGCTGCGATCGAGCAGTTCCCGCGTCTGGATGCGTTGTTCGGCGGAGAGGGGCTTGCGTTTGTCTTGCAGGGCCGCCGACAAGTTGCGCACCGCCGAGACGTAGTCGCGCAGTTCGAAGGAGGTCATGCCCATACCACGGAAGGTGCGCGCGTTCGGGCTGATCGAGTGGGCGCGACGGAAGAGACTGCGTGCTTCTTCGAAATGGAGGGCGTCGTATTCGGCGAGCCCCTCCTTGATGGCCTTTCGGTAGGCAGGCTCTTCGGTCGCATCCCCCCCAGACCACGGCCCGCTCAGATCGTCGGCCGCGCGAGCGGAGTGCAGGAACATGGTCGAGCAAAGGACCACAACCGCGATGCCTCGCGCTGCCTGAAATGGGGAGGAATACTTGTCCATGCGAGGATGCGGATCTTGCTAGAAATCGTCCTCGGACAGCCGGCCGGCGCGCGGCGCCGCCGGCTTCGCAGACTGGTAGGCACTTGGCACAAATGGCGGCTCCAGCGCCGATTCTTCCGTCTGCAAAACAGTACGCTCAGCCTGCTTCCGCGGCTGGGGGGCTCCCCACATCTCACGTGCCGCCACCCGTGAGCGACTGCGCATGACTGGAACGGGCCCGCCACGTGCATGGCCCGAATGCCCGCTGTGTTCACGGATGACAAGTGCCCCTGCTGCAGGCGGGGACGGCGGAGCCTCCAAAAGCTCCGAAACCGCCGCGGGAAGAACCGCCGTGGTTGGCGCCGCGGCTGGAACGGGCTGCGCGGCGGGCTCGCTGGCTGGTGGCGTGGCGTTGCCGATCGGTGCCGGTGTGGGCGTTTGCACCTGACTGGGCCTTTGCATCGCCATCCACACCCCGAAACCCAGCACGGCCGCCAGCCCAACGCCCGCCAACCCACGCAGGCCACCAGGCGAAAGGAGCGACCTTACTCCAGAGAATGGCACCCTGAGCAACGAGGGTTTCAGATCCGCGAGCATCGTCTCACGACCCAGGGGCTGCGGCAGCCTTGCCAATTCCGAGCCGGCATTTGCGCCACCGTTGCGGGCA
>Ga0182021_10006626_pt1 | contig 13751 bp, 7 predicted proteins | sample 612E3MmetaG_FD_120493 | JGI IMG/M metagenome (GOLD analysis project Ga0182021, IMG submission 120493) | Permafrost microbial communities from Stordalen Mire, Sweden - 612E3M metaG (Illumina Assembly) | ecosystem: Environmental > Terrestrial > Soil > Wetlands > Permafrost | place: Sweden...
CCCGGGCGGTCTCCAGGGCCGAGGCCGCGCCTCCGGCCAGGCGGCGGTTGAAGAGATCGGTGGTCTCCTGGTAGGCCACTACCGTGGAGCGGGCGATCTCCAGCCGGTGATCCATTTCCCGCAACTGGAAGTAGGCCGAGGCCACCTGGGAGAGGGTGACCAGGTACACCCCTCGCCGAGCGTCCTGGGCACCCAGGTAACCGGCCAGGGCCCCTTCGTTCAGGCGGCGCACCCGGCCCCAGAGATCCACCTCCCAGGAAGCGGCGGCCTGCGCGACCCAGACATCCCCGACCGCGCCCCCCAAAGGTTGGTAGGCTGAGTACCGGCCCCGCTCCCAGGCGGCCGAGGCAGCGATGGCGGGGTACCAGGCAGACCGGGCGACACCGGCCCGGGCGCGGTACTCATCCACCCGCCAGGTGGCCACCCGGATGTCGAAATTGTTGCGGGTGGCCTCGGCGATCAGATCCTTGAGGGCGGCGTCGCCAAAAACATCCCACCAGGGCTGGTCCGCCAGGGAAGCGGCCTCCGCCTGGGACTGGCCGCGGAAGAGGGCGGGCGGTTCCACCTTGGGGCGCATGTAGTTAGGTCCCAGGGCACAGGCCGTGAGCAGCAGGGGGAGGGCGCAGGCGAGGCGCTTCAAGGCTTCACCTCCTCGGGTCCGATGTTCTCGATAGGCTCCTCGATCTTGCCGGGGCCGGCCAGCCTCTCCACCACCACGAACAGCACGGGGATGACGAAGATGGCGAGGACGGTGGCCGCCAGCATGCCGGTGATCACCACCGTACCGAGGATCCGACGGGAGACGGCTCCTGAGCCCGTGGCCACCCACAGGGGCACGCAGCCCAGGATGAAGGCGAAACTGGTCATGAGGATGGGCCGGAAGCGCAGGCGGGCCCCTTCCAGGGCCGCGTCTACCAGGCTCTTGCCCTTTTCCAGCTCGTCCTTGGCGAATTCCACGATGAGGATGGCGTTCTTGGCGGAGAGGCCAATGAGCATGACCAGGCCGATCTGGGCGAACACCCCGAAATCGTACTTCCGGATCCACAGGCCGAAAAAGGCCCCGAAGATGGCGATGGGTACGCTCAGCAGCACCGAGAAGGGCAGGGACCAGCTTTCGTAGAGGGCGGCCAGGATCAGGAACACGCCGACCAGGGAAAGGGCGAAGAGTATGCCCGTCGTGCCGGCGGCCTTCTTTTCCTGATAGGAAAGGTCGGCCCAGTCGTAGCTCATGTCTTGGGGAAGCACTTCCTTGGCCACCTGCTCCAGGGCGGCCAAGGCCTGACCGGAACTGTAGCCGGGTGCGGCCGCGCCCAGCACCTGGGCGCTGCGCATGAGGTTGAAGCGGTTCGTGTACTCCGGTCCCTGCATCTTTTTCGGAGTGACCAGGGAGGACAGGGGGACCATGGTGCCATCGGCGCTGCGCACGGCGAAACGACCGATGTCATCCACCGAACGGCGCTCCTCCCCTTCGGCCTGGAGGTAGACCCGCCATTGCCGGCCGAAGCGGTTGAACTGGTTCACGTAGAGGCCGCCCAGGTAGGCCTGGAGGGTCTGGTAGACATCGCCCACGGCCACCCCCTGCTTCAGGGCCTTGTCCCGGTCCACGTCGGCGTAGATCTGCGGCGTGCCGGTGTTGAACAGCGAGGTCACGCCGGCCAACTCCGGGCGCTTGCGGGCCGCGGCGAGGAAGGCCTTGAGGTTGCGATCCAGGTACTCCGGCGGGCCGCCGCTGCGGTCCTGGAGCCACAGCGAGAAGCCGCTGGAGGTGCCCAGACCCGGGATGGCCGAAGGCAGAAAGCCCCGGATGTTGGCCTCGGGGATCTCCCGGGCCAGCCGCTCGTTGAGGCGCTGGAGGATCTCGCCGGCCTCCAGTCCCTTGCCCTTGCGGTCGTCCCAGGGCTTGAGGGCCACGTAGTCGAAGCCGTTGTAGGAGGCCGAGACCCGGTTCAGCAGGCTGAAGCCCTCGATGGTCAAGGCGTCGCGCACGCCCTCGGTCTCGAAGAGGATCTTCTCGATCTTGCGGCCCACCTCGTCCGTACGCTGGATGCTGGCCGCGGGCGGCAGCTGGATGTTGAGGAAGAAATAGCCGTAGTCCTCGTTGGGCACGAAGCTGGCGGGCAGGGCCTTGCCCATGAAACCGTCCACGATGAAGAAGCCCGCCAGGACGACCAGGGCGATGGCCGCCTTGCGGATGAAGCGGCCGGACAGGTTCACATAGCCGTCGGTCGTCTTGTGGAACCAGCGGTTGAAGCCGTGGAAATAGGGAGCCGCCCAGCCTTCCATCTTCTCCCGGGGCTTGAGGATCAGGGCGCACAGGGCCGGGGACAGGCTGAGGGCGTTGAAGGCCGAGATCAGCACGGAGATGGCGATGGTCACGGCGAACTGCTTGTTGAGCCGGCCCTGGATGCCCCCCAGGAAGGCCACCGGGATGAACACCGAGGATAGTACCAGGGCGATGCCCACGACCGGCCCCCCCACTTCCTTCATGGCCTGGAGGGTGGCCTCGCGGGGCTTCATGCCCTGCTCGATGTGATGCTCCACGGCCTCCACCACCACGATGGCGTCGTCCACCACCAGGCCGATGGCCAGCACCAGACCGAAAAGCGACAGGGTGTTGATGGAAAAGCCCAGGAAGGGGAAGAACGCGAAGGTGCCCAGGAGAGAGACCGGGACGGCGATCATGGGAATGATCGTGGCGCGCCAGTTCTGGAGGAAGACGAAGACCACCAGGGTGACCAGGGCCATGGCCTCCAGAAGCGTCCAGACCATCTCCTTGATGCCTTCCGTGACGGGCAGCGTGGTGTCCACGGCCACCTTGTAGTCGAGGTCGGCCGGGAAGCGTTCCTTGAGTTCGGAAAGGACCTTCTTGACCCCTTCGGCCACCTGCAGGGCATTGCTGCCCGGGGTCTGGGAGATGGAGATCACGCAGGTGGGTTGCCGATCGAAGCGGGCGATCTGGTTGTAGATCATGGCGCCCATCTCCAGCCGTGCCACGTCCCCCAGGCGCACCACGGAGCCGTCAGGATTGGTGCGCACGATGATCTTCCCGAACTCCTCCGGGGTCTCCAGGCGGCCCCTGGAGCGCACGGTGTAGGTCATCTCGTTGCCTGGGGCGATGGGCTCGGCGCCGATCTTGCCGGAGGGGTTCACGGTGTTCTGCTGCAGCACGGCCCGGTTGACGTCGGACACCGTGAGGCCGAGCTTGGCCATCAGGTCGGGCTTGAGCCAGATGCGCAGGGCATAGTCGCCCGCGCCGAAGATGATCACCTGCCCCACGCCGGGCACCCGGTACAGGGGGTCCACCAGGTTGATGGTCGCGTAGTTGCTGAGGAACAGCGAATTGTAGGTGCTCTTCGGCGAGTACACCGCGACTAGGAGGAGGGAGGTCCCCACCGCCTTGCGGATGGTCATGCCGTTCTGGTTCACTTCCACTGGCAGGAAGGGCTGGGCCTGGGCCACGCGGTTCTGGGTGTTGACCTGGTCCTGGTTGACGTCGGTCTGCACGTCGAAGGTCACCGTCTCGGTCATGGTGCCGTCATTGGCGTTGGTGGACTGCATGTAGAGCATGTTGTCCACGCCGTTCATCTGCTGCTCCAGGGGCGCCGCCGTGGACTGCTCGATGGCCACCGAATCGGCGCCCGTGTAGGTGGTCGACACCTGGATCTGGGGCGGGACGATCTCGGGGAACTGGGCCACGGGCAGCCCGCGCATGGTCACCACGCCCGCCAGGAGCGTGATGATGGCGATGACCATGGCCACGATGGGTCGGTTGATGAAGAATTTCGGCATGGCGTTACCTTCCCGGGGCCCCGGTGGCCGGGTTCGCCACCACAGGGTTCACGAGGAGGCCCTCGGTCACTTTCTGGGTACCCTCGACCACCACGCGATCCTCGGGTTGGAGCCCTTTTTCCACCACCACCAGGCTTCCGGCATGGGCGCCGGTTCGGATGGGGTGGATGCTGATGCGGTTCCCGGCGCCCACCACGGCCACCTGGGGGTTGCCCTGGATCTCCCAGATGGCCCGTTGGGGTATCAGGAGGGCGCCCTTGATGACGCCGATGTTAGCCCGGACCTTGGCGTACTGGCCTGGGCGGAGCAGGTGGTCGGGGTTGGGGAAGGTTCCGGCCAGGAGGATCGTGCCGGTCTTCAGATCCACGTTCCGGTCCGCCATGAAGGGGTCACCCTTCGGGCCGTAGACGGTGCCGTCCGACAGGACCAGTTGGAGGGTGCCCTTCGCGGCGCCACCTGCGGACCAGGCCTTGGCCCAGCCCATGTACTCTTCCTCATTGATGCTGAAAAATACCTTGATGGGGTCCACGGTGGACACCGTAGTCATCACACGCTGGCCGTTGACCAGATCACCCACCTGCACCTTGGCCACGCCTGCGATGCCGTTGATGGGGGAAACCACTCGCGTCCATTCCAGGTTCAGCCTTGCCCGATCCCAGGCGGCTTGGGAGGCGCCCACCATCGCCTCGGCCTGGCGTTGGGCCGACAGGGCGTTGTCCAGTTCCTGTTGGGAAATGGCCTTTTGGGCCACCAGGGGCGTGTAGCGGTCCACATCCAGTTTCGCCTTGTCCCGCAAAGCCCGATCCCGTTCCAGGGCGGCCTTGGCCTGGTCCGCCGCGGCCTGGAACTGCCGTGGATCCACCTCGAAGAGCAGGTCCCCTTGCCGCACGGCGGCGCCATCCTTGTAGACCTGCCTGAGGAGGTATCCCTCCACTTCGGGCCGGATCTCCGCGTTCACGAAACCGTCCAGCGTGCCCACCCATTCATGGGTGATCGGAACGTCCTGGTGAGTCACCGAGGCCACTCCCACCTGCAGCGGCGCCTGGGGGGCCGCCTTGTGGGCGCAGCCGAGGGCCAGGAGACCCATCAGGGAGGCGAGTTTCTTGCTTAGTGGAAGGGTTGCCATGCGTGCCATCCGAAAAGATCGAGGTTCAAGATCAAGGTGGAGAAGAAAAGAGCCAAAGCTGCTATTTCAACACGAACAGACCCATGTCGCTGGCCAACAGCGCTAGGTGGTGTCCCCCCCTATGGTTGGACAAGGTTGAGGGTTATTCAGGCGGCGAGTGGACGGTCTACTTGCCAACGCGGCCCGTGAGGAATGGGCGATATTTCATGTCCTTTACTAAAATATGGTCAGTCCACCATTCTTTTAAATAAAGCAGGACATTGATTGGAATAATTGTATGATTTTTCATTGAATCCATGCATAGATTAGCTAATTCAACCCGAAATTCTTTGTGTTCATCCTGTTGAGCCTGGAGATCAGGGTACCCATGTTCTGCAAGGAGTTGCTCTTCCATTTTGAAATGATAATGAGCGAATTTCGTTAATTCATCTAAGATCTTGGCGACTTCGTCTGGATCGAAACCCTCTTTAGGTTCATCGATGAGTCGATTGATGACCCCTACAATTTGCTTGTGCTGTTTATCAAGCTCCTCAATCCCGACACTGAAGGAGTCGTCCCACACGATTTTTTTCATTGTTGAAATCCTTTTTCTTTAGCGATCAGGAAATAGCTAGGAACTGGCGTTCCCCTAATGCTGAGCGATGGATGGTGGGAGTCCAAGGTAAAGGGTTGTCTCGTCGGGATTCGTGGAGTGAGCCTCAGGCAGCCTGAAAGAATCCCGACATGGCACGGCTCCGGCTGACGTGAGCCCGCCGGGGGGGCGCCGTGGGGTCTGAGGCGATTGTCCCATGGAGACTTCCTTCGGTCGTAGTCATGTCGCCGGACTTCGACGACACCGTGGGCTTCCTTGACAGTCGGGGACCCGTGCTCATTGCGCAGGCCTCTTGGCATCAGATAAAGATATAATCCAGCGAAGCCACCGGTTTTTTCTTGATCTTGCGATCAAGAAAGCATACCTTCGACTGTCAACAATTCCCGACAGGATAGGCGTTTGATCATAAAATCTTTAATATAATATACTTATTAAAAAATGGAGTAACTCGATCATGGAAATAACCTGGAGCCCACGGTACGACACAGGCATCCGGATCATCGACGAGCAGCATCAGGAACTCTTCGGGATCGTCGATCGCCTTCGCCGGATGATTGAGGAGGGCGCTGCTCGAAACGCGGTGGAGGCCCTGCTCGGGGATCTCCTGGCATGTTCAGAGCGCCACTTTGCCACGGAAGAAACGTATATGAGCAAATTTAGCTACCCCGATTTCCCACAGCATGTGTCCGAACATGCCTCGATGCTCACCAGCCTTCAGGAACTGCAGGCCGGATTCCAGGAAAGCCATCAGTCTATGACCTTGATGGTGTCAACGTTCATGGTGGGCTGGTTGAAGCATCACATCAGCGATGGTGATTTGGGGTTCGTCACGTTCCTGAAGGCCCATAACCTCGCTTGATCCTTGCTCGGGGTCGGTACCTCTCTTGTTCCTAATGTGTTCTATGTGGAAATTTTCTGGGAACATTTTTAGGGAAAAAGACACTTGAGCCTCTTCACATGTTTGGGGATGCTGTGGCGTGCACTGCCATGGACTACTGGCCCTCCTAGAGTCCATTCATCCCCAATCATGGCCACCCCTGGCCCAGGAGAATCGCATGAACCGTCGATTCGCAACCTTCACCCTGACGGCCCTGGCCTGCGCCATGGTCGCCTCGGCCCAGACCTCTTCCACGTCGGGCGCCATCCGGGGCGTGATCAAGGACAAGGCCGGCAAGGCCATAGCCAGCGCCACCGTACTCCTGCGCAATCGCGAGACCGGTTACACGCGGACCACGATCTCGGATGCCCAGGGCGAGTACCGCATCGGCCTGCTGCCCGTGGGCAGCTACGAACTCACGGTGACCGCCTCGGCCATGAGGACCGTCAAGGATGCCAACATCCAGGTCCTGCTGGGCCAGAGCGCCGTCGCCAATTTCAGCATCGACAAGGCCGAGGCCGCGGCGACCGTAGAGGTCGCTTCCGTTTCCAGTTCCCTGGATACCACGCAGGTGAACGCGGTGGTCTCTATCGACGAGAAGATCGTCGAGAACGCCCCGTTGAAGGGTCGCAACTTCACCGACCTCGTGAAGCTCACGCCCGGAGCCGTCACCGGCGCCACCGGACGGCAGGTGGTGGAAGGCTCCCGCGGCATCATGAACAACCTGACCATCGATGGCGCGAGCTTCAACTCCAGCTTCTATGGGGATCCCCGGGGCGGCACAGCCATTCCCTTCAGCTTCGGGCTGGACACCGTGAAGGAAATGCAGATCATCACCGATGCCTACGACCCCCAGTACGCGGGCGCCGGTGCCGTCATCAACGCGGTCACCAAGCAGGGCGGCAATGAACTGACGGGCGACCTCCTGGATCAGTTCCGCAGCCAGAACCTGGTGGCCAAGCTCCGTCCCGTGCCCTACGATCCCCGGGGCACCACCAACACCAATAGTTCCCGGACCCTGGCCTTCAGCCAGCAGCAGCTCAGCGCCAACGTTGGCGGACCCATCATCAAGGACAAGCTCTTCTACTTCGTGGGCGTCGAGACGCTGCACTACTCCCAGAATCTGACCCCCGCCTTCGCCGTGAGCTCCAGCGGCAATAATTCCGTCGCGAACCTCAACACCTTCATCACCAATTTTGGCGGCATCGCCGTGGGAAGCGATGGGCATACCCTCGCTTCCGAATCCGGTCGGGCCATCACGAACGACCAGAAGAACACCACGGTCTTCGCCCGTGTGGACTGGATCATCAACGAGAGCCACCGGGCCTCGCTCCGGCTGAACACCCAGCATTACACCAACACCAATGGCACGAATCTGGGCGTCACTACGGGCCTCAGTGCCAATGGCGTGGACGGAGTGAGCAGCGTCTCCTGGGTGGCGGAACTGGTGAGTAGTTTCGGTGCCAACATGACCAACGAGGCCCGTCTGCAGGTGGCCGACGAGCGTCACCCCCGGGTGGCCAATTCGTCCGTGCCTGAACTGACCGTGGGGGGCGGATTCACTGCGGGGCAGATCTGGTACGCCCCCAGTCAGCTCAATGAGTTCAACAATCAGGTGCTGGACACGCTCACTTGGTCTGAGGGTGATTGGCTCGTCAAGGGCGGGGTGGACCTGCAGTGGTACTCCTACCAGAATCAGTTCCCTCAATACATGGGCGGCTACTTCAGCTTCCCCGACTACGCCACCGCCAACCTGTGGGCTGCGGGTGCCCTTACGGCCGCCAACAGCAGCGTGACCTACCGGGGCGCCGTGAGCCCCACCAACGGCTGGATCGACTACAACTCCTCGCTGCTGGCCGGCTTCGTGCAGGCCCAGTACAAGGGGTTTATGGACCACCGCCTGAACCTCACGGGCGGCGTCCGCATCACCCGGGAGAACCAGCCGAACAATCCCCTGCCCAATGCCCAGCTCGCCGGCACGGATCAAGCGAATAGCAGCACTTCCATCGACCCCCGCTTCGGATTCAGCCTCGATCTGTTCGGGGATGGGAAGACCGTCATCAAGGGCGGCTGGGGCAGCTTCTCCAGCCCGAACCCGAGCTTGACCGTATCCAACACCATGACGGCCAACGGCAACACCATCTCGGTCTACAGCATCAGCCCCTCCACCAGTGCCGCTACCCTGGCGGCCTGGAACAGCGGCGCGCTCTCCTATGGCAACCGCACCCTGGGCGGCACGACACTGCTGCCCCTGGATACGGCCACGCTGACCACATTGGGTGGCGTGGGGGCCCGTACCGGCCAGATCTGGGATCCCAGCAACAACATGCCCCGGAAGATCAGCAGCACCCTGGGGGCGGAGCACAAGTACGACAATGGGCTGGTGCTCGGCGTGCGGGGTGAATACACCGTGTTCCAGAACCAGCAGTACTTCGTGGACGTGAACCTGGGGCAGCGCAATGCGGATGGGACGCTGGCGACCGGGGCCCACTACGACAATGGCTACCCCACCAACGTGAACCTCTTCACGACCGCCAGCGCCAGTCGGCCTGGCTACGCCATTATCCGGGGCCGCCGGGTCGATTTCACGGGCTTTGGCGATGTCTACCTCTCCGAGAACAACGGCACCGGCTCCTACAAGGCCCTCACCTTCACGGCCGCCCGCACGTCGGACACGGGCTTCGGGTTCCAGAGCAGCGTGACGTTCTCGCAGGAAAGGGACATGAACAGCAACGAACGCATCACTAACGGCGGCATCAGCGTGACCACCAACCCCGCCGATCCGGGCGCCAACCTGGCGCCTGGCGACAGTGACGTCAAGTTCCGGGGCGTGTTCACGGGCTACTTCCCGGTGATCTACGGGATCCAGGGCGCCCTCACCTTCCAGTACCAGTCCGGCCTGCCCTACTCCGCCTTTGCCACGAGCAATGTCAACGGCGACAACCTCACGAATGACTATGCTCCTGGCTACGGCGGACGCAACGCCTACCGGCAGCCCGCCCAGAAGTACTTCGACCTGGCCTTCAAGCGGTCCTGGAACATCACCCGCACCTTCCAGATCGAGGGCGGCGTCCAGGTCTTCAACGTCTTCAACTGGGCCAACCAGACCACCAGCCAGACGACAGCCATCGGTGCCGCACCGGCTAATACTCCCATCGCGAGCTTCGGCTACATCGATACCCTCGATCGGAACCCGCGCGAGGTGCAGTTCAGCCTGCGCCTGAAGTTCTGACGGCTGAGGCAACACGGAAAGGCCCCGCGACCGCGGGGCCTTTCTTTTGAGGGACAAACCAGTTCAGATCCTGAACCGGGCCACCAGGGCATTGAGCTGCTCGGCCAGGTGGCTGAGCTCGTCCACGGTGTGGGTGGATTCCTTGATGGTGGCGGCCATCTCCTCCATGGCGGCGGCGTTCTGCTCGGCGATGGCGGTGAGGTCGCCCATGGCGGCCACCACGGACTGGCTGTCCTGGCTCTGGGTCTCACTCTGACTGCCGATGGTCTTCATGCGCCCGACGGAGTCTGTGATGGCGCTCTGGATGCTGGTGAGGGCTTCGCCCGCGGTGTTCACCATCTTGGTGCCATCGCCAATGGCACGGTTGGAGGTCTGGATCAGGGCCGTGATCTCCTTGGCGGCCGTGGCGCTGCGTTCCGCCAGTTTGCGCACCTCTTCGGCCACCACGGCGAAGCCCTTGCCGTGCTCGCCGGCCTTGGCGGCCTCGATGGCGGCATTGAGGGAGAGCAGGTTGGTCTGGTTGGCGATCTCGGTGATCACCATGAGGATGTTGCCGATCTGCTTCGAGTTCTGATTGATGGCCTGCATGCCGGAGATGGCGCTGCCCACGGCCGTGTCGCCCTTGCCCGCCGCTTGTTGCGCCTGCTCGAACACCTTGAGGGCGTCCGCGACATTGGAATTGACCACTCGGGAAGCCCCGGCGATACCCTGGACACTGTCCGTAGTGGTGGAGACACTGGCCTTCTGGCTTTCGGCCGCATGGGCGATGCTCTGGGCGGTGCTGTGCATCTCGGACATGCCCGCCGACATCTGCAGCGAACCGGAGGCGATGTTCGTGGAGATGGCCATCACCTCCTGGACGATCTTGTGGATGTTGTCCACGAAGCGATTGAAGTGGCCAGCCAGGGCGGCGATTTCGTCGTTCCCGTGGACGTCCAGGCGAGCCGTGAGATCGCCTTCGCCTTCGGAGATGTCCCGCATGCGCTTCTGGATGTTCTCCAGGGGCGTGACGATGATGTTGCCCAGGAAGACCGCGGCGCCCAGGCCGGAACCCATCATCAGGAGGCCCAGCACGGCCATGCCGAGGACGGCACCCAGCTGATTCTTGTGGAGACGGTCCCGATTCGCGAGGAGCATGACGTAGGACTTCACCGGGGCGCCCTCGATCTTCACCAAGGAGCCCACCACCAAGTAGCCATCCATTTCGAACGCCAAGTGCTCCTTGGCTGCGCCGCTGGAGGCTTCCTTCAGCAACGCCTCGGCAAAGGGGGCCAAGTCCACCTGGGAGGCCTTGGCCTTGGACTTGGTCACGACCTTGGCGGCCTTGGTGGCTGCATCCTGAGAGACGAGGGCGGCCTGGGAGATATCGCTATCGTCCTTCATGCCGTCGAGACCGCGCTCGACCAGTCCCAGATCCTCGAACTGGACCCCGGACTGGATGCTGTCCGCCACCAGCCCCGCGATGCTTTCTCCCTTGAGCCTCAGTCCGTCGTTCAGGGCCGCGTTGAGCCGCCAGAGCGAAAAGACCGTGGAAGCTATGCCAAGCACGACCGCAAAGGCCAGGATCGAGTAGATCAGCTTCTTGCGGATGTTGAGTTTGTTCCAGAAATCCATGGTCCGCCCCTGAAGAGGTGTGCCCCTGCATCGGACTTCTCGACCTGGGAGTTAATTTTTGGGGCCTACCGGAGGGTGACCACCGTCGCGCCGGCTCCGCCCTGGGCCTGGGGGGCATCCTCGACCCGGGCAATGCCAGGGTGGCCACGCAGGGCCTCGCGGACTGCCGCTTTCAATTTTCCGGTCCCGTGGCCGTGAATGATGCGGATGAATCGGCGACCGGCGGCCAGGGCCTCCTCCACGAAGCGGTAGATCTCGCTGTCCACGTCATCGCTGGCCCGGCCGATGAGGTTGATCTCGGACTCCACCTCCTGGATTTCGGTCCGGACTCTCACCTTTCCGGACGCCTTCGGCAGCACTTCTCGAGCTCCGATGGCTTCCAGCTCGCCCAGGCGGCATTCCAGGCGGCGGCCCTGGGGCGTTTCCAGCGTGGCCCGGTCGCCTTTCAGGGCGACAACTTTGCCTTCGATGCTCAGGCCCCGGTGCCGGGCGAACCCGCCCTCAAGGACTTCAGTCGGAGAACTCGTTCTTTTCGGGCCTCGGGCTGGGGCCAGTTCCGCCTCGGCAAGCCGGGTCAACTGCTTCACCCGTTCGTGGGCCTCGGTTCCCAGACGATCCGCATTTTCACCAGCCATCTTCTGTCGGTCCTTGAGTTCGCGAACCAGCCGCTTGCCTTCGTGATCAAGAAAATCCAGCACCCGGGCGACTTTCGCTGTTGATTCCGCCTGGAACGCATCGCGTTCCAGGCGCAGGCGTTCCTCCCGCTGGCGCAGGATCTCACGGTCCTTCTCGGCGGCGGCCTGCTGCTGGCGCAACACCTCCGCCCCTTCGGACAGGCGCGTGCGTTCCGCCTCCAGCTCCCGGAGGAAATCGCGCCAGTCCTGCTCCCGTTTGCCCAGTACCCGGTCCGCGTGGTCCAGGACCTGCCGGGGCAGGCCCAGCCGGGCGGCGATGGTGAGGGCCCGGCTCTGTCCAGGCAGGCCCACCAGCAGGCGGTAGGTGGGTGCAAGGCGTTCCTCATCAAACTGGACGGAGGCGTTTTGAAAGCGGGCGTGGCGGAGGGCCCACTGGCTGATCTCGCCCAGGTGCGTGGAACAGAGGATCCAGCAGTGGCGGCGCGACAAGGTCTGAAGCAGGGCGATGCCCAGGGCCGCGCCCTCCTTGGGATCCGTGCCGGTGCCGAGTTCGTCCAAGAGAACCAGACCACCATCGTGAACGTTTTCTAGGATCTCTTTCAGATGCAGGATATGGCTGCTGAAGGTCGAGAGGCTTCCCGTGATGGTCTGATGATCACCGATATCCGCATGGAGGCTGGGCAGGGCAGGGAAGCTGGACCCCTCCCGCACGGGCACGGCGCAGCCACAGGAAGCCAAGGCTGACAATAGTCCCACGGTCTTGAGGACCACGGTTTTCCCGCCGGTGTTGGATCCGGAAATGATCAGGCCGGGCCTTCCCGCCTCCAGGACCAGGTTCAGGGGCACCACGTCGTGGGGCAGGGGGTCCAGGTTCATGGCCTCCCGCACCGCTGGCAGCAGGAGGGGGTGCCGGGCTTCCAGCAGGCAGAGGCGACCCTGTTTCGGGTCCGCTGCGAGATCCGGGAGCAGCCCGTTGCAGAGGGAGGCCCAACGCAGGAGTGCGAGACCCTGGTCGGCCCGGGCCTGGAGGTCCCGCCACCGGATAAAGTCCTCCCGGCGCTGGCGCAGATCCGCCAATAGATGACGCAGGAAGGCCTGGACAGCCTCGGCATAGTGGCGGTCGGCTTCCACGAACGCATTGTTGAGGGGCACGGCTTCCATGGGTTCGATGAAGACCGTGGCTCCGCTGCCGCTGCGGTCCAGCAAGAGACCCGGCACGAGGCTCCGGCGCTCCTGCCGCACGGGCAGGCAGGAACGGCCATTCCGCTCGACGACCATGGCCTCGTTGAAGGCATCGGGGCTGGCCCGCAGCAGTTTCTGGAGCCTGGCCTGCACGGCCTGGAAGGCGTCCTGGCGGTCCCGGTGAAGGCTCGCCAGGGCGAGAATGCGCAGGGGGTCCAGTTGTCCATCGGCATTGAAGCTCTTCGACAGGCGTTCCCCCAGGGGCGCGGGATCCGGGAGCAGGGCCGCGGTCACCTGGAGCCGGTCGATGCCGAGGTGGGTGCCCGGTGGGGCGGGACGGGACTCCGGCCAGGTCAGGGAGGACAGGCTATGAAGCAGCCGGGACAGGGCCTTCAGCCCATCCCGCAGCCCCCGCCAGTGCTCCGGCAGCAGCCAGCCCGCCGGGTTCAGCAGCTCATCCAGCGATTCGTCCATGGCCAGGATGGGCAGCAGGTCCGGCGAGGCGGCCCAGAATTCCTGGAGCTCCATCTGGTGGAGGCGGCGGAGGCCCGCCAGCCCATCCCCTGGGTGCATGGAGCCCAAAGCCTCCCGAGCGGCCTGAGTGCGGGCGCCAGACTGGATCAGTCGGACCGCTTCCGGAAATTCAAGGGCGTCCAGTTCAGGGTTCATGGCAGTCTTCAGTCCTCAGTCCTCAGTCCTCAGTC
>Ga0182021_10006627_pt1 | contig 13751 bp, 11 predicted proteins | sample 612E3MmetaG_FD_120493 | JGI IMG/M metagenome (GOLD analysis project Ga0182021, IMG submission 120493) | Permafrost microbial communities from Stordalen Mire, Sweden - 612E3M metaG (Illumina Assembly) | ecosystem: Environmental > Terrestrial > Soil > Wetlands > Permafrost | place: Sweden...
CTATGCGTCCGGGATACGCAACGCCGTCGGCATCGCGATCCACCCGCAGACCGGGGAGCTCTGGGCCTCGGTCAATGAGCGTGACGGTCTGGGAGACGACCTTGTGCCGGACTACATTACGCGGGTCAAGGAGGGCGGTTTTTACGGCTGGCCGTGGTACTATATCGGCGGACACCAGGACCCGCGTCACGCCGGCGAGCATCCGGAGCTTCTGGAGAAGGTCCTCCTTCCCGACGTCCTGCTCCAATCGCATTCGGCTTCGCTCGAGATGACGTTTTACTCGGGAGCGCAGTTTCCGCGGGAATACGTCAATGACGCTTTCGCCTGTGAGCACGGCTCCTGGAACCGATCGTTCCGCACGGGCTACAAGCTGATCCGAGTTCCCCTCCACAACGGAGCGCCCGCGGGCGTGTATGAAGATTTCATGACCGGCTTTGTGACACCCGAAGGGAATGTCTGGGGACGCCCTGTGGGAGTGACCGTGACGAAAGAGGGGGCGTTCCTCGTGACCGATGACGGCGCGAACCTGATTTGGCGGATTTCGTACGTTGGGCGATAGCCCTTGAGAGATTCGCGGCGCGGAATGTGGGATGTCCGCCGGCTTTTCCCCGCGCTTTGCCTCGGTACCATCCGCCTGAGCTGGAGCGACGCTCGCTCATCGAACTCCTTCGAACCTGATGGTGAATGGGCCTGACGTGAAACATCTTCCTTCAGTACTATCCGCGCTCCTTCTCTGTTCCCTTGCTACGTGCCATCAGGCAACCTGCCAGGAAGTTGTCCCTCTCTACGCGGGCAAGGTGCCGAACTCAAAAGGGGCCATGCCCGATGAGATAGTGGGGAGAGGGGGCGGAATCGAGTTTGTGAGACACGTGAGTATCCCCTCGATGTCGGTCTATCTCCCGGATGCCAATCAATCGGTCGGATCAGCCGTCATCATATTCCCCGGCGGAGGGTACTATCTCGAGGCCTTTGAAATAGAAGGAACCCAAATCGCTCAGGCGCTTGCGGGGCACGGGGTGGCTGCTTTTGTCGTAAAATACAGACTGCCCAGCGATTCGACGATGAGTGACAAGACTATCGGCCCGCTGCAGGACGCGCAGCGCGCCATAAGAATCGTCAGGGAGCGCGCGAGTTCCTGGGGAGTCGACTCCAGCAAGATCGGGATCATGGGGTTCTCTGCCGGGGGTCATCTCGCGTCCACGGCCGGGACCCACTTTGAGAAAGCGTTTATTCCCGGGGGGAAAGAGATCAGCCTGCGGCCCGACTTCATGATACTGGTGTACCCTGTGATCAGCATGACAAACAACCTGACTCACATGGGTTCCAGGAACTTGCTCCTGGGGAGACATCCCTCCGATTCACTCATAACCTTTTTTTCCGGCGAGAAGAATGTGACCGATCATACCCCGCCGACCTTTCTGATCCACGCCGAAGATGACACGACAGTGGATCCGGGGAATAGTATCGGGTTCTTTGAGGCACTTCGCCGCCATGGCGTCCCTGCAGAGCTCGTGATCCTTCCGAGGGGAGAACACGGATTTGCCGCAAGAATTCCGCCGGAGAAGTGGATGCAACCGCTGCTGAGCTGGATGACGGACAATGGTTGGATGAAGTGAAAGAGATGGGATCATGAAAGCTCGAGTGCCTTTTTTTGTAAGCGCGATCATCCTTGGTCTGTCGATGCCGTTCAGCGCGCCGGGAGCTGAACCGATACTACCGGATTCAATTCTTCACAAGCCCTGGAAGGCCTTCTGGATAGCTGTGCCGGAAGAATCCGCCGGCGGGTACGGGGTCTATCTTTTCCGAAGACAGTTTGATCTTCGAGATCTTCCCTCTTCGTTCATCGTCCATGTGTCCGCGGATAACCGATACAAGTTATTTCTCAACGGAAATCTCGTTTCACTGGGCCCTGCGCGTGGTGATCTGCTCCACTGGCGATATGAGACCGTCGATATCGCCCGCTTCCTGACTGCAGGAAAGAACGTCATGGCCGCGATCGTCTGGAACGACGGCGACAGGAAGCCCGAAGCTCAGATTTCCTATCGAACCGGGTTGCTCCTGCAGGGAAATTCTGTTCGGGAAGATATCGTGGATACGGACAGTTCCTGGCGATGCATTCGGGATGATGGATTCAGCCAGTTGGCACCGGAAGTGAGAGGATATTATGCCGCGAGCCCCGGCGAGATGCTGGACATGAACAGGCATCCGCACGGTTGGATGGAAGTCACATACAATGATTCCTCGTGGAAAAAGGCTGCCTTGATCTTCCAAGGAATGCCCAAGGGCGTTTTCACGTACAATCCCGGCTGGATGTTGGTCCCTTCGGAGATTCCGCAAATGGAGGTGAAGCAGGAGCGAAGGCCTGAAATCCGTGAAGCTGTCGGCATACGAATTCCAGATTCAGTTGCCTCTATCAGAAATCCTCTTGTTGTTCCCCCCCATGCTCTGGCGAAAGTACTTTTTGACCAGACCTTTCTGACCGATTGTTATCCCTCGGTGTCCTTCAGTGGCGGGAAGGGCGCGGTGATTTCGCTCAAGTATGCCGAAGCGCTGTATTCGAAGATTCGCGTGGATTCGACATTGCCGGCGCGATATGAGAAGGCGAACAGGAACGACGTGTCCGGCAAGACGTTTGTCGGATTGGAGGATAGAGTCGTTTCCGATGGAGGGGACCATCAGTCCTTTACTTCGCTCTGGTGGAGAGCATATCGATACCTTCAACTCGAGATCAGGACGGAGGGCGATTCGCTGAGGATTGAAGATCTCTCCGGGATGTCCACCGGGTATCCTTTTCATTTCAATGCGAAGCTTGAATGTCCTGAGAGGAACCTCCAGGATATTTTGAACATCGGTTGGAGAACGGCCCGCCTTTGCGCCTTTGAGACGTATATGGATTGTCCATACTATGAACAATTGCAGTACGTCGGGGACACAAGAATTCAGGCACTCGTCTCGTATTACAACAGCGGCGACCGACGCCTGGCCCGGAATGCTATCGACCTTATCGACGATTCAAGAATTGCTGATGGCCTCACCCAGAGCCGCTACCCGACCGTTACCACCCAGATGATTCCTCCATTCTCGCTCTGGTGGATTGGAATGCTGCACGATTACTGGATGTACACGCCGGACAGCGAATTCGTGAGGAGGAAGCTCCCGGGAGAAAGACAGGTGTTGGCATTCTTCGATCGCCATCAGGAGAAGGACGGCTCGCTGAAGAGTACGCCCTACTGGGTCTTCGCGGACTGGGTGGAAGACGCCGGTTGGAACGATGGCATGCCTCCGATGGGAAGCGACGGCTGTTCGTCCATCATGGATATGCAGCTCCTGTGGGCGTATACGCTCGCGGGAGAAATGGAAAACAGTCTGGGGGGAAGAACCTTGGCCGCCGCGTATGGTGCGCGCGCCGCGCAATTGAGAAAGACCATTCTCGGGAAATATTGGGACCGAGGCAGACGCGAATTCTCCGATACGCGCGAAAAAGTTCACTTTTCCCAGCACGCGAATTCCCTTGCGATCCTTTCGGGGGTCGTCTCCGGCAGAGAGGCACGGGCGCTGGGGAGGAAGATGCTTGCCGACACTTCTTTAACGCAAGCGACAATTTATTTCAAGTACTATGTGCACCGGGCGCTCGTGAAGGCGGGGTTAGGAGACGGCTATCTGGACTGGCTCGGGGTGTGGAATGACAATGTGAAATATGGAATGACGACCTGGGGGGAAATATCCGACCTGAGGAACACTCGCTCGGATTGCCACGCATGGGGGGCAAGTCCGAACGTTGAGTTTTTCAGGACGGTGCTCGGCATCGACAGCGATGCGCCCGGGTTCCGCCGGATCAGAATCGAACCCCATCTCGGAGTGCTCACCCGCGCAAGCGGCGAGGTGCCGCATCCCAACGGGAGCATTGCAGTGAAGTACGTCCGGGTAAAGAAGGGATGGGACATCTTCATAGGACTGCCTGAGAAGACGTCCGGCTGTCTCGTTTGGCACGGGAAGACTTATCGCCTGGACGCCGGCGATAATCATTTGCGTATCGAAGGGGAACGGAAATGAGATTCTGGCGCCCAGGAAAGGAGAGCCGTCAGAACTCTGCGACCCCCCATTCGTCTCGTGAGACCGTGATCACTGTAACACACGTGTTCTTGTGGACTTGCTGAAGGCACTGCTGACCCTCGCAGCGTAAGTTGACACTGGCTGGCGTATTGGGTAGATTTCGTTCGGTTCTTGTTCCTTGACACAGGCCGCTACTCCATAGGGATGAGTGGCTTGTATGCTTTTGGTCAAGGGCCTGGCACTGGCAGAGGGAAGCCGCCCGGTGAACAGGCGTTTCACCATGCTCCGGCCCCTCGTGCGCGGACAACGACGAGGCGCTCTTCCAAATCAAGGAGGTGACCAATGAAACGGGTGATCTTCCTTTTGTCTGCTCTGCTTGCCGGTTGTGCTCCCGTCCAGCAAACCGAAACCTCGGCTGACCAGCCGGAGTTGATTAGTACTGCGCCAATTCCTCTCCTTGGCACGCTCGTTCCCCCCGGGGGAGTGAGGATCGATGCCCTCTTGCATGTCTCGGAAAACGGAACCGTCGGGGAGGCGAGGCTACTGGGCAGCAGCAACCAGCCCCAGTGGGACTCGCTGGTGCTGCAATCATTGCTGCAGTGGCGGTTTGCCCCGCCGTTCTGCGATGGCGTGCCGACCGATCAATGGATACGCCGGTCGCTTCTCATTCAGGCGCAGGAACCGGTGATGAGGTACCTGAGCGAACTTGTCTGTGCAACGCGACAGGAGGCGGATTCATTGTACCTCCTGATTGCGGAAGGGGTTCCATTCGACAGCCTGGCCAGGAACCGGATTCCTTCCGCGGCTGCACAGGGTGCACTTCTCGGTCCTGTCAACATCGCGGTGTTCCCTCCGCACGTGAGGGTGGCGTTGAAGGATCTGAAGGAGGATGAGGTGACCTCTCCGCTGCGCGTCGGAGGCAACTATGCCATCTATAAGCGGCTCCGGGAGGATCCGCCTGAGCTTCCCCGCCGGAATGGGGTGTAGCGTCGATCGCTCTGCCCCCCGGATCCGGCGAATTGCAAAGATGTGGATATGCCCACCAAGCCCCCCGGCCCTGCGCCAGGTGAGCGGAGCGCTCCATGTGCTGGTAGAGAGGCGTTGACGAGAATGAACAGAGGCCTGCCGGCGTGGCAGGCCTCTGTGGCTATAGCGCTTGAATCGGGAAATCGGTCAGTTGAGATCTTTCCGCCTTGCGACGAAGTAGAACAGGATAAGTCCGGCGCCGCCGAAGACGGCAATGAGGCCGGGATATATCCCCCCTTCCATGAAGTAGGCGGAATGCAGAAACATGCCGAGCAGGACCGCCAGACCGACGGCGACGAAAATGATTCCCCATTTGAGCGAAGTAAGAGGGTGTGGCTCGCTGAAGCCCCGCACATTGAGCGCCTTGATATCTTCCGCCTTCATCCCTTTCTCTATCATTCCCATTCTCTCCTTGTGGCGCCCGATAATGGCTGAGCCCGCCAGGAGCATAACGGTGGTGAAGAAGAAGATGATCGCGATAACCCCGTTGATGTCCATGGTAACCTCTCTGGGAAGGTGTTACATCCGGTTGTCTCTCTGGTTAGTGAGACTACAGAGCGGCCTTCAGGGTTTCACCCGGGGGTCGGAGGGCCTTGCGGGGAGCGCGGTCACCGGGGTGAAACCCCTGGTCCGGGACTGTAGTCTCAGAGTGTACAGGGGGAAGACAGGGCCCGCACAGTGTCTGATTCTGATCAGGAAATAATCGAAGCGATTCGCAGCGGTCACGTCCGGAGGTTCGGGGCTCTTGTTGACCGGCACAAGGACCGCGCCATGACGCTCGCCCTTCGCATCGTGGGGGAAAGGGAGGAGGCCGAGGAGCTTGTCCAGGACGCATTTCTCCGCGCCTTCCGTAACCTCGGACAATTCAGGGGCGAGTCCAGGTTCAGCACGTGGTTCTACCGGATCCTGCACAATGTCTGCATGACGCGCGTCATGCGGCGCCCGAAGGAAGGGGAGACCGTGAATTGCGGCGATGAGGTTTTTGAGATGATCGACACGGATGATCCTTCCGTCCAGCAGACGATGGAAAGCGAAGAAGAGCAGGCGGTCCTTCAGGAAGAAATGAACCGGCTTCCGGGGACTTTCAGGACGGCATTGACCTTGTTCTACGTCCAGGAATTGAGCTACGACGAGATGGCCGCCGTCCTGCATATGCCTCTGGGCACGGTGAAGACAAACCTCTCGCGGGGGCGCCTCCTGCTGAGGAAGAGAGTTCTCGAACGCTTGAGAGGGGAGGTGGATGCGGCATGAACCAGACGGCACATCAGAATTCGCACAGTTCCCTCGAGCAGCTCTACGCGCTGGTCGACCGGCAGCTTGACCCGGGAGAGCATGCGCTCGTTGTCGGGCACCTCCGGGTCTGTGCGCGATGCCGCTCGCTGTACGAATCGTTCGTCCGCTTTGACTCTGCCTGCAAGCGCATTCCGCTTGAGACGGTCAGCCCGGCTTTTACACGCTCCGTGCTGGACTCGCTCGGGATTGTCCCGAAAAGTCCCATGATCTTCCACCTGCTCGGTGGTGCCGCCTATCTCTTCGCACTCCTCATGGTGCTCGCCTTTATGACGGCGGCCTTTGTCCTGACGGGAGTCATCAGGACGGAAGATGCTGTTGCGGGGAGCAGTCCCGGGGCAAAGGTTTTTACGACGATCGGGGCCGCCCTCTCGAAGGCCTCAGGAGACCTGATCGGTTGGTTGACCGAGTTTTTCCCGTTTGCCTTCGGCCATGGCACGCTTTCCGTTTCTGCCGCAGCCCTCGTCGTCGTGCTCGCACTCGCCCTTGTCGACAGAAACATCACGAAGAAGTTTGCGCAAAAGCTCCGCTGAGAGATTGTGAAGAGGGTTGTACGCCGTTCGAAGTGACTTCTTCCCCCGGTCTCCATTCTTCGCTCGACCTCACGCCTGCCGACCATGATGAGCGTGTGTACCCTGGGTGCCTTCCGAGCGCCGCTTTAAGGCCTCCGGATCTTGACACCGATGGTGTCGTTCACCCGGGTCTCGGACACAAGAATGAGATATCCACCCCCGCCTGCGCCGGAGAGTTTCCATCCCAACGCTTTGGTACGGTAGGAGTTGATGATGTCGCGCAGCGGGCCGTCCACCATATGAGGAAACATGGCCGCCTGAGCTTCGAACGACTCCGTAAAGGAGCTGCCGAACCCGGCGATATCCTTTTGCAGAATCGCCTTCCAGCAATTGTCGGCGGCAGCAGCAAGACGGCGGGCGGATTCGGAGTTGATATTCGTGTCGGAGAGGACCGAGAAGCCGCCTTCACGCGGACCCAGCGTCACCAGGGAAAGTCTGTCTTCCAGCCATCGAAGGATATCCTCCTCCCGGCATGACACTATTTCCTCCGGCCAGTACCTGCCGGAGTAGGTCAGTCTGTTCAGGCCCGGCAGGACGATGCCAAGGGCATCCTGGGAACCGGAGATGACTTCTGTGCCCGGAGGATTTTCATAGCTGAAGAGCACGTTGGCAAGTCGTTCCCGATCGCCACCCGGAAGTTCGGTTCTCCATAATTCAATGGCTTTCCGTCGCGTGCTCGAGGCCATGCCGCTGCGGTCATTGAATTCAATCGTCGGCTCGATCGAGATTGTAAGTACCGCACCGGGACTGTGCTTTGAAACAAAAGGTTGGTCAAGCCACCCTCCAGCCAGGTCGATGCGGTACGGAATATTGCATTCGCTCCGGAGTGACGTCGTTGATCGCACCGGCAATGATGCGTGGGGAATCCGCCGGCTGACAACATATTCAATACCCCTTTGTCGGCAAAGTTCTTCCTTCTCCGGCGAATTGCCGTCTTCATTCACGAAGAGGACATCCGGACGTATGCTCTCCAGATCATCCACAAAGTCAAGGATGCCCCCGCCGGTGTTGATCGAGCAACGTTTCACACAACGCAACGCCTCCAGCAGGTATTTCCGCTCCTGTTCCGTATAGACCGGGTATCGCCCTTTCAGGCTCTTGACAGTCTCATCCGACCCGATCCCAACAATCAGTTCCCCGTGAATCGAGGCTTCCTCCAGAAATGCAATATGACCACTGTGGAGAAGATCAAAGCACCCCGTGACAAGAACTGTTTTCTTCCTGGTTTTCATTGCTCATCGTTTCCCGGTCAACTGTCAATATAAGAGTCTTTTCCTCGTTCTTCCAATCACCGTCGCGTCTTGACGGCAAATGGTTCAAATTTCTTCAAGACCGACCCGAACGTGTTGACCCGTTTACCGAACTTGCGTACATTTCAGGCAATGAACTACGGACGGGGGAAAAAAAGGCTGGCACATGCTCTGCAACGGATATTGCCCGGGCCGGCATACCGCGCAGCCAGATGGTCGTTTCTCTATCTTCAGTATGCTCTCGACTTCTACCGGTTTCGCCGAATGATGCATGGAACGGCGGGGCGTTTCGGGCGGATCAGGTGGGCTGAACGGCAGCCTTGTCTCGAGGACCGGACCCCGACGACAGGGTTTGACGCCCATTACGTTTACCATGTGGCTTGGGCAGCGAGGGTGGTCGCAAAGATTCACCCCGATGAGCATGTTGATATCGGCTCATCCCTTGGGTTCTCGACGGTCATTTCCGCGTTTGTACCGGTTCGATTCTATGATTACCGCGCTGCCAAACTCGTGTTGAGCAACCTGACGTGCAGGACAGCCGACCTTACGAGACTCCCTTTTCCGGACGATTCAGTTCGATCCCTTTCATGTATGCACGTCCTTGAACATATCGGGCTGGGCCGATACGGCGAACCGCTTGACCCTGACGGAGATATCCGGGCGTTCGGTGAGTTGCTCCGGGTTCTCGCCCCAGGTGGAGACTTGTTGATCGTCGTTCCTGTTGGGAGATCCAGGATCTTCTTCAACGCTCATCGCATATTCGGGTTCGAGCAGGTCATGGGGCTGTGCGCGCCGCTGCATTTGGTTGAGTTCTCGCTGCTACCCGATGACGGCCAGGAAACAGGGTTGCTTCACATGCCGGCACCTGCCCTCGTCAAGCAGCAGAAGTACGGATGCGGCTGCTTCTGGTTTAGAAAATCAATCTGAATCTCCGTCAATCTCTCCGAACGTTGCCCGGATGCCGGTCGCCGATGTGATTCCATCATGGGCGGGTGACGTCAATGATGGCGGGGGGTGTTGTCGCGAACTGCTTCGCGGGATGTGGCGTGCGGACTGCACCGGAAGGCAGCGCGGCGCTCCGGAACGGAGAAGACAAAACTGAAAGGCAGGGGGAAGAGAATGCCCCCCTGCCATCCAGGTGAGTGCCGGTTACTACTTCAGAAGCATCATCTTCTCGGTTTTGACGAATCCGCCGGCGTGAATCGTGTAGAAGTACGCGCCGGAGGCAATCCTCTTTGCTTCGAAGACGACGAAATGGGGGCCTGCCACCTGGCGCTCATTCACAAGCGTTGCCACTTCCTGGCCCAGCACGTCATACACCTTCAACGACACGGTTCCTTCCTGTTTCAACTCGTAGCGAATGGTCGTGGACGGATTGAACGGGTTCGGGTAGTTGTTGTACAGCTTGTACTGAAACGGCGTGGTCGGGTTCTGCACCACACCTGTCAGGGCGTCAATCCCCAGTAATGTCAGATTGTCGAAGAAGAGGGTGCCGCTCCAGGTCTTCGGCGACGAGTAATAGACCTGCACATAGAACGTCGCTGTGAGACGGGGATTCGTGATCGATGCGTCGGCAATGTGCTTGCTGATGCTGAAATCCAGCGTATTCCAGGCGCCCGCCTGGAAGTTAGCCGACCCAAGCATGAACTCATCCTGCACCCAGTTCGTGCCCGTGGCGGGACCCATAAGAGCAAGGTCAAACCGGGCGCTGTCGGGCATTGATGCAGGGATAAAGACGTCGAGCGTGATATCCGTTGCGTTCGTATCGACCTGTTTGAAGAACGCGAGATTGCTTTTCGCCATCGCCCCCTTGTTGTTGACGCCGGTGAAAGCGGCAGTTGCCTCAAGGACCCGGTTGGCCGCGTTTGTCGTGTCAACACCGTTGGCCAGAGAAGTGAAGGCGGGGCCGAAAGACTGTGTCGAGAAGCCACCGACATCCCCCGGAGTATTGAAATTGCTCAGGACGAGTTTCTTCAGAGGCGGTGGGACCGTGTAGGTCAGGAGCGCCACATTGTCTATGTAAAGGCTGTCATTCCACCCCGGGATGGTGCCAAGGTAGTTGTAGCTATCGATCTGAATCCCGGTGTTAAGGATGTTGCCCGCAACCAGATTGAACGTCGGATCATTGACCGTTGCCTGCGCCAGGTCCAGTGAGAGAGGATACCATGTTTTTTTCGGAATATCCTTCCCAAGCGTGTGCGCATCGTGGAAAGCATAGTTCTTGTTATCCTGGGCGAAGACGCTGATTGCAAAGCTGTCGGGCATGGTGCTGTCCGCCAGATAGACCCAGTACGTGATGAACCGGGCGCCGTTGACCGCAAGCCCGCCGGACTGCTGCAACCCGATTGCACCTTTTGATACCGCGCCGGCGGGGAATGTCCAGTTGAGCTGCATCGCGCCGGAGCTCTTTCCCGTCGGATCCGCGACCTGCTCGACTTTATTCAACGCAGGTCCAAAGTTGACATTTGCGAAGCCGCCGAGGCTCGACTCGAAGTTGGCGATCGATACGGGCTGCGCGCCGACCAGGGCGACGTTGTCGACGAGCATGCTGTCCTGCCACGTCGTGTTGCCGGCGTAGTTGTCAACCTGAATTCCGGTCAGCAAAATATTGCCAGTGGTGAGATCGAATGCGGGATCGTTGATCTCGGCCTGCGTCAGGTCGAGCGAGAGGGGATACCAGGTGTTCTTGAGGATTGTTTTTGCCTGGACGGTATTCTGCTTAAACGGATACAGTGGGCCCAGGTTGCCCTGCGCGAACACGCTGATGTTGAGGCTGTCGGGCGCGCTTGCAGGCACGTAGAGCCAGTAGGTGATAAAGTGCGCGCCGTGCGTTACGATGGCGTTCGCCACGCCCACTCCCCCTTTGTCGCCGGCATTGCCGGGGGGAAAATTGAAATTAAGCACCATGACACCAGTGCTCTTTCCGGTAGGATCGGCCTTTTGCGCAGCCCTCGTCAACGCGGTTCCAAAATACTGGGTCAGGACGTGGTATCCCTGGATATTCTTCTCGAAGTCCGCGACGACCTGCGCGGATGCGATGGAACCCGCAACGACAAGTGCGGCAAGCAACAAGAGCAATCTCTTCATAAGCGCCTCTTCTGATTTTGTGGGAAGCCTGTGATATTGTACGATCAGATCATCAAGGATTTGAACAGTTTCTTCGTTTCTGTCAGGGGCAGCGGGTGGGGACACAACTTCGTGCGGGGCAACCCTGCGGCTCTGAAGGCAAGGATAATGAAGTCCTGAAACAAATTCAATGATTTGCCGACAGGTTTTTGGGAAGAATTTCTGTTGTCCCGCAACCGCATGGTATCGAAACCGCCGGTTTTTATTGTTTTGATAAGACCGGCGACAACCCGGTGTGGATTTCAATCCAATTTCTTGATATAATAGACGGCGCAGTTATTGCGCTTTCCTTATGATTCTGCGGGAAATTTCACTTCAGGAGATTTTCTATGAAACAATTCAGCCGTGCTCTTTTCGCGATCCCGGCCGCTATCCTGGTTTGCCTTTGTGCGGCTGTTTCTCCTGGTCTGTCCCAATCGAGAATCAACTTCAACAATCAGCAGGTCTTCCTGAACGGGTCCAATATCGCATGGGTCAATTTTGCCGCCGATCTTGGCCCGACTCCTGTCGACACCACATCGTTCAAAACTGTCTTTGATTCGATCAGTGCCCATGGCGGCAATGCCCTTCGCTTCTGGCTTCACACGACGGGTGCGAACACGCCGGCATTCAGCAACGGCGGGGCAGTCATCGGGCCGGGGACGAACGCGATAGCGGATCTGAAACGCATCCTCGATATGGCGTGGCAAAGGAGAATCGGACTTCTCCTGACTCTCTGGTCATTCGACATGTTGGACACTGCCACCAACCCGAGCCTCGTGACGAACAGATCGGAGTTGATGCTCACTGACACGACCTATACGAGGTACTATATCAACAACGCGCTCATCCCGATGGTCAACGCCGTCAAGGGACATCCCGCAATCATCGGATGGGAAATCTTCAACGAGGCGGAAGGGATGAGCAAGGAGTTCGGATGGAGCACGACCATCCATGTGCCTATGTCGGACATCCAGACGTTCGTCAACCTCTGCGCGGGCGCCATCCACAGGACTGATCCGGCAGCGAAGGTGACGACAGGTGCGTGGGCCCTGACGGTGGAGACCGACGTCAACGGCCTCGCGAAAGAGGCCGACCTCCAGACACGCCTCACCTCTCTGACGGCAGGAGAGAAACAGCGGATGGAAGACCAGTTCTATACGAGGTATCGCTTCAGGATGAGAGCCGAGGATCTCATTGCCAAGTTTGCCGCCGTGCTGAACTACAACTACTACCGGGACGACCGACTGATCCAGGTCGGAGGAGACCCCCTTGGAACGCTGGACTTCTACACTGACCATTACTACGACTGGCAGAGCACGCCCATTTCCCCCTTTGTGCATCCGTATTCTGCGTGGCAATTGACCAAGCCGCTGGTCATCGGAGAGTTTTTCCCGGAGAATACACTCAACCTCCCTTTTACCGTCCTGTACGATACCCTCTATGCGAATGGCTATGCAGGCGGGCTGTCCTGGGGCTGGTACAGCGGTGCAGCGGGCCACAATCAGGACACGCTGAAAGCACACACGGTGGTCCTTGTGCAGGATCTTTTCTCACGGTATCCTGAGGACATCGATCCCGACCCGGTCACGGGAAGAGTCTATTCCTTCACCGCGAAACCCGGTCTGATTGATAGCGGCCAGACGAGCACCCTCGACTGGAAGACAGCCCTTGGAACATCCGTCACGCTGGACGGAAACAGCGTCGGCATTCGCGGAACCGTGGTGGTGAGCCCCACGGTGACGACACAGTACCGGCTTATCGCATCGGGGGCAATCGCCGACACAACGACCGACACGGTTTTTGTGTACCCGAGCGGAAGGATCATATCGTTCACCGCCTCTGCAACGCATATCGGCGTCGGGGACCCGGTCGAGCTGCACTGGAACGCGTCGCATGGATCCACGGTGTCGTTGAATGATTCGACCGTCGGGCGAACCGATTCACTGAAGGTCTTCCCTGCCTCCACCACGACCTACCGGCTCACCACGTTCGGATCTGTGCGGGACACCTCTTCGATCCTGATCACCGCCGTTGCCCAGGATCAGATCGACCGGGCTCTGTTGGCGCACGTCGTGGTCTCGGGGAGCAGCACGAACCCTGCATATAAGAACCCGGCCAATATGATTGACGGCGATACCACGACCCAATGGGTGAGCGCCTCAGGAGACCGCATGTGGATCGACTGCAACCTCGGACAGAGCTTCCTGATAAAACGCGTCGTCATCAGATGGGGGAGCAACTATGCCACCTCCTACCGGTTGGAGTTGTCGCCCAACGATAATGACTTCACCCTCGCGCGGGCGATAACAGGCGGCCTTGGGGGAACGACGGTCATCGACAGCATCAACCTGGACGCGACATATATCGAAGTCGCTCTCGACGTGCGGGCGCTGAGCACGAGCGGCTTTGCCGTCAGGGAACTCGAGGTCTATGGAATTCCAACCACATTGGC
>Ga0182021_10006628_pt1 | contig 13750 bp, 12 predicted proteins | sample 612E3MmetaG_FD_120493 | JGI IMG/M metagenome (GOLD analysis project Ga0182021, IMG submission 120493) | Permafrost microbial communities from Stordalen Mire, Sweden - 612E3M metaG (Illumina Assembly) | ecosystem: Environmental > Terrestrial > Soil > Wetlands > Permafrost | place: Sweden...
GATGGGTGCCGTGCGTGATGCCGTAACGGTCGACGTAGCCCATCCCGGCCTGCTTACCGTCGGCCCCCGGCATCCACCCGAGGAAGTGGTCAAACGAACGGTTCTCCATCATCACGACAATGATGTGGTCGATACCGGAGGCCGCAGGATCGGGAAGCTCGGCAGCCACGGCGGGGCTGGCGGGGCCGGCGGCGCCGGTCGCCCGGTCGGCAGCCACCATCGAGGCGGCCGCAGCCAGCCCGGACGTGGCAAGGAAACTTCTGCGAGAGAGGGTCACACCCGACACAACTGCCGGTAAGACCCGAAGGTCACGGCCCTCTGAGTTGGTTCACCGGCTGTTCACGCGGCGTTTGCCCGAACCAACGTCGCGAGCCCACCAATCTCGAGCTCACAACCCTCAGGGCTCACGGGGTCAGTCGGCAGTCTGGAGTGCTGGACGGGCAGGGCCTCAGCGAGGATGACAGGCGCCGCGCGGGGACGACCAACTCGGATTCGTCCGATGCACACAGACTTCCGTAGGAACGTCGTGCAGGTGGTGCGCAATCTCGGAAAGGAGATGGCGTGCGAGCGAGTCGAGGGTAGACACCGACAGTCCTAGAGATCGAGCATGTGTGGCTGTTCGCGGACGCCATGCGGACCCAAGCATTAGCGCCGCCGATCACCGCAAGGGATCGGTGAGCGTTCACCGGTCATCAATCCTTGATCGGCACAGCGAGGACTTGGTTGCGGCGGAAGCTGGACCTGGCGAAGCGTCAGCCAGGGTTCGACTATCGGGATGGGACCGCGGCAGGACCAGTGTTTGGAGTTCCCACATGACTGTGAACAGACGCGCGTTCTTGGGTGCTCAGGGCAGGCCCGGGAGGCCGGTGGGAGGTGGAGGCAACACGGGGGGCGGGATCACGATCGGAGACGGGCTGACGGTGATGGGCCCGGCGCTCACGGGAGGCACGGTCACACTAACGGTGCCGTTCCCGGTGATCGCCAAGTGGGGCGTGCCGGAACCCACGAACACCCGGCCGGGTCCGGTGGTGGCCGGCACCCGGCCGGCTCCGGTGATTGCCGGCACCCTGCCGGCAACGGGCAGCCCGCCGCTCAGAACCCCTGGTATGGCGGGACCCCCGCCCGGGAGCATATGAGGCAGGCCGGTCGAGGGTGCCGAAGGAGGCGAGCTTCCAAGCTTTGCGCCCCCCAGCGAAGCACACGGCTGGCCGCACACCGCGATCTGGCGGGCCAAGGTGGTCTGGGTCACGCGCAACAGTGCGATGAGTGCGTCGACATCTGATCTGGATGCTGCCGGTACCTGGGTGCGTAGTGCGTTCAGCTGCGGCAGCGCCTGGACGACCAAGTCCCGGACGGCGCTCAGTGCCCGAACGTTTCCGCTGCGGTCGAACTCCCCCAGAAGCGCCCGCTGACCACCGGTGACCGAACTGCTGGCGCTGACCAGAGCCTGGTCCACCACTGCCGGATCCGTTCGCGCCCTATCACGTTCCACCAGCGACCTCGCATCACCAATGTGTTCCTTGGCCTGGGACAGCAGGGTCACGCCACGGTCGAAGTCGGAGCCGGCCAGCTGAACCGCAGCTGAGTTGAGCACCTGTTTCACGGGGTAGAGCAAGCCGCCGGGCAGGGCCGATCGTGAGGTGACTCCGAGGATGACGCCGATCAGCAGGAGCGACGCGGTGGCCCCGGCCAGGACCCGCAGCCCCCTTCCGATCACGAAGGTCACAGGTATGGCGGGTGAGCGACGTGCGGCGGTGGCCGATGAGGCGGTGCCTACCTCGCGGACCAGCAGGGTCAGCGCCTCAGCACGCAGTTGGAGTCCGAGCGCGCTGACGAACTCATCGCGCGGACGGCAGGCCGCGGAAGTCAGGGCGGGGATCCGACTCACGGTCGCGGCAAGGCTTTGGACTTCCTGATCCACACACGGAAGGCCCTGGATCGAACGTTCAAGAAGGTCTGCGCGCCTGCTGGCAAACGACATCCGACGAGCCCTCCCTTCCAGAGATGACGATGAGTGTTCGACTGTGGGGCTAAACGACCCCTTAACCACTGGATCCTGTGAAGCACTGACCTGCTGCCCTGAGAACGAGCACGTGCGCTCGAAGTTACGTGGGTACCGGTGTGTCCAGTCTCACGGCACCTCGCCCTCAAGGCTGCGGTGAAGCGCACGCATTGCGCGCAGTTGGAGTTGCTTGACCGCACCCTGGGATTTGCCGATGACCAGCGCTGTCTCGGCAAGTGACATGCCTTGCATGAAGCGCAGGACCACGCATTCGGCCTGCTCGGGCTTGAGGGTCTTGATCGCCTCGATCAGGCGGGTGTCACGAAGGCGGGCGAGAACCTCATTCTCCGGACCCTCGACGCGCCGGTCGACGTCGATCATGTCGGCCGTGGAGACCTCCAGGCGAAAACGCGCCGACTTGACGTTGTCGGTGATCAGGTTGCGCGCGATGGTGACGAACCATGCCGCGATGTCCTTGCCCTGCCAGCTGAAGGAGTCGATGCGGCGCAGGGCGCGGATGAAGGTCTCGGAGGTCAGGTCCTCAGCCAGGTGGGAAGAGCCGACACGTACGTAGATGTAGCGGTACACGAGGTCGACGTAACGCTCGTAGAGCAGGCCGAAGGCATCGGTGTCCCCATCCTGGGCCAGCTCGACGAGAGCAGCGACGCGTTCCATATCGGCCGGCGGGCCAGCGCTGGCCTGATCTGAGGAGCGCGAACCTGTGGACGTGGCGGTACCTTCGGCGGCCGACAGGGCGATCCAGAGGCTGTCCAGGAATGCGCGCGTCGCCCGTGGCAGGCCATGATCTGCTCCTGGGGAAATGGGGACAGAGCCACTGACAACCGCACCAACAGTCGCAGTCGCGGCATAACCAAACGGCGTCAGCGAAGTCTCCCCGCCGGTGCGCTCACGCCAACCGATACTGACCTCCCTGTTGGAACAGTCTCCCTGAGTATCAGAGGTTTGTCAGCGTCTTTGCGGGAGTTTGTTCCGCAACGTAACCTGTCGGCCCCGCGCTCGTTCTTCTCTACAACATACGGAGAACGACCCGGGAGGTGTCACAGTGGGTGTCGAGATCAGGGTCGAAGGCCTGACCAAGTCGTTCGGGTCCCAGGTGATCTGGAAAGACGTCACCTTAACTCTGCCTGCCGGCGAGATCTCGGTCATGCTCGGCCCGTCCGGGACGGGCAAGTCCGTGTTCCTCAAGACCCTGGTCGGACTGCTCAAGCCCGAGCAGGGCTCGATCTGGATCAACGACCGGGACCTGACACTGCTGCGCGAACGTGACCTCTACGCGGTCCGCAAGCTCTTCGGTGTCCTGTTCCAGGACGGTGCGCTCTTCGGGTCGATGAACCTTTACGACAACATCGCCTTCCCCTTGCGCGAGCACACGAAGAAGACCGAGGCAGCGATCAGGTCGATCGTCGGGGAGAAAATCGAGCTGGTTGGTCTGCAGGGTGCCGAGGCCAAGCTGCCGGGCGAGATCTCAGGAGGCATGCGTAAGCGTGCCGGCCTGGCGCGCGCTCTGGTGCTCGATCCCGAGATCATTCTCTTCGACGAGCCAGACTCCGGGCTCGACCCGGTAAGAACCAGCTATCTCAACCAGCTGATCGTCGATCTCAACGCGCAGATCGAGGCGACGTTCCTGATCGTCACCCACGACATCAACACAGCGCGCACGGTGCCCGACAACATCGGTCTGCTGTACCACAAGCACCTGGCCATGTTCGGGCCTCGTGAGATGCTCCTCTCCAGCGAGGAACCCGTAGTCCGGCAGTTTCTCAACGCCCAGCGAATCGGGCCGATCGGCATGTCGGAGGAGAAAGACGCCGACGAGCTCGCAGCCGAGTCAGGCCAAGAGCTGCCGCCTCTGCCACCCATCCCGCTGCAGTTGGAACCCAGCAACGGACTATGCCGCCCGTCGGCACGCCCCGCAGGGCAATGGGGCCGAGCCAACGGTGTCACCCCACCTCCCGGGTCCTTCCAGTCCTCAAACCCCGCCGGCAAGCCGGTTCAGAAGTGAGTCCGGTCGCCAGTGCCACCGCAGCCCTGAGGCAGACGGGTTCCCTGCTCGCGTTCGCCCTTGACGTACTGCGGGCGCTTCCACGGCGGCCGTTCCAGAGCAAGGAGTTCATCCAACAGTCCTGGTTTGTGGCAAGCGTCACGATCCTGCCGACCACGCTGGTGTCCATCCCGTTCGGGGCCGTCATTGCCCTCCAGCTCGGAACTCTCACCCGCCAGTTGGGCGCCCAGTCCTACACCGGTGCCGCAAGCGTCCTGGCAGTCATCCGTGAGGCGTCCCCCATCGTGACGGCACTACTCATCGCCGGCGCCGGTGGGTCGGCGATCTGTGCAGACCTTGGCTCACGCAAGATCCGCGAGGAGATCGACGCCCTGGAGGTCCTTGGGATCAGCGCCATCCAGCGCCTGGTCGTACCCCGCGTGCTGGCCATGATGCTGGTCGCCGTCCTGCTCAACGGTCTGGTCTCTGTGGTTGGCGTGTGCGGAGGCTACTTCTTCAACGTCATCATCCAGGGCGGGACACCCGGGGCCTATATTGCCTCGTTCACCGCGCTCGCCCAGGTGCCAGACCTGTGGGCCGGCGAGATCAAGGCCCTGATCTTCGGTGTCATCGCAGCGGTGGTCGCCGCATACAAGGGCCTGCGTGCCGGCGGGGGTCCCAAGGGCGTCGGCGACGCGGTCAACCAGAGCGTGGTGATCACCTTCATGTTGCTGTTCGTCGTCAACTTCGTGGCCACCGCCGTCTACTTCCAAGTCGTTCCGCAAAAGATCTGAACGTGCCCTGTCCATGTGCCTGTCTGCATCTGACCCCAAGGAGGTGAACCCATGACCAGTCTCAAGACTCTGGCCGGCCGGCCCATCACAGCCCTCGACGACCTCGGCGGTCAACTCCGTTTCTACGCCACCTCCCTGGCCTGGAGCGGACGAACACTTCGCCGGTACAAGAAAGAGGTCATCCGTCTGTTGGCCGAGGTGAGCCTGGGCACCGGTGCCCTATCGGTGATCGGCGGCACGGTCGGCGTCATCGCCTTCCTGGCGTTCTTCACCGGCACCGAGGTGGGACTTCAGGGGTACTCCTCCCTGAACCAACTGGGCACGGGAGCCTTCACCGGCTTCATCTCCGCCTACCTCAACACCCGCGAGATCGCCCCCCTGGTCGCCGGCCTGGCGCTGGCGGCCACCGTGGGTTGTGGCTTCACTGCGCAGCTGGGTGCCATGCGGATCAGCGAGGAAGTGGATGCCCTCGAGGTCATGGGTATTCCGAGTGTCCCGTTCCTGGTGACCACCAGGATGATTGCCGGCTTCATCGCGGTCATGCCGCTGTACGTCTTGGGCCTGTTGTCCTCCTATGCAGCCACCCGGTTCATCACGACCAGCTACTTCGGGCAGTCCGCGGGGACGTACGACCACTACTTCCACCTCTTCCTGCCACCGGTCGACATCCTCTGGTCGTTCGCCAAGGTGATGGTCTTCGCGGTCGTGATCATCGCGATCCACTGTTACTACGGTTACACAGCATCCGGCGGTCCCGCAGGCGTGGGCGAGGCAGTGGGCAAGGCGATCCGCACCTCCATCGTGACCATCAACATCATCGACTTCTTCTTCAGCCTGGCGGTCTGGGGCGCCACCACCACGGTCCGGATTGCCGGGTAGTGCCGTGACTTCCTCCATCGGCGGTGCCCTGTCCCGCATGAGCAACTACGCCTACGGCGTTGCCTTCCTACTCACCATCGCGCTGATGGTCGGATTGTCCGTGGCAACCTTCCAGAAGAAGTTCACCCCGGTCGTAACGGTCACGCTGATGGCCGCACAGATCGGAAACCAGCTCCAGAGCGACTCCGACGTCAAGATCCGCGGGCTTATCGTTGGTGAGGTCAGGTCCATCACCAGCACCGGAAGCGGCGCCAGGATCGAGCTGGCACTGCAGCCCGGCCAAGTGGCCAACATCCCGGTCAACGTGTCGGCCCGGATCCTGCCAAAAACGCTGTTCGGTGAGCGTTACGTCGACCTGGTTATCCCTACAAACCCGTCAGTGCACACGATGGCCGACGGCGACATCATCGGCCAGGACCACTCCACGGTCGCGATCGAGCTCGAGAAGATCTTCGACAATCTGCTTCCGCTGCTTCGCACGGTCAAACCCGAGAAGCTGGCAGCGACCCTCAACGCGCTGGCCACGGCCCTGGACGGCCGGGGCACGCAACTGGGCGACAATCTCGTCCGCGCTGACAAGTACTTTGCCGCGATCAATCCAAAGATGCCGACCATTACGGCCGACATCAGCCGGCTGGCGGACGTGGCGACAACCTACGCCGACGCCGCGCCCGACATCCTGCGGATGCTGACGGCCTTGACCACCACGAGCAACACGATCGTGGCCAAGCAGGATGCCCTGGCCGGCTTCCTTGCAGGGACAGCGGGATTCGCCAACACCGCCACGACGTTCCTGAGCTCCAACGGCGATCGGATCATTCAGGTCGGGAGCGTGCAACGGCCCACGCTGGCGCTCGCGGCACGCTACGCACCGGAGTACCCCTGCTTTGCAGAAGGATTGGCGAACTGGATTCCCCGGGCGACACAGATGTTCAGCAACCACTACTTCCACATCACACTCGAGGTGGTCAAGCCACGAGCGGCCTATCGGCCCGGAGAGGAGCCGGTCTGGGGTGAGCACCGTGGCCCCAGCTGCCGCGGTCTGCCCAGTCCTCCGTACAGCCAGGCGCACCCTGGGCCCGGTTGGACGCTCGCCGACGGCACCAAAGGCTCTGGCGACCAGTCCCTCAGCGCCTTTCCGCCGGCGGCCTCTGGGCTGCCGTCCTACTTCGCCTCACCGGCGGCCTACAACATTCCTACCGCTGACTCGGGTCTGGCTGGCACCGCGGGCGAACAACAGGTGATCGCGAAACTGCTGGCCCAGGGTGGCCAGGGCGCTGCCCCTTCGGCGATAACCACGTTGATGGCCGGTCCCATCCTTCGCGGGATGACGGTGAACCAGACATGAAGACCACTTCGAGCCTGGTCAAGCTGATCATCTTCGCCCTCGTCACCCTCGTCACGTTTGGAACACTGGCCGCCACCATCGCCAACATCTCCTTCGGAGACCGCTTCACCTACCGCGCCGTCTTCAGCGACGTCACGGGCCTGGCCACGGGCCAAGACGTACGCATCGCCGGCGTCCGCGTTGGAGAAATCTCCACCATCGGCATCTACAAGAACCGCACCAGCGCCGTCGTGGACTTCACCGTTGATAGGAGCAGTGTGTTGACGCGAGGCACTATCGCCACCATCAAGTACCGGAACCTGATCGGCGAACGCTACCTGGCCCTGGACCAGGGGCCGGGCCCGGCCACCGCATTGCGCGACGGCGACATGCTCGCCAGAGACCACACTCAGCCGGCGCTCGACCTGACCGTCCTGTTCAACGGTTTCAAGCCCCTCTTCGCAGCGCTGGCACCCAGTGACATCAACGAGCTCTCCGGGGAGATCATCTCGGTCCTGCAAGGCGAAGGCGGCAATATCAACGCGTTGCTGTCGCACACCGCTTCCCTGACCTCCACCCTCGCCGATCGTGACCAGGTCATCGGTGCCACCATCGCGAACCTCAACGCCGTGCTCGGCACAGTCGACGCCCACGACAAAGCCTTTGCGGACCTGCTGGACCAGCTCCAGCGGTTCATCTCCGGGCTGGCTGGGGACCGCGCGTCGATCGGCTCCTCACTGACCAACATCAACAATGTGGCAGGACAGACCGCAGATCTGCTCACCAAGGGCAGGCCGGCGATCCGGCAGGACGTCGCCAACCTCGGATCGCTGGTCACTCTGTTGAATAAGCCCTCTAGCACCACCGCCTTCGAGAAGTTCCTGTCGACCAGTCCAGGCAAGATCGCGGCGCTCACGCGCACGGCGACGTACGGCTCCTGGTTCAACTTCTACCTATGCCGCCTCGACGGCAGGGTGATCCTGCCGTCGGGCGCGACCACTTCCCCGTCCTACGCTGTGTCGTCCGCGAGGTGCTCGTAGTGATCCCCTTCCGTGAAAGAAACCCCGTCCCGATCGGGGCGATAGGCCTCGGCCTGATCGGCCTGCTGCTGTTCAGCGCGTTCAACGCCCAGAACCTCCCGTTGATCGGCAGCGGGAACGTCTATCACGCAGCATTCAGCGAGGCTGGGGGCATCCGCAAGGACGACGACGTGCGGATCGCCGGCGTCAGGGTTGGCAAAGTGACCGGGATCGAGCTGGAGGACGCGCACGTGAGGGTCGATTTCAAGATCACTGCTAACGCGGCGTTCGGTCCGGCTACAAGCGCATCGATCCGGTTGCAGACCCTGCTGGGGCAAAAGTATCTCTCGCTCGTACCCAGTGGAGCAGGCCAACTGCCGCCGGACGCTGAGATCCCGCTGGTGCGCACCGTCTCGTCCTACGACATCGTCAACGCTTTCTCGGACCTGACGACCACCACGGAGCAGATCGACACCGGGCAGCTGGCTGGGTCGCTGGACGTCATGGCCAAGGAGTTTCAGGACAGCCCTGCACACGTCAAGCTAGTTCTGAACGGAATGTCCCGTCTCTCCAGGACGATCGCCTCCCGAGATACAGGGCTACGCACGCTGCTGGCCCGCCAACCGCGTCAGCGCCACCGTGGCCTCCAGAAACGACACGACGGCCAAGCTCATCCAAGACGCCGATCTGTTGCTCGTGGAGCTGCAGGCACGACGAGAGGCGATCCACACCCTTTTCACCAACACCTCGGACCTGGCCATTCAGCTCACCGATCTGGTGCGGGACAACCGTGCCGCCCTGAAACCGGCTCTGGACCAGCTGACCGCAGTTTTGGCCGTTCTGACCAAACACGAGCAAGACCTCGACAAAACCATCGCAGAAATGGCGCCGTTCACCCGGGTCTACGCCAACACGCTCGGTAACGGACGCTGGTTTGACACCTACGTTGCCAACTTGACGATCCCGGTGGGGGTTGTGAAGCCATGAGAGTCCCCAACCCGATCAGGTCGGTCGACGCGTTGGTCGTCAAACGCGGCGGTGCGCGAGTTCGGGGCGCCAAACCCCGAACCGTCGCAGTCCTGGGCAAGGTCGTCGCCTCGGCCGTCGCGGTAGCTGTGGTTGCTACGGGGTTCGCCATCTGGCCGCGCACGCATCCGATTCAGGTCACCGGGATGTTCTCCCGTGCGGTGGGTCTCTACCCAGGATCCGATGTGCGTGTCCTCGGCGTGCCGATCGGTACGGTCACGTCCGTCACCCCCGAGGGCGACCACGTGGCAGTGGAGTTCGAATACGACGCCGCGGTCAAGGTTCCGGCCAATGCCAAGGCTGCGGTCGTGTCCCCATCGCTGGTCAGCGATCGCTACGTCCAGCTCTTACCGGCGTACACGTCAGGGCCAGTGATGACCACCGGCTCAACCATTGCCCGAAGCCACACCGCAGTCCCGGTTGAGCTGGACCGGATAACCCAGAGCCTGGATGACCTGATGGTCGCCCTCGGCCCTAACGGTGCGAACAAGAATGGGGCACTGTCCCGGCTGCTGGACACCGGCGCCAAGAACCTAAAGGGTCAGGGGGGCGCGATCCACGACACCAACCACGACCTGTCGCTGGCCCTGCAGACACTGGCCGGCGGCAAGGACGACCTGTTCTCGACGGTCAAGAACCTGCAGTCCTTCACCAGCACACTGGCCACCAACGACTCCCAGGTTCGCAGCCTCAACGGCGACCTCGCCAGCGTTTCCGACCAGCTCGCCGGGGAGCGAGGCGACCTTGGCGATGCGCTGAAGAACCTGGCCATCGCCTTGAGCGAGACCTCAACGTTCGTGCACGACAACAGGGCCGTCCTCACCACTAACATCAGCCAGCTCACTGCGGTGACGACCACCATCGCCAAGCAGCGCGACGCCCTGGCCGAAACCTTGACGAACGCTCCCGTCGCGGTAAGCAACCTGAACCACGCCTACAACCCGACCAGCGGGACATTGGACACACGCAACAACGCCGCACAGCTCGACGACCCGGCCCTGTTGATCTGCGCACTGATCAACGGTCCGACCGGCACCGGCAACACGGACCTGTGTAAGAACATCCAGTCGCAACTGAAGATTCCAGCCGCACCTGCAAGGACTCCCTGATGAACCGGGTAGCTGGGATTGCACGCCGTATGGTGACTGCGGCTGTTGCCATCGTGTCGATGACAGCTCTGAGCGCCTGCCAGGGCATCTATGACCTGCCCCTGCCGGGCGGTGCAGCCAGCAGTGGTGACGTCTACCGGGTGACTGCCGAGTTTGCCGATGTCCTGGATCTCGTACCTCAGTCGTCGGTCAAGGTAAACCAGGTCACCGTGGGCACCGTTGAGAAGATCGAGCTCACCGGCTGGGCGGCCCGCGTCACGGTGCGTCTGCCGGACTCGGTCAAGCTGCCCCAGAACGCGGTCGCAGAACTGAAGCAGACCTCGTTGCTGGGTGAGAAATACGTCCAGTTAGAGCCCCCGACCGACGTCATACCGGTCGGTATCCTTCGAGACGGTGACAATATCCCCTTGGCGCACACCGGGCGCAATACCGAGGTGGAAGAGGTCCTCAGCGCGCTGTCGTTGCTCCTGAACGGTGGCGGCGTCGCACAGCTCAAGGTGATCGAGACCGAGCTCTCTCACGCGCTGGGCGGTAACGAGACCCAGATCCGCGATCTGATCGTCCAGCTCAACACTTTCGTGGGCGGTCTGGACAAGCAGAAGTCAGAGATCGTTCGCGCAATAGAGGGCATCGACGCGCTATCGGCCAAGATCTCCGCACGCAAGGGCGACCTCGCCGCTGCCTTGGAGGCACTGCCCAAGGGCCTGAAAGTGCTGGCTGACCAGCGAAAGCAGCTGACCACGATGCTGACGGCGCTGAGCAACCTGGGCGCGGTGGGGACCAGGGTCATCACGGCGGCTAAGGCAGACACGGTGGCTAACCTCCAGGCTCTCGCTCCAGTACTCGGCCAGCTCGCCAGCGCCGGTGACAGCCTTCCGGAATCCTTCCATCTGTTGCTCACCTATCCGTTCCCGGACGAGGCGGCCAACACGATCCGCGGCGACTACACCAACCTGTATGCCACGGCAGATCTCAACCTGCAAAGTGTGCAACAGAACCTGGGACAGCCTGCGCTACCAACGGTTCCCGTCCCGGGACTGCCCACTGTCCCGCCCCTGCCGCTGCCACCCCTGCCGACCCCATCCGTCCCGCCACTGGTGCCGCTCGGTCCCATACCGACGCCCTCCCCATGCATTGGAGCCGTGTGCCTCGGGCTGGGAAATCAGCGGCCGCCGTCAGAGTTCGGGGCCAGGTCCCGGTCCACGGACTATTCATGGCTGTCGCTCATACACACAGGGGGTGCCGCATGATCCGGCGATCGACCAAAGTCCAGCTCCTCGTGTTCGCCCTGGTCACTGTCGCGACCGTGTCGATCCTGTCGGCCCAGTACGTCGGGCTTACCGACAAGATCCTGGGCGGCACCTACGTTGTCTCTGTCGACTTCGCCGACTCCGGCGGGATCTTCGCAGGCTCCGAGGCGACCTATCGCGGGGTCACCGTCGGCAAGGTCGAGGCCCTTCAGCTGAAGAAGGGTGGCGTCCTGGTACAGGTGCGGTTCAACCGCGGCACGCAGATCCCCAAGAACACCCTTGCGGTCGTCGAGAACCGCTCAGCAGTCGGCGAGCAGTACATCGACTTCCAGCCGAGGACGGCCCATGGCCCGATGCTGGCCACCGGCTCCGTTGTGCCGCGTGTTGACACCCGCTCCCCGGTGCGCATCGACAACCTCTTGCTACACCTCGACCAGACCGTGCAGTCAGTGGACCGCACACAGCTTGGCATCGTGGTCGACGAACTGGGCACCGCGTTCACCGGCGGCGGCACGGACCTGCAGCGGCTGCTCGACTCCGGCGATGCCCTCACCAAGGCGGCTACGCAAGCACTTCCGCAGACGATCCAGCTGATCGACGACGGCAAGATCGTTCTGGACACCCAGAAGGCCAACTCGGGCAACATCAAGGATCTCGCCAAGAACTTCGCCGACCTTTCCGAGACGCTTCAAGGCAGCGACGCTGACCTGCGGCTGGTCCTGGACCGAGGAGTAGTTGCGTCCAAGGAGCTCAATAGCCTGATCGAGGACAACCAGGGCTCACTGGCCACGCTGCTCACGAACTTCATCACCATCGGTCAGGTCACCACCGCCCACGTCAATGGAATCGAACAGCTCTTGGTCACCTATCCCGATGTTGTGGCAGGCGGCTACAGCGTCGTTCCTGGCGACGGCACCGCACATTTCGGTCTGGTCCTCAATGTCAACGACCCCAAGGCCTGCACTGCTGGCTATGGCGGCACCCAGCGGATCGGCCCGGACCAGACCAAGAACCTGCCACCCGCCAACACACGCGCGGGCTGCACGCTGCCACGTGGGTCCTCCTCATCGGTCCGTGGTGCGCAGAACGCTCCTTCAGATACGACAGCAACAGGTACGACAGGAGAGGGCTCGTCGTACCCGTTGGCCATGTCTGGAACACCGGTCCCCCTGGGCAACCCGGCTGTCACCAGCGGCAGCGCGAACTCAGTGCCTCTAGTCACCATGCCGACCGCACCTTCGGGTGCCATCGGCTCCGCCCAGTGGATTTGGCTCATGACAGGAGCGACTCGATGAAGAACTCTATGAATGCAGAGAAGATCAGTTGGCACCGTGCTTGGATAACACCGACCCTGGCTCTTGCGGTCGCCGTTCTGCTGCTGCTAGCGGGTGCAGTGATCGGCGTGACCAAGGTCCGGCCCGATTTCGCCGAGCGTGATCGAGCGGATCAGGGCGCGGCCGCCCTAGCCGCTGGTAGGCAGCTCGCCATCAACTTCGTGACCATGGACTACCGCACCTTCGACTCCTACAGCGCTCAGGTGCTCAGTGGTGCGTCCGGTTCCTTCCATAGCGACTATGCAGCAAAGCTGGCCGACCTGAAGCTGGTGGTCGTCGCCAACAAGACACGCTCTTCGGTCAAGAAGGTCGAGGCGGGGTTGGTGTCGTCCGATCCCGTCTCAGCCGTCGTGATCGTTGGCCTGGTTGCCCCCACGTCCAACACCGCGACTCCCAACGCCGTCGACAAGACTTACCGGCTGCGCCTCGACCTGCATCGAGCTTCCAATGCCAACTCACCCTGGAAGGTGATCAGCCTTGACTTTGTCGAGTAACCACAACCGAGCACGACGCCGCCTGCCTGGGGAGGGAAGGCGACAGCGAGTGGCCGTCTCCGGGCCCATAGTCGACCAGAGATCATCAGACAAGGCGATCACGCTTCGGACGACGAAGCCGCTCCAAGAATCACCGCCCCGGGCCGAAGCGTCAGCCAGCAAACGAGCGGCGGCATTCGCACTGCACCCGAGTTGGATGTTCGCCGGGCTGGCATTGGTGCTGGCGGCAGCGATCCTGGTGACCTCAGTGGTCATGTGGAAGGCCGCAGACGACCGCCGCACCCAGGTCAGTGACCGGGCGGCGGCGGCGTCAGCCGCGAGCATCATCATCGAGAAGATGCTCGGCTATGACTACAACAGCTTCGACCAGCACACCAGGGAGGTTAGTGCGCTGCTGACCGGTGGTTTCAGGAACGAGTTCGTCCAGGCGGCAACCCAGGTGGTGAGGCCTCTCGCGATCCAGAACCAAGCCGTGATACAGGCCAAGGTCAGCGAGGCCTCAGTGATGAGTACC
>Ga0182021_10006629_pt1 | contig 13750 bp, 10 predicted proteins | sample 612E3MmetaG_FD_120493 | JGI IMG/M metagenome (GOLD analysis project Ga0182021, IMG submission 120493) | Permafrost microbial communities from Stordalen Mire, Sweden - 612E3M metaG (Illumina Assembly) | ecosystem: Environmental > Terrestrial > Soil > Wetlands > Permafrost | place: Sweden...
CCTGACCCGCACCTGAACGCGTCGCCAGGTGTCGGCCCGCGTCCGGCGGATCCTCACAAGGAGGTCAACACAGCGAAACTTTGGGCTATGCTCGCCCCGCGCGCCTTCCACCATGCGCGCGCGAAAGGGTCGTCGATGAGCGTCGTTTGCCCGCAGTGCGCCACGCCGGCGAAGAGCACGGACAAGTTCTGCAACTCCTGCGGCTATCTCTTGCCGCAAGCTCCGCCGCACCCCCAGCCTGGTGCGGGCGCCCCGTTCGGTGCGCCTCCTCCGGCGGCGTCTCCGTACGGTGGACCTCCTCAGGGCGGCGCGCCCGGCGGCTTCGGCGCCCCCCCGCCGAACGTTCCGGCTCCTTTCGGCGCACCGCCCGCGGCAGCGCCGTACGGCGGGCCGCAACCCTTCGAGCCGCCGGCCTACGGCGCGCCCGCGCCGGCCCCCGGTGGCTTCGGCGCACCGCAACAGCAGCAAGGCGGCTGGGGTGCACCGCAGCAGCAGCAGCAACCTCCGCAGCAGCAAGGCGGCTGGGGTGCGCCGCAAGCACCGCAGCAGCCTCCGCCGCAGCAAGGCGGCTGGGGCGCGCCGCAGCAGCAGCAGCAGCAACCTCCGCAGCAGCAAGGTGGGTGGGGCGCACCGCAGCAGCAGCAACCTCCGCAGCAGCAGCAACCTCCGCAGCAGCAAGGCGGCTGGGGTGCGCCGCAAGCTCCGCAGGCTCCGCCGCCGCAGCCCGCGTCGCCGTACGGTCCGCCGCCGGCGGCTCCAGCGCCGGCCTTCGACGCGTACCAGCAGCCTGCGCCCGCCGCTCCGGCACCGGCGTTCGGCGTCGCCGCGGCCCCGGCAGCAGCGGCCGCAGGCGGCGCGTTCGGGAGCGCGCAGACCGTCGCGCCCGAGCCGGTCGTGCAGCCCTCGGCCAAGGCCGTCGCGGGGTTCCTCATCGCGTACCAGTCGAATCCCGACGGCGAGTTCTGGCCGCTCCGCGGCGGAAAGAACACCGTGGGTCGCGCCCAGTCGGGCGAGCTCGACGTCCCGCTTCCCGACGCGACCACCTCGTCACGCCACGCGGCCTTCCACGTCGACGTCCACGCGATGAAGATCTCCGTCGAAGACACCGGCTCCACGAACGGCACGTTCGTCAACGAGGAGCACCTTGGCCTCAACGGCAAGCGTGATCTGAAGGACGGCGACAAGGTCCGTTTCGGCGGCTTCACCACCATCGTGAAGATCGTCACGCGCTGAGCCCCGAGGATCCATTCATGCACCGAAATCGAAGAGCGCTACTGCCGACGCTCTCGGCGTTTCTCTTCCTGCTGGTCGCGCTCCTTTCGCGAACCGCGCGGGCGGCGCCGGAGGCACACATCCTCCGCATCGATCCGCGCGCGGCGACGACCGACGGATCGCCCATCCTGACCACGGTCATCGAGCTGGTGAAGTTCAACTCGGCGTCGGAGGCGCTTGCACCCTGCAACAACCTCACCGGCAACGCGGCCCTCGACTGCTGGTCGAGCACGGTCGAGAAGGACGGCGTCCTCTGGACCGGCATCGACCTCGAGAAGGTGCAGCAGAACGCCGTCTTCGCCGTGAAGGTCAACGGGAGCGACACCCTGGCGAAGATGGAGGGCACGCCGCTGCGCTGGAGCAAGGCCATCGAGCAGAAGGAGCCCAACGTGGGCACCGCCTGGCTCGTCGCCGTCGACGCCTCCCAGGGCATGGGCGACAAGATCAACGACGCCAAGCAGATTGCCTACGCGTTCATCGGCGCGCTCCAGCCGAACGATCTGATGGAGCTCGTCGTGTTCGACTCGCGCGAGCACCAGTACCTCGCCGACACGAAATGGAAGAGCTACAAGGAGCGCAACGCCCTCGTCCAGGAGCTGGACAAGGCGCAGCTCTCGCACAGCAGCGGTGACCGGTCGGTCTTCGGCATCGTGAAGGGAATGATCACCGACTCCTTCGGCAACCTGGGGAACACGCCGGGCCAGAGCATCCCTCTGCATCAGGCCATGGTCGTCCTGTCGAACGGGACGTCGAAGAACGACGCGGGGACCACGGGCCCGAGCGCCGAGGTCTTCAGCGAGTACATGAACAAGGGGCGTTTTCCGGACGACAACACCGCCGCGCCGAAGACGCCGCTGCCGGTGATCTCGATCTGGTTCCCGAACGCCTCGAGCCTCGTGGGCGATCTCTATCGCAACAACGAGAACCAGTTCATGCAGTCGCTCGCGAACATCAAGATGGGCGGGTTCTTCTCCGTCGTTCGCTCGGGGCAGGGGCAGGCCAAGGGGGCCAGCATCGTGGGCGCCGTGAAGAAGCGCTTCAACTCGATGTACGTGGTGAAGTGGCGCCTCTCCTGCCTGAACCTCTCGGTCGAGCAGAGCTTCGCGCTCAACTTCAAGAACACTGTGCCCGCGATCATCGGCGACTCCACGTTCAAGGATGTCCCGCTGGGCGTCGATCCCTCGCAGTGGCCGCTCGACATCAACGTGCAGCAGACCGTGGCCGAGGCCGAGGCGAACCCGGTCTTCCCCGGCGGGCAGTTCAAGGTCTACGGCAACTTCTGCTGGGGCGGCGAGAAGCAGCGCGCCGAGGCGTACTTCATTCCCGCGGGAACGAAGCCCGATCCCAACGCGTCGAGCCCCGATCCCGACACGGCGAAGAAGGCGATGCAGTCCTTGATCCAGCAGAACATGCGCGCCACGGCCGTCGACGCCAACGATGGCTTCGCCACCTTCACGGCGCCCGACGAGGACAAGTTCCTCGAGGGCACGGGCGACGCCACGGTCGCCCACGTCATCATCTACGACAATGGCGCCAAGCGCGCGAGCGGGCACGACGAGAAGACCATCCTCACGCTGAAGTCGACGAAGAAGCCGCTCCCGTGGCTCCTCTTCGCCGGCATCGGCGGCGGCGTCGTGGTGCTCGGGCTCGTCATCGTCGTCATCATGCGCGGCAGCGGCGGCGGGGGCGGCGGCGGCAAGGGCCGGCGCGCGGCACCTCCTCCGCAGCCGATCGTCGCCGGCACGCCGCCCTATGGCGGCGGCTACGGGCCGCCTCCGGGCGGCGGTTACGGCGGTCCGCCCCAGGGCGGCGGCTACGGAGGTCCACCACCGCAACAAGGGGGCGGCGGGTATGGAGGTCCGCCACCCTATGGGGGTGGAGGGTACGGACCAAACCCTAAGGTGGCGCCGCTCCCCGTTGAACCTGCGGGGATTCGCGGCACCGAAAAAAGTCCGGTGCAGGTTCAGGGATCGGGACCTCAGGTCCGCTGTCCCTCGTGCGGCGCGTCCACGGGCTACACCCCGGGACGCGCCAGTTTCTGCTTCTCGTGTGGTCAGCCGCTCCCCGCCGATGCGGGTCCCAATGTGGGACCATTTCCGCTCACGGGTGGAATCGCCGTGGTCGTCACCCCGCCTCCGAACCCGTACGGGCCGCCGAAGACCTTTCGTTTGCAGGGGGGCGCAGGCAACTTCCTCGTGACCCCGGGGGCCGAGGTGCTCGTCGGGCGCGATCCGTCGCGCGTGGGGGTGCTCCTCGCCGAGCCGCGCGTCAGCGGCGTGCACGCCACCATGAAGATCGACCAAGGACAGCTCTGGGTGCGTGACGAGGGTTCGAACAACGGCGTCTACGTCGACGGGCAGCGCATCCCCGCGGGCGCGTGGAGCGCCGTTCGCAGCGGAGCAGCGTTGCGCTTCGGCCCCATCGAGTTCAACGTGGTGGAAGGTTGAGCCCCAACGTCGAGATCGCCATTCGCTCCGATCCGGGGCGTGACCCGCACAAGCAGGTCAACGAGGACGCGTCGGGTCAGAGGACCACGCCCTTCGGCCTCCTCGTCGTGGTCTGTGACGGCATGGGTGGGCACGCGGGCGGTCGCGAGGCGTCGCTTGCGGCGCTGGAGGCCATCTTCCGCACGTTCGAGGCCGCGCGCGTGGACTCGCCTCGGCAGGACGTGCTCCGGCTCGCCATCACCCACGCGAACGAGGTGGTCTTCCACCAGGGCTCCGGGCTCGACGGCACCAGCCGGCCGGGGTCGACGGTGGTCGCCATCCTCGTCCACGACGGAGGGACCGAGGTCGCCCACGTCGGCGACAGCCGCTGCTACCGCGTCCACCAGGGTCACATCGACCAGATCACCAAGGACCACTCGATGGTCCAGGAGATGGTCGACGCGGGGCTCCTGGCGCAAGAGCAGGCCCAGTCCCACCCCGACGCCAATCGCATCACGCGCGCGCTCGGCTCGCGCTTCGACGTGAACGTGGAGGTGAGACCGAGCCCCGTGGAGCACGAGGCAGGCGACGCCTTCGTCCTGTGCTCCGACGGCCTGAGCGACATGCTCCCCAAGGAAGAAATCCTGCGCGTGGTCGCATCGTCGCCGGCCGAGCAGGCGGCGGGGCAGCTGGTCGAGCTGGCCAATGCGCACGGCGGACACGACAACATCACCGTCGCCATCGTACGCACGCGCGAGAGCGCAGAGCTCGGCCCCGACACCGGAGCGCCGAGGATCGCGAAGACGGTGCCGCAGACCGGCGTGGAGCAGGGCAAGACGCTGGTGCAAGGGCCCTTGCCCGAGGTGGAGGGCCAGCAAGCGCCGGCCTTCGTGCCCCCTCCGGTGTCGCTGCCGCACGACGCGATCCCCGAACCGCACGAGCTCTCCTCGACGCCGCCGTCCACCGCGCGCCCGAGGCCGAAGGGCGCGCTCGTGGGCCTCGGGGTCGGGCTGGTCCTCGTGCTTGCCGGGCTGTTCGCGGGGATCTACGGGGCCTACCTGCGCGAGTCCGGCCACGGGCACGAGCATCACGGCGTCGGCTCGGCGCTTCCGGCGATGAGCGCGGCGTCCACCGCGGTCCGTGTCCTCGAGCCGTCGACCGCGACCGCGACCGCCGACGACCCGACGGAGCCCCTTCAGCCGCTCCGGTCCCACGACGCGGGGGCGCCTTCCGTGCCCTGAGCCGACGGCGCTTTCCCAGCGCCCCGGCCTTCGATACCCTCGCTCCCCAAATGAAGCGCCGCACGTTCTCGCGTCTTGCGTGGGTCTCGCAGCTTGCGATGATGGCGGTGGCGTGCTCGCCCGCGAACCCGCCGCCGCAGAACGTCGGCGTACATCCGCTGCCGACGCTGGACGCCGGACCGGAGGTACCGACGTTCCTCTCGCCCTCCCACTGGTACCTGTCGGGCACGCCCCGATGGCAGGCCTCGGGCTCGCTCGCGCTCGACGGGGGCGAGACGCTGTGGTTCGGCGAAGGGGGTGAGCGCTGGCTCGAGGGCGCCAAGGGGCTCGCCTCTGCCGACTCGCTCTTGCCGGAGAAGATCGTGGGTGCGCAGCGCGTCGAGGCGAGCTTCCGCTTCGTCGGCGAGAGCGGCGCGGTCTACGTGTCGAAGGAGCCGCTCGGCTTCGCGACGAAGGGCGGCAAGGGCGTCGACAAACCGCGCACGGTGACGGTGGCGAAGACCAGCATCTTCGTCGTCGATCGCAGCGGCGATCTCCTGCGGAGCAGCGACGGCAAGGTCTACGCGAAGGTCGACATCACGGGCCGAGACGGGCCGGTCGTGGACGTGGCCATGTCGGGCCAGAACGGGCTCCTCGTCACGGCCCCGCAGCGCCTCTTCGCCACGAAGGACGAAGGCGCCACCTGGGCGCCCGTGAAGAGCCCCGGCGACGGCGTCCGGGGCATCCGCTCCGAGCTGGGCACCATCGTCATGGAAGGAATCGACAAGAACTACCAGCTCGATGCCGCGTACGGGACCTTCTCCGAGTACACGGGCGCCACGTCACGTCGCGCCAACGGACCCAAGTGGCCCCCGGCCGATTCCAGCGTCTTCCGCGAGCGCCGCATGGACGGCAAGCACGTCGTCGAGGTGATCTCGGACGGCAGGCAGGCGTCGCGCTCGTGGAGCTTCGCGGCCTACGACGCGGGCACGAGCACCACGCCGCGTCACCTCGAAGACCTCGACGGCTGCGACTCGGTGCACGTCGCCGTCCGCGGAGAGACCGTGGTTCTCGCGTGCGACGCGCGCGGCTCGGTCGCGACGGGCGTGGACAAGGACGCGAGCGGCCCCGTGCGCCAGGGCTATGGCCGCAACGCGGGGCTGCCCGACGGCGGCACCTTGGGCTTCGTCACGAGGCTGCTGCGCAGCGACGACTTCGGTCGCACGTTCCGCGACGACGGCATCGTCGAGGGCGGCATCCCCGCGCGCGGGGACGAGGCGCTCGCCCTCGGCGAGAGTGGCTGGCTCTACCTGAGCGCGCGCTGCGGTCAGGGCTACAACGCCCCCTGCCTCCCGGCGCGCATCCGCGCCACCACCGGCGGCACCTACGCCGAGCTGGGCGCGGACGACGACCAGAAGATCGTTCGCTTCGCGTCCAACGGCTTGCAATCGACGGTCTACGCCATCCAGGCCGACGGCGACGACGCGCGCTTGCTGCGCTTTCGTGCGGGCGCGGCCGTCGCGGAAGATCTGGGCTCCATCGGAAGCCGCGTCGATGCGGGCACGGTGTCGCTGTCGCTCGACGACGACGGCACGGTGCGCGGCTTCACGCGGTCGGGCGGGACGGCGAAGGCGTTTGCCTACAAGGATGGCGCGGGCCTTTCGGCGGTGAACCTTCCGCAAGACGTGACGCGCGCGGCGTTCGGCGGCATTCACGGGCTCGCGCAGAGCTCGAAGGGGGCCACCACGGGCTACGAGACGAACGACGGCGGCAAGACCTGGGGCAAGGTCGCGCTCCCGGAGTTCGTGAACGACATCGACTCGTGCAACGCGATCGGCTGCGTCGTCGATCGCGGCGTGCGCGTGGGTTGGGATGCGCCGGCGTCCATGGACGCGGTCGATCCCGCGGGCGCGAAGACCGACAAACCGGTCTACGGCAAGCCGCTCCGTTGCTCGGCGAAGGACAAGTGGGTCGCCCTCGGCGGGGGTTGGATCCCGACGGTCGACAACGTGGATCATGCCTCCAGCCGCTGGGTCATGCCCGTGCGGACGAAAGACGCCGCCATCTCGCTGCTCGCGAACAAGCGCGGCGACGCGGTCACCAAGACGACGCCCACGATCCTCCTCGGCGCCGCGCCGCAGCCTCCGAAGTTCGGGGCCGGCACCACGATGCACGTGCAGCCGGACGGGGTGGTCGTGCTCCGCTACAGCTACCTCCGCGAGCGCAAGGGACCGGGCCGGTACAATCCCGTCGACGGGACGGTGGTCTGGTACCGCGACGCCACGGGCAAGGTCTCGCGCGCGTCGGTGCCCAAGATCCCGCCGTTCCGCGTCGAGAAGGATCCACGCGGGGAATTCGGCCCGACGGCGCCCTACCGCACGCTGCCCGAGGTGCTGGCGCTGGGGTCGAAGGGCGTCTACTTCCGGCCGCCCGCGATCGACGAGGAGGTCGACGACGACGGCAACGCGAAACCGGCGAAGACGCCGCTGATGCTGCTCCGTGACGACGGCAAGGTCGATCGCTTGAAGTTCCCGTCGGAGGTCGAGGGCGATCTCTCCTCGGCGTGGAACATCGATGGGACCCTGGCGATCACCGCCGCGTCGGGCGAGCAGTGGCGCATGTACCTGCCGAACGAGTCGCGGGTGGTCTCGTGGGCCGTCATGGGAGGCCTCGACGACGCCGAGGCGCCCGTCTCCTATTTCATGATGGGAGGCAAGCCGCTCTTCGCCGCGACCCTTCGCAGCCCTGCGCGCGCGTGGGGCATCGCCCTGCGCACCGACGTGGATCTCGGCCCGTCGTTCGTCCTGCCGACGCAGAAGTCCCTGGGCGACACGCCGAAGGCGTGCGACGGCGCGCCCACCGCCGATCCCGGCGCGTATGTCTTCAACGCTCCGTGGGTCAACGGCTCGCGGCATCCGGTCATCGTCGACATCGACGGCGTGGCGCAGATCCTGGCCACGGACCGCGCGCGTGTCCGCGGCACGCAGGCCGGCGCGGGCAAGGACGCGTGCGTCGCGGCGTTCGAGGCCCTCCCGGGCGGTGCGGAGAGCGGCGACGACGTGCAGTACGGCGCGCTGATCTTCCCCGACGATCTGGCGCACTCGGTCCTCTTCCAGGCGAAGACCACCGACTGGCCGGCGACCGTCGCCGCGCGCACGTTGGAGTGTGCGTACACGACCGGCCCGCTTCCCGACGATCTGAAGGGGATCGACGGCTTCACCGAGTGATCGTGCGGCTCCGAGGCTCCGCCGTGCTCGTCCTCGGCGCCGTGCTCGGCGCCACGTCGGCGCGTGCGGGCGAGCCCTCCAAGCCCAGCTCGCTCAGCTGGGTGAGGCTCGAGGGCGCCGAGTCCTGCATCACGACGCCAGCGCTCGCGCGCGCCGTGGAGGCGCGGCTGGGTCACGCGGTGTTCGTCTCGCCGTCGGAGGCGGAGCTGTCGGTCGAAGGGAGCGTGGGTCCCATCGTGGGACCCGTGAAGTGGCGCGCCACCGTGGCCCTCCGCGGTCGCGACGGCCAGATGATGGGCACGCGCACCATCGAGAGCGGCGAGGCCGAGTGCGGGGCGCTCGACGACAAGCTGGCGCTGGCCATCGCCATCATGATCGATCCCGAGGGTGCCCTGACCAAGCACGAGCCAGCGCCACCCCCGCCTCCACCGCCGCCCATCGAGCACACCGTCACCGTCTACGTTCCCGTTCCCGCACCCGCGCCCGCTCCCGCACCCGCTCCCTGGCACGCCGAGCCCCAGGCCGGCATCGGCCTCTACCTGGGCTTCACCCCCCAGATCGGCTTCGGCGTCTTCGGCGCGGCGAACGTGGCGTCGCCCATCGCGCACGTCGGCTTCCGCCTCGCCGGACATTTCGTCGTCCCCAACGGCATCGCCGTCGAGGCAGGGCGCGCCGAGATGTGGGCTGCGCTGGGATCGGCGGCGTACTGCCCTCTGTTCGGCGACGAGGGGCGCATGAGCAGCTACCTGTGCGTGGGTGGCTTTGCGGGGCTCTTCCACTCGAGTGGCGAGGGGCTGCCCACGACGCGCTCGGGGAGCCTGCCGCTCCTCGGGGCGGTGCTCGACTGGTCCGCCTCGGTGCGCCTCGTCGGGCCCCTCACGGCGGGCGCCATGGCGTCCCTCGGCGTGGCCATCGTGCGCGGCCACGTCGCCTACACCGATCCGGCCGGCCAGGAGACCGAGATCTACGCCACGGGGCTCCTCAGCTTCTCGAGCGGTATCTTCTTGGGGCTGCGTTTTCCTTGATAATCCGGTGGGCCCGGGTGCACTAACCCCCTGACGAGCATGGAGTTGCAGGCTGCCCGAACCGACGCGCGCGCGCTCTTCCGTGAGCACGCGGCGTTCGCATGGCGTGCGCTCCGGCGCCTGGGTGTTCCGGAGCGCGACGCGGACGACGTGTGTCAGGAGGTGTTCCTGGTGGTGCACCGCAAGCTCCCCGAGTTCGAAGGCCGCTCCACGTTGCGGACGTGGATCTACGGCATCTGCGTGCGCTCGGCGTCGGCGTACCGCAGACGCGCGGTCCATCGTGAGATCGCCACCGAGGACGTGCCGGAAGGGCGTACCGAACGGGGACAGGACGACGAGCTCGCCGACAAGCAGGCGCGCGCCCTCCTGGACACGGCCCTCGACACGCTCGACGACGACAAGCGCGCGGTCTTCGTCCTCTTCGAGATCGAGCAGCTCTCCATGGCGGACGTCGCCGAGGCGGTGGGCTGCCCGCTGCAGACCGCGTACTCGCGGCTGCACGCGGCGCGCGACAAGGTGCAGAGCGCCCTTCGACGATCGACCCTGGAACGGAGGCTGCCATGAGCGATCCCAAGCGTCTCCTGGACGAAGGCGTCGACGAGCCCTTGCGCGGGGCCCTGGACGCCGGTCGTCGCGAGCTGCCGTCCGCGGAGCGCCTCGAAGCGATCCTGGCACGACTTCCCCCCGGGCCGACGGGCGGCGGCGGAGGCGGCGCGGCGAAGCCCATGGGTGGGCTCGCGAAGGTCGCCATGGGCCTCGCCGCGGCCGCGCTGGTGGGCGGCGCGGCGCTCCTGCTCATGCCACCTCGCGAGGCCGCGGTCGCTCCGCGGCTCGTGACGGCGGCGACGACGAGCGCCTCGGTCGCGCTTCCGCCTCCACCCGTGGAGACGTCGTCGCCTGCACCGACCGCCGTCCTCGCGCCCGCCCCGTCGCACGCGGCGTCGGCGGGCCACGCGGCCGCGGTGGCGCCGCCGCCGGATCCGGCGCTCGAGGTGTCGTTGCTCCAGGATGCGCACGACGCGCTGGCCGCGTCGCCGGAGACGGCGCTCGCCAGGTGCGCCGAGCAGGAGCGGCTCTTCCCGAAGAGCACCGTGGCGCAAGAGCGCGAGGTGATCGCCATCGACGCGCTCCTCAGGCTCCATCGCGACACCGAAGCCCGGGGCCGCGCCGCGGCGTTTGCGGCCCATTTTCCGGGCTCCGCGTCGCAGCGGAGGGTCGACGCTCTGCTCGGCCAGTAGCGCGCGCTATGGTGGCGCGGTGGGGCAGGTCCAACAGGCGTCGCGAAGGCTCGGGTGGCAAGGGTTGCTCCGGGCGGCGTTCGGGATCGCGGGCGTCGTCGTGGTCGTGCTCCTGGTGCGGCAGGCGGGCCGGGACGCGCTCCTCGAGGCGTTGACGCCGGTCGTGCCGTGGCTCCCGGCGCTCCTCGTCCTCGATCTGCTGCGCATCGGCGCCGACGCGCACGCCACGCGGCTGGCCTACGGCGAGCGCGCGGCGGCCATTCCCCTCGCGCGTCTCCTGCGCGCGCAGCTCATCGCCAATGCCGTGACCTACCTCGCTCCCGCGGGACGCACGGCGGCAGAGGCCACCAAGGCCGTGCTGCTGGCGCGGTTCACGTCGTGGCCCGAGGCGACGGCCGCGGCGGCGCTCATGCAGGCGCTCGCGCTCTTTGGCGGCGCGGTCATCTCGGTCCCGTGCGTCGTCGCGGCGGGCCTCATCCTGGGCTTCTCGGCCAAGATCACCCTGCTCATCGTGGCGCAGGGGGTCGGCGTGACTTTGTCCGGGCTCGTCGTACGAGGCGCGTCGCGGTCCCCGGGCCTGGCCGCGTGGCTCGGTCGCTTGCGGTTTCGCCGGGTGGCCGACGGCGCCCAGGAGTTCCACGCCGTGTCGCGCGGCGGCCCGCTCGTCCCGCTGCGCCCGTTGCTCTCCATCTCCATCGGCCGGGCGTTCCAGGTGGCCCAATATGGGATCATCGCCCACGCCGTGGGGGTCCTCCACGTGACCGTCCTGGGCGCCCTCCTCGCCCAGGGGGTGAACATGGTGGCCCTGGCCGTGGGCGTCCTCGTCCCCGGTCAGCTCGGCGCGACCGACGGCGCGTTCGCCCTCTCGGCCGAGGCGCTGGGCACCACGATGCCGCGCGCGCTGGCGATCGCGCTCGTGGCGCACGTGCTGCAGGTCATCTGGATCGTCGTGGGCACGCTCGTCCCTACCGCCTGGCGGGTCGAGGGCGCGAACGAGCCGGACTAGCAACTATGCTGCATGTGGCCGGGGCGGCGAGGTATGCGGTGTAAGTCTGCGAGTCGGCCAAAAGCTGCCGATTTGGCCCGATCTGCTCCCGGTTTCGTATCACTATGGGTCGTGGCATCACCATGCCCCTCGCCAAGTACCGGGTGCTTGTGATTTCATGTCTCGTTGGGCTCGCGCGCGTTTCGCGCCCGCCGCTGAAGTTGACGCTCATACCGAGGAGACGACCTTGACCACTGCAGAAGAAATCCACGTCCGCATTCCGCCGAACCTGAAGCGCGCGCTGAAGACGGCGGCCACCGACGAAGGCCGCAGCGTGTGCGGGATGACCATCCACATTCTCAAGGACTGGCTCGAGGGCAAGGGCTTTGCCGTCGGCGCGTCCCCGCGTCCGTACGCGAAGCGCGCGGCCTCGAAGCCGAAGAAGAAGAAGTAGCGCCGCCCGCCTTCGGGCCGAAGGTCGACCTCAGTCCGCGGCGGCGTCCGTCGTCGAGGCGTCATCTGGGGCGTCAGCCGCGGCGTCGGGGGCGCCGCACGCGGCCGCGCTCTTCAGCGCCTTGGGCGCCGATCCGGCCGGAAGGCAGTACGTCACCGTCACGCCGTCGCATCCGCAGCCGGTCTGGTTGGCGCATGTGCTCTGCACGAACGGGAGGCACGCGCCTGCGGCCGAGCAACCTTTGGCGATGGCGTAGCTGCAACGAAAGTCCGCGGGGCAGTCCCGATCGGCGACGCAAAAACGGCCTGACGCGTCGCCGGCGGCGTCTTTCGTCGGATCGTTCTGGCCGATGGTTCCCGGATCGTCCGGATCGTCGTAGTTCTTGTCGCTCGTCGTCGGCGCGTACGGCCCGCCGTTGCTGCACGCCAGGACCAGGAACGGCACGAGCAGGTAGGGAGCCAGGGTGGGGCGCATTGCGGGCGTATTATGCGCGCGTGTCGCGTCGTTCGCCAAGTAGCGCGGCTTCCACCTCGAAGATGTGCTCGTCCGTCTCCCCGGCCTCGCGGAGGGCGTTGGCGAGGCGCAGGACGTATTCGTCGTTGCGCCCGCTGGGACCCGAAGCCCCAGCCACGGTGGCGACGATGGCGGAGAGCGCTGCCGGCCCCAGGTATTCGGGATTGCTGGCTTCGGCCACGTACACGACGGCGGAGAGCGGCCCTTCCTCGGTCTCGAGGGCCACGGGGTGCCGTGCGTAGCCTCCCTGCTCCCGGTCGTCGAGGTGCGCCACGACGTGGTCGACGTCGGCGTCCGCGATGCGATACGCGACGCCCCAGCAGCGCGCATCCTCCTCGCGGACGAGCGTCACCACGCGCCCCGGCGCACCTGGAACGCCCCGATGGTCGGTCGAGCCCTGCCAGAAGCGGCGCGCCCAGCCGCGGAGGACCGCGCCGCGTCGCTCGACGAAGGCGAAGGACGGGCGCCAGATCAGGGAGCCATAGCCGAAGATCCACAGAGGCATGACGTCCGCCGATGTAGGACAAATGACCGGGCAGGTGAAGGGCGCACGAAATCGACGGCCCCGTGTCACACTCTCGCGGGCGCGCGCGAACACCCCATGTGCACGCCCTCGAACACGCCCCCGTGAGCCCTTCGTATTCTCGAAAGCACCTGGCCGATCCGGCCCTTCGTACCGCCCTTCTCCGGATGGTGCGCGGTCGCGTACCGGCCGACGAGGCCGAGGACATCGTCCAGACCGCGCTGACCGAGGCGCTCACCGCTGCGGCGCTGCCGGGCGAGGCGGAGGACGTGCGGAAGTTCGTCTGGGGGATCGTGCGTCACAAGGTCGTCGATTTCCACCGGCGCGGCCGGCGTGAAGCTCCTCACGAGGACGTGGACGTGCCGGAGTCGGCGCCCAACCACGAAGATCGCGATCTGCTGCGCTGGGCCGAGCGCGAGCTGCCGGAGGGCGAAGAGGCCGCCAAGACGCTCGACTGGATGCTGCGCGAGGGGGACGGCGAGAAGCTCGAGACCATTGCGCACGACGAGAAGCTGCCGGCACCTCGGGTGCGCCAGCGGGTCAGCCGCCTGCGCCGGCACCTGAAGATGCGCTGGGCGCTCGTGGCCGCCACGTTGACGGCGCTGCTCGTGGCCCTGGGGGCGTACCTCTACGGTCGTCCGAGGCCCCAGGAAGTGCGCATCGTCCCCGAGGTGCCGAGCACGCTGCCGCAGTCGCCCGATCCTCGTCTGCTTCGCGCGAAGGAAGAGCGCGAGCGCGCGCTGGCGCTCTGCGACTCGAAGGCGTGGGGCCCGTGCATCGAGGGTCTGGACCGCGCCGCCGTGGACGATCCCGCCGGGGACCAGGAGCTGCGCGTCGTGGAGGCTCGCAAGGCCGCCGCCGACGCGA
>Ga0182021_10006631_pt1 | contig 13748 bp, 7 predicted proteins | sample 612E3MmetaG_FD_120493 | JGI IMG/M metagenome (GOLD analysis project Ga0182021, IMG submission 120493) | Permafrost microbial communities from Stordalen Mire, Sweden - 612E3M metaG (Illumina Assembly) | ecosystem: Environmental > Terrestrial > Soil > Wetlands > Permafrost | place: Sweden...
AGCTGAGGAAAGCGTTAGTGGTTGCTTCGTTGAGACAACGTAAATCTTATATCTTACTACTGGTGATATATTTGCAAAAGGCAGCTTGCAATGGTTAACTGTCCTAACTGCTAATCGCCATAACATGGGCATGAGTGATAAAATGAATAATCAATCTAAGTATTGCACAAAAAAGCTGAATAAAGGCATCGTTCAAATGTCCAAATCGCTAACTGACATTTCACTAGAAATGAGAAAAAAATCGGCCAGCGAGCCAATTTATATTGCTCATTTATAAGCAACTGCACGCGATAAAGCCAGACGTACAAACGTAAGTTCAAAGTAATTACGCGGTTTAGTTCTTAATCGGTGCTTTAAGGAGGATCTTCGCCTTTCTGGCTTATCAGTCGGTTGATGTTTAGCAGTGCCTTTAATCCATTGGGTTTAATTATCATTGCACCCATAATTTTGATTGGAGTAGGGTTGATAACGCTAGGTATTTACTTATTCCATTAACTTTGGACTTGTAGGACGCTTTTGTGCCCACGCAATGTACGCTGTTTTCGGGCTTTAAGGCCTTCCAAAATCTGGGGGATATAGAGGGAGTAAGGCTTGTCAGGTTTTATCATATCATCACAACATACGAAATACAATAAAAAAACCTGGCTCGACTTATCCTATGGCGCCCAGATTTTGACAGGTCTTATGTCTCTATTAGTTGCAGTTCAGAAATTCTCTTCTGCACCATCTCGGCTAGCTGTTGCCTCATTGGTTCGTCAGGCGCAGTTCTGTCTAAATTGTCGATTCTGCGTGCAAGTTCCTCGTCGCCGATAGTAGTTCTTAGCCACTTTTGGAAGTCGCCGCGTTCGAAGTGGAACCTGATTGATTGTATGTCCAAGTGCTTAAGGTCGCTTAAGAAAGAGCAAAGAGACGTGGCTGTCTCGCCTGAATAATGGCCATCTGGCGCGAAAAAGTGGAAACCTTGCTCGTAAGGAACTGGACTAAGTATTCTCTGTGCCTTTTCAGCTCTTAAAGACAAAGTTATAATCCCCAGATGATTATGGAGACAAGACGTTAAAATTGTTTTAGGGGATGAAGGCCTTCCAAAATCTGGGCCCATAGAGGAAGAGGTCTTTCGTCTAAAAGCTTATCATCAGAACATATAAAATACAATAAATAATTTCTGGGTTGACTTATCCTATCCGGGTTAACCGCGACATGCCTTTGCCCCTTCATTGTACGTAGTGTAATCAGCAGGCAAACCGCAATATTACAACTTAACCATCAACAATCAATATGGCTTGTATGTCGAAATACCAGAATAATTATTGATCCACTTCTTTTTGTAAAGTCATAAAATCGAAGTTTTTCAAAAACCAATTAGACCATTAAGCATCTGTCGCCCCTTACAATGATGCATTGCAAGAGTTTGCCCGAATTTTTCTGGGAAATTTTTTGACGCGCCTGTGCGAGCGAGCCTAGCCTTTGAACGGAATAACATTTCTGGCTTAATGGAAGTATTTTGAACGGCTAAATGGATTTTCTGACTGTGGCAATGCGTTCGTTTCCAGAAGTGTCCATGCACCATTCGAGCGTATCGCCAGGTTGTAAATTTAGAAATTCAGCTATTCCTTCGGGCACGGTTGCTCTCAGGGATTTTGATTTTGGCCGGGCTATTGATGTTTTGCTTTTGAGTGGCATGTGTATTCTATGGTTCCAGTGTTATTTATTTCTACCTATGTGTTGGCAGAGGAGTTTATATACGGTTTCTTGCATCGTTTATATAGGTAGATGCATATGGCAACACAAATTTTAAGTCGAAAAGAACGGGGCGAAAAGATAGCCCCACAAGATATAGAGCAATTCAACCCGTCGAGCTATTTCGTCAAGTCCCAAACCGGCAGATCCGGCTATTCAGTGACATGGGTCGGGCAAAGTTGGGCGTGCGATTGTATCGACTTCAAATTCCACCAAGCCAATTGCAAACATGTATACGCCGTTCTGAGTTTTTTGAATGAGCAGCGCCTGAATTCAAAGTACAAGTTGGGGCTTTGGGAATGACCTCTTGCCCGGACTGCGGCTTAGAAGAACTTGAAAGCCTTGGAATCGAGAAGGGCGAAAGATTCGACGATGAACACTGCCTCTTAGTTTCCAAGTTTAAATGCGGGAACTGCGGCTGCCTGTTCACTGAAGCCCAGCACACTCAATGGAAAACTGAAACAACGAAGCATGGCACCTTGGGTCGGTTGCTCACGGTTGAAGTGACGTCTCAGGGACGCCGGTAGCTTGAGGCTGAGCGTGAATCTTTGGAGCAGGTTTTGAGCAGGATTCTTCGGGCGTGCGAAGGCGACTGGGAGCTCTTGGCGGTCTTCGAGTTCAAGCTGCGGGAACACATGACGATTTTAAGAACATTGCGAGGTCGAGAAAAATGACAGACGACCTTGAGATATTTTTCGGCGACCTAATGCCTGAAGCGCAAAAAAAAGTCTTGAAGTTCCTGCGAATCAAAGAACCCAGAGAGGCAAACTTGGATGTCTTTCCCTTGTTCGTCTTGCCCAAACCTGAACGATAAGGAATTTGCAAAAAGGTTGATTTTTCGCATTTACAGTTCAAGTGTGCTATGTTTATGGAAAAAACTTGGCGACTGAGCAAGCAAGGCAACCTGAATTACTCTAAACACAGCATCTCTATAGCGTATGCTTTAATACACTGACCTTTCTCTGCACGCTGCCCATTTGATCCGCAAATATCTTTCTGGCTCCATGCGTCAGTGTGATGAATGCCCATAAGTCCATGTATGACGTAACCATCCTTTTGATGCTTTTCCGCAGTTGTGCATAAGCTACCACTGGATCTCTGCTCTCATTGAAATATTCTTTGGACAGGTCAAGCCTTGCAGCCCGAATCAGCTTAGCTATGCGGGCGTTGAGTTCATTGAGGTCCGGACGAGGTGGAATATTGCCAAGAGGTTCAGGTACATCACTTAGTTTTACGAGATCTTGACAGGTCTTATCAAATGTCTCAGTTATCTCATCAGCGAGTCCTATGAAGAACAAATACTCAGAGTCATTAGCATCCCGTCTAATTGGAATCCAGCGGAATGTTTTCTTATAATATTCTTGGTTCGGTCTATACAATGTCTTTCGAGATTTGGCTTGGTCGCCCTCCTTTTTGGTTTCGAGCTTGCCCGTCTTCACAAGCCACTGTAGATTACGTTGCAAGGCGCTTTTGCTGAATCCCATCACTCTTACTGCTTCGTCTTTAACATCAGCGTAATATAGCCAATTTTCTTCTTGACTGAGCCACATCGAAATCAGTTCAAGACCCTTTGCTTCCATATCTTCGTTGCTTATTCTTCCCATTTTGGCACCTAAATTAGACCCGTTTATTCTTGAATATATTGTAATAGTTTCAAGCTTATGAGTCTTATGCCAAGGGGCAAACAACATATGAAAAAAATGAATAGAAAACAAATCAATCAATCCGCGAAAAACATCCAAACCACAAAAAGGGAGGTGAACTAAGTGACAGAAGACCAACCAAAAATCGCTATTTCTGAAATAGATGAAACCCAGCAAAGAGAGACACAACCAGAAACCCAGCCAGAAAGTTGTAAAATCGATGTTTCTGAAAAAATCGATACAGTCAAAAAGCAAGACGACACCAAAAAAATCTACAAATGGGCTGCCTCAAACATCGGCGAATCAATTGGAGACTCCGACAACGACAAATTTTTCGTAACCGACACCTACATTTCGCTACTATACAGAATACAAAACGCTGAGAAAGGCCTAACAATGATTGAAGGCCTACAGGGAACAGGCAAAAGCCGCATAATTCGCGAGCTTTCATTAGCCGTCAAGGATAATCTGCGATTCAAGTTTGTAAGATACTGGAAAGACGAATTATGGCAACATGACGGACGACTTGCAATCAGATTCCAAGAACTATTAGAAAAAGAATTTGCCGACTTAATTGAAGGTTTGAAAGCAAGCGGTCAAAATAAAAAACTTCAAAAAATCGGTGATGTACAGATCTATGAAAAACGCCACGACTACCGGTTAATGGAAGAATTCATAGGGAAATCTAGATGCAAAGCGCTAAGAGAACAGGCATTCAATGACTTCTTGGGCAGCATCAGGGTTTTCTTGATTGATATGCAAGATTATTTGAGATCAAATTCTGCCGCAATGAACAATGACGTTGCCCTCATTCAAGAATTCTACCAATCCTTAGGCGCCAAAGAGACAACCCACATAGTAGTCGCAGCCCAAAAAGAGCTCATAATGAACAGCGATCACTTTTTCTGGGGCAAATTTACAAAGTACCACTTGCAGCCGCTCTCTTCAATGCAGTTAGTCGACGCATACAAATTAAATAACCCATGCACCGAAGTTTTCGAGCCTGATGCACTGCAGTACCTATCCGAAGTTTCAAGAGGAGGTTTCCGCCGATTCAAAAAATACATCTGCACAGCCATCGAAAACACCAGAGGACATACGCAGACAATTAATGAAGCACAAGTTAGACTGGCAGTAACCGACGACGTAATCTTTGAAGACTTAGATGCAGAACTGTCCAACTTATTCGACGATTCTGAGAGAAAACGCAGCGCATCAGCTATCCTCAGTTACCTACGCACACATAAAGACGTTAACATCAAAACTATTGCCGATTCAACAGGCGCCAGCCAAAGCATGACACAAAAAATCATCGCAAAACTTCTGCTTTATAGCTATGTTACGATTAGACACGGAGAAGGAAAAGAAAAGCTTGTTTCTTTGCGTCCTTACGTGCCTGTACAACCTGTAAAAATCCCTTCGCTCGACGACATGCCTTACACCATGGGAGATGAAAATCTAAGTGACGATGAACTTCAGAGGAAAAGAAGGATGTGGCAACTTTCACAAAGTATAGCCAGTATAAGAGGACAATAACATGCCTCCTTTTCTTTTTTCTCAAAAACGCCGAATTTTCGACTTTTCAAGCAACCAGCAGGAGGCATAAAGTTGACTGGACCTAATTCGCCATTCGACATAATGAGGAGAAAAATCCATGACATATCCACCCCAAACCTGAGAGACCATGCGCCCTATCTTGCCGGATTACTTGATGGAGAGGGTTCTTTCATGATCATTAATCCCAAGGACTCACTCACATTTACGCCTACCATAGCACTTGGGATGACTCATGAAGCGACAGTTGCGTGGGTAGCCAAACTGCTCGGAGTCACTTATGACTTCAACGAGAAACGCGAAGCAAAGCACAAAGACGTCTACGTCCTAAGGGTAAACACGCAAAAAGAATGTTTGCAAATATGCCAAGCTCTGTACGGGTATTCCATAACAAAAAAAGAACCAATTAAGTGTATGCAAAATTTCCTCAAATTGCAAGAGTCAATGCCGTCTTATGGAACTAAACGAAAAGAGAGTCTGCTGAGAATCATCGACCTGTTTATCACTTGCAAAAAAGCTAATCACAGAGGCACTCCCCGGAATTACGAAGCAATAAGAAAGAAGTTGCAAAAACTTGTCGCTTTACAACTTTGATGGAGTCAACCAAATGCCCCCTTTCTCTCATTTTTCTAAAAACATGCATTTTTCAACTTTACTTCAAGCTAAAACTGAGAAAAGCTGGTGGTAATTTGAATTCAAGTTCAAAACAATGCTATATTACAAACACAAGAAATATGCTTATTGCAAAAGGGATTCCACGCTTTTGGATGGACCATCAACGAGTCTGCTCAAAATGCCTAAAGCGCTACGAAACTCCTCGGTCTGCCAAGGTTCATGCTGGAAAATGCCATATGCCTTTTAGTCGCCAAGTAGCTCAGGAGAAAAATTTGCCTCAAATACGTTTGAGCTAATGCACGGAGACCCTTCAGACAAACTTCCACCAACTATTTTAGAAGGTTTAAACGTAACCTGATATGAAAGAGTTTCTACTATTTCTTAAACGAGGATTGTTGAAGAGAAAAAAGGAAGGGTTTTGGGGGAGAAATCCCTGGTCTGGCGACGCTATGGGGGTAAATAATGAGACCCAAAGTCCTCGCGTCTACTTACTCAGGAGCTACTTCGGAGGGTTGTTATCTCGCCCGTCTCCCGACGGTTTTTCTGGATGCTTGCTTGGTCAGTCGTCTTTACCTTTGCCCTCGCTTTTCGCGTTATCTTAAAAGAAAGGAATCGCATAAAATTACAAAGGGTAATCGGTTGGTCAAATTGAACGAGAAGAAACTCTCTCGAGAAACAGCCAAGTTGCTTGCTGAAGGATACCGAGAGAACGCTGAAGGAGATCTAGCTATAGCAAAAATTTTGAAGCTGCTGAAAATGAACTCGACAAAAGCTGTGACAAGTAGGATAGATATTGTTAGGGCCGAGTCCGAGTTTACTTAATTACATTAACGATTATCTAAACCTGCTAATTCTTTAGATAATCTAATCTTCCTTTATGCACAACGCACTTCCATACTCAGTGCATAATGTATATTAAAGTTTGAAACAAAATCGAGAAAAATCACAATTATAACAAAAATAACAAATTAGCTGCTTTCAGAAATTATACCTTAGGTGTAATACTTCATTATAAAACTTGCACCATTTTTTTGGTCCTGTTAATTATGCGTCTTTGAATATGTATTGTTAACGTGAATTACGTTAATCATTTCTACTTTTCATAACGCTTTGATGCAGCGTCATCGTTGTTTTTCGGGTCGCCTCTACTCTAAAAATGAAAAATATGAGGTGTCTTGCATACAAATGCTCAAACGCATCTTTTTTCTCTTTTGAAAGGGTTGAATACTCTGTAAAGCTCGCAGTCCGCGCCGGTATAAGGTGCTAAAGCAATTAAAAGTAGCATCAATGGAGTAGCGAGCAATAACAGTGTAATAGCCTGCTTATCACACGAGTTAAGCCCTGTTTAACACTAAATACACCATCAAAAGTTAGAATACTCTTACCATTGAAAAACGCAATTTGAGCCGATTTTACAATTTCAAGCTCAATATAGCCACATTAAATACTAAAGTTAAGATTTTTCTAACTTTTTGCGAAAAATAGCTATTTTGCGCGAACGTAATGTGTGATACACAACTTACGCTCTTTTGCTGCTCAAAAAAAATTCAAAAGGACATCGACCAAGAATACTTGATGAAGGAAGCTGAGAGGTTTGGTCTCAAAAATCAAGTAATCGGTATGCTTGAATTCTTAGATATTCATAAACGCTCCGAAGGTCAACCACTGCTTACATGGAATGAATTTATCACAAAGCAAATGATTATGCGGCTGATGACCTAATGACCCCCTAAGCGCCCCTTAATGAGAATATCTCAATAAAGAACTTGAAAAGAGAATAGCCTTGGAGCTAACGCTACCACGCCAAATTCTGCGCAGAAGATAAAGCCTCTTTCTTAAAAAACTATCTATTACGAATCATGAGGAGAAAATCAAGAAGATATACATAGAATTATTTTTCGAAGATTCAATTTCATCCGTCTATGGAAACTGATGAAGCTAACGTAAGATCGTTAAGCCAAAGGTCGATAATAGACTCTTCTTGATTATTTTCCTAAAAAGATAATATCTGTTTGAACCTATAGGTCTAATAGATTTTTTTACTTAGAAAAATATTTGATTGAAAAGGTTGAGCCCACTTGGCGTAGACGCCATTTTATCACTTGGGTTAATTTTTCTCCGTTTAAGCCTAATCACAATGATAGCTGCAACAATTACGATTAGTAATACAACCAATACAACTACAACGAGCATGTTGGCAGGTGAAATAGGCGGATTTTGATGGATTGATACAGTAGCAGTTTGATTCCAAACGTTTGTTTCTTGCATAAGTGCACTATTAAATCCAGAAACTCCAGTAGCCAATGTTAAATTGCCAATGGTCGTTGCGTTGAATAATAAAAGACTTTCAGTTATGTCACTAATTGAGGAAGAAAGTCCTAAGCCATTAAGAACTTCTTTTTCAAGAGGAGGAAGACCATTCTCTTTAATGTAGATCTGGACAGCCTGTATTGAACTTGAGTTAAGCGAAGGCATCTCAGGAGCCATTTGCGTCAACTGACTCTCAAGCGCTGCTAAATATTGGTCGCGTTCAGTAGTGTATTTTGTAATTGCTTGAAGTTGCAAGCTAGTATAATTTGTAGCTCCATCTTCAACAGCGCCATTGTACCTTCCGATCGATATTGCCGTTGCGTTTTGATATGAAAAAGCATTAGCCAACGTTTGCAGAACTTGCTTTTGATTATCTGGTAAGGACTGTACAGCTGATAGATCCATGAATAACGTTCCGTTGTTAAGGGTGAGCGGCATTGGTTGAACTATTTGGGTGTAATTAAAACTTGGGTCGGCTGCTTCTGAGTAAGCTATATTTTGAGCACCTATAGAAACAGCCTCGAATAATAACGCCCACGGGCTAACAACGACGACTCCAACACCAGAGGGAGCCGCTGCGAATGCAGAAAAGGTTGCAAGACCTGCGGGTGCAGAAGCAAATATAGTACCCATGTACTCAGCCATCTTAGTTCCGACTAAAGGAACGCTAACCGATGCCTCGAAATCTTGGACCTCCGAATTACAAAGTATTATAAAATCAAATTGCTCCGCTGGGATAAACCAGTCCGCGGATTCGAAACCTGCCGCCAAATTTTGGAAATCAGGTAGATGACCTAAAGCTGGAGCAATTTTGGCAATATCCGTCGCGGTAAGCAATCCTGTTGCAAATGCCCATACTAGAGATGCCATTAAGTATTTGGGATCCCATTTTGGAATCCACTGCCAATAGCTTACGACCTTAAACACAAAGGTCATTTGAGTTTCTTTTGGAATAGTTATAATGGTGGGCGTTGACCATATTTGGCTACCGGGAGTTGCATCCCATTCAGTTGGAACTCCCAAAATTGAAAAGGCGGATGATAGCCAAGCAGGATCCGAAGCCGTGTCCACTGCTCCTTGCATAACTGAGCCTGGATTTTCGGTGTTGGGGATAATTTGAAGATTTACATCGTGTGAAACGTCATCTGGGTTGTTCACAATAACTTGGATATTGTATGGCTGCGCGATATTTGCCCCTGTCGTTAACGGAAGACCGTCAGAACCCGTCATTGTAACTTTCTCTATGTAAGGTTGCAAAGAATTTGAAGGACCGGGCAGAGGGTTTACCCCTAAAAAGCTTGGTGTAAGAATTGCTTCTATTCCACCAACTAGATTTCCGTCGATAAGGCCTTTTATGTCAACTTTTCCTTGATTCCAATTTCCCCAACTTGGAATTGACACGGTGACGATTACTTGATCGCTCTCCCCGGCAGCTAAAGTAACAAAAGGATCGGATACATAATCAAAGGGTTGCCCATTCAGAAGAATTTGGACGATAGATCCTTCCGGCAAAACTTCAGAAACTTGCAGATTAAACTGGCTAGCTGTTTGATAGGGATTGTGCAAAGTAAAAAAATACTGGTAGGGTATTCCGGGTATCACGTTTCCTTGAATGTTAATATTACGTGAAAGAGAAGCCGTTTGGGGATCAAGCGAGTATATAAGCACTACCTTAATGCAGTGATGTCCCGATACATCAGGTATCCAAGATATGGTAAAATTCCTTATTTCTCCGACCTTTAACGAAACATCAGATACATTTCCTATAGTCTCGAAGTTACCTCCGATGGTTAAGCCCGACACTTGAAAATCTATTCTACTGATGCTTAGAGTATAGTTGAAAGGATTGTGGAGTATTACGCCAATTGTAGTGTTTTGCCCTTCAATGGGGGGATCTGGATATACAAAGATACTCCCTGCTGCATAAGGTATGGGTTCAGCTAAAAAGGCGCCGTCGTTTCCCGTGGTCGGGGTTAGGGTTACAGCGAGAGGTTTTTTATACCATGCTTTGGGGTAATCGGAGCTTCCCTTGTCAGCTGCCTCCACAATAAGGGTTGGTAACTGACTGAAATTGAAGCTTTTCCAGCTTTCCGGGGGGATCACTCCGCTATATTGCCACTCAAGATAAACATCCATAGGCGATAAAAGACTGTTAAACAAGGTTACGTTATAGCCTGACTCGACTTGAGTTGTGATTATGTTTTGGTCTGGGATTTCTCCTACATAATCAAAAGGGTATGCCAAGGTCAAAGTAACGTTTCGCGCTGTATTTAAATCGACACTTAACGATGCAGAAACATAGTCCGCATGCGAAGCTGTCACGGTGTAGGCTCCACCTAGCAGATTCAAATACGCCAATCCACTATCGTTGGAATACACTCTTATGCTCCCAACGATAACCGATGCATTTTCTATTGGGTCACCGTTTGAGTCTACCACATTTACATTTAATCCGTATGAAGGTTTTTGAGTTAGGGATATTATAATATCGCTGTTTTGAGTCAAGGATAATGGCGCGCTGTTGGGATAATAATATGCCTGAGAAGCAAAAACAGTATAGGATGAGCTAGCTTGAATACCGCTAAATATCACAGTCCCAGCAATATCTGATGTTTCTGTGTAGTTTTCTGGACCAACAACCTCAATATTAGCTCCCGGAACCGCAGTGCCAGTGCTAGCGTCGACAACATGAACCGTGAGATTATATTGTACAAGAACAGGAATGAATTCTAATATTAATGCGCCCCAAGCGGTGCTTAACGGTGTTTCAACGATTTCACTTGGAGTTACTTGAACCCAATCGATCCAACTTCCCGTTGAACTCTGATTTGCGATAAGCGAATCTGCGTACTCATTTACACCGCTATACCAGTCAATCATTGAAGAGCCAGTGTAATTGTATATAAACTGTATAGGTGTTGGCAATGTTGAACGGCACGCCTTCATCAATGAGTACATATCATAAAGATCGCCTATGTTCCAGTTTATTCCACTTGGGTTGCCGTTTGGATTCCAGTTCCTGTTTAGGTAGCCTTCAGCTGCTAAGATCCTAGAGTCGTTGTTCTGTACCCCGCAATATGTCAGTTCTGAAATTCCGGCTGCTGTCTCCGCAACGGAATAAATAGAATCGCCTGGGAAGTAATCGAAGGCGCCATAATATTGATTTGAACTGTAGTTCCCTTTAAGATTCTGATCCGATGTCGTCCAGTTTAGAAGTGCATTCTGTACCCAGGAGGGTGCTTGTATGCCCCAAAGTTCTGCAGCCAAAAGACCAAAAATGGGCCATTGTGAAACTGAGTTATCTGAAGTGGTTGACTGAGGAGCATATCTCCACCCACCGTAGTAGATGGGGCTAGAAAGAGTTGGCTCATCATCTTGAGCCCAAGATAGATAATCAACTATGTCAGTGACAATGGCTTTATATGAACGACCAGAAACGTTTGTCGGTCCAGTTGTAGTGAGCTGGGTCGGATTTTGGGAAGCAACGATCGCTGTGAGGACCATAGGATCTTCATAAACTTGTACATTGGCTCCGTTGCTGACAAAGTATATTCCGTAACCATCTCCACTGGTGTCAGGATTACCTGGTGATGTGCGTGCATTTATGGGCAGCGTTATTGCTTTCGAGAAAAGCCAGTTTAGTCCTTTTTGGACGGTAGTGTTGTATGGATCTGAGGAGTTCCAGCCGTAATGGCCTGCGTTTTCGAAGGCCAGGACTGCATTAGCTGTAGCTGCTACAGGGTAGCTATTTCCCCAGTGTCCGTCAGTAGCCTGTGTACTGTTAAGGTAATGGAGAGCAGAACTTACTGAAGAGTTAATATTGTTTTGAGTTGCGGCTTCAGTAACCGTTATCCATGCTTCTAACGGGAATATTCCTAAAACCATTATTGCTATTAAAAAACTAGCGACTATTGTTTTCGTCCTCAAAAACACCAGCGCCTTATAGAAGATATGTCCTTATAATGTTTATAAGATTTTGCGCTGTTTCTATGCTAAATATTAACTTCTTTTTATTTTATTAACCATGCTATATCACAAATTAATGCTAATTCAACAAAACTCTCTTTTAACCTATGGAATGCAACAGCCAATAACGCTGCCCTACCTCCTTTTCATGCTAATTCTCAACATTTTCTTATTAGTCCATCATTCTTTCATATCTAATTATTAGACACTATGCCTGGACCCAGCTATCTCTGGCAAAGCCTGTCATTGCCCAGTGCCAGCCTCTCTGTTCCGCAACATGTTCGCCAAACTCTTTTTCTACATGCTTATTCATCCTCTGGATTCGACGCCTAACCTGATAACGGGTAACCTTAAACCGCTCAAGCCTACCCGCTAAGTCCTTCGGTAATAAGCCAAAGCTACCAGCTTCAAAAAGCAACTGCAAATCTCGCGATCTACCTCATCTTTGCAAGCAATACGCACAATGAGCAACTGCTCAAAGTTGAACAACCCCTTCAGACCAGCAAATATAGTGCGTAGCATTAACTTGACCTCTTCAACTTCTGTCAAGGTTTGTTTGAGGAGCTGCTGGTTATACTTCAAACGCCCAATTTTATCGCTTAGGCTCCGCTTCTTTTTGATGTTTTGAACACGTTTTTCAACGGTTTCCATATCAGAATGCACACTCCAAGATTTCTCCAACATCAATACATGGCAAAATTGACAGTGGGTAATCAGGACCAACTAATTGCAGAAAAGTGACTTGTGAAAAGCATGGACTTTTCCCATACCCTGAGGTAAGGGCAAAAATTGCTTTTGAACACCTTTTAACAGACATTAAAGACCGCTCCCAACTAATTCAGCCAGATAGCTATTGATTGTAGAATATCGTTTCATGTTCCATTCGTCATTTAGTGAAGCTGCCTTTATAATGCGCTTGCAGGCTTTTCCTCTAAGAGAGTTAATTTCTTGTTTTAATGCCAAGTTAAGCAATGTATTCTTTTCCTCCAGGACCTGTCGGTAACTCTTGATTAGTTTGAAAATCTGTAAGCTTGCCCAGGACTTCGGCAACTTTGGCTAGACTGTAGCCCATCTTTTCCAGCTTCTCGAGGCTGACTGAAATCTTTGCCAAGTCAGTTAGGACATTGTCTACTTGACCTTCCAGCTTTTTCACCCGTTCAGGCATCAGGAGATACTCAATTGCTGCATCTCGACCTACGTGGTCAAGTTCGCCCTCGTCTTCTCCTGGGCTGTCGTCTATCACTCGTTTTGGAGTGCTCACGGTAAAATAGCGATTCAGTAGATTTGCAACTGGATCGTCTACGCCGAGTTCATGACGCTTGTTTATCTGGCCGTCAGCTAAAACGCAGCCGTACTTGCTCATCAAGCCCTTAGCGACCCTGTCAGCAAGATTCTTGGCCAAAGTTACCAATTCCCCCGGACTCCGCCCATAAAGTGTTTCGACGTGAACAATCCACGAAGTTGTAGTATGACGCACTTTCACACCTTGCTCTAAGCCCAATAGGGCAGTCCAATTTACCATCTCAATCCTTCGAAAATCAGCAGCAGGATAAACCCCTTCACGTAAAACAGGAAACTTGAAGAAACATCGATGGAGCCGAAATACTCCGCTGCTAAATAGTACTCCCTCACATGATATGAGAAAGTTTTGACCTTGCTCAGTTAACTCATAATCTACAAAGTTGCTGCGCTTTAACCTTCGAATTAACCCTGCTTTCTCCAGCTTTTTCACGTAATAAGCTACATGTTGTTTTTTCCATCCACGTGCACGCCCAATTTTGGCTGGATACATCTTAACCTCAATGCCTTTTAGGATTGGAATGACGCGGGTGCGAACGGTACAGAAGTCAAATTTGACTTTTGACTTTGAACGCGAAATATTTTGACTTCTATCTTCAAGTTTGCTCTGCAAAAAATCAAGTC
>Ga0182021_10006633_pt1 | contig 13746 bp, 15 predicted proteins | sample 612E3MmetaG_FD_120493 | JGI IMG/M metagenome (GOLD analysis project Ga0182021, IMG submission 120493) | Permafrost microbial communities from Stordalen Mire, Sweden - 612E3M metaG (Illumina Assembly) | ecosystem: Environmental > Terrestrial > Soil > Wetlands > Permafrost | place: Sweden...
CTCCCGGAATTGGTTTTGCAACACCTCTCAGAGAATTAACCCAGTTGACAATCAACACAGGCGCCGTCTGCAAGTTTGAAGAAACAGCCAACGTTGCGCCCGTTTCACTTACACTTCTAGTGAAAACGATGATGGCACCTGAAAGAATGGAGTATTTTGTGAGCGGCAACACAATTGATCTGAAAACTGTTAAAGGTTTGGCTCCGAGTGTTTTTGCTGCTTCTTCCATGTCAACGCTTATTCTCTCCATTGCCGCAGACATGGACCTCACAAAGTACGGGTAGGTAATGGCTAAGTGTGCAAAGACCAACAGGAGAAAAGCAGGTATTCCTGGCACGCCTTGCCAGAAAAACTTCAAAGAGACGCCTAACGCGATTGATGGAACGATAATGGGGATGTTGATTAAGTTATCAAGGATTGTCGAGGGCCATTTACCGAATGTTTTACGTGCAAGAAATATTGCCATAGGTATCCCCAGAATGATTCCTAAAACTGTCACAATGGCAGCTAAACCATAAGATAAAAGCAGGCTTTGCCAGAAACTTGTCCATATACCAGCGCCAGTTAAAGCCTGAATTAACGGCGTTCCGTTAGCAACGGCTTGGAAAGCTGGCAACGCAACAAAAAGTGAGGGGATCAACACTATAACTACAAAGACAAATAACGCAATGCTGTTTCTTGACCAAGCGGCTTTTTTGTAGCTAAGTTTCTTCTCAAAAACAGGCAAGCCGTGACCAAAAGGCAACTTTATTTTTTGCCCCAAAATACGTATCAAGCCAAAAATGGCAAGCGAAACACCGATTAATATTAAGCTTGCAAAAACTGTTGCTCCTTCATAAGTACCTACTGATATCGTTCCAGCTTTGAATTCGTTGCTGATGTGTTGTAAAAATACTGGTCCGTTCATGAAGACGGCTCCCGCCACGATGAATGTTGCACCAGTTTCCGATAGTGACCGGGCAAATGCTAAAGAAAACGCTGCAATCAAGGACGGTTTTGTTATAGGGAAAGTGACTGTTCTTGAAGCTGTTAAAGGTGGAGCACCAAGTGTTCTTGACGCCCTTTCATATTCCATCTTGTAATCAAACATTGCACCAACCATTATTCGGACAACTACTGGGAAAGAAAAAGTGAAATGCAAAAGCATAACGAGTAACCAACCAGGAGACACAAGAGAGCCTCCAAAAAATGCGGATATTCCTCCGCCTGAACTCCAAAAAAGCAAAAGCGAATAACCCAAGGCGGCGGTTGGAACAACAAATGGTAAGTCAGCCAAAGTGTCAAGAACACTGAGACACCTTGATTTTCCACGGGTGATAAGCCAGGCTAACGGCACTCCCGCGAGGATGTCCAAGGCAGCAACGATTAAACCTATACTAAACGAGTTGGAGATTGCTCCTAAAGCAGCATTCATTAAGGCAGGTTGGCTGGTGATGTTGCCGATTGCTGGGGCTTTAATTAAGATGCCCAGTATGGGCGGAATAAGAATTATAGCAAAAAAAATGATAATTGCGGAAAGATAGAGGGTGTACTTTAACGGTTTTTTTGAGGACAATGCATTGAGCCTGTTCCACAGTTTGCTAAGCACAGTGCTACTCCTTTTATCCGCGGGTGAATTTTTGTTAAGTCCAAAGTTAATCGACCATTCAAGTATATTAGCTGTTACTTGATAGAGCATTTTTTCTCCATATGTTCTAAACAAAATAAATAGTTCAATGCCTAAGACAATAAACTATAGTGGCTTAAGCTCAGAAGAAAATATCTGTATAGAAGACTTTATGAGTGTTAAAACTAAATTTTAATTGGTGAATTTTTTGGAACAAAACAGACACAGAATAATGGAAAAAAGTTTTGAAACGGAAATGGTTGTTGACGGGAAAAAGTTGCCTTTGAATAATTTTGTTCAGGAATCCATTGACAATATTATGGCTGGGTTTTCTAAATCTCTAAAAGGCGTGGACACCGGAGCTGCTCCAGAGCTGATTGAGGTGAAAATTAAGCGGTTACATAAGCCAGTTGATGTGGACGCTCATGTTTACCCTTAGCTAACGACTTTTCTGAACTGATATAGCGTAACGCTCAAAGTTATGAGAGCAACTAAACCGATTACTCCCCACGCGGGAAGTATCGTTCCCCAATCATAGCCGTTAATCATTAAAACTCGGGTTGCGTCAACAGCGTAGCTAACAGGGTTAAACTTAGACACCGTTTGCACCCAACTTGGCAGGAAGCTAATAGGGAACAGAGCTGAGCTTAAGAATAACAACGGAAAAGTGATGACTCCACCTATAGCAAAAACGGTCTCAGAACTTCTTGTTTTCATCCCTAAAGCCAAAGAAATTCCAGACCACGCAAGCCCAAAGAAGGCCAACGTGAAAAAGATAAGCAAAATTCCAATAACTCCAGTGGTGACAGTGAATGGAGTACCTGCTGCAGCACCTAAAATGTACGCTAACGCCAGAATTATTGCTGTTTGGACAACTACTCTAAATGCGTCGCTTGTCAATCGCCCCAGCAGAATTGCCGAACGGCTTACTGGAGTTACAAGCATTTTGTGCAAAAATCCCGAGTCAATGTCTGCCACTATCGAGTTCCCTGACTGCAACGCACTACCAAAGGCATTCTGCATCAGAATTCCAGCAGCGGCAAACTCTAAATAACTCACTCCAGAAGGCAGTATTCCAGGAATATTTCCGAGCCGTGTTAGCAACTGTGTGAACAACGCAAGGAACAAAATAGGTTGGAAAAGTGAAAAGAAGAGAAGAATGGGAGTTCGAACAAGCTTTTTCATGTACCTTATGAAAATGTACCGAGTATCGGAAAGCAAAGTCAATTTTTAGCGCCTCCCGCCGAACATTGCACTGGGAGCTTTAACCAGTTCTTCAGTGCGAATTCTTTTACCCGTATGCTTTAAAAACACGTCATCCAACGAAGGAGATGAAAACGTAACTGACGCAATCCGTATACCGGTACTATCCAACGCTCTCACAATATCAGCTATTAGAAGACCAGCATTTTTGGCGTAAACCGTCAAACATTCTTCAGAATCTACTATTTCGGTGACGTCATTGAGTGTTTTGATTAGTTCTTTTGCTTTAGAATTGTCATTTTTGCAGTTTTCAAGCGAAATTCGAATAGAATCCGCGCCAATTTCACGTTTTAACTCCGCCGGAGAGCCGCTCGCAACTATTTTCCCAATGTCAATTATTGAAAGCCTCTTACAAAGCTTGTCTGCTTCTTCCAGATACTGGGTGGTTAAAAAAATGGTTATGCCTTCTTCTTTGTTCAGTTTTTCCAGATAACTCCAGATGGCAGAGCGGGATTGTGGATCTAAACCCGTAGTTGGTTCATCTAGAAATAACATTTTGGGTTTGTGTACAAGAGCGGTAGCTAAGTCCAGACGCTTCTTCATTCCACCGGAATAATTTCTTGCGCGTTTATCAGCCGCTGATTCAAGTCCAACCAAACTCAAGAGCGCCTCAACCCGTTTTTTGATTTCGTCCGTTTTCATCTGATGAAAATGACCAACGAGCTCGATGTTTTCTCTTCCTGTTAGGTCACCGTCAACAGTTGTTTCTTGGCTTTGAACACCAATAATTTTGCGGATAGCGGCGGATTGCTTTGCAACGTTATAGCCTGCAATTGTAACGTCGCCAGATGTTTTTCTAAGAAGCGTAGTCAAAATCTTGATGGTGGTACTTTTTCCGGCACCGTTAGGTCCCAAGAAACCGAAAAATTCCCCTTCTTGAACACTGAAGGTTATGTCGTCAATGGCTTTGGTGCCATCAGAATAGACTTCAACAAGATTCTTCACTGTAATAATGTCGTCCATAAAAGTTACCATAACTAGTTTTGCATTTGATAAAATAACTATATGTGATTGCTAGCTAGCAACAACACCGAGAAAGCGGAGAGCAAAGCTAAAGTTTCGGAAAATGGCGATTTTTGATCAAGAAAGAGAAAAAGAAAACTTTAGAATTGAAGAGATTAAGAAATAACTTTTTAATTGATATTTGCTTAGAACTCCGGGAAGAACAAAATGCTCAAAGGTCATCTAAACTTTCTAAATCTACTTCTACCAGTTGTTCATCCTTGTTTAGCTCTATCTCTGTCCCGCAAACAGGACATTGAATTGTTTCACCGACTGCATGGTACTTCATGAAATCTTCTTTATTAAAAAAAGTATAATCACATTTTGGACATTGTATAGTCAAAGTATTATTCACTTCACAATCGAGTTTAGTTATCCAAGTTTAAAGAATAAAAAGTTTTTCTGAAAAGAGCATAGCACCGAAAGTTACTATTTAATTTCCTTACAAACTCAAAAAAAAGTGCCTCATAAACGAACCAGTACTCCTCAGATTACTTAGGGAGCTCGCGAAAGTGGAAAACAATCTTTTGAACAAATAAGCAGGTCGAGTCAAAACAATATTGAATAATCGACTGCTAAGTACCTAAACCAAAAACGATGACTTTTACTAGAGGATGTTTCTTTGAAACATCAAAAATAGAGCCTAAAATTCCAAATCGATAACTCTTACGCATTTCGGGTAGCAATAACTGGGATAACTGCCTTTAATTCCATAGAATATTCCCGCAATAAACTCTGCCCTTTTCGCGTTATTCGGTATTGCTTGCGAGCTTTTCCAAAGGCTACCTCCCAGCTCGAACCCATGAGACCCTGTTTCTCCAAACGCCTAAGCTCAGGGTAGATGGTTGAAGCGCCCAAGCGTACGCCAAACCTCGTTTGTACCGATTTCACGATGGCGTAACCGTGTAGACCGCAGTTGGATGAATCGTTTACTAGATTTAGCAAGACACTTTCGAGAATTGCACCGTGGAAGATTTTTTTGTTCATAATTCTTAACTCCAAAAAACGTTTCAAAAACAGTTTAACTAATATCTTAAGAGTGAATATTGAAGATATAAAATCTTGTAGTAGTCACACCACTACAACAACCATCATAAAATCAAAGCCGACGCAATAATTCAGGCGTAATAACCGCCTCCACACTATCAGAAAAAATAAGTTAGCCCTTACATTTTCGCCGAGTTAAGCTAAAGCGGACGAAGTTTCCTTCGCAGATCCACTTACTTGCATACAGTCTATTATCTGTGGACATAACATACATTCTTCAGGCATTTGCTGCTTATGTTCTTTTTCACTCATATAACCAAAATAGTGATTGCAATTGGGCATGTTCTTCTGGTTTTGACTGGGCTTTTCTTCAAGGGTTGCAATTTCAATGGCTGCTTTTCTCGGTGGATTTTTGGTTTCGGTTTCGACGATAGTTATTTCTGTTAAGCAATATGGGCAGGCGTAATAGGGCTTTTTTGAACTCTGCTGAAGATTTAGTGTCGTTAGTGGTTTAGGGATAATTTTCTTGCATGCATTGTTTGGACAGATTAGCTTTTCATCGTTCATTGTTTTAGTTCACCTAAGTAAACTCTGCTATTTAATATATGCCATATTAATATATAATATTTGCCCTTCCTATTTCGCACTATTACCCAATAAATTTATCTAAATTACTCGAACAATGCGATCCAGTTAAAAATCCTCTATTTACAGGTTAGCCATAAGAGAGTAACTGATTTAATGAGAAAATAAGGAAATAGAATTAATCCCCTAAGCCTTAAAGAATACGCCATCCTTTTAATCCCTTTTCTCTCTCTTAGGGCACAGGGGTTTGAAGGAATAATAAACTGAAAGTCTAGACATACGCCAGTAGCGTTTAAACTTAATAGTGGTCTTGAAAAAGCTTATTTTTCAAGTGCTATCGAAATTGATGTCAGAATGCAAGAATCACACATCCCGTTGGCAGTGCTATTCGGCATCATTGGTTCTTTTCTATTTAGGCTGATTTCACCGTTTATTGCAGCCATGCATTTTACGTTGTCAACCATTTTCGCCAGTTTCTTGTAACGTACAACATAATCTAGAAACCTTTCAGCTTCTTCATTTTCAAATATTTCCATATTTTTGGTCATTTCAATCATTCCGTTGGATTTACTCCTTATTGGACATATTATTGACTGTTAAGACATAGTATTTGCTAATATGCGCATATATACGTCAATGCTTAAAAGAGGCAGTCCTGACATCTCGGCTAAATTATAGATTAAAGAAAACTAGCAAAACTAACGCTCAATAATCTACCTTTTTAAATAAATTTCTAAATCTTACAACATAACGATTTATTGTTTTAGTAATAAAGACAATCGGGCGAACTTAATAATCACTATTTCAATGGTAATGTCCTATATTGAAATGCGATATATGCCGCAACATGCTTTAGAAAATTCATTACTCAAAGGACAAAAACTAACCGGCAAAAACGCTGATTTATGCCAAATGAGACAAATCGTTAAGCGACATCAAATGTTAAATCTGCATTGAAATTCAAATTTTAAATCAACTGTTTAAGTTGCCTATTTGTTCAACTTATTGAATTTCATAGGTCTTTTTGCGAAGCTCACGAGAGCTTTTTTTGTCAATAATTATTATTTGTATTTATCCGTGCAACGTATCATTTCAAATTGGACACAGAAAGAGCAACGATCCGTTTGGGTAAATAAAACATAAACTGGAATTATGACAGTGCGGTAACCGGGATTTGAACCCGGGTCCTAGACTTGGCAAGCCTATGTACTAACCAAGCTGTACTATTACCGCATGAAGCGCATGCAACGCAACAATCTGAAAACTTCCTAATAAACTATAGTTCTCAGTCTTTGAGACTTTTCTATGTTTTCAACTATAGTTGACATTAAAACCTTGAACATTTCTAACAGGGGGCACTGGATTGAACCCATATAGAAACCCCTTAAATATCATTAGTATTTCCAGCGGCTACTCGACTCGTCGGCTACAAAAATGACAGAAAAATTAAAGCAAAGACAAATCCGTGACATTGGTCTACTGGTAGATAGACCACCCGAATTCATGTTATATGCGGTCGTAACTAGTTTGGTCTAGGACATCAAGCCTCCAAATTATATTTGAAGCGTTTAGACCTGCCACGCTTAAGAGCCAGATTCAAATCTCGGCGACCGAACCAACTTCACTTACTTAAATTTTTTTAGTGCGCGTTTACAACCCCGATACCCATTCTATCGAACCAGGCGTGTTGAAAACCGACCTTTTCGGGGATGTTGTTGTAATTTTTTGGTATGAAACTTGCAAAGCAACGTGACTCCAACCGCAAGATAAGCCAAATAAACGCAAAAACAAAGAGCTGAACCGCCAAAAAGGAGCTATGATAACGTGCTCCGCTATATGAGCATATTGTGAGGGCTTAAATTCTAAAACCAACATTGACGTAACAAAGGCGTCAAGTATGGAAATGAACGAACAATCCAAAGAAAACATTAACCAAATAAACAATCAAATCCCAAAGAAATACATAAAGTGCCCCGAATGCGGAGAAGCAATCCTTATGGTACCGACCTTGGCTGAAATGATTGAATCAATAGAAGACCACATAGTCACCCATAAAAAACATCCACACGAGAACCTATTAGTGCCTCACCTAAAAACACCCGCAATCAAGCTGGACTTAGCACAGCAAGTCTTGCTGCAAGCCTCAGACATTATGGCGCCATCTTCGAAACCTGCGGTTTGGCTTTAGAATTTTAATGCTGAAAATTCGCCATAACTAATTCAACAGGTAAATCTACGAATTTACCGTACCTTGCAACCGCCTTCACGAGAAGTTTTTGCTGAGAAGACAGTAACTTGACAAATGGCTTAACGAAGACAACCACTTTGTCCTTTTGTAAGGTACGTTTCCATGTGCCCATGATTTGCCCAGCTATAACAATTGTGTGCTGGAAAAGTGGATTATGGCGAGCATCTAATCTTTGTGCATATGTGGCGTCAAATATGGCGCTTCTGTCGGTGTAGCCGATGATGTATTCATCGAAGTTCGGAAGCAAATCTATAGCAGCTTTAGATTTCGGTTTATTTTCAGAAGGGGCAAACCAATAATCTTGTCCGGCTATTGTTTCATGGGTCAATTGGAATGCAATCATTTCGAACCCATGTTTGGCTTCAGTCACAGTTAAGCTTGACCACCATGCGTAATCTTTGATTGTTGCTGGACCATGACTTAAAAAATACCGCCTCGTTAACTCAGCTAATGCTTCATCACGTGTCAGCTTCTTAGTATTAGGTGCTCGCTCATCAAGAAGTGCGTAAGTATGTTCTTTGCCTTTCAGTGCTCCACTGCAAACAACTTCATCAAGCTCAGCGTGCAGCTTAATGAAAGTGAGCCGTATATTGTTTAATTCAAAGCCAATACTGGACTGTTTGAGCACCGAGGCGATTTCGGGCCGAGCCAGCTGCTTGCCGCCATGCAGCACTTTTGCGATTATCGTATTTGTTTTTTTTTTTTGAATACTGCGGTATCTAAGCCTGAGCTGCGATACCAAGGGGTCATCTGCTCATGAACACGTTTGGCGCTAAGCTGCAACATCCAGCCTATATCAGCCGGCGTTACAAATTGCCAAGTTGGCCGGAGAACATGAGTGCGAAGTATTTTTCCCTCTGCAAAAGCCCGATTCAACAAATTATCAGTAAGATTGTTGGATCGTAGCGATACTGCCCATTTTACTGCGGCGTAATCTTGGACTTGCATGGCGCCGAACCATGACACGATTTCTTCAGGACCTTCAAATGAGGGGACAGTTATGCGCTGGTTGTGCATACGTAAACGCGGGACATCTGTGAGATTCATGCGGGCACTTACGGTTTTGCTGAATTCGCTAATTGAACAGCCTTTTGCTTCAAATCTTCCGTTGAATAGAGCTCAATTTTGCCGCAGTTAGGACAAACAAAAAACATACATTAGAATCATTGATTCGCCAAGCTCCGCCCATTCGCCAAACAGCATTTTCATTCCGCCGCTCGTTCCGCCTATTCTGAAATTTGCGGTATAAACATACTGAGCATTTTGCCCGCAAAAAGAACATTTTCTAATATTTCCGCTCATTCACTTTTCACCATATTATCTTAAAAGTTTTCTTATACATAAATTCGATCGCCTGATCCAAAAGTGTTATCTTTTTTAGAGACGGCAGCCGATTAACCGATATTAAGGGATAAGGTATGGCGGTTGAAGGCAAAATTGACCAATTAATTAAGCAGAAAAGAGCTTTTTTGAAGGCAGCTGTGAAAGATTATTCTGCAGGCGGCAACGACATGCTCGATGACGTTGAAGCGTTGCTGACAGAGGCAAAATCAGAAATCACCCAGCGCCTAGAGCTTGCCAGCGTTTTAAAGGAAGAATCAGAATCGGCTTGGCGCAAAGAATGCCTTTTAGCGTTTGAAGAATGGTTTAAGAAGTGGTTTGGCAAAGTCTAATTTTTTATAAAGTTTTTTTTCCATGAAAATGATTCTGAATTAAGCATTCATGCTTATTGACATGGTCTGTAGATAAATTGAAGATTATAACGATCCCAAAAATAATTAATCAATTTTTTCCCACAGCACTAAACACATTGAAATACAAAAGACAAACCAAAAAATAGTGCTAAATCACAGGCGCCTGCGCAGTAATTACAATATAAATACCTATTGCAGCGATAACAAAACCCACAATCGCATCATTATACTTTTCTGGGATATGCTCAAACGTTTTAGCAAGCCCTCGGATTCCCACTTGGACAAGAATTACCTCGCATAGAATGGATTTTACTACAAATACTACGAAGAGGTAAACGGCATAAAGTAAGCCAGCGGGTACTGCAGCAAGAAAGACTGGAGTAATGCTTATGTCTGGGGATATTGCGGCGCCGAGCACAGCAAAATAGCCAACCCGCTGAGTCTTGTTGTTGCCTTGGTTTTCTGTTCCGTGGACAATTTCTCTTCTGGCGTAATTTTCCTCTTCTTTTTTACTAATAAAGACCTAGCTCCAATCAGCAAGCCAGCCACACTCATTATCAATCCAATCGCAAAAGAAAGATAGAAAGTAACTAAAGATTAAAATAATAATCCGACAACAACTATTGCAAATCCCAATGCAGCGGAAAACACCGCATGACCCGTCGCCGTAATAAGCGAGATATTGAAAAGCTTTTTTCGGCTCCACTTAGATGAATGCCCAAGCAATAAAGCGTCGCCCAATGGTCAGGCGCTGACATATGCAAAAATCCAACTATTGCCGCTCCAATCAATAGCGCTGCAAGGCTAATCATCTAATTAACTAACACACCTGATAGTTTGATGTTAAGCCTCAACTTTAATTTAACAATTGCTTTCAAAGATTTTGCTATTTTTGTTTGAATCAGCTTCACTAAGTTAAGGCTTTTTTTGTCGAATACTGCAAAATAATTACTCAAGTTTTGTAGATTCATATTAACTATTCAAGTAATTACGCAATCTATCTTTGAAATAATTATTTCACGGTGATAATGTTAAAACTAATGTGTGCACCGAAGCAAAGGCTCGCTGCTTTTCACTCAAGCTTGAGCATAATTCACTTAAGCTTTAACCTGCTTAGAACATAATTTGCGTGGTAGCGTAATGCGTAGGCGTGAAGCAACCCGACTTTTCCGAGAGATATGTGAGTGTATTCCAGACGCGTTCATAAGCAGCGTGATGTTGACGTCAAATAGTACTTCTAAGGAAGAGCTTTCGCTGCGAATAAACGTGAATCTAAATCGTCAGAGTCTGAAAAAAATACGGTCTATTGTAGATAAGCATGGAATGAATTTGAAAGAAGACAACGGATTTCTAATGATATTCGGATTCAAGAAATACCTAAACGGGATGGAAATTATCGCGTAATAACGACATCAAAAAATGCAACAAGAGAGCTTAAAGTTAATGATCATACACCAAAAAGACAGTGAAACCTTTTTTGTTTACACACCCTAAGAAAACGAAAAAAGAGTTGAATACCGCCTGTTTTTAATGCAATGCTTTTTTATTCAAAAATATTGCTGCTGAGACCATGGAGGGTTTCATCATTAAAGTCTAAGCGTAGAAGCCTGTGTTTACATTTGGTGTTTTTGCAGCCATAGAGCATTAGATTTGGATCATTATGATTAATTGTTAACACATCGCAAGTTGACTTGCAGGTTTCACAACATTCAGCCCTAACTTGATCATTCAAAACATATCCTTTTGTTAAAAATACACTCAAAGCTTTATCCTTAACAGAAATCAACATCATAAAACTTCCTGAAAAATATATGCCGATACATAATTATACGTTATTTTTGCCGCATCATGGTTGTTTTGGGAATTTAAATGCATTTGTGATTGCTAAATAACAACAACTACTTTTCAAAACAATTAAAGAAAGCAATGGATTGAATATAACAATTTATAATACGCTTAATCGTTATACAATACAAAAAAATCTAAAACTAGAATAATTTCATTTTGGATATTAATTTTAAATTCATATGCTGTTTTCATAAATTAGTTAAATTGTGTGCACTATATCATTTTGTTGTTGGAGGAAAAAATGATGGAAATGGCAGGAAAAGTTAGAAAAGAATTAGAAGCAAAATTTGCGACTGTTCTCGAATCAAAAATCGAAGAATTGCCGACAGAATTGCGCCAAATATTGCTAGATGACATGGTCACTGCATTCGAAAATAGATTAAATGTGTTAAACAGAACGACAACAAAAGCTGATAATTAACGGCAACATTGGATTAAAAAGCTAATTAGTAATACATAAATTATTTATAACAAAAGGATTATTTTAATAAAAAAAAGAGGCGTATAAAGTGCGTCGTTCAAATCTTGAAATGAATATAGATATCCTTGCAGTCTTGGCCCACAGAGGCCCATTAAAGTTAACGCATGTTATGAACAAAGCAAACGTTAACTGCAGAGTGCTCAAAGAATACCTCGAATTTCTCATGAAACAAGGTTTAGTAGAAGAGCGCACTGTCGGGAAGGCACACGTAGTTTACGCAGTTTCGCAACGGGGAATTACCGTTCTAAAATACTTCAAAGAATTAAAAGAAGTATTGCCAATAGTAGAGGAGGCACGTAACCAATCGCCAGCCTCTTACTAATTCCCAAAATATCCCATATTTAGCATCCAAATCTGTGAAAAAATTTTTGCCGCTTATTTTAAACCAATTATTGATTTCTAATCTGTTTTCAAAAACATGAGTATAGTTTCGCAATACTTAATAAACAGTTAATAGCTTACAGCTACTTGTACACACGCAAAACAACTCGGGGGATTTAAAATCAAAGATCAAACATCAATTAGAAAACCTTCAACTATTTACGAGAAAATTGAAGAAAGCCTCGAGAGATTAAATCAGAAAATGGAAGTTTTACTTGAAATTCAGAAGAATGATAATGGAAACCAAAGGCCTACCTTAGGTTTGCCTGACGCTTCTTTGGATGTTATGACTCTGCTATCGATGCCAGATCATTTGCGTAAAACTGCTATGAGCATCTGCCGGTGCGGTAGAGCTACGGCTGAGGAGATTGCTGACCAGACAAGTCGCGCTAGGGCAGTAGAGAGTTCGTATCTTAATCAACTTGTGATGATGGGATACCTAAAAAAAGAGCGTAAAGGCAGAAAAGCCTATTTCTTTATTGATAGGGAAGAGTAGAGTTGATACTATGAGCAAAATTATTGCAGTCCACTCCTATAAGGGCGGTACAGGAAAAACCCTTCTTTCTGTAAACTTAGCCGCAACTTTTGCTAAGGCGGGCAAAAAAGTCGGCATCTTTGATTTGGATTTTAGGGCGCCGAGCTTATTTGCAATCCTAAAAGCCGAAGAGTCCCAAGTTTGGTTTAACGATTACTTAAACAACACAAGCGACATCAATCAAACCCTGGTAGATTTGAGCAGTAAAATTTCGGGAGGCGGCCTATTTTTTGCTGGTTTAGCAAACCCTTCAACAGAAGCCATCCGTGACATGTCCTCAAAAGACCGGAAATGGGAAATGCGTGCACTCGGCAGGCTACTCGCACTCAAAGAAACACTACTCAAAGAACAGGGGTTCGATTACCTTTTCTTCGATACAAGCCCAGGCCTTCAGTATTCTTCGATAAACGCCATCGTAGCAGCAGACTTTGTGGTTGTGGCAACAACAGGCGATCGATCCGACGTAGATGGAACAAAACGCATGCTAAAAGAACTCTACAATCTATTCGAGAAAAAAACCGGACTAGTCTTAAACAAAGTCATTGATCCATCAGCGACTGCAAAGAAAACAGAAATCATCAATAGAGTAAAAACCACATATCAAGTGCCGATGTTGGGAATGGTACCTTGTTTCTGTGAAATCCTTCGTGCTGAGGGAAACCTGATTTTCGTCCAGGATAAGCCTGATCACCCGTTTACGAGGATTCTGACAGAGATGGCTAAGAAAATCGAGAATAACGAAGTAAACTAGCAAGCTCTTTCTTTTATTTTTTAGAGTATGAATGCTCCCGGCCAAGGGGAGCAACGTTAAGACTCCTTTGCATGAAAGTTCAAAGACGATATTAAGTCATTGTTTTCCGTGGGGAACTGTGTTTGTTTCTGTATGTTTTTTAACTTGTTTTGTAATTTATGGGTGAGAGGTCGTTTGTTTGGATAGGTCTGTTGTTATTTTGGCTGGTGGTTCGTCGGAGGGGTTTGAGGAAGATAAGGGTCTTTTGAAATTGGATAATAAGCCCTTGTTGGCTCGCGTTGTTGGCGCGGTTAAGGGAGTGGCTGAAGAAGTTATTGTTGTTACCAGTTCCCAGGAACGGGCAGACGTGTACAGTAAAATTGTTC
>Ga0182021_10006634_pt1 | contig 13742 bp, 12 predicted proteins | sample 612E3MmetaG_FD_120493 | JGI IMG/M metagenome (GOLD analysis project Ga0182021, IMG submission 120493) | Permafrost microbial communities from Stordalen Mire, Sweden - 612E3M metaG (Illumina Assembly) | ecosystem: Environmental > Terrestrial > Soil > Wetlands > Permafrost | place: Sweden...
AGCAGAACCCTGCCCGTCGGCTATACGAACGCGCGGGCTTCCAGGTCGTCGGCCGCGACGGTAGCCGGCTGACGATGGTCAAGCCGCTCGAAGCACAGGAAGCCTGACGCGGCCCTCCCAGAGGTGGCCGGCTCGTGGCGCCTACGCCATCGCCTGCTTGATCAGCCCCATGAAGTCGGCATAGGTTTCGACGGCCGGGAACTGGGGGAACTGCTGTTTCACATTGTCCGGCGCGTGGAACAGGATCCCTGAGCTGGCCTCGCCGAGCATGGCGGTGTCGTTGAAGGAATCGCCGCCGGCGATGACGTTGTAGTTCATCCGCTTGAACGCGGCCACGGCTTCGCGCTTCTGCTCCCGGATGCGCAACCGGTAGTCAACGATGTGGTCGTTGTCGACGACCAGCGCGTGACACAGCAGGGTCGGCCAGTTGAGCTGACGGAGCAGAGGAGCGGCGAACTGCTCGAACGTGTCGGACAGGATCACGACCTGCACGAACGAACGCAGCTCGTCCAGGAACTCCTTTGCCCCGGGCAGGGGCGCCAGCGTGCCGATGACGCTTTGGATGTCCGACAACTTCAAACCGTGCTGGTCCAGGATGGCCAGGCGTCCACGCATGAGCTTGTCGTAGTCGGGCTCATCGCGTGTGGTGCGGCGCAGTTCCGGGATGCCCGTCTTTTCGGACACGGCAATCCAGATTTCCGGCGTCAAAACGCCTTCCATGTCGAGGGTGACGATCGATTGCTTCATGAACGCGAGTCTTGCAGAACGGCTGTCACGTTGTCCAGTTTCACTGCGGATCACCGCAGTTACGCAGGAGGGCGTGGCGTTCGGTCATCGCAGCCGTCCTCCCCAGCAACTCTGCGAGACGTTCGCCCCGGATGGCTGAGCGCGCCTCCAGGTGACCATCGCGGGCCGGCGACCGCATCTGCAACACTTAGGACGCCTCGGACGTTAGACAGGGCGAGATGGAGAAGCTGGCGACTGTGGCGACCGGACTGACGGCGGTTGAAGCTCGCGATCTCGAGACCGCGTTCAGCGTCCACATGCCGTGGCTCCATCGGCGCATCACTCTCATAGTTGGTGACCCGGAAGAGGCTCAAGACCTGGCCCAGGAGGCATTTGCCCGGGCCGTCGAGAGGTGGCCGATCGGAGCGGGCGATGACGTTGCGCGCTGGCTGGCGGCGGTCGGGATCAGGCTCGCCATCGATGAAATGCGCCGGCGCAGAAGGTGGGGCTTCTTGCAGTTGCACGAGACCGACGCCGCCTGGGCGATGAACACGGACCCGGACCTCTGGCGAGCCATCTCTGCGCTCGAGCCCCCAGCCAGGGCCGCTCTTCTGCTGACGATCCTCGATGGGTACACGCAGGAAGAGGTCGCCGAAGCGTTGGGCGTTGCGCGAGGAACGGTATCGAGCTGGCTGTCGCGGGCGCGCGATCGCCTTCGACCGGCGATTGGGAGCACGGCCGATGAATGACTTCGATGAGCGCTTGCGCCGGAGACTGAGTGCCCTCGATGCCGCTGTTCCGACGGCGGCCGCCCGAGGCCGGGTCGGCGGCAAAGCGATTCCACAGCCCGGGCGTGGAGTTCGGGTTGCCGGCAAGTTGCCCATTGGCCTGGCGGCCTGCCTCATCGTGGTGATCGGCGGCGCGGCGATAGTGGGAGTGAACCTGCAGCGCGGGCCGAGCTTCGGGTCGGCGGCCTCGAGCGCTCCGCCTACCGCATCGATGCCTCCGAGCGTTTCTCCGTCGGCGCCGGCAACCTCCGACGGCCTCCCGATCCAGATCGACGGCAAGCGCGTCTATCGCGTCTCCGAACAGGCCGAGTGGGAGAACCTTGGCGGCAGCTTCCTGCTGGTTGCGATCCCCACGATTACGAATTGGGTCGGGTGCCCATTCGGCGGGGGTAGCGGCGCACCATCAGAGAGGGATCTCGTAGGGGACGGTTGCGCAGGCCCGCTTTGGCTCGTCAACACGACCGGTCAGGACACGAACACAGCCTGGGCCGCGCCGAAGAGCCCCGTGATCGCCGTTCTCGGCGACTGGCTGGACCACGCCGTGGTCTTGCGAGTTCACACCCACGACAACGAGGCCGCACTGTGCGGCCCGGAGACACGGGCCCGCTGTGAAGCCGCGGTCGTGGTCGAGGCGCTCATCTGGCCGGTCGTGCCGACAGAGATCGCCGGCGAGCATGTCTACCGGTCCAGCGAACAGGAATCCTTCGCGAGTCTGAAGGGCAGCTTCCTGCTCGGCGGGCTCGTGACGTGGCCGGACTACTTGCCCGCCTGTCCGTCGGTGGCAGGCCCGCCCGGCGACGGACAAGGGCTGGTCCCTTACTGTTACGGGCCCTCGATTGACGGGCTCGAGCTCTCGCCGAAGAGCAAGTTCAACCAGGCGGCCCTCGAGATCGTCGTGGCGCGAGTCCATGTCAACGACCCGCTGGCGGCCAAGTGTCAGCCGGCGGCTCTAGCCGACTGCAAGGCCGCGATCGTCGTCGAGTCGGTTGTCTGGTCATCGAACCCGTATCAGGCGTCGCCTCCGACTCCCACCCCAGCGGCCCCGACTCCGAGCACCAGCCCGGCTTCGACTCCCTGAGGTGCGCGGGTCGCGAAAGCTCTGAAGGGTGTGGGGACCCGAGCGGCCGAAGGTCGGCGACGCTCCGCCGACTTACTACTCAACCCATGCGTATTGGGGAAATATGCATCCGGCGCCCGGCCGGCCTCTCGGCTCGGGCCGCTAGTCCTCGTCGCCGTCGCTCTCGTCGTCCTCGTAGCTCGGCAGCGCGGGTTCGCCGATCGCTTCGGCCCAGGGAGCGTAGAGCGTCTCGGCGTCCTCGGCCTCGAGGATGTCGGCCATGGCCAGCGCGGCGACGGCGTCGGCGACCGCGGGTCCGGCGATCTCGCGGACTCGAGCCAGACTATTCGCCGTACCGAAGGCGTAGTCGCGCTTCTCGCTGCGGCCGTTCATCCAGGCGAAGACTTCCTCCTGGGCGAGGCGCAGCTGCTCTCGCCATTTGTGATCCTCGTCCGCGAGGGCCTGCAGATGGCGGTGGGAGATGCTCAGCTCCTCCTTCGGCTGCCGGCGCCAGGCGGTGACCAATTCAGTAGTCTCGGCCGCCGATAGGCCGGCGAGCTTCGTGAGGAACCGCAGCACCAGTTCTGTGTTCGGGCCGAACTCGCCATCCTCCTCGGCCTCGTCTGCGGCGTTCTTTTCGACCGCCTCGGTCTTCTTCGATCCCGACCCCTTTGCCGGCTCGGCAGCCTCGGCGCCGCTCTCCTCGGGGTCGCCGTCCTCCTCCTCGGAGTCCATGACCTCGGACCAGGCGTCGTAGAGCGTGTTGAAGTCGACGTCCGCCAGCTCGTCTTCGAGGACCAGCGCGTCCACAGCGTCCGTGGCGGCGTCGGCCACGATCGAGTAGAGCGCCAGGTCGTCGCCTTCGAGCTGCATCGCGGCGAGCCAGTCCGAGACGGCGTGCTCCGCGGCCCAGAGTTCGGATTCTCGCGCCCCGCGGTAGCGCCGCCGCACGACCGACTGCGCGACCTTGCGCTCGGCCGCGGGGATCGCCTCGTAGGCGTCGGCGATTGACTCCGCGGTCTGGTCGTCGATGTCCGCCAGCGAGTCGAGCAGCGCGGCGACGTCCTCGCCGTTCGGCCCGTACATCTCCGTCGGGTTCGAGCCCGTCAGCCCGAACTCCTCTGCCTCGCGCTGGAGCTCGGCGTCGAGATCCGCCGCGCGTTCGGCCGGCGTCCTCGTGTCGAGTTCATCCTCGGCGTTTTCCTGGCCGGGCTCGTCGTCCGGCTCCTCGCCGAGAAAGGCGGCGACGTCGGGGTCGATCGGCGCCCCATCGCCGGAGGTCCAGGTGAGCTTGTTCGGCTCGGACTGGTCGATGAGCTTGTTGGGAGCGCCCTCGTCCTTCTTGTATCGCCTGAACATTGACCCTCCGCGGGTTCGCCCGCTTCTTGTGTCAGTTACTGGTCTTGTCGGTCTCGGGTAGCGGCGGCGCGCCCTCGGTCGCGGTGCCGTCGCCCGCGTCTTCGCCGGCGTCTTCGCCCGCGTCCTCGTCGGTCTCGGGCAGCGGCGGCGCGCCCACGAGATTGAACCACGGCGCATACAACGCTTCAGCGTCTTCTCGCGCCAGCAGATCGCCCACGACCAGGGCTGCCATCGCGTCTGCCAGGGCCGGGCCCGCCATCTGGCGCGTCGCGCCCTGGCCGGTCTGACCCATGAAGCTGGATGTCTCCTGGAGCCGGCCGCCGTTCAGCCACGGAGCGATCTTCTCCTGGGCGCGCCGGACCTGGTCGTGCCACTCGGGGTCCTCTTCGACGAGGTCGTGGAGGGCTTCGTGGGCCTTCTCCAACTCCTCCTGCGGCGCCTCTTTCCAGCCGCTCACGAGCCTCGAGACCTGCTCGGGTGAGAGCAGCCAGAGGCGGTTCAGGAAGTCGGCGACCGAGTCTGTGTTGGGGCCGAATTCGCCCTCGGTCTCCTCGTCGACCTCCTCGTCGCCGTCGCCTTCCGCGTCCTCGCCTTCGTCGACGCCCTCGATCTCTTCGAGCTCTTCTTCGATTCGCAGCTTCTCGACGGCATCGGTCCAGGGCAGGAACAGAGCCTGGTATTCCGGCTCCTCGAGATCGTCCTCGAGGATGATGCCGGTGGCGGCATCCAGGGCCGACTCACTGACCTGTGAGCAGATGCGAGCCCAATTCGCCACGGCCTTGACGTACTCCGGGTATTCGGCGGCGACGGCCAGCCAGGCTCCGATCTCCTCGCGCGCCATCTGGATGTGGCGGGCCATCTCCTCGTCGTCTTCGGTCAGCTTCCGGACCGCTTTTCGCGCCGCTTCTCGATCGGACTTGGAGGAGCTTCGCCACGCCTCGGCGATGGCTTCGGCATGGGTGGTGTCGATCTCCTCGAGCCGGTCGAGAATCTCCAGCACCTCTTTGGCATGGGGGCCGTAGAGCCACAGGTCGTTGTCCGCCAGATAGTCGGCCGCCTGGCTTTCGAGGTCGGCGTCCATATCCTCGGGCTCGGGCTGGCTCTCCGTGCCGGCGGCGGATTCGGCGGCGGCTGCGTTGGCGCTATCGGCCGCTTCGGCGTCTCCGTCATCGGCCGCGCCGTCGGCCTCGATCTGCTCGTCGAGGCCTGCGCCGGCTTCGTCCCGAGAGCGGCGGTCGCTTCGCCTGAACATGGGGTCCTCCGGTGTTCCTGCGGAGCCGCGCGGCCTCGCCTGGTACGCCGGAGATCAAGCCGCTCCGTGCGCGTCTGTGAAATCGTCTCACACGCGCCCAAGCATCGCCAGAGCGAGCCGCAGTCGGACATCGGGCCGGCCGCACCGTCCGGAACCCGAGACAGGCAGAGGGATGTCTGTGTCGGCTACCATGGTTGCCTCAGGCGTCCGCGCATAGTCGCACCCGTCATCGGGGCGGTGCGGTGCTACTCGTCCATAGGTGCCCGCCATCCGATCCAAACCCATGCCCCCGATAGGTCTGGTACTGGCTGCGGGCCTCGGCCGACGGCTCGGCGACCGCACTGCCGACCGCCCCAAGGCCCTGCTCGAGCTGCGAGGCAAGACCCTGCTCGAGCGGTTGCTGGTGTCGCTCGCCGCTGCGAACGTGGCTGAGGCCGTCGTCGTAACCGGTCACTTCGCCGAGCGCGTAGACGACTTTGTCGCGAGCCGGGACCTTGGTCTGTCGGTGCGAACCATCTTCAACCCCGACTACGCCACCGCCAACAACATCGTGTCATTCCTTTGCGCCGCCGAGGCGATCGATGACGGCTGTCTGCTGTTGAACTCGGACATCGTGGTCGATGCGTCGGTCATTGCAGAACTGGCTGCGGAGCGGGCCGGGAGCTGGCTGGTCATCGATCATGACGAGCCGCTCGGCGCAGAGGAGATGAAGGTCCAGCTCGACGAGGCCGGCTGGATAAGTCGGGTGAACAAAGTGCTTCCGCCTGAAGAGTGCGTCGGCGAGTACATCGGCGCGCTCCGCCTTGACGCGTCGGGCGCAAGAGCGTGTCTCGAGTCCGCCCGGCGGCTCGTCGCCTCGGGCGGCATCGACCTGTATTACGAGCACGCTATCGACGCCGCGGCCGCGGAGGTCGGAGCGCTGCCACTGCCCACTGCCGGCCGGGCCTGGACGGAGATCGACGACATGGTGGACTACGCTCGAGCGATCGAGATCCTGGCCGGCCTCGAGGGGGATGGCGCCCGATGATCGGCGGAACGATCGGCCATCGGTCGGTGCGGATTCCAAAGCTATTGCGGCTCGTCGAGTCGCGCTCCGCCTCGATCGATGAGTTGGCCGGCATCGGACAGGGCTGCCGGTTTCTGGTGGTTCATAGCGGCGAGGCATCGCCGACGCGATACGGCGAGGCATTCACAGCCGACGCCCGAGCCGCCGGGCTCAACGTAGAGGAGTGTCTGGCGCGCTCGAACACCGACGAGTGGGTGCAGGCTGTGCGCGGCGCGATCTCCCGGGTCGGCCCCGACTACGTAGTTGGCGTGGGCGGCGGACGTGTCGTGGATGTGGCCAAGGTCGCGGCCGCCCTCGATGCGATCGACTTCATCAGCGTGCCTACTCAGGCGTCGAGCGATGGCATCTGCTCCCCGGTCGCGGTGATGCAGGAAGCAAACGGACGACCGAAGTCACTCGGGGCGCGGATCCCGGTGGCAGTCGTCGTGGACATGGAAGTCCTGTCGCGGGCGCCGCTCGTCACGTGGAGGGCAGGGCTCGGGGATCTCCTTTCCAATTTGTCGGCGGTCCAGGACTGGCGGCTGGCCCACGCGCGGTATGGCGAGCCGATAGACGACTTCGCCTGTCTCACGGCAGAAGCCGCGGCGCTCTCGGTCTATCAGGAAGGCGCCGACCTCCAGGATCGCCAGTTCCGCGAGAAGCTCATGCGGGGCCTGATCCTGAGCGGGATCTCGATGGAGATGGCCGGCTCTTCGCGACCCGCGAGCGGATCGGAGCACCTCATCAGCCATGCGCTGGACCAGCTCCTGCCGGAGCCGCGTCATCACGGCCTGCAGGTGGCGCTCACGACGGTCACCGCGTTCATTCTTCGCGGCGAAGACGTGAGCGCGCTCATCCGGTTCTTCCGTGGCCTTGGCCTGCCGGTTCATCCCCGGGACCTCGGGATCGAGACGGATCTCTATCTGCGGGCCGTGCGGATGGGACCGGAGCTGCGGCCGGGTCGAACGACGGTTCTCGATCAGGTCGGGGATGAGGATGTCCGCAGCCTGGCAGACGCCCTCGAGAGGATCGCCGGGAGGTCATCCGCGTCGTGAGTATCACCCTCGCCGAGGTCCGGCGTCGCCAGAAGCACCCCCACCTGGCGGCAGACCCAACCTATTCGACCCTCGTGATGCGCCGCCTATCCCCGTTCCTGACCTGGTTCGTGGTCCGCTTCACGCCACTGGGCGCCGACGTGGTGACGCTGGTGGCGATCGCGTCTGGCGTCCTGGCTGGGATACTGTTGTTCGAGCCGCTTCCTGCCACGTACTTCGCGGCGGCCATCCTCCTTCAGTTCGCCTACTTGTGCGACACGTCCGACGGCGAGGTCGCCCGAATCAGGGGCACCGCCAGCAAGCGTGGGACGTACTACGACCTGCTGGGTCACCACATCCAGGATCGTGTCTTGTGGATAGCCGCCGGCTACGACCTGATCGTGCTCTCGAATATGGCACCCCCCGTCATCGTCGTCGTCCTGGTCTCGATCGCCTTCCCCGATCCGTTCGGGCTCCGCGCCCGGTCGCACGTGTTGCGAACAGTGGATCCGGAGGATCCGGTTCACGGGATCCACCGGCCCATAACGCCGCCGCAGCGAAAGACTGCGGGGCCCGTCCTGTACTACCTCTACCGGCGGACCGCTTTCCTCTGGAACTACCCGGCTTCCATGAACCTCTTCTGCCTGGCGATCCTCGCGGACGTGGTGCGGTTCCTGACCATCCCCGGGTCGCTGCCCCTCGTGCTGCCCTTGCTCTACCTCGCCTTCGGCACGACGCGCGTGGCGAAGCAGTTTGGCAATGCGCTGAGGCTGCTCCGCTCGTCGGACTGGCGTGCGGAATGAGCGGGGGCCCGCCGGAACGGGCATGACTCGCAGCGTTCTCGCGCTCTACATCGGCCGGCTCGTGTCGGCCGGTTCAACCGTGGTCTTGCTCGCGGTGGTGGGCCGGCTGGTCGGCGCGGAGGCGCTCGGGATCGTCGGCGTTGGGATGGCTACCGGGGCTCTGCTCGCCGCCTTGACCGAACAGGGTGCCTCGATGCTGGTGGTACGCGCGCTGTCGCATCGCCCGGGCCGCGCCCGCCAGATCGTCGGGGGCCTCGGCCTCTTCCGGCTCGTGACTCTGCCGATAGGGCTTGTCGCGGCGTATGCCCTGCTGGCGCTGCTCTTCCCCGATCACGCCCTCGCAATCCTGCTCGCGGCAGCGTGGCTCGCCGTTCAGCAGGCCACGGAGCTGACCCGCGCCGTCCTGATCTGGGCCGGGAGAGCCGGCATCTCGGGCCTTCACACGTCGATCGAGAACCTGGCCTGGGTTGGGGTGATGACCATCCTCCTGCTCGCGCATGCCCCGCTCGAGACTGCCTTCGCCGCCGGCCTGGCCGTGCTGGTGTTTTCGGCGTTCGCCGGAGTCGTGCTGGTCCGGTTGCTGATCGGCTGGTTCCCGGCGATGCCATCGGGTCAGGATGTGCGCCAGTTGCTCCGCGATAGCCCGCCGTTCGCGGTATTCGTCATCCTCGGTCAGTTGTATTCGCGGGTGGATACGCTCCTGATCGGGGCTCTGCTTCCGGGAGGTCTGGAAGCCGCAGGAGCGTACTTCGCTGCCATGAGGCTGATCGCGGGCCTCGAGTACCTGCCCGACGCGTTGACCCGGGCGATCTACCCGAACCTCGCGCGCGCCTACGTGGCCGGCTCCGACCAGGCGTACGGGATGATCCGGCAGGATCCGCGCGGCCCGCGCAGCCGAGCCGCCACTGTCTCTCGCGCCGACAAGCTGCGCGGGATGATCCGCAAGCCAGTCGAGTTGCTGCTCTGGATCAGCATCCCTGTGCCGTTCCTTGCGTTCCTCGGGGCCGACTGGGGCTTTCCGCTCCTGTTCGGTCAGAGTGTCGTCGGCTACAGCTGGGTTCTGGTCGCGGTCAGCATGTTTGTCCCGATCCGGTTCGTCGGCTACCTGCTCGGTATCGTGCTGACGACCGGCGGCGCACAGGCTCGGCGGGCCCTTGCGGTCGCTCTGGCTGCGGCCCTCGTCGTCGGTCTGGATGTCTTCCTGCTGCCCCGCATCGGGCTCGTGGCGGCCGTCATCGCCCTCATGACGGCCTCGGTGACGACGTTCGGTATCTATCTGCTGCAGACGTGGCGGAGCTTCGGTCTCCCGCCGGTCGGCAGGGCGCTCGCCGAGGCGCTGGCCTGCGCTGGGCTGGCCTTCGTCGTCAGCCTGGCGCTGCGGACAGTTGCCCCGACTGGAATCGCCGCCCCGGCGGCCCTCGCTTGCTTTGGTGCCGTCTACCTCGCGCTCTGGATGGTGCGACGATCCGGCCTGGCGGTGCTCCGAGCCGGAAAGCCGGAAAGTCGAGACGAGATCGGCGTCAAGTAGCGGGCGGTCCAACCTGCGGTGGCTCGCGGTGGATCGCTGTAGCTCGCGGGCCGGCCGCGCCCACTCTCCGGGCGTCCCGGGATGGCTACACTGCACGAATGCGCGAACGAAGTCTTCTGCTGATCCATCCCACCGACGAGGCGTACGGGGCGGACCGGTCGCTGGCGCGGCTGGCCATCGGCCTCCGCGATCGAGGCTGGCGCGTTCGCATCTTGCTCAGCGACGACGGACAGCCGGGCTGGCTGACCGAGCGCGCCAGGGAGGTGGGGATACCGGTAAGTCGGGGCCCGCTTGCCCCCGCTCGGCGGCGATACCTGACGTTGTCCGGGCTGCCGACTTACCTCTTGCGCCTGATGAAGGCCCGACGCTGGATCCATCGCGAGGTCAAGTCGATGGAACCGTCGATCGTGTTGATCAACACGAGCGCCCTGCTGGTCGGTGGACTCATCGGCCGGCCGCGGGGCATCCGGGTCGTCTGGTATGTCCGCGAGATCGTCGTCGAGCCGCCGCTCGCACGCTGGCTGTTCAGGCTCGTGCCCGCTCTCACCGGCGACCTGGTCCTGACCGTGTCGCAAGCCGCCAGACGTCATCTGACTCCGTTCGGGCTGCGACGGTCGCGCGTTGTCGCGGTCTGGAATGCCATCGAGCCACGCCCGGCGCCCGCGATCGGTCCTCGGATGGACCCTCCGCTCGTGGTCTTCGTCGGCCGGCTCAACCGGTGGAAGGGCTATGAGGTTCTCGTCGAGGCGGCTGCGTTGCTCGCCGAAGAGCTTCCCGACCTCAAGTTCGCCATCGCCGGCGAGCCGCCTTCGGGAGAGGAGTGGCGGACGGAGGCGCTCCGCGAGGACATCGAGCGCCTGGGCCTGACCGACCGGTTCGAGGTGCTGGGGTTCGTGCCGGACGGCGGCTCGGTCTTCGAGCGAGCCACGATCGCAGTCGTGCCTTCGGTCTGGCCTGAGCCTTTCGGGGGCGTCACTCTCGAGGCCATGCGGGCCGGGGCGCCGGTGATCGCAACCGCCCACGGAGGCAGCCCGGAAATCCTCCAGGCCGGCAAATTCGGCGTGCTGATTCCTCCAGGGGACGCCTTCGCCCTCGCCGGCGCGATCAGGCGCCTGATGGCCGATCCCGCCCTCCGGACGCGGCTGGGAGCGATGGGACGCCGCCGGGTGCAGGAAGTGTTTTCGGCGGAACGCTCTCTGGAGAGGCTGGACGAAGTTCTGACCGGCCTTCTTTCCGACAACCCGCGCTCCGCAGGGGAGGCGGTCAGGCTGCGGTGAGCCGCCGCGTCACCGTCGTCACCGTCACATACCAGTCCGCCGCCGAAGTGGGCGACGCCATCGCATCCGCTCGGGTCGCGGGGCAGCGCGCAGGCGTCGACCTGGAGTTCGCAATCGTCGACAACGCTTCGGTCGACGGGTCGGCGGAGGCGGTCGAGCGAGCTGCGCCTGACGCGATCGTCGTTCGCAACGCGGTCAACGTCGGATTTGGCGCGGCCAACAATCAGGCATTCGAGGTGGCGACCGGCGATGCCTGGCTTCTGCTCAATCCGGACGCGCGCCTGGAGCCGGATGCGCTCGACCTGCTCCTCCGTTTCTACGACGATCATCCGCGCGCCGCGAAAGTCGCGCCGGCGATTGCCGGGGGCGGCGCCCACGATCGCTCGTTCGGGCCCGGAGGCGCCGAGAGCGCCGGCATGTTGCCCGGGTTCGCCGCCGTGATCGGCCACTTCCTGCTCGTCAACAGGCTGTTGCCGGGCGATCGTGGCGGTTCGTGGCGCGGGTTCCAGCTCACCCGAAGGCCTTCGCTCGGGCCTCGCCCAGTCGAGTGGGCGAGCGCGGCGGTGGTTCTCGTGAGGCCCGCGGCAATCCGCCAGGTAGGCGGGTTCGACACGTCCATATTCATGTACGGCGAGGACGTCGAACTCGGTGAGCGGTTGGCGCGCGCCGGCTGGCAGAGCTGGCTCGTGCCCGAGGCGCACGCCTGGCACAGCATCGCCTCGAGCCAGAGCGGCATCTCGACCCGCTGGGTCGACAGCGTCCTGGGACAGGCGGCGCGCGGCTCGGGCAGGCTCCGAGTGGTCCTGCTCGACCTGGTGCTCGGGGCGAGTCTCCTGGCCAGGGCCGTAGCGACGCGCGGACGGCGGCCTGAGGCGCGCCTGCATCGGCGCCGCATGAAGGCATCCGGGAAGCGAGCGCTGCAACTTGCGCTGCTGACCGCCCGGCACGGAGTCCCCGCTCGTCCGAGTCCGCCGCCGCCCGCTCGTCCGAGTCCGCCGCCGCCCGCTCCGGCTGGCGCCCCGCCGCCCGCTCCGGCTGGCGCTCCGTCGCCCGCTCCTGCTGGCGCCCCGCCGCGCTCGACCTGAGACCCAGGCGCAGCGCCAGGACCCGATCCTGATCTGTCCCAAGCCGTCGCGGCGATCTGCGGCGAGCGTGGGACGGAGATCATGCCGCCGCGTGTGCGTCGATGAACCGCGTCACGCGCGCCCAGGCGTCGTCCGACTGAACCTGAAACTCCGCCTGCTTCCTGTCGAAGAAGCTGTGGGGCGCATCCGGCTCCACCACTATGTCGTTCTCGACGCCGGCTGCCGTGAGCGCGTCGCGGAAGGATTGGACGACCGCCACGGGGATGCCCTGATCCGCACCGCCGAAGATGCCGAGGACCGGACAGTCGAAGGCGTCGACCGATTCCGTCGGGGCCGGCGTGTCGTTACGGGCCGGCCCGCCCGGCCAGCCGTAGAAGCCGATGACGCCCGCCAGCCGCAGGCCCAGCGTGGCCGAAAGAAAGGCGTTGCGACCGCCCATGCAGAAGCCGGTCACGAAGATGGCGGGTCGCGCGGAGGCGTCCGAGCCGGCAGCCCCGGAGCCGCCTCGATCGCGCAGGAAGGCAGTCGCCGCCACGATGTCCGCCGACAGCCCGGCCCACGTCGTCTGGGCTACGTGCTGGCCCGAGTCGAACGACTCATCGCGAGCGCCGCTCCCGGCAGTTCGGCCGAAATAGTCGATCGCCACCGCCTCGACGCCGGCCTCGGCGAAGCGCAGGGCCAGTTCCTCGTAGTAGTGATGCAGCCCACGGACGTCCGGAAGGATCACGATGGCCTTGCCGGTCGTGATTGCCGGCCTGGCCAGGAACGCTCGGAAGCGGTTGCCGTCTGCTGCCGCGAGGATCAGCGACTCGTGCTCTACCTCGGGCCCGTCGGCGGCCGGGATGGGGGGCGAGCTGTCCAGGTCGAAGCACATCTTGTGGGGCTCCTGCGGCGTGTGGAGCCCATCTTCCCGCCCGGGAGCCGGGCGGACATTGCGGATGGGTACCGGTTGCGCCTCGCGGTTTCGATAAGCCCGCGCTCGCTGGTAGAATGCCCGCCATGCCCAAACAGCTTGTCGTCCAGAAATTCGGCGGCTCGTCCGTCGCCAACGCCGACCGAATCCGTCGCGTGGCCGCCCGCGTCGCCCGTGAGCGAGCGAACGGCTGCGACCTCGTGGTCGTCGTTTCGGCGATGGGCGACACCACGGACGAGTTGCTCGCTCTCGCCGGCGCCATCACCGACGAGCCGGATCCGCGCGAGCTCGACATGCTCCTCGCGACCGGCGAGCATCAGAGCGCCACGCTCCTGTCGATGGCCCTGCACTCGTTGGGCGTACCGGCCATCGCGCTATCCGGCGCTCAGGCGGGCATCACAACCGACGGCAATTACGGCAAGGCACGAATCGCCGGCATAGACCCGGCCCGGATCTTTGGCGAGATCGAGGCCGGTCGGGTCGTAATCGTGGCGGGCTTTCAGGGCCAGAGCGTGCGCGATCCGCATCTGTCCGAGATCACCACTCTCGGTCGCGGCGGCTCGGACACGACCGGCGTCGCGCTGGCGGCCGCGCTCGAAGCCGACCGCTGCCAGATTTTCACCGACGTCCGAGGCATCTACACGGCCGACCCACGTTTGGTGCCGGACGCTCGCCAGCTCGGCGTTATCTCCTACGAGGAGATGATGGAGCTGGCGCACCAGGGCGCCCAGGTGATGCAGGTCCGGGCCGTGGAGCTCGGCTGGGTCAACAACGTCGTCATTGAGGTGCTGAGCTCGTTCGAGGACGTCCCCGGCACGCTGATCAAGGAGGACCCGTTCGTGGAGCAGCGCAACAAGGTTCGCGGGCTGGCCCAC
>Ga0182021_10006635_pt1 | contig 13741 bp, 14 predicted proteins | sample 612E3MmetaG_FD_120493 | JGI IMG/M metagenome (GOLD analysis project Ga0182021, IMG submission 120493) | Permafrost microbial communities from Stordalen Mire, Sweden - 612E3M metaG (Illumina Assembly) | ecosystem: Environmental > Terrestrial > Soil > Wetlands > Permafrost | place: Sweden...
GCAAGGGGAAGTTTCTTCCAAAAGATCCTTCCCCATCCCCACGTACTGCCAGCCCTGTCCGGGGAACACGTATGCCCGCAGCCCCATGGCGTCATCCGCGCTGCGCCTTCTCGGCGGTCCACCGGGCGAGAACGGCGCCCCATGTGTACCCTGCCCCGAAACTCGCCATGACGATTGTCTGCCCCTTCCGGAGCTTCCCGGCCTGCCACCATTCGGAGAGACAGAGGGGGATTGTGGCCGCCGTCGTGTTGCCGTACCTGTCGATGTTGATCATCACCTTGGAGCGGTCCAGGCCCATCCTGTCGGACGTTGCGTCGATGATCCGGAGGTTCGCCTGGTGCGGCACAAGCCAGTCCACGTCTTTTCCCTGGAGCTTGTTCCGTTCCATGATCTCCCCGGAGACGTCGGCCATCCCCACGACCGCCGCCTTGAAGACGGTTTTCCCGTCCTGGAAAATGTAGTGCATCTTCTTGTCCACGGTCTCGTGCGTGGGAGGATTCAGGCTGCCCCCTCCGCGCATGTTGAGGGCTTTCTCCCCCGAGCCGTCGCAGCGGAGTATGTGGTCGATGATGCCGCCGGAGGGGTCCTCGCACGGTTCAAGGAGAACCGCCCCCCCCGCGTCTCCGAAGAGGATGCAGTTCGCCCGGTCTGTATAATCGGTTATGGAGCTCATCTTGTCGGCCCCGACGACGATCACCTTCTTGCACGTCCCGTTCTCGATGAACTGGGCCCCGGTGACGAGCGCGAACGGGAAGCCCGAGCATGCGGCAGAGACGTCAAAACCCCACGCCTTTTTTGCGCCGATCCGTTCCTGGACAAGGCAGGCGGTGCAGGGGAAGAACATGTCCGGCGTGACGGTGGCGACGATGATCAGGTCGATCTCCGAGGCGGATATCCCGCGGTTCTTCAGCGTCGCTTGTATCGCGTTTGCGGCAAGGTCAGAAGTCGCCCCCTTCCGGAGTATGCGGCGTTCCGAGATCCCCGTCCTCGTGCGTATCCATTCATCGGTCGTGTCGACCATCTTCTCGAAGTCGGCGTTCGTGAGCCGCTCCTCGGGGACCCAGTGCCCCACCGCGGTTATTGTTGCGCGTGTCTTGGTCATTCTTCTCCGTGTTTCGACCTGTGTAGTGAATCCTGTATCTTTCCGTTGACGTCCTGCACGACCGTCTTTGCCGCCAGCAGAATCATGTTCTTTATCGCCAGGGGCGTCGAGCCGCCGTGGCCGATGATGGAGACGCCGTTGACCCCGAGGAGGGGGACCCCTCCGGCCTCCTGATAGTCCATTTCCTTCATGACGGACCGGAGCCCTCCGCGTGCCATGAGGGCGACGAGCTTTTGCCTGGGCCCCCGCGAGGCGTACCGTACGAACTTCGCTTTCAGGAACCCCGGCATGCTCTCGCCGAACTTCAGGAGTATGTTCCCGACAAATCCGTCGCAGACGACGACGTCGACCTCCCCCTTCAGGATGTCCCGTCCCTCGACGTTGCCGACGAAATGGATGGGAGCGTCCCTGAGGAGGCGGAATGCTTCCAGCGTGACCTCGTTCCCCTTGACTTCCTCCTCGCCGATGCTCAGGAGTCCGACCGCGGGGCGGGGTGTGCCGAACATCGCTCCGATATACGCGGACCCCATCAGTGCGAATTCATACAGGTGGCGCGCCCTGCAGTCGACATTTGCCCCCGCGTCGAGAAGGAGGCACGGCGAGTGCTTGGCGGTGGGGAACAGGGCCCCGATCGTCGGCCGCCCGATGCCCTTGATCCGTCCCAGGATGAGCGTCGAAGCCGAGAGGACCGCGCCCGTATTCCCCGCGCTTACGAACGCATCGGCCTTCCCGTCCCTGTGGAGCGCAAGCCCGACGGCGATGGACGAGTTCTTTTTCGACTTCAGCGCGGAATTGGGGGCGTCAAGCATCTCGATGACGTCATCCGCGTGTGCGACGCGGAGCGTTCCGGCGATCTTTGATTCCGCGGCGGCAGGGGCATGCTTCTGCAGCTCCGATTCAATGGCCTGTTCTCTTCCGACAAGTATCACGGAGACCCGGCCTGAGGATTCGCGGACCGCTTCCAGGGCTCCCTGGACGACAACGGCGGGGGCCTGATCTCCCCCCATGGCGTCGGCAACAACCGTTATGTTTTTCCCTGTGGAGCTCAAGAGTGATGGCAACCGGATGGTTCATGAAGGGGGTTCATGCCGGCGGCGCGGAGGCGGCCAGCACACTTCACCCCCCGCCCTGCGGGACGGCAGGAGGGGATGAGCCGTGCGGGTCTCAGGATGCCTTGGGAATGACTATGGAACGGCCGTTGTAGTACCCGCAGTTCGGGCAGGCACGATGGGGAAGCTTTTGTGTGTGGCAATTCGGACACTCTGAGACGGCGGCCGCGGTCGCTTTATAATGCGTCCTGCGTTTCCGTCCGCGGGTCTTGGAATGTCGTCGTTTCGGATTCGGCATATGCGCTCCTATCCAGCCTGGTTCGACTTGTTGTTCTGAAGTTCTTTCAGTTTATCCCATCGCCCGTCAACGGGGACGTCCTTGCAGTCACACGAACCCTCGTTCAGGTTTCTGCCGCAGCGGGGGCAGAGCCCCCTGCAGTCTTCCCTGCAGACGTGTTTCAGAGGGAAGGCCAGGAGGACGCTCTGGCGGACGTCGTCCGACAGGTCGATCATCGTCGTTCCCGGCGACAGCACCTGGACCTCTGAAGGATCCACCCGCTCCGCCTCCGACTCCTCCCACACGTAGTGCATCTGGTATCCGAATCCGAGGGGCTCCCGGAAGGGGGTAACGCACCTGTCGCACTCCACATCCGCCGTCGTTGACACCGTAGCCCGGAGAAAGAGCTGCCTGCTCGTCTTCTCCAGCGTCACATTCGTTTCCACCTCGTCCCTGAACCCGGGAGGGAGTCCGAGTTCAGCCGGTGTGGTCCGGAAGCTGTACTCATGAACGCCTTCGGAGAGGCCCCCGACCTGTATTCTCATGAAATCTCCCCTCTCGTGCCGCGCGAAAAAGCCGCGCGCCCGGTCGCCTGACCCCCTCCGGGACGCTGAAAATCCGCCGGAATGGGCGGCAATTGACCGTTTACACAAAAGCCATACAATATATGCATACGGGCGAAGAGAGTCAAGAAAACAGGCCTGCCGGGGGTCTGATAAGTAGGGAGGAGTAGCCTGGCGCCCGGTGTCCGGGAGGCCACTGGCGGAATCGGGGGGGAACCCGCGGGTTCCCGCCTCCCTGAGGTGTGGAAGCGGGAACCCGTGGAGATTTCGTTACTCCTGCTTCATCGGTTCACCGTGCACGAGCAGCTCGGCCTGAACCTGCTCGATGGTCTCGGCGAGCGCCTCGCGGAATTTTTCGAAATCCTCTTTATAGAGGAATATCTTGTGCTTTTCGTACTCCTCGTCACCGACCCGCTTGCTTTCCGTGATCGTGATGTAGAAATCTTTTTCGGATTTTGTCGACTTGACGTCGAAAAAGTAAGTCCGCTTCCCCGCCCGTACCCGCTTCGTAAATATCTCATCTTTGTAGCCGCTGTTTTCCAAGTCCCTGTCCTCCCTGTTAGAATAGCCTGTTCTGTGGTGGAGTGTCTCTGGATGTTAGTGTCTGATGACCGCAACCTTGCCGGATCCCGCCTGACTCCCGTCCTGCGTGAATCCCACGATGATATACACGCCCGAGGCGACGACGTTCCCCTGGTTGTCCCTCCCGTCCCAGAATCCGATGCGCCCCCCGGGGGTCTTGATTTCCCGGACGAGTCTCCCGTCGATCGTCAGTACCTTGATGCTCGAATTTGCTACGAGGCCGTCGACCGTCAGGAGCGTCCCGTTCGGCACGAGGTACGGGTTCGGATAGACGCTGAGCTTGTCGAACTGCGCCTTCGGCGCGACGGCGGGAGTGCTGAACGCGGCGAGACCCCCCGTCGTCCCGAAATACACCGTTCCCGTTCCGGGGTCGATTGCGATGCTTTTCACGTCGTTGTCGATGAGCTTTCCCGAAGTGCTCTCGACAGTGTACGACGCGAGCGCCTGCGTCCCGTCCGGGGAGTACAGTATCACCCCTTCGCTTGTGGCGACCCACTTCTGATTGAGCGGGTCGACGGCGATGGCGTTCACCGTCAGCCCGTTCGCCGGCCTGTACGTGGCGATGCCCCCGCTCACCAGCGGATTCGAAGGATCGAGTATGATCGCGATCCCCCGGTTCGTCCCCACCCAGATTTCGTTGTCCCTGTCCACGACGATCGTCGAAGCGTCGTCGCTCGGGAGACCGTTTGCGCTTGTGATGTGCACCGCGGCGATGCTGTCGATCGATCCTCCGTTGGCGAGCGCGATCACGCCTTTAAGCGCCGGGTCCTTGACGACCGCCCAGAGGTTGTCTGATGCATCGACGGCAAGGCACCTGTTGACGGGCCTGTCGATGAGCCTGTCAACCTTTGTCCCCTCGACGTACACGGGGACGTGCCTCCACGTTCCGTCGGGCTTGCGTACCGCCAGCACGTTATGATCCGCCGGCAGGACGATTGGTATCCAGAGGTTCCCGTGGCTGTCACACGCGACACTGCCCGGGACGATGTATGTATAGTCTGCGGTTGCCTGTACGTACAGCCCCTCCATCCCGACATTCCGTCCGTAAATGTGGGCGGCATCGATGGAATCCGATCCCGCGGGGATTTCGACGATGCCGTAACCGTACGTGCTGGCCCAGACCGATCCATTGCACCCGACGGACACAAGATACACTTCGTTGTCGGGGAGAAGGCTGTTGGCCGTCGTGAACGACTTCCAGTTGTGCCCGTTGTATCTGTAGAACCCAAATCCTGTCGCGGGGCCGTAGAACCCGCCTCCGGCCCCCCAGAGCGTGCCGTTCGGGGCAATCGTTACATCATTGAACTGGTTGGAATTGGGTCCGTTCGGAAAATGCGAGGTCCAGGAGGTCCCGTATATCTGGATGCCGCCGCTCAGCGTGCCGACGGACGGGAGTCCGTTGCTCCCGGCCACGACGGATGTGGGCGTGTACGCGAGCGCGGACCCGTATGCGTGGGAGACGTTCGTCGAATCGACACTGTACACGAGATTCGTCCCCGTGCACACCCCGAGAGACGCGGAGGATGCGCTGATGCCTATGATCGGGACGCCGGTGAACGCAGAGACGCTCTGCCATCCGGTGCCGTCATAGTAGTACAGTCCCGTGGATGTCCCCGCGTAGACGCGGCCGTTGAAGATCGTCAGGGCTGTTGGGGTGGATCCGGCGGGTCCGACCTGCTGGAGCGTCCAGGACTGGGGATCGAGAAGATTCGGGCTGGAGAGGTTCGCCCATACGATGTACTTGCCGGTAAAGCCGTCCGACACCGCCGCCCAGATGCGCCCGCCGTTAATGACGGCGCTGAAGACCGCGATCCGGTTGTTTGCGGAGAGCGTGCCGAACGAGGTGTACGTGTCCCCGAATTCCCCCTTGCCGAGCCTGTAGACGCTCAGCCCGAAATCGCTGCACAGGAGCACCGTGTCTCCGAACGTTACCACCTGGTTGATCTTCTTGTCTGTGGGCCCGGGAAACTCCACGATGTTGGAGATCGTGCGGACCAGCCCGGTGGAGGGGGTGTAGATGTGGATCATCCCGGTGGAGGCGCAGCCCCATACGTCGCCGTTTTTGTCTATCCCGACGGCGGTGAGGTCAATGCTGAGGAGCCCTTCGGCGTTTGTAAGTTTGAGGTAGGTATCCGTCCCCTCGTCCCAGCGGAACAGCCCTCCGCTCGTCGCGGCCCAGTACGCATGGCCGCTCCTGACGACCCCCTTCACGTCCTTCATCGACGTGAAGTTCTCCCATGTCCCCGCGCCGCCGTACATTGCGCGTGATCCCAGGAGGCATAAAAGTACGATGCGCCACCCTCGCGTCTTCATATCCTGTGCTCCGCCAGTGCGGACACCGCCTCGCGGTATCTCGCCGTCCGCCCCTGTCAGCGCTTCGAACCTTTCTTCCCTTCGGAGAGTTGTGCCTTCAGGTCCGCGAGCTCGATCGCCGAGAGCGCCGCGTCCCACCCTTTGTTCCCCGCCTTGGCGCCGGCACGTTCGAGCGCCTGTTCAAGCGTATCGGTAGTCAGAACTCCGAACGTTACGGGGGTCTCGGTCTGCAGGGCTGTCTGGCCGATCCCCTTTGCCACCTCCGCTGCTATGTAATCGAAATGAGGGGTCTCTCCGCGGATCACGCACCCGAGGCAGATCACCGCGTCGTACTTTCCAGCCGCCGCCAGGCGCATCGCCACCTGCGGTATCTCGAATGATCCCGGGCAGCGGACGGCCGTGATGGCGTCGCTCTCCGCGCCGTGCCGGACCAGGCAGTCGACGGCTCCCTGGAGGAGCTGTTCCGTCACGAGGCTGTTGAACCGGCTTACGACGATCCCGAATGAGCGTCCGCGTGCGAGGAGTTTCCCTTCGATTGTCTGCATTGCCTGTCCCCTTTGTTCGTGTTCGCCCGCCGGCGCCTACCGCAGCCGCCGCCGCATCATCTCCACGTATTCCGTGGAGATGAAGTATTTCCCGAATGCTTCCCTGTCGTTTCTCCTCCCGCCGTGGAAATCGGATCCGCCGCTCGCAAGGAGGAAGTACTCGCTGACGATGCCGCTGTAGTGCGCGACGAGTTCGGGGGAATGCGACGGATGGACGACCTCGATTCCGTCGATTCCCGCGTCGATGACCTCCCGCAGCACCTGTTCGCTGATGAACGTGGACGGGTGTGCGAGGAACGAGAGCCCGCCGGCCGCTGCGACGAGCGCGATCGCCTCGCGCGGCGAAACCTGGTATTTCTTCTCGTTCGCGGGTTTGCCGAATCCGATGTACCGTGAAAACGCTTCCTGGTACGAACCGATCAGCCCCTCTTCCACGAGCGCGGTTGCAATGTGCGGGCGGCCGACGGACCCCTTCCCCGCCCTGCGGAGCACCGCGCCGATTGTCAGCGGGATGTGCATCCCGTTCAGTTTCTCGACGATCTTCTCCGCCCGTTTCAGCCGTTCGGCCCTGAAAATCTCGAGATGTTCCTGCAGGCGGACGTCCCGGTGATTGATGAAGTACCCGAGGATATGCACGTCTGCTTCGCCGACGCTCGTGCTCAGCTCGACTCCCGGCACCACGTCGATCCCGCTCAGTGCGGCGGACCGGGCCGCTTCGTCGAGGCCCCCCGTGTGATCGTGGTCGGTAATGGCAATGGTGGTCAGGCCGGCTTGCCTGGCACGTTCGAGGAGTTCGCTGGGGGAGAGAGCGCCGTCGGAGAACGTTGTGTGAAGATGGAGATCCGCTTTACCATCCATGCAGAACGGGCCGGCGTAAGAAAGAACGGGAGTGGAAAGACTCTACAGATACCGCGATTTGAATTTCTCGTAGTCGTTGATGATCAGCTTTCCCCGTTCGATCTCGAGGTGGCCTTCCTTGATGAACGCGTGGATCATGCGCGAGATGGTCTCGCGGGATGTCCCTGCCATATTTGCAAGATCCTGCTGCAGGGGAAGCTCGTCGATCTCCACGCGCCCCTTCCGGATCTTCCCGATGTCGTCGGCGAGCTGAAGCACGACGTTTGCCACCCGCCCGGCCGCGTCTTTGAGCGAGAGGCTCTTGATCTGCGCATCCGCTTTCCGGAGGCGCATCGTCAGTTCCTTGAGCAGGGCGATGGCGACCGATGGGAAATCGTGGAGAAGCTTGAGGAAATCCCGGCGGTGAATCATGAAAAGCTCTGACTTCGTTATCGCCACGACGCTCGCCGAGCGTGCGAGGCCGTCGAGAATCGCCATTTCACCGAAGAAGTCGCTCTCTCCGAGTATGGAAAGAATGACCTCCCGGCCGTCATCGTCCATCCGAACGATCTTCACTTTTCCCGACACGATGACAAAAAGGGCAGCCCCCGCCTCTTCTTCGAGAAGGATGATGCTCCCCTTTTTGTACTTCTTCCGGACACCGACCTTGGAAATCGTGTCCAGATCCATCGGCTCCAGATCGCACAGAATAGGGACGTTTTTTAGAAATTCGATCTCGTCCTTCACTGTTGCATTCAGAGTAACCTCGCTCAGGATAGGAGGTAATGTGAGTCGGGCCCTGCGGCCCTGGCGACTCCGGGAATTAATCCACGAAATATAGGCGGTGGTGTGATGAAAGTCAAGAAATGTCGCGGAAGTTCGTGCCCGAAGGCGCAGAAATAAGCGCTTCCGAAAGGGGGGGTCAGTCGGAAAGGAGATAATAGCTGAAGAAGCCGAACCCGACCTCCGTGATGAGGAGCGAGATTGCAGCCGATGTGTCGAGCCGGGCCGTTTCCCGCTGAAGGGAGGGGTCCCCTGACTGCTGAAACAGAGCGTTTCTTCCGTCTGCTTTGATCTTGAAATATGCCGCCGCAACGCCGGCGGCGACCGCCACCCCCCCGGCAACGTAGAGCCTGAGCCCCGTGTGTTCAGAGCTGCCGCTCTCGGTCATCAGCGGGCTATCAGGCTGCTCTGATTGCCATATTTTTTGGAGCTCTACGCGTGCAATACCCGGATCCCCCTTGGGGAGCGAGAGTATCGTCCTTTCATAACCTTTCCGCACGACCGTGACATTTGCGGGAAAACCGCCCGGGCCCGAGGCGAGGACGCACGGGGTAGTCCCTGCCGCCGAGTCCCCCATGTAGACGATGGCGCCCGAGGGATCGGTGATAACCATGACCCGGCGCTCGAACGCATATCTGAGCGTCCGTTTCTCCCCCGGCGACAGGTATACCGTGTCGTTGATCCTCCCCGCGAGCCAGGAATGGATATCCCTCTGGAAGAGCCTGAGGAGGTGTTTTCCTCCCCGGAGCGAATCGACTGTCAGGGGTGTTGTCCCCGCACGGACGGAATCGACGAACACAATCGCCGTGTCTGCTCCTGTCAGGATCGTGATGGAGCCGGAACCGGGCGCCGCCGAGTCCGGAGGCGCGCTCTCCGCATGCGCCGCGGAAAACGCTCCGGCCGCGGCAAGAAGAACGCCGGCCACGCTCCGGAACGTGCTTCTCATTTCACCTCCCTGAACGCAATCAGATCGTGCTCGTCAGTCGTGACGAAAAGCCGGCCGAATGCCGCTGCGGGGGATGTCCTTATGCGTCCCCCCGCATCCGTTTTCCAGAGTATCGCCCCGTTGTCCGGATCGAGGCCGAAGACCTGTTTCTTCATCGTGCCGATGTACACGGTCCTTCCTGCGACGGCGCCCCCTGCGTTTATCGGCCCGCCGAGGTCGGTGTGCCACAGGAGTGTTCCGTCGCTCCTGCTGAATCCGAGAGCTTCCCCCGACAGGTTGCCGACGATGATCACGCTCCCTGCGGGAACGGCGTTGGCGTATATCGAACCGGCGGTGCGCGCTTTCCACACCGGCCGGCCTGTGAGGATGTCGAGCGCGAAGAACTCCCCGTGCCGGTTTCCCACGAAGACTCGCCCCGGCACGATGAGCGGCGATGCGAGGACCGGGGCTCCGGTCCCGAACGTCCATGACACCGTCCCGCTGTCTGCGTCGAGCCCGTACACGGTCCCGTCGTCTGCTCCGAATACGATCGTCGCGCTGTCGGCGGCGGGGGAGGAGCGGATCCCCTTGAACGTGCGGTTGTCCGGAATTTCGAATTTCCACCTGACGTCCCCCGTCGCCTTCTCGATGCAGAAGAACGTCCCCGCGGTGTTCCCGAAATAGAGCCTGTCTCTGAAGAGGCACGGAGTGACCTCAACGTCGCCGTAGCTCTTCCTCCAGAGAGCTCTGCCGTTAAACAGGTCGAACGCCGTGATCGAGACCCGCGAATTGGAAAGGGCGACGTACGCGACACTCCCGTCGATCACCGGTGAGCCCTGTATGGCGTCGCCAAGCCCGATCGATCCGATCTGTTTTCCCGTGGAGGCGGAAAACGCATATAGATCTCCCCTCAGGTTTCCCACGAACACGACGCTGTCGACGACGACGGGCGATCCGTTCCCCGTTCCCGCGGCGATGTCTTCCGACCATGCGCGAGCGAGCGGGGGGGAGAGCGCACCCGGCGACGTGGCGGAGTGGCCTGTGGTGCGGGCGAATGTCGGCCAGTCGTCGGGCCGGGCACGGAGGGTGCGCTCCATCCTGAGTCCCGTGCACCCGGCCGCGAAAAGAAGCCCTGCAATCACGATAAGCCGCTGTCGCATCAGAAATCCCATCCGAAGAAGAACTGCGTGAAGAGGCCGTTCTGGAGCGACGTGAAATTGTTCTCGATCCGCTTCCCGATGTCGTAACGGAGGACAAGCACCCCCCCCAGGTTCATCCGGAGCCCCCCGCCGAGGCTCCCGTACGTCTGCGTGTACTGCGTGTCCCATGCGCTCCCCGCGTCGAAGAACAGCGCGCCCCGGATCGACCAGAAGCTTATCCCGCCGAACGGGAACCTGACGGCGAACTGGTCGATGAAGGGGAACCGGAGCTCCTGGCTCGTCAGCCAGAGCTTCTGTCCCCGGAGTGACCAGAGCGGCCATCCGCGGAGATCCCAGCTGCCGCCCATGACGAAACGGCGGGACTCCTTGCCGTCATTATAAAAGAGCCAGAGGCGCGACGCGAACGCGCTCCGGGTCGCAAGCCGGAGATAATTTCGATAGTCGGCGATGATCGAGTAATAATTGACGTTCGAGTACTGTATGTCGGACGTGTAGGCGAGCGTCAGGCTGAACGCGTTCCCGTCGAGCGGGCCGCTCGGCCCCCAGAGCGAATTGTCGTGGACGAACGCGATCGAATTCGAAAGGAGGAGCGCCCTCCGTTCCACGAAATCGCCCAGGAGCTCCCTGTTGGAATTGCTCAGGCTCACGCTCGTTTCGATCCGCTCGAACTTGCTCAGCGGATAGCTCATGGCGAAGTACCCGCCGTACACCCGCTCGTAATAGTAATCGTCGGAGACCGTCAGATCGTACCGGCGTCCCGTGAACCTGTAGATGCCGTACGCGTAGTTCGTCCTCTGCCCCATGGAGATGTGGGAGATCGCGATGTTGAAGCTCGAGAGGAGGTCCGCCTGCGACTCGGCGGTGTTGTAGAGGAGAAAGTAGTACTGGTCGTTTCCGAGCAGATCACTCAGGGCGACGATGGCGCCTCCCACCGTCCCGAACACCGGGTCCGTGGAGATCGCGCTTTCGGCCACGTCAAGACTGTACTCTCCTTTGTACGGGAGCCGTTTGATCTCCGAGACCCCGGCCAGCGTCCTGGCCTCCCACGGCGTTTCCTTGTCGTAGAGGTCGATGGGACGGACCACGGAAGAGGTGTCCAGGACCTTTGCGACGTTCTTGACCTCCCTGATCTGGAAGCTGAGCTTCTCAAACGTCCCGAACACGAGGTCCCCCGAGCGCGTCCACGCGGGATCGAATGCGGGGGTCGTGAAACTGGTCAGGCGTGTCATCGAACGCATCGCGCCCGGCGCGTTCTTCGTGAAATCGATCACCCAGATGTTCTTCACCCCGCCGAGCTCCGACGTGAACGCCAGCTTCGTGCTGTCCTTCGACCATGAGGGCGCTCCCGCCGAGGCGCTGTCACACGTGAGGTAGTCGATCCGGCCGGAGGAGATCGTGTAGAGGAAAAGATTGTACACCCCCCGGGGTCCCGCGGGGCCCCTGTCGGAGGAGAACGCGATCACGTCCCCCCGGGGAGACCATGCGGGGTCGCGGTCGTCGTAGTAGTCGTCCGTCAGCCTCTGGAGTTCCTTCGTTGCGAGCGTCAGGATGTAGAGGTCGTCGTCTCCGGCGGAGTTGATCGCCGAAAAGACGATCTGCTTGCAGTCGGGAGACCACGACGTCGAGCCGATGCTCACGAGTTCCTTGAAGCGGAACGTCTGCACGACCTCGTCCGTGCGGAGGTCGTAAATGTGGAGCGCGTCGTGCTCCCCGCTCTTGGTGACAAACGCGAGCCTGCCGTCCGCGGAGACGTCGATCCTGCTCTGGAACGGGTGGAACGACTCGAATTCATCCGTCTTCTCCCCCTGTACGACCACCTCCCCCGTCACCTCGGGGTCCTTCTCGTCGAGATTCTTCCGGTAGATCCCCGTGTATCCGGTCCTGTTGCCGATGAAATAGACGGTCCGGACGGAATCCCCCTCGTACACGACAGGCTTTGCGCTGAATCCCTCGCGCGCCACCGTCACCGCGGCCATCGACGGGGCGTCATGTCCGGCGAGGAGGGGGTAGTACTGCTTCTTCAGCTCGTACAGCCACATCTCGTCGAACTCCCGGTAATCCTTCCCGATCGTGATCTTAAAGTCGTCGCTGAACGAGTTCGCCTTCCAGAAATTCTCCATGAGGAGGAGTATCTTCTCCTCGCCGAACGTCCGCGAGAGGAACCCGAGGGCGTTCTGTCCCTCCTTGTACATCACGAACGTCCCGTAGATCTTGTCCATGTCGTCCAGGCCGACGACGCTCCCGTTCAGGACGGCGTCGCGCATCACCATCTCCCCCTGACCGTCCCACTCCGTCGACCAGTACTCGGCAAGCCCTTCCGTAAACCAGAGCGGGGGGGAGCGGTCCCCGACTTTGCGGTGATCCGAAAGGACATGCCCGATTTTGCTCGTCATGAACACGTGAACGAGCTCGTGCCGGATGACGTGGCGGAATTCTGCGACCGATCCGTCTGCGGGGATGACGACGCGCCCCTTGAGGAATTCAAAAAACCCGCCCACCCCTTCCGGGATGAATCCTTCCGTCGTGTTCGTCTGCTCGAAGTGAATGTGGGAGCTGTAGAGGATCAGCGGGACCCGCACGTTCACGGTGTGGTTGAATTTTTGCTCCAGGAGCGCATAGCTCTCCTCCGCGAAGTGGGCCCCCCGTTCCGCAAGCTCCTTCATCTCGGTATAATAATAGATGTCGAAATGATCGGTCTTGAGGACGCGCCAGTCGAATTCGGTGTACTGGACTTTGTTCCGTCCGAAATAGAAGAACTGGGCGTCCGCCGTGGACGCTCCCAGGAAGAGAAGAAGGAGCAGAAGAGGAAGGAAATGGGGGGCAAGCCGCTTCATTGCATTCCCGTCATGCACGCGAATACGCTGACCCGGCGCGGCGCGCGGCCGGGGGGAGAACTACCAGGACGTCCCGTTTCTGAACACGGAAACAAAGAGGATTGCCGCAAGTGTCAGGACTGCGACAACAATGCCGATCTTCTGTTCTCTCGTCATGCGCGGGCCAGTTCCTGCTTCAGTCTGTCAATAACGGCGACCGGTGTGGGATCCACGCCGTTCAGGACCGCAAGGTACAGGCTCATCCAGTCTCCCAGGTAAATGAGCGAGAACATCCGGGCGAGAAGCGACGATCCCTCGCTCCACACCTCCGTTAGGCGGGGGGTGTGATCTGCCAGGACCTGCTTCGTCACGTCCATCCGTATCTGTACCCTCTTGTGGTCGTCCTTATCCCTGAGCATGAACACCTGCATCTCGCGCATGGGTTCCGTGAGAACTTTCCACCCGACAAGCTCGTTGTGGTTCATTTCAGGAATAACATGGCCGAAGGCGAGCGACTTGCCGTTTTCGGCGATCTGCCCCCTCCACCGGGTGCCGACGCTGTCGAACCGTTCCGCCGCTGTGTAGACCACGCCGATCCGTCCCCGGAGCTTCTCCGCAAGCTGGAGTGCGGGATTGCGCGCGCCGTCCGGATCGGCGTAGAGGGCCGAACGCTCCTCGAGGAGCGCGATCGTCTCGCGGATCGCTTTGGACCTGTCTTTCACGAATCCGGCTTTTGTAAGCGCAAGAAGGAGCGGGAAGAACGAATAGCCGAGCGCTGCCCTCGGCGGGAGC
>Ga0182021_10006636_pt1 | contig 13739 bp, 8 predicted proteins | sample 612E3MmetaG_FD_120493 | JGI IMG/M metagenome (GOLD analysis project Ga0182021, IMG submission 120493) | Permafrost microbial communities from Stordalen Mire, Sweden - 612E3M metaG (Illumina Assembly) | ecosystem: Environmental > Terrestrial > Soil > Wetlands > Permafrost | place: Sweden...
CCCGTCGTGTCAGTGCTCGGTGTCGAAATCGGCGTGCTCCTCACCGGTGTCCTCGTCACCGAAACACTGTTTGCGTGGCCCGGAATGGGGAGGTTCGCAGTGATGGCAATATTCACCCGGGATTATCCCATGATCCTCGGATGCACGCTTTCCGGAGGGGCCCTGGTCATTGCGGCAAATATTCTTGCGGACTTCATCAGGGCCTGGATTGATCCTCGTATTCGGCTCACATAGCAGACAATGAAACGTTTTTCACACATCCTGGTTTTTTCGATCATAGCGCTGGTCAGTCTGGCTCAATACCGGCTGATCGTTTCTAGTCTGGTCTCTCTTGTGGCTTGGTGTGTACTCGAAGTGGGTCATCGGGCTCCATTCGGGAGCTATTGGAACCCTGCGCTCTTCGAATATTGGCTTGCCGGAATCGTCTGGGTTATCACAGCCCTATGGTTGGTGCGCTCGATTATTGTGCCGCTTCGGAGGAGGATGAGGGAGAGACAACTTGCACTGGAAGTTCCGTCGATAATCGTTCCGTCGCGGGGTGCGTCATCGCGAATCATCGTACTTGTCGGATACATCGCCCTTATGTCGCCGTTCCTGACGCCCATTGACCCAAATGTTCAAGGGAGTCTTGTCACGACACGATTGCTGCCGCCCCTCTCCAAAGGGTACGTGCGGGAGTTTCTTGAACCAAGCAGCCCCGGCACTGAAACCGTCGGACGCGCAAATCGAATGTTTATAGAAGCAAACAATTATCTGCTTCACCGAACCGTACTGTTGAGCGGGGACCCTCATACCGATCCACCAGCTGAAGGTAGACGGTCGGGCGCTGCCATTAGGGAATTCCCGACGGTTTTCCTTTTCGGCACAGACGACAATGCAAGAGATGTCTTCAGCAGGGTCGTTGCTGGAACCAGAGTCTCACTTGGAATAGGACTCAGTGCTGTGCTTGGCGCGTTGCTCATTGGTGCGGCCGTGGGATTTGCGGCAGGGATGTCCCGTGGTTTTCTTGATGGCGTGCTTATGCGGCTCACGGACTTGTTTCTTGCAATTCCCGGCCTGTTTCTCGTCATCGGAGTCCTTGCCTTTGTTGGTCAATCCATCATCACAATAGTTGTGGTGCTTTCCTTGTCAGGATGGATGGGGATCGCCAGAGTCGTGAGGGGCGAAGTTGTCTCGCTGCGCGAACGGGAGTTCATACTGGCGGCGAAGCTGCTTCGCGTGTCGACCTGGAGAATCATCACACGGCATCTTCTTCCGAACCTTCGGCCCGTGATACTGACTGCCACCGTTCTGCAGTTTGCGAATGCGGTGTTGGGGGAGGCATCATTGGGATTCCTGGGGCTTGGCATACAACCTCCGACAGCAACCTGGGGAAACATGATGGGAGAAGCAACAGGATATCTTGGTTCAGCGTGGTGGGTCGGGGTGTTCCCTGGGATTCTTTTGGCCGTTGTGCTTGTTTCTGCCCATTCATTGGGCGAGAATTTGGACGTCAATGAAGACTCTAACGCGCCGGTAAAGAGTACCGTGTAAAATGATCAATTATCGTTACCGCAAACTGAAGAAACTGGGAGAGGGTGGCAGTGGAGAGGTGTATCTTGTGGAAGACACGCTGAATCAACGCCGACAGTCCGCGATGAAGATTCTTTTTGGAGGAGACCGCTCTGACCGCGTTGCTGGTGAACAATTCAGGAATGAAGTTTCGGTTCTTGCTACGCTGCACCACCCAAACCTCGTACGAGTATACGAGTTTGGAACGATACGCCAGTGCGACGACCCGGCACTGCAGGGGCGCCACTTCTTCACGATGGAGTGTGTCATTGGTCCAACTGTTCTTGAATGGTGGCGAAATCAACGAACGCGCCATGATCGACTTGTGCACCTGAAACGCATCGTGCTTCAGGCCCTCGGTGTGCTTTCGTATGTTCACCGCCAGGGAATCATCCACTTTGACATCAAGCCTGAAAACCTCCTGTTGCTGTCGAGCGGTGAGAAGGATGATCAATTCCCGTTGTTGAAGCTGACGGATTTCGGCTTCAGTGCCAAGCAGGAGGCAACACTCGACTTCCCGCTTCGAGGCACGCTCGAATATACCGCGCCGGAATTGTTGAGACATGAAGCTTTCGATTATCGAGCTGACTTGTATTCGCTTGGGGCAACGGTGTACCACCTCATCGAGGATCGTTGTCCATTTGAAGCAGGCGATCCCGTCGAGCTCATCAAGAAAGTGTTGACGACAGAACCAGAATTCCACCGGTGTGCGGAGCAAGAGTATTCGTCAATGCTCCCGCTCTTAACAAACCTCCTTCAGAAAGATCCCGCACATCGGTACCAGTCTGCGGCAGAAGCCGCAAATGTTCTGCTCGAAAACGAACAACCTGCGACCGCTCTTGCCTTTGACTGGCTCTCCAAACCAAGCTTTGTCGGGCGGGAAAAAGAGAAGGAGTCGATTGGCTCGGCGGTTGCTTCGCTGCGCGATGATCCTGCCGGCAATCCTCGCGTGGCGATTGTGGTTGAGGGTCCCGAAGGATTCGGTAAAACTGCTCTCTTGGACGAAATGGCACGGGTTGCACGGGCTACCGATGTTCCCGTGTTCGATGTGAGTGTTCTTCAGCGTAACCTGCCTTTTAGCGGTATTCTTTCGCTGCTGCCTCTTCTTCGGGCAGAAGGAATGTCCCGATCCATCGAGGGACGTGAGTTGATGCGGAGGTTTGCAGAGGTGATCGACGGCGGTTCCGGATCGGAGGACGAGCACCCAAAGGATTTGCAAGTGACCTGGTTGCGGGAGAGAGAGAAAGTCGTCGAGGCGCAGGCGCGGTTCATCAACCAGATATCGTTACTCTTCCCATTCATGCTCATTGTTGATGACGCGCATCTGCTCGACCCTGAATCCGAGGAAGTACTGCGAATAGCTGCCCGCGATGCACTCCCGGGCCGTTTGCTGATTCTTGCGGCTGTACGCGGAGATGGATGGCCGGCGGTTCCCGGCCATCGCATTCAGCTGGAAGAGCTTGATGCGCGATGCGTCTCTGCAATGAGCACCTCAGCACTTTCATCTATGGAGGTGAGTGAAGTCCTTGGCGATCGTCTCTATCAAGTCTATGGAGGATCACCTGCGCTCATCGTTGAAGCCCTTCTCGCGGTGAACGCACTCCTGCCGCATGAGGTCCCGCACCAGCCGGCCGAAATGGCAACGCTTGCCGAACATGTCTTGCGTCAGCTTCCTCGCGACATCGACGAACTCCTGTTCGTCCGGTACGAAACACTTGATCGGGGACCGCAGCTCACCCTTGATATTCTGTCGTGCTTTGCGTCGCCAGCGCGACTCGAAGCTATTCAAGCCATTCTCCCATTTCAAACGCAGCGCACAGCCGCGTACCTTTCGCTGCTCGAGGCAGAAGGCCTCGTCACTTCGCATGAAGACGGCCAGCGGGTTTCGATGCGGCATGCAAGACTGAAATCCATGGTCTATGCGGCGATCCAGGAGAGCCGCCAGGAGAGCCATCTGTTCATCGCTTCGACAATGGAGGGGTTTCCCGGTGTCCCTACCTTTCTTGATCTGCAGGAACTGGCGTTCCAATACAGACAAGCGGGAAAGGACACCGCGAGCATCTCCTGGCTGGAAGCTGCAGCGGACGAAGGAATGCGGATTGCTGCGTACCGACGGGCCAAGGAGCTTTTGATTGAAGCCGTTGCTCTCGGAGAGGACTCAACGCCATCGGCTCTTGACCGCCTCAATCTGAAGCTTGCGCACGCCTACTTCAGCTGCGGAGACTTGCGCGAAGCCGTTGAACTGGCCGAGAAGCAACTCCGGAGAACCCCCATTTCAGTGACCCAGCAGGCAGCACTTCACAAAACGGCAGGACTTGCACAGTCCCGGCTAGGCCGCAGCGACGAGGCCAAGCTGCATATTATGGCCGCCCTCCAATCCTCCGTCGATGCCACAGAAAGCGTGGAGCTCCAGCAGGAACTGGTAGGAATCGACATTACTCTCGGGCATTTTGCCGAAGCTGAGCGTGCGAGCATGGCCCAGCTCGGCCGGGCGAAGGACCTCGACAACCCGCGGATCATCGCCGCCATCTATACCGATCTTGGTATTGCCACCTTCTTTCAGAATCTGCTTGATCAATCGGCCGGACATTTTGAGGAGGCAAGGAAGATCTATGCCGCTTCGGGATATCACGCGCAACTTGCGGATGCCATGATGAACATTGCCAACGTGATGAGTGCAAAAGGGGATATCGTTCGGGCGGTAGAATACTGGAGCAACGCACTCGAGACGAGTAAGGAGTATGGTACTCTGAACCAACAAGCGCAGATTCAGAACAATCTTGGCATTGCCCATTCCACGCTGAAGCGTTTTCCGGAGGCGAGGGATTTCTTTGACAAAGCCAAGACGATCTTCGGCCGACTGGGTTCCAATCAGGGAAACGCATATGTGCTCACGAACCTCGGCGAGGTGAGTTTTGCGGAGGGCCAATACGAACACGCGCTGTTGCAGTGGCAGGATGCCCAGCGATTGTATCGTGAAATGGATGACGGTCAAGGAATAGTGGAAACGTTACTTCAACTCGCCCAGGTTCGCCTCGTGCTGGGGGCCATTGAATCAGTTGGCAGTACTCTTGATGAGGCCGAAGCAACGGCGAACGACAGAAGCCTGGAGACTTTCAGATCTCATTTGTTGTATCTGCGTGGAATGCATATGATGTGCCTCAACACATATGAGACAGCCAGCCTCTTCTTCACGCAGTCAGAGCACTCTTCTCATGATGGGGCAGAAAGTGAACGCCGGCTGTTGCTCAAGGTGCGGATGGCAGAATGCGAACATCACATGGGCAGGCACGACTCGGCAGTAACGCTTGCTCGCGAAGCAAAGGATTGTGCAGGGCGGATCTCACAGCCGCAAGTCGTCGCCGAGGCGTCCTTTGTGCTCGGGATGATCGCCACATCTTCCCCATCAAGTGTCTCGGAGAAAGCTCTCCCATTCTTCCGGGAGGGATTCGACGCTATTGCACAGGAACCAGTGACGGAGATAACCTGGAAACTCGCCCTGGCTTTGGGACAGGAGTTTCGCAAGCGAGGGCAGAGGGACAAGGCGAAAGAGTGTTTTACAAAGGCACGGCTCGTGTTGCGGTTTTTCCTCGCTCAATTTACATCATCCGAGCTGAAGAATGGTTATCTTATGATGGAGAATAAGCAGAAGATCATCGCATCTCTGGATTCGTACTTGAACATGTAGGAGATCCTTCAGGGTGAAATCCCGCAAAGACAGGTTCGTCATACTGCTGTCAGGCAAGAAGGAGATCATGGAGCGGGTTCGTCGGTATATTCATCCAACCGACGACATGCACATGCAGTTTACTTCCTCGCCGAACTTTCTCTCCGGCAGAGCCATTTTCAATACCCCTGACCTGGTACTGCTCGACGTGACGAAAGACACGATCACAATGCGCTCGGCGCTCGGCGAATTCTCATCACAGTTTCCGGACATACCCATTCTGGCAATGGAAAATGACCCGGACCATGCCTTTGCTGTTGAACTCGTCAAGCTGGGTGTTTCGGCCTACTTCATTGTGCCGGATGAGCAGAGAAAGATCTCCCAGCAGATTGCGATGCTCTACAATGACTGGGTTGCAAAGCGAAATAAAGAGAAGCTTGTCGAGCTCCAGCAAGAGGTGTACGACTTCAGACACATTATTGGCAATTCTCCGCTGTTGAAGGCTACACTCGAACGTGCACAGAAGGTCATCAAGAATAGTACGATGACTGTGCTGATCACAGGAGAGACCGGGACAGGAAAGGAGCTTTTTGCCCGCGCGGTTCACTATAACGGAAAGAACAAGAACAGTCCGTTTGTTGACATTGCATGCTCGGCCTTGCCCGAGACCCTCCTGGAATCGGAACTCTTTGGATACGAAAAGGGGGCGTTCACAGATGCAAAGGAGAAAAAGATCGGGCTGTTCGAGCTCGCAGGCGACGGGACAATCTTCCTCGACGAGATTGGCGACATCTCTCTCGCAACCCAATCAAAACTCCTGAAAGTTATAGAAGACCGTACGATGCGAAGAGTTGGGGGTGTTCGTGACGTCCCCGTTCGGGCGCGTGTTATTGCCGCCACGAGCGTCGACCTCGAAGCAAAAATGCTCTCAGGGGAATTTCGTAAGGACTTGTACCACCGGCTGAAGATTTTGCCGCTCGAGCTGCCCCCTTTGCGAGAAAGGAAAGAGGACATTCCGCTGCTTGTCGGTACCTTCCTCGAATCCTATAACAAGGCATACAACAGAAAAATCCGGGGCCTGACCCCTCACGCTTTGCAGATCCTCATGGAACATGATTGGGAAGGCAACGTCCGCGAGTTGAAGCATAGTATTGAACGCGCCTTCCTCCTTGAAGAATCTGATTGGATTACTGAGCATGATTTCGATTTCGAGAGCAAAAAGGCCCGTGCAGTTAAACGAAAAGTTATCATCAACAAACCCGAGAGCCTTCCGCCGAAAGAAGTTGATTCACTCATGTTACTCATCCCCCTTGATCGGGCATCGCTGTCTGATGTGCAGAAAATGCTCGTGCAGAAGGTGCTGGACCATGTCGGGGGTCACAAAGTTAAAGCGGCAAGGATCCTGGGCATCTCCCGACCTCGGCTCAACCGCATACTCAAGAATGCACAGGACGGTTCTGAGGATTGATGCGTTCGAATAGAAACTTAAGTGAGGCAACATGGATGTACTGTTTTGAACAAGCAGATGTAACGTTTTGTTTCACTGCTTGACGACCATCACGCGATTATTTGTTCTGCAGAAACCCAAACTTACCTGCGTAACTCTCCTTCTCCTTCACTACGCTTCAGTTTGTGACATTCCCGGGCCACCTGGCTTCTGGCATGGAATTTGACCTTTCTCTCTCGGTGAGAGTCACGCGGTAGATGTCAGAAAATGAACAGAGATGGGTGATTGAAGGCAGAATATGATCTGTAAACATTCAATCAGATTTCGATACAACCAAGAGGGAGTACAATGAAGAATCTCACACTCGTCGCTGCAATAATGGCCTTGTTGGTCTACGGATGTTCGGAACAGATGAACCCTGTCGAGCCGGCTCAGACTCCGAGCAATGACCCTGCGTCTCCAAAGGTTTGCAGCATTATTCCCACTGAGGACTCAAGCACGGCTATGCGCACCTTCATTACGGCGTCGAAAAGAATCCTGGCCGATGACGGTGGCACCGTCAGTCTCCAGGGTGCTTTCATGGGAACGAACAAGAAGGAAGTCTTCTACGACGTGTCAATTGTGTTCCCGGCTGGTGCTCTGCCCGGAGATACCACAATCAGCATTACGATTGAAAAGACCTCATTCCAGGAGAACGCTCATGTCACTTTCGGGCCTTGCGGTCTATTTTTCAACATACCGGGCGAATTGACACTGAATGCCACCAACGTTCAGATTGCCGAAAAACAAACAACGGTACGGTTGTTGTATTGGAATCACGAGACCTGGGAGCCAATGCCTGATTCCTGGGGCTCTTTCACAAAGAAACAAAAAGGGACCGTGGTTGCTGGCGCTGCAATCCCACATTTCTCGCGGTATGCGTTTGGCCGCTGAGAACTCATTGAAAGTAAACCGGCAGATGGACAGTGCAGGCATCTGCCGCTGATCAGCAACCTTGTGAGAATGTGAGAACTTTCGTCATGACCTCAGAAATTGTTACAGAGCAGATACTGAATGTCGTCAAGACCTACTGCCAGCCTGATATGGTCACCGGCCTGATGACTGACTTTCGACGATCAGAGGCACTTGAGAGAACCATTAGCACGGAGAGACGGGTTGGACCGACGCGGTGTCAAAGCCCCGCAATTTCCCTGGGTGAACAAGAGAAGCTGGACCGGCTGATTACCCTCTGCCACTCCCGTCTCCCCGCCGATGATGTGTGTGAGGTGCTGCTCGGTATTGGCGACGTTTTCAAAGTGCATGGGGAGATCAACCGTGCGGAGGAGATGTACACCTTGGCGCTGCACAAGGGAGAAGAGTCGGGGAAGAAAGGATTCGTTGCTGAAGCGTACTTGCGTCGGGGCGAGGTATACTCCCGCAGGGCTCAATGGAAGCAATCCAATGCAGATCTCGGACGCAGCCGCGCAATCTTTTCGGAATTGAAACACCACGACGCGCTCGGCCGGGTTGAGAATGTGCTCGGCACAAATTATGCGGAACAGGGGAAGATCAAGAAGGCAGCCGGGTTCTTCGCTCGCGCGCTGACGCTGTTCGAACGGACCCGCCAGACACAAATGGCCGGCGTGGCATTGATGAATCTCGGAATCGTCTGCAATATTCTCGGAGATTCCGATTCCGCCCTGGCGCATTATAAGCGTGCGCAGGCGTGCTTTGAGGAGGTTGGGGATCGCAATCGTCTGGCGGAGTTGCATCACAATACGGGGATGAGCTACCTGTCGAAGCATCTCTTGAATGATGCGCTTCGTGAATTCAACACGAGCCATTCGTTAAGCTCGTCAACGCAGAATGTTCAGCTCATGGCTATGGCCGGACTTGCCAAGGCCAATGTCTATTACCAGCTTCATGATCTGCCGATGGCCATGAAGCTGGTGAACCAGGCGATCGACCTGTTCCCGAAATCACTCGATCGGCTGAGTCTTGCGGATGCATACAAAGTGAAAGGGATGATTCACCGTGACATGAAGAGTCTCGACGCGGCCGCATCCTATCTGCAAACAAGCTTGCGCATTAATATCGAGCTGAACAACCATTTGAACATCGCGGAATCCTATTTCGAGATAGGACTACTGGAAATCAAACGCAAATGCACGGCAGAAGCAATCCAGGCCTTCCAGAAAGCCATGGCCGCGTTCAAGAAAGTCGGTGCACAGGAAGACGTGAAAAAGACACAGGATCAGATTACTGCTCTAGAAGGGAAGACACGATGAACCTTGATGATCTACTTCAGGAGGACTGCGCAGGACAAGCACAGGTCAGAGACGACAAGTCCTCTGCATCGCGCATGCAGGATCTCGATATGATCCTCAACGTTGTTCGCAAGATCAACACGTCGCTTGTGCTTTCAGACACGCTGGAGCTTGTACTTGACGAGGCGATACGGATTACGCACGCGGAGCGCGGATTCATCATGCTCGCCGACAAGGAGAGGAAGTTGGGGTTTGTAACAGGTCGAGATGCAAATGGCAACTGCATTCACGCCGAGAGCTTTCAGGTAAGTTCGAGCGTGCTCGACGACGTCTTTACGACGGGGGAATCGCTGTGTGTTGAAAACGCTCTGAACGACGGGCGCTTTGAATCTCGTCAGAGCATTATGAACCTTGAATTAGAAACGATTATCTGTTGTCCTCTTCGCACTCCGGGGGAGACAATCGGGGTCATTTATGTCGACAGCAGGTACATCCAGTCCGTGGAGAAGGCGGACGTTTTATTTCTCTTTGAGATTCTTGCCGGCCAGGCCGCTAGTGCGATCAAGAACGCCCGGCTCTATCAGGATTTGAAGAACACCTACGAAGATCTCAGGCTCGCCAATGAGCAGATCATCAAATCCGAACGCATGGCGATGAAGGGAGAGATTGCCGGGCAGGTAAGTCATGAGCTAAAGAACATCGTCGCGGTAGTAGTGTTGCAGCTCGAGATACTTAGGCTCAAGCTTGATAGACTTTCACCGGAAGAGTTGAGGGATATTCTCGAGAAGACCATGGCAGGGGCCCGGAGGATTCAGGGTTTCTCAAAAAGCCTCTTGACGAGGAGCCGTGCTGCAGGTACACTCCTGCCCGCCAATCCGAACCTCATTTGCCGTGACTTCTTCGACTTCATTAAAGTCCTCCCGAAGTTCAAGCATCGCGAGCTTTCGTTGGTGCTTGGAGAAGATGTGCCTGACATCCAGATGGACATCGATCAGGTCCACCAGGTCCTGCTTAATCTGGTGAACAATGCAGTTGAGGCATTCGCAGATGCTGAGATAACCTTGCAGACGGAATACGATGTCATTGACAACGTGGTACGTCTTTCCGTGCGAGACAACGGCCCGGGCATCGATGAGGCCATCAGGGACAAAATTTTCAACGAGAACATCACGACGAAGGTCAACGGTCATGGCTATGGCCTCCCAATCTGCCGGCAGATCGTGGAACATCATGGGGGGACCATTCGACTCGAGTCCCGGAAGGACTGTGGTGCGAAGTTCATCATGACATTCCCGGTGCGACAGGCGAGTGTCACGGAGGCAGAACACTCGTAGAAAGCACCTAACGGAATCGAATTCAGGAGATACGCATATGATGGTGATTTCCTCCAGCGCGTGGGGATCTGCGTATTTCTTACCGATCAGCTTAATCTCAAAAACGGTATCCACATTCCAGAAAGTACTGGAATCCGTTCATGGTGTTATCAAGAACGTAGTCAGCACCGAGCGTCCCGTACAGGTTGCGCGATATCCAGAAATTGGCATTGCCGCTGAAGGTCTGGGTCGTGTACGTCTGCTTCAGCCGGTCCACGCTGTACGAACGAGAATCGTATCGTAGCAGGATATCCAGATGCTGGAAAAAATTTCTCCCCAATTCAATTGTCGACTGGGATCCATTGAGAAACGACCCCCCCACATTCCTAAACCGCAGACTCCCGAACACGCGCGTAGAAAAGATATCCGTAACGCGGATTCCCGCCCCTAATGTGTGCGATGACCCGCCATCACCTGCAAGAGAACTGACACTCGCTTCGGTAGTCAGTGTGTAGCCCATCCCCAGGCGAATGGTCCCGTTGAGCCTGAATCCCTGGTTCAACGCCTCATGAAAAAGAGAGTCGGAAACGCCCTTCATGGATTCAAAGAGATACACACTCCGCGTACCATCATAGCCTAAATTCGTCGACAGCCATGGAGTTGGTACGTAGTTTACGAACACCAGGAGACTCGACATGAAAGGGTGCGAGGAGATGACACCGTTGGTCATCTCTTTCAGTTCCACGTCTGCACTCCCGTAAGCATTGAAGTTCGTCCCGATCGCGATGGAATTTTGGACCGAGAGGAATGCCCGGTCGAGGTTTCCACCGACGGTCTGACGAACATACGCTGCGCTTGCATCATACGAGTCGAAAATGGACTCGCCTTGATGATATGCCAGAAATCCTCCCACACTTCTTTGATTTCCACCAATTCCCATCACACGCGACTGGACCCCGGCGCCGGCAATGGCCCCTGCGGTGAAGTGACCCTGCCGCACGAATAATTCACCACCGTCAAGCGCGCCTATCGCTGTGACATATCGAGAGATGAAGCGACCAGCGCTAAATCCAAGGGCGGCCGTCTGCCGGTCGAGACCGAGTGACAGCTCCGACAGATCGAATCGAGAATGCGTTGAATCGCCATAGCGAAGGTAAGGACCGCCTATGTCATAGTACTCCCGGCCGTAAAGGGAGAGCGACATTCCTGTGCCCTCCAGATTCTCCAGCCTCATGCGTGCGTAGAGAGACGGTTGGTTGATGTTGAGCCGGGAGTCCTCGGCATATTGACCGATATACTGGAATGCGACCCGTCCGGCAAGCACGTTTTCTCCGGGCTTCCTTTCGACGTCAGGCGGTGACGGAGGGGAAAGGGGGGAAACCACCGTCGTCGAATCACTGACCGTGTGTGGAAACGCCGGCAAATTCCCTTCTTTCATGAGGGTTCCGATATCCCCGATGCGCGGTGGAAGAAGGGTGACGAGCGCGCGACTAACGGAGGAATGCGATGAGATCCCGGTGATCACCGCCGATCCCACACTTGTATCACCCCTGGCAATCACCAGGGTGTCGCCAACGGACAGTCCTTCTTCCTTTCCCCCATCGAAATAGATCTGCGCAGATGTACAATAGGTGACACGGCAGCGAATTGAACGCTGCTGTCCGGCGTCGCAGGCAGAGATGGCAACGAGAATCAATATTCCCACGAACAGAGAAGACTTACTCATGATGTGGTTCCGGTCATTATCCCTGCGCATGGCATCGGTAGCATGCCGAGCTGAGGTACTGGTATCCGTTCCGGTTCGAATGGGTGTTGTCGGTGCTCGCCTTGTTGTGTTGATGGCAGTTGATGCATTCAAACGCGCCGTAATTTGCCTGGTTCACATGGCAATCGGAACAGGAATTCCACGTACCGGGACTGTGATGGCTTCCCGCACTGATGGGGAACCATTGGTCATGCGGAAACAGTGTTGCGGGTTGCCAGGTGAGAGCCCGATGGCATGTCGCACAATCCGTGTTGAATTTCGCCGCCGAATGTTTGGGATTTGTGGTTGCCACGTATTCGCGAAGGTGGCACGACACGCATTCGACGGGAGTCCCCTGGAATCGGTTCTGCGTGTGACACGTTTTACAGGGGAGCGACGCATGGATTCCCCGGGTCGGGAAATTGGTTTTGTCGTGATCGAATGACGAGAGCCAAGAGGAAGCCGATTCATCGTGGCAATCCGTACATCGGGTTGAAAAGCCTGCTGCCTTATGGTTGACTGCAATTGCAGATTCGAAATCACGCCGGTGGCACCCGAAACAGTCAGACGTGGTGCCTGCGAAGCGGAGTGTCGTGTGACATTTCCGGCACGAAGCGTCCCGGTGCTGACCACGAAGTGGGAATGCCGTTGTTTCATGATCGAACTTGAGGACGGGATTCAGCTGCGTCCAGGACTCGCCTCCGTGGCAATCGGTGCATCGCAAGACGGGGGGGCCATGAGGTGAATCCTGCGCCGCGGCGATTCCCGCCAGAAACACGATGAGCAGAACCGTTCTCCGTGACAGGAGCAGCGCTTTTTGAGGGATATCAGTGTGTCGTTTCATGGAGATTGGTTTTTGTGACAGTCTTCGCAGGCAACTCCCAGAGGCTTGTAGCGGACCACTGGTTTGCCATCCCGGCTTTCTGACGGGTGACATTTCGCGCACGCGACGTCAGCATGGGCCCGGTCCAGAGCAAATCGCGAGCCGGTATTGTGATCGAAAATGATGCTCTTCCAGGATTGCGCGTCATGGCAGGGTTCACAGCGCGTTGCTCCCCCTTTGGCGAACTGGCCGAAGTGGGGATCCTTGTGACAGGGTGCGCACGCGGCCGTGACACCAGCATACGGCACGGGATCTGCTCTTTCGTGACATTTCACACATTGCACGGTGCTGTGCTTTCCTTCAAGCGGGAATTTGGATTTGCTGTGATCAAAGAGAAGTGAAGACCATGATTCGGTGACGTGACATGACTCGCACTTCTTGTTCTCTTTTGCGAATTGCTCCTTGTGCGGGTCCGGGTGACATGTGCGGCATGTGAGGTCCTTTTCCCAATGGAATTGTCTCGTGCTTTTCGCCTGGATGATATTTGCCTTGTGGCAAGCGATACAATTTGTCGCAATGTGCGCGCCTGTCAGAGGATACTTGCTCTGAAGATGGCTTTCGACAGTGTAGAGAATGATCATAAAGCCCTTGTCTGTATGGCACGTCTCGCATTTTCCTCCGTCCGTGCGCGTAGCAAACTGTCCGCCATGGGCATCCTTGTGGCAATCTGCACAGAGGTGAAACCGCGAAATGTGAAAACCCTGTTCGCCGCTGGCATTCACTGCACGGGGAGCAGGGGCGTGACATGCGAGGCATTTGACGTCTGCGTGCTTTCCATTGAGCTGGAATTCCGTTCGCTGGTGATCGAATGTGCCCCCCTTTGCTGTCTTCCAGTCTGCAGTAGAATGGCACTCGTCACAACGGTGAGTGAATTTTTTCAGGTGAGGA
>Ga0182021_10006637_pt1 | contig 13738 bp, 8 predicted proteins | sample 612E3MmetaG_FD_120493 | JGI IMG/M metagenome (GOLD analysis project Ga0182021, IMG submission 120493) | Permafrost microbial communities from Stordalen Mire, Sweden - 612E3M metaG (Illumina Assembly) | ecosystem: Environmental > Terrestrial > Soil > Wetlands > Permafrost | place: Sweden...
ATCTGCAGGTCCTTGATCCTCAAAAAGCATCCTATGGAATCGATAATTACAGATTTGCATCAATCCAGATAGCTCAGACCACCATGAGAAGCGTAATCGGAAAACTTGAACTTGACAGAACATTCGAAGAACGCGAAACAATTAATGTTACTATAGTTGAAGCTGTAGATAAGGCAAGTGAACCCTGGGGAGTTAAGGTAACCAGGTATGAAGTTAAAAACATTTCACCCCCGCAGAGCATAAAAGATGCAATGGAAAAACAGATGAGGGCTGAAAGAGAAAAGAGAGCAATTATTGCCGAATCGGAAGGAGCCAAACAGGCAAAAATAAATGTTGCTGAAGGGGACAAGCAATCTCTTATCAAGAATTCAGAAGGTGAGATGCAGAAACGGATAAACGAGGCGGCCGGTCGTGCTTCAGAGATCGAACAGCTTGCCAAGGCTACCGCCAACGGCTTAAGAGCTATTTCTTTAGCAATATCTGAAGAAAACGGATTAAATGCTGTAAACCTCAGGATAGCTGAACAATACCTTATGGCTTTTGGAAATCTTGCCAAAACTAATAACACCCTGATAATTCCTTCAAATCTGACTGATATCGCAGGAGTAATTGCTACTGCCACTTCAGTTTTTAATGAGACTAAGGATAAGAAAAAATAGATACCCTTATTCGATCGGTATTTTCTTTTAATTCTTACAAACTTACCTCATCCCCATTGTCAACCTAAGGGTTTGGGATGACTGAGAAACTGGATAAAAAAGTTTCCCCTCCTTTTGAAGGAGGGGAAAGGTATCAGACACACATTCAATACTTTACATTCTATTTTGTACTAAACTCTCCCACTATCATTCTATATTTATCTCCCTAAGCCGACGTCTGGGAGTCAGGGGGTGAGTTCACGCTTCTTCATGTTCTGTCCTTTTTATTATCTCATTCTGAAGGTCTTCTCCTAAATCGTTAAAATAGTCACTATACCCCGCTACCCTTACAATAAGATCCCTGTACCTTTCAGGATGGAACTGTGCATCCTTCAATGTTTCGGCATTGACGACATTAAATTGTATATGATGACCATCAAGACTAAAGTAGCTACGGATCAAAGCAGTCAGCTTCTCATAACTGTCTTCATCCTCAAAAAATGAAGGGGAGAACTTCTGATTAAGAAGTGTGCCACCGGTCCGAAGATGATCAATCCTGGATGCGGATTTAATAACTGATGTTGGTCCGTTATGATCAGCTCCCTGAAAAGGAGAAATCCCTTCCGAAAGAGGCAGATAAGCATTCCTTCCATCTGGAGTGGCACCCATTACGCTGCCAAAGTAAACATGAGAGGTTGTGGGAAGCATGTTAATTCGATGGACTCCTCCCCTGGTGTTTGGCCTGCCGTTAACAGCATCATAATAAATTTCAAATACAGTGACGGCCTGCTGATCAGCGTAATCATCATCATTGCCAAACTTAGGCGTGTTGTAGATTAACTCGTACTGAAGCTCTTCATATCCTTTGAAATCAGCTTCCATCGCTTTATTGAGTTCGTCCCAGCTAATCGTTTTATTGTCATAAATATTATAACGGAGAGAGGTCAGCATGTCAGTGATACTTCCAAGTCCCACACCCTGAATATATGATGTGTTGTACCTAGCTCCTCCACTGTTGTAGTCTTTACCATTTAGAATACAGTCTTCAAGAAGCAATGATAAAAAAGGAACTGGTAACCAGTCAGCAAACGTTTTTTCTATAACATTATTCCCTCTGATTTTAATATCAGCAAAGTATTCCACTTGTGTTTTAAATGCTTTAATCAGGTCTTCAAATCGCTTAAATTCAATTGGATAACCTGTTTCAATTCCGACAAGTTTCCCCGTTCGCCTGTCAAATCCGTTATTCAAAGTCAGCTCCAGAATTTTAGCCAGATTGAAGTAACCCGTAAGCCAGTATGCCTCTGTGCCAAAGGCTCCGGTTTCCACACATCCTGAGGCACCACCATTCCTTGCATCAATTAAACTTTTGCCCTGTCTGAGCAGCTCCTGGATAATCGAGTCGGTATTGAAACATGATGGTTGTCCGAATCCCGTTTTTATTATATCAAGTGCCTTATGAACAAATCTGTCAGGGCTCTTTTTTGATATCTGTACCATAGAACTCGGCTGAAGGATACGCATCTCCTTAATTACATCCAGTAATATATATGACATCTCATTAACTGCATCTGTACCATCAGGTTTGACTCCTCCAAGGTTAATAAGGCAAAAGTCTGTATAGGTACTGCTTTCACTGGCTGTCACTCCCATTTTGGGAGGGGAAGGATGATTATTGAATTTCACCCAGAAGCAGCCAAGCAGATCATCGAGATACTCCCCTGAAATTGAGCCTGATTCCATCTCTTTTCTGTATACCGGATAAAGATGCTGATCAAGTCTGCCGGGATTAAAAGAGTCCCATGGATTTAATTCGGTTATAACACCCAGATGAATGAACCAGTAATGCTGCAGCATTTCATGAACCGTTTCCGGAGCATATGCAGGTACCTTCCGGCAAATTGCTGCAATGTTTAACAATTCTGTTTTCCTGACGGGGTCCGTTTCAGACAGAGAAAGTCTTTCCACCTCAGCAGCATGCCTGTTCGCATACATTATAATTGCATTGCAGGAGATATCCATTGCCTTGAGTTCTTCCAGCTTTTCTGAGGCCATATTGTCTGTAAAAAAATCAAGAGCATCGATAGATTCCTTTATTTCTTTCTTCAAAGCTACAAAGCCAGTTCTGAACATTTTGTAGCCTAGCACGGTATGTCCGGGGGCTCTTTGTTCCTGGAATTCCGTAAACATTCCGGCTTCGTAAGCAGCCAGCCATTCCGGAGTCATCAATGACATTATCCTGTCGCGGTTGCTCTTTCCTCTCCAGAAAGGAATTATCTCCTTTTCATAAGCTGACTTAACCTCTTCGTCAACACTGAAAGAAACTTTTTCACGTGAGTTAAGAATCTCCAGATCATTTAAGGAATGCAGACTTATTTCCGGATAAGTAGGCGTCTCCTTTGGAGCGGGACCTCTCTCTCCGACTATGAGTTCTCCTTTATTTATACATATCTTCTTATTTTTAAGGAGATATTCAAAGGCCTTTGCCCTTTTTACCGGTGCTGATAATTCCCGGGCTTCATCGCTTTTATAAAACTGAGTTATCAGCAGAGCTCTTTCCGCACTGATTTTTTCAACTGCATTAAGGCTCTGATCCCGTAATTTTTTAACTCTTGGTGAAATTTTCATTGCTACACTTATTATTTAAAAGTACAATCATTCTTTATTATTGGACCCCCTTTCTTATTTCCCCAAAGGGGGCCGAGCGTTTAAAAATTGTCTTGCAGGCAATTTTAGCGAAGGCGTCCGTCTGCCGCGTTGGCCATCGCTCATCCCGGCCCCTCCTTGTGGGAAGGTCAGGAAGGGGGTAAATCACTTTCGGAAATCAAATCACAATGTATTTTATCCGCCTATTTTAATTTTAACCCCTGTTTCCATGAAGAACTCCTTCATCCTTTGCATGTCTCCTTTTGAAGGAGGTTCTACATTATCCATTCTGTAAGGCAAATTAAACCTTTTATATTTCGAAGATCCTATTTTATGATATGGTAAGAGACTGACCATTTTTAGTGAGGCGGTTTTTGTGGAGATTATAAAATCCTTCAGTCGTTCCAGATGATCATGATCATCATTAAATCCCGGGATTACAGGAATCCGTAACATAACATCATTATTGCTTCTCAGCAAAAGTTTGTAATTATCAAGAATTCCTGTATTTGAGACACCTGTTGATTCAATATGCCTTGCCTCATCAAGATGTTTTATATCGAAAAGGAAAAGATCAGTGTACTGAAAAACTGATTTATAACTTTCTGCAGATGCATATCCTGATGTATCAACTGCTGTATGATATCCATTAGCCTTACAGGCTTTCAATGCTTCAAGTAAAAATTCAGTCTGAAGCATGGGTTCTCCTCCCGAAAATGTTACTCCTCCTTTTGACTGGTTGATAAAAACTCTCTCCTTCTCAAGAATTTTAAGAATTTTCTCCATTGTATAAAACTTCCCTGCCATCTCTTCCCTGCTGAATTCTCTGTCGCCAATCCTGTTCTTCCTTATAACAGATTCAGGAAATGGTGAAATACCCTCCGGATTATGACACCATTTACAGCTAAGAGGACATCCTTTCAGGAAAAAAGTAACCCTGATCCCCGGACCATCATGGATCGAATATCTTTTGACACTGAAAATAAGACCTTCCATTTGAGGGAAATAAATAGAAATAAATAGAAAAAAATAGAAATATAAAAGAGATTAACAGCAGGAATTTTCTATCCGGATTATCCGAACAGAAAACTTATCAGGAATTATAGAACATAAGACAGCAATAAAGCCTTCTTCCAAGGCGCTGCATCATGAAGCGGTATTTTAGTTTTGCGATCATTTTAATTCTTCAATAAGCGCAAGTTAAGAAAAAAAATCAACAGCTAAAATAGTTACAATAAAATAAAGCGTTTAACGTTTTATTCAACAAACTGATCGGTGTGACCTAGATTTTTTTCTTTTTTTACTCTTCTTTTCTTTTGGATCAATATCACTCCATGCTTAGGGCAATAACTTTATCTTTTTAATACTGATAAATCTTACTATCTGTTTCACAAATCAATGAGTAATTACATTAGCGGTTCCAATCCATTTTCAGAGCCAACACCAGTTTTTAATAATATTGCCGGCGGATTAGGAATTTTTGCAGCTTATACAATCGATTCAATAATTTTCAGGCTGAAATAGAAAGTTTCTCTCAATTCAAAACAGGGGATCGCGCATCGTAACAGACTGAATTTATGATATATATGAAATTTTAACAAATGATTAACAATACATTAACAAAAAAACATGCAACAATTTTGCCTCTCAGGCGTCTATACATTGAACAGTTACAAAAAACGAACAAAATTTTAAATGGATTGTTTTATATTAAATCATTGCGAAAGTTTGAAAATTTTAAATTAACGATATTTTAATTTCTCTACAATCGCCATTCGGCGTATTCAACGATCAGGTTTAGGTTAATCGAGTAAAGGCACCGCCCGGTGCCTTTACTTTTTTTGTATATTGCAACCTGAAAACCTAACCAAAACCAATTTAACATATATGAAAAAGTCTTTGTATGTTGTTATTCTTGTATCAATAGTACTTGCCTCAGGATGCAAAACACACTTAAAGAGTGATAATCCTTTCTTCAACACATATGATACGCCTTTTGAGGTACCCCCTTTTGAAAAGATAAAATCGTCTCATTTCATGCCTGCTTTTCTTAAAGGCTTTGAGGAACAGAAAAAAGAGGTAAAGGCAATAATAAATAACCCGGAAGAACCAACATTCGGGAATACAATTAAGGCTTTTGAATACAGCGGACAGTTACTTCAAAGAGTAAGCAGTGTTTTTGGTTCGCTGAATTCTGCAAACACAAATGATTCCCTGCAGGCAATAAACAGGGAGCTCTCTCCTGTCTCATCAAAACACAGGGATGATATCAACCTGAATGACACTCTGTTCAGAAGGATTAAATCGGTATATGACAATAAAACAAAATTTAAACTTACCGATGAAGAGAGTAAAATTCTTGATGATACTTATAAAGATTTTATAAGAAGCGGGGCAGCATTATCACCTGAAGAAAAGGATAAGCTTCGTAAGCTCAATAAAGAATTGTCATTGCTTTCAGTACAGTTTGGTCAAAACCTACTGGCAGAAACCAATGGATTTAATCTTGTTATTGACAAAAAAGAAGATCTCTCAGGCCTGCCGGAAGGAGTGATAAACCAGGCAGCAGGTGCAGCTAAATCTCTCAGGATGGATGGCAAATGGGTTTTCACTCTGCAGGTTCCCAGCATGATACCTTTCCTTCAGTATTCCGATCGCCGCGACCTGCGTGAAAAGCTATTTACAGCATATTTTATGAAAGGAGATAATGATAATGATCACGATAACAAGGCAATAATTGCAAAGATTGCTAAACTCAGAGTTGAAAGATCACATCTTCTTGGCTATGATAGTTTTGCAGATTATGTTCTTGAAAAAACCATGGCAAAAACACCAGAAAAAGTGTTCTCATTCCTTGGACAGGTTTGGGATGCGGCATTGCCGGTGGCAAAAGCAGAGGCTGCAGCTCAGCAGGAATTAATAAACAAAGAGGGAGGCAAATTCAAACTTGCACCATGGGACTGGTGGTATTACACCGAAAAGATTAAGAAACAAAAATATGATCTTGATGATGAATTAACAAGGCCATATTTTAAAATTGACAACGTGATGGAAGGGATGTTTTATGTAGCAAATCAACTATATGGCCTCACCTTCACCACCAGAACAGATATACCAAAATATCATCCTGATGTAAATACTTTTGAAGTTAAGCGTGATGGCAAACATGTTGGTATACTGATGATTGACAATTATCCGCGATTATCAAAACGGGGTGGAGCTTGGTGCGGCGCCTTCAGGGGCCAGAGTCGTGACATCAATGGGAAAATGATATACCCGATTGTGACTATGGTCACAAATTCAACTCCTCCAACTTCTGGTAAACCTTCCCTTCTGACATCAGAAGAAGCCAGCACCCTGTTTCATGAATTTGGACATGCACTGGCTGCGCTTCTATCAAATAAAACTTATCCTGGGGGCTCATTACCACGGGATTTTGTGGAGCTGCCATCTCAGTTAATGGAACACTGGGTTCTGGAGCCACAGGTACTTAAAGTATATGCTAAACAATATCAGACAGGTGAAGTTATTCCTCCTGAATTGGTTGACAAACTGGTAAAGTCCGGCAAATTCAACACCGGCTTTATTACAGTCGAATATCTTGCTGCGGCTCTTCTTGATATGGAATATCATACATTAAAGGAACCTGTTGACATTAACATCAGAGATTTTGAAAAGAAAGCCATGGATAAATATGGTCTGATACCGGAGATAAAACCAAGATACAGGTCGACATATTTCAATCACATCTGGGCAGGTGGTTATTCGGCCGGATATTATGGTTATATATGGTGTGAAATACTTGATGCTGATGCATTTCAGGCTTTCAAAGAAACAGGGGATATCTTTAGTAAAGAAGTCGCAGCCAGGTTTGAAAAGGAGATTCTTTCAAAAGGGGGAACAAGAGATCCGCATGATATGTATATTTCATTCCGGGGCAAAGAACCGAGTATTGATGCCCTGCTTGAAAACAGAGGGCTTAAGTAATCAAACCGGTTTCCTGAAGGGACTAATCTTTGTATAGTTTGATAAACTCTCTGTAGATTTAAAACATACAGTTGTTCTAAAAATTATATTTGTATAACAAATCACTTCCCAGTCAGAGATGAGAATAAGACCGGTCCTCTTTTTTATTGTATTTTCTCTCTGCTCATTCACATTGAATGCCGCAGGGGATTATCCGACGGCACTAAAAGGAGTTCTTGATCTCCGGCAGATCAGGAATCCTGATCATTTCATTATTAATCTAAATGGAGAATGGGCTTTTTACTGGAAGAAGATGTTGCACCCTTTTGATTTCAGTGCAGGGAATCAAAAACCTGATTATTATGGAAAAGTGCCGTCATACTGGACAGATTATCCTGCTGAATCGGTTAAAACTGAAAAATTCGGGTATGCAACTTACTGCCTGACTATTCTTTTTCCTAAAGGATTCAATAAAGTACTCGCAGTTGATCTTCCTGTATTTGATTCCTCATATGATATTTATATTGACGGAAAATATTTTGGAGGGAATGGTACCCCGGGAAAGTCGATAGATGAAACACAACCAGAGTATAAAACCAATTTTTTCAAAGTCACTCCTGAATCTGATTCACTGAAAATAATAATAAATGTTTCAAATTACCATCAACGACGCGGTGGATTCTGGTTGCCTGTAAAGCTGGGAACATTCATGGATCTTCAGAAGCAGATTGCAACCAGGTGGGCAGCAGACTGGAGCGTGATCAGCCTCCTCTTAGGATTCTCAATTTTCTTCCTTCTGTTTTTCATACTCAATCCGGCAGAAAAGCTCATGGGTTCTTTTAGCGTAACTACGATAGGTCTGGCGTTAAGACCTCTCTTTACTTCACATTACCTGGTCTTTAACCTTTTCAATATGAATTGGATCTGGGTAGTCAGGTCTGAATATCTTATATTATTCACGTTTATTATTGGCTGGTCTTGGTTTGTTGAAAATCTGTACCCTTCAGGCTTTGCCAGGATATTTGCATGGATCAATACAGTTTGCTTTTTAATTGCGTCCTGCCTGACATTATTTCTTCCTGTTAGCATATTCAGCTATGCATCTTCCGTTTATTATCCAATAATGATTCTTTTAATATCCTATCTTTTATATAAAAGTTTTATTGGTGCAATAAAAAAACAGGGACTCGATATTATGTATTTTTTGGCGTTCATTCTTTTGCTGTTCGGAGCTGTACATGACCTTAAAGTATCTTTAGGTAATTCAGGTAGCAATTATGGATATTTACTCACTTACATTATTGTACTTTTTGTTTTCATCCAGACAGGGCTGATAATGTATAAATGGATCAGAGCGTTCAAGGAGAAAGAAAAATTGCAGAATGAACTGGCTTTTATAAATCGTAACCTGGAACTTCTTGTTAATGAAAGAACTCAACAATTAAAGAACAGGAATGCAGAAATAGAAAAGCAAAACACCATGATCGCTTTTCAGAATAAACAACTGTCTGATACTATTCAACTGAAAAACAGGATCTTCTCTGTTATTGCACATGACTTAAGAAGCCCGGTGGTAAATATTCTGTATATGCTTAATCTTCTCAAAGAAAAAGAGTATAAAGAGAAATACGATACTTTTGCCAATTCAAGTATCCAGTACGCTCAGCTCGTAATCAGTCTTCTTGAGAATATGCTTGTCTGGGGCCGGGATCAGGAAGAGAAAATAAAGTTTTCTCCTGAGAGACGCGATCTTGCGGATATAATATTAACCAATCTGAGCATATTCAAAGAGACTTCAGATAAAAAAGAGATTTCAGTTAATTTTACCCAGGTTGGGAATTCGATGGCCTACTTTGATAAAGATCTTCTTGATATTATAATCAGAAATCTGTTATCCAATGCTGTAAAGTACACACCCAGAGGCGGAAGAATAAGCATCCTTCTAAAAGATAAAGCCATGAATGGGGAAGTCATAATGCTGAAAATATGTGATAATGGAACAGGTATACCGGAAATAAAACAAAAATATTTATTCACATCGACGGAAGTCGAGAGCACACCAGGAACTGAGAATGAAAAGGGAACCGGACTTGGACTCAAACTCTGTTATGAGCTGGTAAAGATCAACCATGGTTTTATTTCGGTTGAAAGTAAACAAGGTGAAGGGACCTGCTTCATAATTACCCTTCCGATGGTAAAAGATTCAGTAGTTGAGCAACATGATTGACAATCAGTCAATTGTCAGGTCTGCAAGTCCTTTTCTATCAATAAGCTTTATATTTTTACCTTTTGCTTCAAAATAGCCTTCTTTTTCGAGATCCCCGATTATCCTGGCTAAGGATGGCCTGGCTACACCAAAAAAATCTGACAGCTCATTCTGTGTCATCCCTAAAGAGACTGAATTGCTTTCCTTTACTGATTTCTGAAGTATAAAATGGGCCAGTTTCCCCCTTATTGTTTTAAAATTCAAAAATTTGATCTTTTCAGATAAAAATTGAGAACGGTTGGAGATCATATCCAGAAAATTAACCAGAAGGAGATCATTTTTCATCAACAATCCGAGAAAATCCTTTTTCCAGATTAAAAGCAGTTCAACATCAGAAACAGCTATAACGTTTACCGGAAATCTATTCCTGTTTCCAAATATAAATGCAGAGGCAATTGCTCCCGGCGCAGGTATATCTTCAATTTTTATTACTCTGCCTGAGTAATCGACCATTTCTCCCTTGACTATGCCATTTATCACCATAATAAGAGAATTAACCTGTTCCCCGTTTTGAGATATTACTGAACCTGACTGAAACTTTTTAATTCTGTAAGGAATTTCTGCAAGAATTGTTTCGATGCCATCAGGAGTCAGTCCTTTGAAAAGAGCTGCATTTGATAAAATAGAATAATCCATATTTTTTCCGTAAAAGTAGGTATTTGTATCAAAAAAGTGGCTGATTGAATCCGAAGTCCGGGATAATAACAGATGTTTTCAGTCACTTCTCTTATCTCAATTCATTTTCACGAAAATTTTTCTGATTGTACTATTTTCTATTAAATTTGGAGTCGACTAATTATTAGGATAATGAAGAAACTATCACTTTTTGTAATCTTTTTTGTATTTATAGTAAGAGTTGCAATATCTCAGGATGAATTTGAATCAAAATTACTTAAACAATTTCATACTATCCACAGTGAAGAAATGATGACCTGGCTCGAAAAGCTTTGCTCTCCTGAATTTAATGGCAGGCTCGCCGGCACACCTGAATATATTGCCAGCGCTGAATGGGTAGCTGGGAAATTAAAAGAATGGGGAATTAAACCTGCAGGTGACAATGGAAATTATTTTCAATGGTTCGATTTCCCATACACTGTTGTAAATGATCCTGGCAGTCTTGCTCTTAATCTGACTCAGGTCGATGGATCGGTGATAAAGAAAAATTATGACTATCCAAATGAATATTTTCCAGGGATGAATTCAGGCAGCGGAGAAATAACCGCTGAAGTGGTCTTTGTAGGATTTGGTGTTACAGCTCCTGAACTGAATTATGATGACTATAAGGGAATAGATGTAAAAGGTAAGATCGTTCTTATGAACAGGGATGTTCCCTACTCTGACCCAAGGAATCCGGAATACAAAAAATGGGTTGGATATTGTTATCATCAGTATAAGCTTGAAAACGCAGTAAAGCATGGTGCGGCAGGAATGTTATACATTGATGGAGCACTGGCAAATCCCAATATTTCTTATGATCCTTCAATTGTTGTATGTGGTATAGGTCCCCAGCCTCTTGCTGATATATTTTCCGGATTAAAAACAACAAACAAAGATATCATTGACAAGATAAAGAGCTCATTTAAACCGGCTTCCTTTAACACACATAAAAGCTTTACAATCAAGGCCAATACGACAAGACATCCTGAAGGAAAAGCATGCAATGTAATCGGTATGATAGAAGGAAGCGACCCGGTTCTCAAAGACGAGGTTATTATAATTGGTGGGCACCTTGATGCTGTGGGAAATGCAGGAAAAGTTGTGAACGGAGCTCTCGATAATGGCAGCGGGATAATTGATATCATGGGCGCTGCCAAAGCTATGGCATTGTCAGGAATCAAATTGAAAAGATCAGTAATATTTCTTTTTATCGGAGGAGAGGAAGGCGGACTTGTCGGGAGTAAGAAATATACTGAAAAACCGCTGTTTACGAAGGAAAAAACTATTACTTATATTAATCTTGATATGGTCGGAAATGGGACAGGATTAGCTGTAAGTGCAGGCAGTCCATATAAAGAGCTTCTTGATTATTTTGTAAAGGCAAATACACAATATATACATCGGACTATGCAAACGTCAGCTCCCGTTCCCGGAGCCTACTATGGCAGACCAAGAAGCGACGGTGTCGTTTTCAGTATGGCCGGATTCAGAACTATGGATATGGGAACTACAGGCGGTTATAAAAAAGTTTTTTACCATCAGCCTGGTGATGATCCTGATGCTGTCACAATAGATATTATGGAGGATGTTTCCAAGATGATTTATGTAGGCCTCACCAATATGGCTAATGATTCTACGCTGAAATACTAGACCCTTGAGCTTTCGTTTGATTCTTACAAACTCAACCCCATCCCCAAGGCCGTCAACTTAAACTTTGGGGATGACTGAGAAACTGCATAAAAAAGTTTCCCCCCCGCCAAAAGCGGCAGGGTCTCCTTTTGAAGGAGGGGAAATGTATCAAGCATAAATTCAATACATTACATCCATTATTGTCCTAAACCCTCCCTCTTGTACTACATTCAACTCCTTTAGTTTACGTCCATGAGAATGCGGTCAAAACTGCAATTTTGTAACCTATGTTACAATTTATCCTCTCCTATTTCTCCAACTTTGCAGGAGAAATAAAAACATATTATATGAAACGCGATATATTAAAAATTGATGAAGACTTGTGCAATGGCTGTGGTCAGTGTGTACCAAACTGTCACGAAGGAGCTTTACAGGTAATTGATGGAAAGGTAAGGCTAGTAAGCGAACTGATGTGTGACGGGCTGGGTGCCTGCATTGGTCACTGTCCCGAAGATGCAATAGCTATTGAGACAAGGGAAGCTGAGCCATACAATGAAGTTCGTGTTATGGAGCAGATGACGGATAAAGGAAAAAATACTGTTGCTGCTCATCTCAAACATCTTAAGGATCATGGAGAAACAGGTTTTCTGCATGAGGGTGTAACATATCTGAAAGATCGTAAAACTGAATTAACATTTAATCTTGAAGAAGTCATGATTGAAGTTCATAATCATGGAAAGGTACCCATAACCCAACTTGAACCTCAATCTCAATCCCACAATCATAATCATGACGGAGGAGGATGTCCCGGTTCGAGGGCGGTGGTAATTGAGAAACCATCCTCAAACTCAGACACAAATTCAGCTGTAAGTCAGATATCAGAACTAAGGCAATGGCCAGTTCAAATGCATCTCGTCAATCCAAATGCATCATATTTCAGAGGTTCAGATCTCTTGCTTGCAGCAGACTGCGTAGCGTTTTCTATGGGAGGATTTCACTCTAACCATTTAAAGGGAAAATCTCTTGCTATTGCTTGTCCCAAGCTTGATCAGAATACCGATTCATATATTGAGAAGCTCACAGGCATGATTGATATAGCCAAAGTGAATACAATTACTGTGATGATGATGGAGGTTCCCTGCTGCGGCGGACTTTTACAGATGGTTGTAAAAGCTCTCAGCAGGGCATCAGGAAAAGTTCCGGTCAAGAAAATAATTGTCGGGATTAACGGAGATGTACTTCAGGAAGAATGGGTGTGAAAGAACAATCTGAATATCAAAAAAAGACATTGTAGTATTAAACTATTAATAATTAGATATATTTGATTATGTGAATGTTACAATATCCATATAAATGATATATATCATTAATATACCTATTTAGATAGGTTCTTAATAGGGAATTGAATATATTTGATTTTACAGCATTATGCTCCAAAAGATCTGTTTTATACCCGATCTAAACTATTATTTATGACGGCTGAATCTATTCCCTCCGGATTATCTGACTCTGATTTTTTTTTGGGGTTAGATATAGGGTCCGTCTCCCTAAATACTGCAGTTATTGATGATAATAATACTATAATTGAGGAACATTATGATTATGTTCATGGCAGGCCTTTTAATGTACTTAAAGACAGACTCGCTGCTCTCTTTGAAAAATACCCCATAAAATCAATTAGAGGAATCGCGCTTACCGGGACAGGGGGGAAACTTGCTGCCGGACTCATTGGAGGAGTTTTTGTAAATGAAATAATTGCACAGGCAACCTCCGCGGGAACATTATATCCCGAGGCAAGGACAGTAATCGAGATCGGAGGAGAGGATTCAAAACTTATCATCCTTGAGAAAAATCCGGAAAACGGTCACTCACGTCTTGTCGATTTCGAGATGAACAGCATTTGTGCTGCAGGTACAGGCTCATTTCTTGATCAACA
>Ga0182021_10006640_pt1 | contig 13736 bp, 6 predicted proteins | sample 612E3MmetaG_FD_120493 | JGI IMG/M metagenome (GOLD analysis project Ga0182021, IMG submission 120493) | Permafrost microbial communities from Stordalen Mire, Sweden - 612E3M metaG (Illumina Assembly) | ecosystem: Environmental > Terrestrial > Soil > Wetlands > Permafrost | place: Sweden...
GCTTGGCCGTTTTCAATATATAGAACATGGAAAACAAAGACATCGACAAGTAAAAGTATTTTTTTCCTTTGCATTATTTTATTAGGCTATATCTCGGGGATTTTTTTTAAAATATACGGTACCCTTGATGAAGTCATCTTCCTGTATATGTTGAACTCAATCCTCGTTGCTATAGATATTGCGCTGACTTTAAAATATAGAAAAAACAATGAAGTTAACAAATCGCTTCAACCAACCTCGCAAAGCTCGGCATCCGAGCTTTAAAAATCACTCTCTTTCGATTCGTAATCTTTAATTTTCATCAGTTTGTGAATCTATTGACTCGTAGGTGTAACATTCAAACATCATTGGTCGTGAATTTAATCGGGACTTAAAAAGAACACGTTGAACAATTGAAGCTCTTCAATTTCTGACCTCTGATACCGCCCAGCTTGCTGGGCGGAGGTTCATTGCGCTTCGCTTTTAAAGTTTGAGTCTCATTACGACCTGCAAACTTCAGTCGTAGATGACTTCAGGTTATGCACTCCGCTTCTGAAGTTTGGGTCTCATTAACTTACCAATTCCGACGCGTTACGTTTAGGTTATACAGGTCTAATCAATATAATCCCACGTCGCTTCGCTCCTGGGATAATTCGACTAACACTTCAAACTTCACTTCGTTCGTTTTCAGCGAGTCTCATTAAATTGGAGTTTCACGATAAACATATTTCATAACCTGCGAATATTTACGCCAACCAAAATATTTTATTATGAAAAATAAATTGACATACAAGAATGACCTTCTTATGCTCCATTACGTAAGAAAGACATTCTTATCAAATCAAAAAATAGTGGGGAAGCAAAACTATCTGTTACCCGTATAAGCAAGAGGTAGATGAATGCGTTTCATAAGAGACAAAAAGAATATTCTGATAAATATTGTCTTATGTTTATTTGTTTTTATGCTTGCTATCTGTGGAGCCGAATTTGCCCTGAGAAAAATAGATATTGAAGGATTCTCAGGGTATAAAATATTTTTGGGAGAGCGTCGCAACTATAAAGACTATACTTTGCTGGCGCAGGTGGTGGCTTCCGCAAACAAAGATTTTGAATTTACCTCGGGCAATTGTTATCCCTCCAATCCTACCGGACTTCTTCCGCTTAAAGTAATTAATCCTTATGACGGCAAATACTGGTATTGTGTTTCGTATAACAAAAAGCAGAGACGTCAGGGGTATAATCCGGAAAGGAAAAGGCAGATTGCTCTTGTCGGCGATTCTTTTACGTTTGGGGAAGGAGTAAAAGAAACAGATACACTGGGATACCTGTTGAATGAGAAATACCCGAAAATCAACTTTCAAAACTGGGGCATAATGGGGGCGGATACTGGTTCTGTTATGCAAACATGTAAAAAAATCATCGAATTTGCGCCTGCGGTAGATGAAGTTATATATTTCTATAATTTAGATGACGTTGCGATGTCGAGAATGGCTATTTCTCAGCGAGAGTATATATTATTTCAAAAAAAAATGATTTATTGGCCTAAGGATGAAGAACACTCCTTAGTAAAAGTACTTTCAAAAAGTGCACTGTTTTCATTAGCCAGGAAAGTATGGCAAATGAAAAAGGTGAGTTTTCTTACCACGCAGCTTTACAAAGATATGTATTTGAGTGAAAACAATCGGCAGGGATTTCTTATGACGATGGATGACATTCGGTCAATTAAAATTATGCTGGCTGAACACGGAATATCTTTCCGTCTGGTTATTTATCCATTACTTTACAAAGACCTGCTAGGGCGTTATCCTGCTGAAAGTATTCATGCGGAAATCATCAATGCGTGTAATAAGCGAGGAATAATATGTCTGGACGGCTATGAGCCATTCAAAAGTTATTATTCTTTGAAACGGTTTGCCGTGCATCCGCTTGATTATCATCCTAACGGATTGAGCAATCGAGAGATTGTTGATTATATCCATAAAAAAGATTTTGTAATAGACAGACCGGAATAATAAGTGAAAGATATATCGCGATTGCAAATAAGTTATAGCCTTAAACGAAGGCTTATCGTTGCTGATTATACGTAACATTACTCTCTTTCAACTGGTAATCATTAATTCTGACAAATTCCCACTACTGAAACTTTGTAGGTAAAAGAAATATTATTCTTTTTATCAATTACTTTCTTTAATGTTTTTTTCTTATACTGTAAATTCATTTAAGCTTTCAACCTGCAATAATCAGAAAATTGCAGTCCGACTTAACATATGGTAAGAATTTTAGCGTGCAGATAATGATTAAATTATTGAAACTAGCCGTTGTAAATATCCTTGTATTTTTAGGGATATTAATTTTTATTAATTTGGCAGTTATCTCAATATATCAACTATGTAATTTGAGAAATCCTTCTAATATCCGTGATGATTTCCGATGGCGCTTACCTAATTACAAAAACATAGAATGGGCGCCTACTCATTTTAAAGAAATTCATGAATTACAAAGCGAATACAGATCTTATATCGGCTGGAGAAGATTACCATATTATGGTCAAACAATTAATATCGATGAAAAAGGCGTCCGAATGACTCCTCAGTCCAAATTAGCTACTGATAATTCTCCTCTTGTGGTTTTTTTAGGCGGTTCAAGTATGTGGGGCACAGGAGCTGATGATGCAAACACAATTCCGGCACTTTTCGCAGAAATTGCCAAAGGACGTTATCGAGCAATGAATTTGGGAGAAGCAGGCTATAACACATTTCAAGAATACTTATTTTTAAAACTGCAAATAATAGATGGTTTAATTCCTGATATAGTTGTGTCCTATGATGGAATAAACGACGCAACGATTTTAAGTCCTGGATTAAGACCTTTTAGTCATCAAAAAGAATATCAATTTATCGAGGCAACGAAGGGACTGGATAGTAAAAAAGATGAAGCGTTGTCGTTCAGTCACTTTTTCCTAAATCCATTAAAACATTTTGTTTCCTATTACAAAACCAGAAATCCTAAATTAGAGCCTGTTTATCTTATTCCTCCAGAACGTCTGGAACAAACAGCTAAAGCCTTTTTGGAAGGTTGGTTGGCCACAAAAGATTTGGCAGAAAAGAATGGAGCTGTTTTTATTGGAATATTGCAGCCTAACCCGGCGATTGGTAAGCCTTACTTGGAACATTTACCTCATTTGGAACATGTAAAGATGAAAAAATTTATTTTAAGTGAGTATAAACTTTTTTATCAGGAAGTTTTAAAATTACTTCATACACCACAATATAAAGAGCTTTCCAATAATGTAATTATTCTTACTAACGTTTTTGATCTAAAAGAATATATTTATATAGACGAATGTCACGTTTCTCCAAACGGGAATAAAATTATTGCTGAAAAAATTTACAATCATATAAACAAATTTATTTATAATAAAAAGAAGCCGTTACACCCTTCAACCAGTAAGCCTCAATAATGACACTCGCTGAGAACGAGCTATGCGATGTTCGAAGCGTAAGTGGAATTATCCCAGGAACAAAGCGACGCGGGATTTGGCAACTACCCCCCACTGAAACTTTGTAGGTGTAATCAATAATCAAAATATTCCCTTAATTCCAAGAAATGAATATTAAATATTGACTAAAAATTAAAATTTAAACTGATTGAGAAATTTTATTTTTTTCTGTAATGTTGTTTTTCCAATTTTCCCAATTCATACAATATTTCAATCCGTAATCACGGGAATTCTCTATAGTAAGCTATGGCGAATTCCCTCCGCATAGCGGGATTGTTCAACTTACCAATTCCGCTGCGCTTCGCTTTCGGAATTGGAGTTTCACGATAATCAAAAAACTACTGAACTATAACTTAACCTGTGGTACAAACATACAAGGTATTTCATTATGTTAAATCAGATAAATATTAGCCCCCCAAAACAGAAATTGATAGTTTATATTGTTTTGATATTAGCTACGCTTGCTGTTTTCTGGCAAGTGAATCAATATGACTTTATCGATATTCCGGGAGGAGATGATAACACGTATGTCACAGAAAAAACCCTTGTCCAGTCCGGAATCACTCTGGCCGGAGTTCGCTGGGCATTTAGTTCAACTTATGCCCGATACTGGCATCCTTTAACGTGGCTTTCTCTGATGTTCGATTACCAGCTCTACGGTATGAATGCTGGCGGTTATCACGTAACCAATCTTATCCTGCATATTATGAGTACCTTATTGCTCTTCTGGCTATTTAACCGTATGACCGGAGAAATCTGGAAAAGCTTTTTTGTCGCGGCTATTTTTGCTCTTCATCCTCTGCGTGTGGAATCAGTTGCCTGGGTTGCTAAGCGTAGAGATATCTTGTGTGTATTTTGGGGGATGCTGACTTTGTGCCTGTATGTCTATTACACGGAAAAACCGGTTATAAAAAGGTATCTGCTGGTTCTTTTTGGTTTCGTCTGCGCCCTGATGAGCAAACCTATGGTTGTCACTTTTCCCGTGATTATGATTCTTCTTGATTACTGGCCGCTTAGCCGTTTTCAATCGAAGCAAGGCAATTCTATTTTATGGCAATTGCGGGAAAAATTACCTTTTTTTATTTTGTCCGGCGTTTTTTCCATCATCACGATTTATGCTAGATATTATGCGGAAAATCCGTTTGTGAATTATTTCCCTCTGTGTTCCCGACTTGCAAATGCGCTTGTTTCTTGTGTGATTTACCTTGAGAAAATATTCTGGCCACACAATCTGGTTATTTTAAATTTTTTTCCAGCTAAAATTCCGATTTGGCAAGTCTTTTATTCCGCTTTACTGATTATTGTCATCAGTGCTGCCGTAATTATAACGGTTAAACGCTTGTCGTATCTCTTTGTCGGATGGCTGTGGTATGTAATAACCATTTTACCGGTGCTGGGAATCATTCCGTTTGGAAACCTCGGAATGTCATACCACCATACTTATCTGCCGTCTATTGGTATTGTCATTATGCTGGCCTGGGGTATTCCTCTTTTGTTTCCAGGCGAAAGAATGCGCCGAAAGATTTTATTACCGGCAGAAATAATCGTTATAGTAATCCTGGCTGTTTTAACATGGCAGCAATGTAGCTACTGGAAAAACAGCATCACTCTTTTTAACTATACTCTGCAAGTGACAAAGAATAATTTTCTAGCGCATAACTACCGGGGCGCTGCTTACGCTATACTCGGCCATTATCAACTAGCCATTGAGGATTATAATCACGCCATCCGCCTGAAACCGAATTATACTGAAGCTTATTACAATAGGGGGAATGCTTACTTTAGCCTTGGCCATTATCAACTAGCCGTTGAGGACTATAATTACGCCATCCGCCTGAAACCGGATTATGCCGAAGCCTATAACAACAGGGGGGGGGCTTACTTTAGACAGGGTAACAACGAACTTGGCTGCCATGATGTGCAAAAAGCTTGTGAATTAGAAGGCTGTATAGGGCTAAAATGGGCTAAGAAAGAGGGGTATTGCCTCTGAGGTTAAGTAGGAAACCTCAGCAAGCACTTCTTCCTGCGATTCGGCAGATTTACCTCTTTTAAAAAATGAATAGTGCAAAGTCTCAATAAAATGGCACAATAAAAACTTCAATTAGATCCTTTCAATCGATAATCCTCAATCAATCCGCGACAGCAATGCTCTTATCAGCCTCCTTAGAAAAATTCGGGAACTTTTTTGCCGCGCCTTTTGTCTAACAGGCAAAAGGCAATCAGAAGCCGAAAAATACACAAAGGAGGAATATATGAAAAAATTAATATTTATCAGCTTTATTTTATTGGTTTGGGCAGGCATTTCCGCGGCGGCAGTTGTCGGCGATGCGGTTGAAGTAAGTGTTATTACAGATAACGGGTCGATGCTACCTTTTTATACGGTAAAAAGTCGCCACAGTCTTAAGAAGGTTTATGCCGAAGCTGTTAAAGGTGATTATTACCGGATTGTTGTCCGTAATAAACTGAATCGACGGGTCGGTGTAGTTGTCGCGGTCGACGGCAGAAATATCATCTCCGGTCAAAAATCATGGCTGAAGAACACGGAAAAAATGTACATCATTGACGCGTATTCCACGAATGAATATTCCGGCTGGCGTACCGGGCAGGATAAAATCAACCGTTTTTATTTTACCGATGCTCCTGATTCATATGCTGCGGCTTTCGGCGATGAATCGGCGATGGGAGTTATTGCTGTCGCCGCCTATCCGGAAATCCAGCACTTTAATCCGCCCATGTATTTCTCTCATCAGACAACAGATAAGAAAATGAAAGAGGAAGCCAGAGACATGGCGGCGGCTCCCTCTGCTCTGGGCAAATCTCAAGTTTCGGAAAGCGCCGGCACCGGATACGGCCATGAAGAATATTCTCCTTCCTATAATATCGAATTCGAGCCAGAAAGTAGATCTGTTGAATCAATCCTGATAAAATATGAATGGCGCAAAACGCTCTGCAAGATGAATATTATCAACTGCGGCAGGACATGTGAACACACCTACAACCGGATTTGGGAAAATGACGGTTATGCTCCTCCTCCGCCATGTTGTCGCTGATAATTTTATCAAAAAGGTTTGCCGAAGGCAGGAGCAAAAATTCTCCTGCCTTTTTATTTGTGAAACTCCAATTCTAATGAAACTCAGAGATTACAAGCACAGCGAAGTAATATCTGTAAGTTGAATTATCCCACGTGCGAAGCTAAGTGGGACTATATATAATACCCCGCAGCTTGCTGTGGGGTATTCATACCCGTGATATTAAAAAACTGTTCATGTTCAATGATAAACGGTGGTATAAGACATCATATTTTATTGTCAAAAGGACTTTGACACACAAAACCCATATTGATATACTCTATAAGTTATAAAACTTCATTAAAAGAGCAGCCGAAATAATCTGAGGGAGGCAATAAATGGCAAAGGGAAAAGCGACAGTGAAGTCCGAAAAACGTAAAATTTCAGAAATGGATCGTAAATTGGCTAAATTTTGTGTTACCTGTCCGGTGTGTAAACATGCCCGTAAAAAACAAAAGGGAACTGCGTTCTGGTTTGTACAGAAGATTGAAGTCGGTCTTTGTCCTTTTTGCAAAGCTTACGAACGTGTTTATGGCCGGAAAGCCCACCAGCCATTTTTTTAGTGAGACTCGAATTCCGAAAGCGAAGCGCATCGGAATTCGTTAGTCGAACTATCCCCGAAGCGTAGCGAAGAGGGATAATGAGACATATGTTTCAGAAACAAAGCGCACTGAAATTTGCTGGACGAATTATCCCCGAAGTGAGGCGTAGAGGGATTGATGAAATAAAACAAGAGATGTCCATATCGGCTGCGTCGCTATGATGGATGCAGGCGAAGTATATAGACCTTGTGATTAAAAAGACCGGAGCGCACATAAAAGAAAGCCAACGTTTTATATTAAAAAAAGAAGAAAATTCTCAAGAGAATAACTCAAATGAGTAAGAAACAATTATCTTTTGCAGATACTCGTCAAGCGGCCGAGCAGGGAGACGCGGAGGCCCAGTTCAATCTGGGTTTGATGTACCGATCCGGCGAAGGCGTTGCTCAGGACGAAAAAGAGGCTATGACGTGGCTTCTGAAAGCGGCTGATCAGGGATTCGGCGCTGCACAGTTCAATATTGGTGTAATGTATCAGGAAGGTTTAGGCGTTGGGCAGGATTATATTGAGGCTGTAAAGTGGTATCGCAAGGCGGCTGATCAGGGAAATGCTGTAGCACAGAACACTCTGGGATGGATGTATGAGAACGGGAAAGGTGTTCCTCAAAGCAATTTTGAAGCTGTGAAATGGTATATTAAAGAAGCTGAACAGGGTGATGCCTGTTCACAGTACAATTTGGGATTAAGGTACCATAACGGTGAAGGCATTCCGCAGGACAGTGCTGAGGCCGCGAAGTGGTTTGGTAAGGCGGCCGAACAAGGACTTGCGGAAGCTCAGTTCAGCCTTGGGTTAATGTACCGGTCAGGCGACGTTGTTAAGCAGGATTATGCCGAGGCCGTGAAATGGTTTCATAAAGCTGCTGAGCAGGAAAATGCGGAAGCACAGTTTAATTTGGGATTGATGTATGAAGAAGGCAAAAGTTTTTCCCGGGATAATGCTGAAGCTGTGAAATGGTATCAAAAAGCGGCTCAAAAGGGAAACGCGAAAGCCCAGAACAATCTTGCTGTCAGGTATGAAAACGGTGACGGTGTCAGACAGGATTATGCCGAAGCCATGAAGTGGTATCGCAAGGCGGCCCAACAAGGTGATGCGGAGGCACAATGCAATTTGGGAGAGATGTACGATAACGGCAATGGTGTTCCGCAGAACTATGTTGAGGCTTTGAAATGGTATCGTAAAGCGGCCCAGCAGGGTAACGCAAAGGCCCAGTGTAAATTGGGAGTAATGTATCATAAAGGTAATGGTGTTAAGGAGGATGTTGCTGAAGCCATTAAATGGTATCGTGAAGCGGCCCAGCAAGGTAACGCAGAAGCCCACAATAAATTGAAGAATATGTGCAGTATAGGAAACTCTTTTGCTCAGTTAAATATTGGTCTGATGTATGAAGAAGGTAAAGGTGTTAAACAGGATTATTCCGAGGCTGTAAAATGGTACAGTAAAGCAGCCGGACAAGGGCTTGCACAGGCCCAGTTTACTCTGGGATTGATGTATGTAAATGGTGACGGTTTTCCGCTGGATGATATCGAGGCCGTGAAATGGTTTCGTAAAGCTGCCGCACAGGGATTAGCGGAAGCACAGCTCCATCTTGGATTAATGTATCGGTTCGGAGAAGGTGTTACGCAGGATGATGCCGAAGCCTCGAAGTGGTTTTTAAAAGCGGCCGAACAGGGTAACGCAGATGCACAGTTCAATCTGGGATTGATGCATATGCAAGGTGAGGGTTTCCCTCAGGACGATGTCGAGGCGGCTAATTGGTTTAAAAAAGCGTCGGAAAATGGAAACGCGAATGCCCAGTGTAATATTGGTTTAATGTACCGAAACGGGAAAGGAGTTTCCAAGGACTATGCCGAAGCCTCGAAGTGGTTTTTAAAGGCTGCCGAACAGGGTAACGTTCGTGCCCAGATTAATCTCGCTTATATGTATCAACAAGGCGAAGGTATCCCTCATGACGAAGCCGAGATATTGAAGTGGTTTCGTGAAGCGGCCGAGCAGGGAAACACTTATGCCCAGTGTAATCTCGGTTTTATGTACCGTAATGGAAAAGACGTACCGCAAGATTATTCTGAAGCAGCCAAATGGTATCTTAAGGCAGCCCAGCAGGGAAACGCCAATGCTCAGAATAATCTGGGCATTATGTACGCGAGCGGTAAAGGCGTTCCTCAAGATTATGCCGAAGCTGAAGAATGGCTTAATAAGGCTGCAAAAAAAGGTATTGAGTATGCCAAAAATCTGTTGGGCACTATATCCCAAATGGACAAAGAAATTTCGCATGACAATCATGACAATATTGATAAAGTAGCTTCGCGCGACGATAACGATGTGTTCAAGAGGTTACATGAGGCTGCTCATAAGGGAGACACTGACGCGCAGTTTAATCTGGGTGTGATGTACGATAAAGAAAGAGATGTTAAACAAGATGATGCTGAAGCTGTAAAGTGGTATCGCAAGGCGGCCGAGCAGGGAAACGCGGATGCCCGAAATAATCTGGGATTTATGTATCTGCATGGGAGAGGCGTCACACAGGACGAAGCTGAAGCTGTTAAGTGTTTTTTAAAGGCTGCGCAGCAGGGGAATGCAACGGCCTTGAATAATCTGAAAGCGATGAGTGACAGAGGAAACTCTGTTGCTCAATTTACTCTTGGTGAAATGTACCAGGAAGGTTTTGGTTTTCCACAGAATTATGATGAGGCCGCAAAATGTTTTCATAAAGCTGCCGAACAGGGAAACTCAGAAGCCCAGTTCAATTTGGGAGTGAAGTATGCCAATGGAGAGGGCATTGGGCAGGATTATGTCGAAGCCGCAAAGTGGCTTCGCAAGGCGGCCGAGCAGGGAGACGTTCGTGCCCAGATCAATCTGGCTTTGATGTACCAGAGGGGCGAAGGTGTTCCGAATGACAATGTTGAAGCTGTCAAGTGGTTTCGCAATGCGGCCGAGCACGGACATGTTGATGCCCAATGTAATCTGGGTCTAATTTACCTGACCGGAAAGGGCGTTGTGCGGGACGATAATGAAGCGGCAAAATGGTATCTTAACGCTGCTGGGCAGGGAGAAGCGACTGCGCAGAATAGTATCGCTTCAATGTATCTTAGCGGCAAAGGTGTTGCACAGGACGAAAATAAAGCGGCAAAATGGTATATCAAGGCGGCCGAGCAGGGAAACGCATATGCCCAAAATATATTGGGCACTATGCACCAAACGGGGAGAGGCGTTTCGCAGAACGATGCCGAAGCTGCGAAGTGGTTTCTCAAGTCGGTCGAGCAGGGAAACGCAGAAGCTCAGTTCAATCTGGGAATGCAGTATGTTAATGGTAAAGGTGTCAAACAGGATGATGTTGAGGCTGCGAAGTGGTTTCGCAATGCGGCCGAGCAGGGAAATACCTTTGCTCAATATAATTTAGGGCTAAAGTGCGAAAAAGGTAAAGGTGTTGAGCAGGACGATGTCAAGGCCGTAAAGTGGTATCGCAAAGCAGCCGGGCAGGGGAATGTTGCAGCCTTGAATAATCTGACCCAGATGAGTAATAGCGGGAACCGTTTTGCACAGTTTAACCTGGGAGAGATGTATCGGGATGGTTCAGGTGTTATACAGGATGATGCCGGGGCTGTGAAGTGGTTTCTTAAAGCTGCCGAGCAGGAGCTCGCGGAAGCCCAATTTGTTCTAGGCATAAAGTATGATAACGGCCAGGGTGTTATACAGGATGATGCCGAAGCCGTAAAGTGGTATCGCAAGGCGGCCGAGCAGGGACATGTCGATGCCCAATGTAATCTGGGTGTAAAATACAACACAGGAAAGGGCGTTCCAAAAGACGATGCCGAGGCAGTTAAATGGTTCCTTAAAGCGGCCGATCAGAAAAATGCAACGGCCTTGAATAATCTTGGTGTGATGTATCGCAACGGGGAAGGTGTTGCAAAGGATGATGCCGAAGCCGCCAAATTGTTTCTCCAATCGGCCCAGCAGGGATATGTGCGTGCTCAAATTAATCTTGGTTTGATGTATCGAAATGGGGAAGGTGTTACACAGGATGATATCGAGGCTGTAAAGTGGTTTCGTAAGGCTGCTGATCAAGGAAACCCGATTGCCCAGAATAATCTTGGAGTGATGTATTTAAACGAGAGGGGCGTTCCAAAAGACGATGTCGAGACTGCGAAATGGTTTCGCAAGGCGGCCCTGCAGGGAAACGCGGACGCCCAGAATAATCTGGGTGTAATGTTCCTGAACGGGAAAGGTGTTCCCCGGGACTATGCCGAGGCTGTAAAATGGTATCGTGAAGCTGCCCAACAGGAAAATGCACAGGCTCAGTATAATATGGGCCTGATGTACCGAAACGGCGAAGGTGTTCCCCGGGACGATGCTGAGGCAATGAAATGGTTTCTCAAGGCAGCCGAGCAGGAAGAAGCAGGCGCCCAGTGCATTCTCGGCTTGATGTATGAAGAAGGCAGAGGTGTTAAGCAGAATACCACCGAGGCCGTGAACTGGTATCGTAGGGCCGCCCAGCAGGGTGACGAGGAGGCTCTGAATAATCTTATGGCGATGAGTAACAGAGGAAACTCTGACGCTCAATTCACTCTGGGGTTGATGTATGAAGAAGGTGAAAGTGTTCCAAAGGACGACGTCGAGGCGGCGAAGTGGTATCGCCGGGCTGCTGAAGAGGAACACGAAAATGCCCTGAACAATCTGATTGCAATGTGCAACAGGGGAATTGCTGTTGCACAGTTCAATCTGGGCGGTATGTATCAGGATGGTGAAGGCGTTCCTCAAGATGATGCCGAAGCCGCCAAATGGTATCGTAAGGCGGCTGAGCAAGGACACGCAGTAGCCAAGCAAAGACTGGATAAACTGGATAAAATAAAAAACAAATAATTGTTCCGTGTGAAATCAGCCGGTGTTTCCAGAAGATAAATACTATAGATAAATTTAATTTATCGAAAAAAAGCAAAGTCAGTAAATTAAATATTAGGCAAATACTGAATTGTAATGGAGTATAGATTTTTTTAGAGAAAGGTTTGAAAATCAGGTAACTTTCTGAATCAATGATTTTGTCGAGAGAATAATTCGGATGGCAAAAAAAATATCATCTTTAACAGATATTCGTAAAGCTGCTGAGCAGGGAAACGTGGATGCACAGAACAATCTGGGTGTCATATATCTGACAGGGAAAGGTGTAGTAATTGACTATACCGAAGCAGCGAAATGGTTTCTTATGGCCGCCCAGCAAGGAGACGCACGGGCACAGTTTAATCTTGGCTGGATGTGCCAGGAGGGTAGAGGCTGTCCGCAAAGCAATGCCGAGGCCGCCAAATGGTATCTCAAAGCAGCCGAACAGGGAAATTCAAGCGCCCAATTCAATCTCGGCACTATGTATCAGGAAGGTGAAGGTGTTGGGCAAAGCGATGCCGAAGCCGCCAAATGGTTTTTAAAATCTGCCGAACAGGGGATTGAAACCGCTCAGTTCAATCTTGGTGTGATGTATCAGGAAGGTTTAGGCGTTGAGCAGGATTCTGAGAAGGCTTTGAAATGGTTTCGTCAGGCGGCGAAGCAGGGACAGCCCGATGCTCAGACCGTAATGGGTATAATGTATAAAGAAGGCACAGGCGTTAATCAGGACTACGCAAGAGCCTCGAAATATTTCCTAAAGGCAGCTGAGCAAGAAGATGCTAAGGCGCAGTATAATCTTGGCGTTATGTATCAGGAAGGCTTGGGAGTTCCTCAGAACGATGAAGAGGCTGCAAAATGGTATACTAAAGCGGCCGAACAGGGAAATTCAAGCGCCCAGTTCAATCTTGGCGCTATGTATCAGGAAGGTGAAGGTGTTGAGCAGGATGATGATGAGTCTGTAAAATGGTATCGCATGGCGGCTGAGCAGGGACACACTGAAGCCCAGAAATGGCTTGCCGCCATATACCGGGAAGGTATGTTTGTTGCGCAGGATGATGCCGAGGCCATAAAGTGGTACATCAAAGCGGCTCAAGGGGGAGATGCTGATGTCCAGAACATACTGGGGATGATGTATCTGGAAGGCAGAGGCGTTCCACAAAACTACGCTGAAGCGGCTAAATGGTATCGTATGGCGGCCGAACAGGGAAACGCGGAAGCCAAGAGTGTACTGGAGATAATTTCTCAGGAAGATGAGTCGTTACGGGAAGAGATAAAACCAGAGAAATTGCCTGCGGGATCAGCAAAGCCGGAAGAAGCAGTTGCTCCGATTGAAGCTGCTGAGGCAATTAAGGAAGATAAAATAGTTTTGCTGACCGAAGTCGAAGCTGAAGAACCGCCGGAAGAATCAGCTGCTCAGATTGAAGCCGCTGAAGAAACTAAGGAAGAAAAAACTATTCCGCAGGCCGAAATCGAAGCTGAGAAACTGCATGAAGAATTAGAGACATTAAAATCGGATACAGAAGCGGCAAAGCCGGAAGAAGTAGTTGCTCAAGTTGAAACCGCTGAAGAAAGTAAAAAAGAGGAAGAAACCATTCCGCAGGCCGAAATCGAAGTTGAGAAACTGCATGAAGAATTAGAGACATTAAAATCGGATACAGAAGCGGCAAAGTCGGAAGAAAAAGTTGATCAAATTAAAATCAGCGGAAAGAGTCGAAAAGA
>Ga0182021_10006641_pt1 | contig 13735 bp, 9 predicted proteins | sample 612E3MmetaG_FD_120493 | JGI IMG/M metagenome (GOLD analysis project Ga0182021, IMG submission 120493) | Permafrost microbial communities from Stordalen Mire, Sweden - 612E3M metaG (Illumina Assembly) | ecosystem: Environmental > Terrestrial > Soil > Wetlands > Permafrost | place: Sweden...
AGGGAGGGGAATGCGTTACCAGAATATCCAGAGCGCGGCCATAACGCAGTTTGTTTAACATCAGCATGGGCGCCAGGTGAAAGGCTTTCAGCCAATATTCGTTCTGGGTGTACTGATACGGGCCGTTGTTATAGCGGAGCGAACCTTCCAAACCAGCCAACAACAGGCCAGTATCATCCTTCATCACGCGCTGATTCAGATCGCGGCCGCCCCACGGGGACGAGCGGTCACCGGAGCTGGAGAATTCTGTTTTGCTGGCATGGTTGCCGCGTACATAATACAGCGGAACATTCAACATGGTCAGGATATATTCCAGGTAGTAATAAGGCAAATCTCCGCAGCTAATGATCAGATCAATGGCTTGAAATCGTTCCAATATCATGGGGCTGTAGATGAATCCGATTTCAACATCACTGATTGACAATATGCGCATGGAACTCTTAATCGCTGATAGTGGTAGAGAGTGTTCCTAAGGCAACCACAAAGGCCATGGCGTATTCCTGTGTGTGCGTGATGGAGACAGACCACTGACTCAACCCCAGGCGTTGGGCAGCTTCTGAGGCGGGACCATGGAGGATCAGTAGCGGCTGTAATTCTTCGGTCGCCTGGATCTCAATATCCTGCCAGCGCACCGGACCAATGCCGCAGCCGAGCGTTTTCGCCACTGCTTCTTTCGCGGCAAAGCGTCCGGCCAGGCTCTCATTGCGGTCGGCGCATAATTTGATCTCAATTGGCGTGTAAACCCGGTTAATAAAGCGGGCGCGAATGGCCGGATCGAGGTTTTGGAAGCGGTCAATTTTCACCATATCAACACCACTGGCAAGTTTTTGATTATTCATTTTTAGATCCTGCACTGACTATGACGAGATTATCCGGATGAACATACTTACGTGCCACTTCAAGGATGGCCTCAGGGGTGACAGTTTGGATGATCTGGGCATAACGCTGCAAATAATCCAAACCGAGGTCGAAACGTTCCAAATTCAAGATCGAATTTGCCACACCTGCATTGGATTCCAGAGATAGCGGCAGACGGCCAATATAATTTGCCTGGCTATCGGAGAGTTCATCGGCTGAAACCGGTTCTTGAATGAATGTGTGCAGCTCTTGCAAGATCAGATCGATGGCTTTTTGCAAATTGACCGGGTTGACCCCGGCGGAGACTTCCCAGGAACCGCCGTCGATCCAGGCGTTCAGACTGGTGGAGGCATCATACGCCAGGCCGGCTTTTTCCCGCACGGCAGCACCGATGCGGCCCATCATGCCAAATTGACCCAGAACATTATTTCCCAGAGAAGCTATCAGGTAATCTGGAGATTTGCGTTTCGGTCCCAGCATTCCCATAATGAGATCGGTCTGACTTTTACCGGGAATATCCAGGTGGCGGCGGATGGTTTGCGTGGGTGGAATAATTTCCGCCAGTTCAGCAGACTGGACCTTGGCCGGGTTTTGCCAATCTCCCAGGGCGGCTTCGATCACATCAAAAACAGACTGGGCTTCCACGGCTCCCACCACAACGATCACCAGATTCTGCGGGTGATAGTACTGCTGATGGAACCGAACCAGATCCGCCCGGGTGATCTTTTGAATGGTCTCAATAAAGCCATCTTCGGGACGTCCGTAGGGGTGGTTGCCAAAGAGAAGTTCATCGAAGGTGATGGCAGCCATTTCTGCAGTATCCTGCGCCCGTATGGAGAGACTGGTGAGGAATTGAACTTGCAGCCGCTTCACATATTCTTCAGGAAAGGTTGGGCGGCGTAAACAATCGGCCAGCAAATCGATAAGCAAAGGCAGATCTTCAACCAATGAACGGCCGCTGAAACTGGTGTTATGCACGCTTGCGCCAAAGCCGAGGCTGGCTCCGGCAGATTCGAGCCGGTCGAATATTTGTTGAAAAGTCTGAGTTTTAGTACCCCTTGTTAGAGCAGAAGCAGTGAAATGCGCCAACCCCAATTGTTCGAGTGGGTCGAGATAACTGCCTGCTGCGATATATCCGGTAAGCACTACCGAAGGACTGTTAAAATTGCTGCGTGTCAGGATCGTAATTCCATTGGGGAGAACTTTGCGAAGGATATCTTCCGGCCCTGGAAGGGAATGGATGTCTGTGTAAGCAACGGGCTGTGTCATGCCTGCACCTCCTCTGGGAGATAAATGCCGACAACCCGCCGTTCGGGTTTGAGATATTCCTGTAGCGCCTGTTGGATCTTTTTAGGGGTCACCTGGTTAAGCCTTTCAACATACTGATTAAACCAGTCGTAATGGTCGAACATTTCTGGGTAGCCCAACCAGAAACCCTGGTTGGTGATATTCTCTGAGCCGTAGGCAAAGAGGGCGCGCGCCTGTTTGACAGCTCGGTCAATTTCAGCCTGGGGGATGAGGATTTGCTGCAGATGGTCGATCTCAGCGTCGATGAGAGCAAGCACCTTTTCCGGCTTGTGTTCAGGCCGGATGGTGATATTGATGTTGTATAAGTGCGGATCAATGGTGGCTTGCAGCCCGCCGTAAACACTGGTGGCAAATTCTTTTTCCACCAATGCTTGATAGAGACGGCTGGTTTTGTTGGAAATTCCGCCGCCGCCAAACATATTCAAGCCGCTTGGGCCTGTCAGCAGGCTGTCGAGGACAGAAACCGTGAAGAAATCTTCATTGGCGGCAGCCGGAGCACGGTAAGCCAATTGCAGGTAGGTGGTATCGCCGGGCCCTTTTACTTCAATGCGTTTTTCGCCGCTCAAAGGTGAATCCTGGGCGGGAAAGTGAGAGTTTACTTTACCGGCTGGGATTGAACCGTAATATTGCTCGATGAGCTTGAACATCGCGTCGCTGTCAAAATCACCGGCGATGGCTAAAACTGCATTGTTGGGGCAATAGTGGGAGCGGTAATGCGCGTATAGGTCGTCCCGCTGAATAGCGTGCAGATCTTCCACGCTGCCAATGATCTCGTTGCGGTAGGGGTGGCTTGCGAAAGCCGCGGCTTGCATTTCTTCATCCAGGCGGAAAAGAGGTTCATTTTCATTTCCCTCGCGCTCTGAGATAATGACAGTGCGTTCCGAGGTCACTTCTTCAGCTAAAAAGGTGCTGTTTACCATGCGGTCAGATTCAAGATCAAGCGCCAGAGATATTTTGTCGGCGGGCATGGTCTCAAAAAAGGTCGTCCAGTCCAAAAACGTAAACGCGTTCCAAAATCCGCCGTCCCGTGAAATGGCACGGTCCAGCACGCCAGCCGGAAATTTGGGAGTTCCTTTAAACTGCATGTGTTCCACCCAGTGGGAGATGCCGGTTTTTCCGGCAACTTCGTTGCGGGAACCTACTCGGTACCAGACCCAATGGCTGATGATTGGAGCAGAATGGATTTCTTTTAGATTGACCAGAAGTCCGTTTTTTAATTTTTCTTGTCGAAATTCAGTTGACATTATTCCTCACAATATACAAATAATTATCCTATGGCTATAACTATAGCATAAGCCAGGAAGCTCGTGAAGTAAATCCGTATATAATAAGGCATTACAGAAAAAAGTAATTATCTTTAGGGAAGTTCTCACAGGGTGAGTAAGCATAACAGACGGAGGAAGCATGTCATCAGCAGGTAAAGCTGCGCGGGTTGCTATTATTGGAGCAGGCCCGGCTGGATTATTTGCCGCCAAGCAACTGGCAGAAGATGGAATCGAAGTGGCCTTATTTAACCGGGATATTAAACCGGGTGGTTTGGCTGAATATGGCATTTATCCCGCAAAGACCAAGATTAAAGATGGTCTGCGCAGTCAATTTCGTGAAATACTTAAAACACCCGGGATCAATTATTTTGGAAACACACCCATTGGTAAAAAATTTCCACTGGGCCTGGCTGACCTAAAAAAGATGGGTTTTTCGGCAATTTTGATCGCGGCCGGAGCTCAGGGAACGAAATGGTTGGGTCTGCCGGGAGAAAATTGTGCGGGCGTTTATCATGCCAAGGAGCTGGTTTATCATTACAACCATTTGCCGCCCTATGCGGGTCAATCCTTTACTATCGGTAAGAAAGTGGCAGTAGTGGGTGTGGGCAATGTAATGACCGACATCGTGCGTTATTTGTGCACTTTGCCTCAGGTAGAAGAGATCACCACTGTGGCCCGCAGGGGTCTGGCAGAGGTCAAATTTGACCGCCATGAACTGGAACCGATCATCGGGCATCTCGATTGGCTGGATTTTCAGGCGGAGGTGGAACGCATTGCCCCGGCAATGAAAGCGGTTGGGCAGGAGCCAAACGCGCATATCCAAATGATCTCCGAAAGGTACCAAAAGACTGCCGAAAAATCAGCTTCACCGATCTGGCGGCTGCGTTTCTTGAGTTCGCCGGTGAAAATATTATGTCCTGCAGATGGTAAAGTATGGTGTTTGCGAACGGAAGAAAATGAACTGGAAAATATTCCCGGTGGTGTAAAAGCCAAAGGGACAGGCAAGTTCGCTGAATTGGATGTGGACACGGTTATATTTGCCATTGGTGACCGCGTGGATGATGAATTGGGGCTTCCGATCAAGGGATACGGATTTGCTTTGAACAATCAGCCGCGCTTCCCAATGAATGGGAGTTCATTCGAGTTGGATGAAAACGCAAAGTCGGAAGCCGGCCTTGAAGGGGTTTTTGTGTGCGGCTGGTCACGTATTGTCAGTGCCGGTATGGTAGGCATTGCCCGCAAAGACGGTGTAAACGCGGCCAGGGTCATCCAGAAGTATCTGGCTGACCAACCTGAAACAGCGCCTGTGCAAATTGAACCCCTGGAAATGAAATTACGAACTTCTGGCTACACCTGTGTCACACTTGAAGACCTCAACAGGCTGGAAGTAGCTGAAAAAAAACAAGCCGAACTGATGAGCCAGGATCAGTTCTTTTTTGATTCAAATGAAGAAATGTTGAAGAGCATGGGCTTGGTTTGACGGATCAAGCGTGCGGTTTTTGATACGGGAACATCATCACAAAACCGATTGCGATAATTCCCATGCCTATTTCCATGCCGCGCGCCTGCCAGACCCCAAAAAAAGGCACGTTTGGCAGCGTTTGAGAACCAATTCCAAAGATATCGGCCATACCTGAAAAGAGGGCAACAACAAAACCGGTACTGACGATGCGGGTGCCGAGATCGGACGCAATGCTGGGAACGGTGCCGCGCCATAAATTATGCACTACAAAATTGCCGGATAGACTGATAATGCCCAGGCCAACGAGCATAAAGGCGATTTGTACAAAACCAACCACCGGACTGCGGTCCAAACCAAATAACTCAGGTTTGGCACCCAGCAAAAAGATCAAAAAACCGCCCAGAACTAAATAAATGCCAACGCGTATTCGTTTACCCGATAATGGCGGAAGTTGATTAAGCTTTTCTTCTATGGATTGTTCAATAATATTTTTTGTTTCAGGTTTTTTCATTCTGGCAAAATGTTCTCCAGGTGATTTTTCCAATTATTGTGAAAAATATTTTCAATATCTTCAGCAGTATAACCCATTTTATATAGAATGGGGTCGAGTTTTTGCAGATCGGCAATGGTGTTCATTTCCAAAGGAATATTCGGGTAACCAAAACCGCCGTCAAAATCAGAACCGATACCAACTTGACGAGAATTACCGCTCATCTGGCAGTAATAATCGATCTGGGCAGTGACCCTTTCCAACGGCACGCGTTCGCGCGTATCTGTTGAGTTCCAATCGGGGATCAAAAATTTATTAAATGGCACAACTCCTATAACGCCGCCGCGTTCTTGCAGCCGCCGGATCACCGCATCGGAAAAGTGGCGCACGGAATCACTGCCGTTGATGGCACGTGCATTTGCATGGCTGGCAAAGACCGGCCCGGAATAAATATCCAGGGCGGTTAAAGCGGCTTTTTCTCGCATGTGGCTGATGTCCAGAGGAATCCCTAAGGAAGCCATCACTTCCAGCAACGCGCGTCCTTCCTCGTCAAAGGGGCGGTCTTCGTTGGTTCCAGCACAATAACGCGTCCCGGCCCAAACCGGACCTACTTGGCGCAGGCCGCGTTCATAATATTCTTCGAGTTGATGTGGGGAACCCAGGCCTTCAGCGCCTTCGAGCAGGAGTACCAACCCAACCGGGCGCGGACCGGGCTCATTCTTTTCCCAGGGGGTTATAACGGAGCGCAGGTCACTCCGGCTGCAGACGAGGCGGAATTTGTCGGGGTTATCCTCCACCAGGCGGTGGTAATAATCAAATTGAAGCCCCATCATTTTTTCGGCTTCTGCGGTATTGTGATACGCCATCACGTCCCAGGCACCGCCGCTGTAGGCTGCCGGCGCAATGAATATTGTCGCGAAGATCAACGCGATCTGGCCGGCCTGGTATTCTGGCCAACCCAGGGTGGTCTCACCGTGATTCCAAACCGGGATTTGAGTTCCTTTTTCCAGGGAACGAGTTTCCAACGCAGAAAGGCAAATGTCGCGTTTGAAAGAGAGTGCGCTGTAGGCAATGTCTTCGTGAGCATCAATGATGTAGGTCATATTTTCTCCGAAAAAAAAGAGCGCACCATTTCTGGCGCGCTCTGATAGTTAAGTTACTTTATTTTGATTCTTCCTTAATTTCTGGCTCAGCTTCTACTTTTGGTTCAGCTTTGGCTTTCGCTTTTGGTGCGGCTTTAGTTTCTGCTTTGGGCTCGGCATCTGCTTCAACTTCAACTTTAGCTTTTGGTTCTTTTTTGGCTTTGGCTTTTGGCTCAGCTTTGGCTTCAACTGCTTCTACTTTGGTTTCTGCTTTAGCTTCTACTTTGGTTTCTGCTTTGGCTTCTACTTTGGCTTCTACTTTGGTTTCTGCTTTGGCTTCTTTTTTAGCTTCTTTTTTCCCATCTTCATCAACGACGAAGAGATCTTCTTCCAGGCTCAACCAATCCATATCTGCATAGGCCATGGAATCCACCCGACGAACGCTCAACCCGATGCGGTGATTGCCCGGATCGATCTTGATGATGCGCAAGGTGACGGTATCGCCCTCTTTGAGGACTTCTTTCGGGTGCTCGATGCGTTTTTCGCTGATCTCGGAAATGTGGATCAATCCTTCCACATCGTCGGTCAAACGGGCAAAGGCACCGAATTTGGTCAAGCGGGTGATGGTTCCTTCAACAAGCTGGCCCACCTGGAAGTTAGCTGCTTTTTGATCCCAGGGATCTGATTGCAGTTGGCGAATAGACAGACCGATGCGTTTTTTCTCGCGGTCGATGCTGATCACTTTGACTTTGACTTCTTGACCCACTTTGAGAGCTTCATTGGGATGTTGAATATGATCCCAGGAAATTTCAGAAAGATGAACCAGACCATCAGCGCCGTTAATATTTACGAAAGCGCCAAAATCGGCCAAACTGGTAACACGGCCGGTGCGAATTTCGCCTTCTTTGAGCTCGTCAATGACGCGCTCTTTCAGGCTTTCGCGGGTTTCGGTGCTGGCCTGTCGTTCAGAAAGGATCAGGCGGCGGCGTTCGCGGTCGATCTCGATTACGCAGACATCAACCGGTTGGCCAACCATTTTGCTCCAACGTTGTTCGGGGGTATCACCGGTCATTTCAGAACGGCGCGACAGGCTGATCTGCGAAGCGGGAACAAACCCGCGCAGTCCGCCAACCGGAACGATCAAACCACCTTTGTTGAAACCAATGATCGAACTGTGATAGCTTTCTTTTGACGAAAGCATCTTGTCGACAATTTGCCATCCTTGTTCTTCACGTGCGCGAACATAAGAAAGGACCAGATTCCCGGCTTGATCTTCTGGGTTGATGACATAAACGGGAATTTCTTGCCCGATTTTCAGTTCAGCTAATTCAGCGGGCGGAATAGACTCATATTCCTTGCCGCTAATGACACCTTCAGACTTAGCTCCAACACTGACCAAGATTTGACCTGGGGTAATGCTGGCAATTACGCCCGTACGAATTTCGCCTTGAACGGGAAATTCAATGCCAGTGCCCTCAGCAGCAAGTAATGAGGCCATTTCGTTGTTATTGTCTACCTGGTTATTCTCGGAAGCTGTCCCCTGCTCGAGATTTGCGTCTTGATTGTCCATACGTCTTGTGCACTCCGACGGATAAGATATAGCCCATTATAAGAGAATACTCTCCCTTTTACAACCTATTAAAAGGAATGGGCCCTTGAATAATAAATTATACCTTAATAATAGTAATTCCGGATAAATTCCAAGTTCTTTTGGATAAAAATCAGTATTTTATAGGAAAAATTGAGATTTAATTTGGTTAATTATCCAAGATATTCACGCAAATGGCGGCTGCGGGTTGGATGCCGTAATTTGCGTAAGGCTTTGGCTTCAATTTGACGAATTCGTTCGCGGGTAACGTTAAAATAACGGCTCACTTCTTCGAGAGTATGATCTTTACCGTCGATCAGCCCAAAACGCAGCTCCAATACCTGGCGTTCCCGTTCTGAAAGAGCTGCCAGGGCGCTTTGAACCTGTTCACGCAGCATTTCACGGGCAGCCGCGTCCATAGGCTCCAGCGCTTCATCATCTTCAATGAAATCACCCAACTGGCTGCTCTCTTCATCTCCCACCGGCCGTTCCAACGAGATAGGTTCTTCGGCAGATTGCAAAATCCGCTGCACCTTCATGGTGGCCCAGGTCCAGCGGCGTTGCAGCTCGGCATCCAACGGTTGGTTCGTCTCACGGGCATGGCGGATGGAGGCAATATCTTCGTTTGAGAGCAGATCGGTTTCAAGCGCCAATTCTTCGAGGCTGGGTTCGCGGCCTAATTTTTGCACCAGCGAACGCTGTACCCGCAGGATGCGGGTAATGGCTTCGAATAAATGCACGGGAATACGAATCGTACGGGCGTGTTCGGCAATATAGCGGCTGATGGATTGGCGAATCCACCAGGTGGCATAGGTGGAGAACTTGAAACCGCGGGTGGAATCGAACTTTGAAACCGCGCGCAGCAGCCCCAGGTTGCCTTCCTGAATGAGGTCAAGGAAGGAAATTCCCCGCCCCAGATATCGTTTGGCAATGCTCACGACCAGACGTAAATTAGCGCGAATGAGCGTTTGGTTGGATTCATCGGCACGTCGCTGTACAGCTTCCACTTCGGCTTTCATCAGTTCTTCATCCGGCAGTTGGCGTTTGAGCCAGGCGGCTTGCGGCATCACTTCTTTTTTAGTCAAATTGGTGAGCATGACCTCGGCCATGTTGGCCGGCAGCATGTACATACCCATAAACAGTGTAAAGGCAAAACGAACCAGGGCTTCCCACTTGGGATCCTTGCCCCACAGTCCATTATCCAGGTAATCACGTAAATAAGAGGGATCGTCTGACTGCCACTGGCGCTTCAGAAGCTGTGCTTCGGCCAGCATCAGGGATAGATCGGGAATTTCGTGCTGGTCCATCTCACGGGCGCTGCTTTGTAGTGATTCCCAGGCCTCGATCATTTCATCGATCAACGCCGAAAAAATGCTTTTGTAAAAATCTGCCGAACCGGGTTTGGCCTTAGCGGTCAACTTTTCCATGCGTACTTGAGCTTCGATGCGCGCCGCCAGGCGGAATTCGCTGTCCGCATCCAACAGGTGAATTTGGCCGATCTCTTTGAGATATAGCCTGACCGGGTCTTCGGATAGCTCCAACGCAATGGAAGGATCCTCTAAAATTTCGAGGGGATCTTCGGCAACCAATTCGTTCCATTCTCCGCTCGATTGCGCTAAAGCAGAATCATCTGGCTCGGATTTGATCGAACCGTCATCATCCAGCGATCCATTGTCGTTCAACGCGATCTTTAATGAAGTCCCTTTTTTCGCAGTTCTTTTCGGCGCACTGCTGGGGGATTTCTTCATGACTGGTTTTGCAGTATTGGAGGAATCAGTTTTTTTTGCTACCGAGTTCATCGTTGATGGGCTCTCTTTGGGCATGGGTTAACTATACCATAAAGTAAAAAATCAACTTGTCAACACGGATCGAGCCAGAGCTTGATCCAATTTTCCGCGTAATAATGTGTATTCCATAGTTTGCTTCATCCAGGCTTGTTTCTCCGGCAAGTTCTCAGGTTCTTCTTGCTGCAAATAGCGTAGTTGGTTCAAGGCTTCATTCACCCGGATCAAACGCAGATTCATCACAGAACGAATCAGGTCTTCAAGAATTTTATCCTCGTTTTTCTCTTCTTCAAAGTGTTTTTGGGTGAGCAAATTAGTTAATTGCCCCTGCAGTTCAGCAGGCAGGTTTTGCCGTATATAGGTAAGTGTGTCCGATTCATCCTGGGCCAGGGCCTGCATGAACAGCGCCATCAACTGCTGATGTTCGGCGTTGGCAAAATCATCCACCACCAGGCGTTCCAACTTGGATTGCTGCAGGGCGCGGTCAAGATTGTAAAGAGTCTCGGGTTTTTGCAGCAGCAGACCCAGGCAGTGACCTTCGAGCGAATACAGGCGATTCTCGGGTTTGAACTCGCTCTTTTTAGCCGGCTCGTCTTGGGGCAGCGCGTCCACCCGGCTATTGCGCCGCCGCGGACTCTTTTCACGCACGCGCTGGGTGCCTAGCAGGGTGCGTTCATCCAGGCGCAGCAGACGCGCCAATTGTTGGCGGTAGGCATCGCGTTCCACCGGGGAGGGCACGTCTTCGATCAGCGGCAGCACCTGCGAGACAATATCAGCCTTGACTTTGGCGTCGTCGATGTTGGCGTTAGCGGCCAGCGTTTCCATCACATGCACTACAATGGGCTTGGCGCGGTCCAGGATGCGCTGCCATTCTTCGGCATCGCCTAAAACCACTTCATCCGGGTCCATGCCCGGCGGCATGGTGGTGACGCGCACGTCAGCCTCAAGGCGGGCTTCGTGGCGCAGCAAGCCGTGGGCGTCGAACACCAGTTCATCGGCATGGTCCAGTGCCTGGCGGGCCAGATCCAGACCGCGCAGGGTGGCTTTTTCACCAGCGGCGTCGGCATCCAATGCCAGCACAATGCGGCGTGTATATTTTTTGAGGTAGCGCAGTTGATCTTCGTTCAGTGCGGTGCCCATGGGCGAGACCGTGTTGGTATAACCGGCCTGATGCAGCACAATCACATCCAGATAGCCCTCGACGATGACCACCTGGTCTTTGCCGCGGATGGACTTGCGTGCCTGGTCCAGGCCGTAAAGCAGATGGCTTTTATCGAACAGCACCGTCTGCGGCGAGTTGAGGAATTTGGGGTTGTCTTCGGGGTTGAGGATGCGCGCGCCGAAGCCGGTCATTTTGCCGGCGGAGTCGCGGATGGGGAAGGTGATACGGTTGCGGAATTTGTCGTAGACGCCGCCGGAATCGCGTTCATTCACCAGACCCACCTGGGCCATTTCTTCGGTCGAATAGCCTTTGCTGCGCAGTTGGATCAGGGTGGTTTCGTAAGAATCGGGCGCATATCCCAGGCCAAAATTCTCGATGGTCTCGGGGGTCAGCCCGCGTTTGTGCAAATAATCCAACGCGGTTTGCCCGGCCGGGGTTTTGAGCTGCAAATGATAAAAACTGGCGGCTTCTTCGAGCAGGGCATGCAGTCGTTCGTACTGCTCCTCGGCGGCTTGCCGTTCAGGTGTTTGCGCTTCCAGCTTGACTCCGGCGCGGTCCGCCAGATAGCGCAGGGCCTCGGTAAAATCCCAGCCTTCTTTCTTCATCACATACTTGAAGATATCACCGCCCTCGTTGCACTGGCCAAAACAGCGCCAGGTGCCCGATTCGGGGAAGACGGCGAAAGCGGGAGTTTTGGTATTGGTGTGGAATGGACAAAAGCCCGTATAGCTCTTTCCGGACCGGCGCAGTTTCACCGATTCAGAAACGAGATCAACGATATCGATGCGGGATTTAATTTCATCTATCGTAGACATGGCTTTATGGCCTTAATTTTATCTTACAAATGAAAAGTGGAATGGAAAAGGCGCCTTTGATCAAGACGCCTTTAATAACACAATTTGAACAAAAAGGTTGCTTCGCTAAAGGTTTAGAAGCCTTCCAGCTTCGATAGGTCGGCCACACCCTCGGCCAGACCGGCTACTTTTTGCAGCAGACCCAGGCGGTTGGCGCGCACGGTTTGATCTTCGGCCATGACCAACACTTTATCGAAGAAACCGTTGACGGCCGGGATGGCGGGCAAAAAGGCCTGCATCAGATCTTCCACGCTGCCGCTGCGGCGGTTCGTCTTCTTGATCTGTTCCAGCGCGGCGAAGAGGTCTTTCTCAGAATCTTCTTCGAAGGCGGCAGGTTGGATGGGATAGATCACTTTTTGGTCGCGGGTGATGCGTACGCAGCGGGCATAGGTCTGTAAGATGGTGCTCCAATTGGCGCGGGTTAGCCAATCGCTCAGTTCTTTGACGGCGCGTACGGCGCCGGCGGGGTTGAGGCCCTGTTCGCTGAGGACGGCATCCACGACATCGTAGCGGTAACCGGCATCTGTGAGGCTGCTCTTGAGGCGGCCGACAATGAATTCGAGGCAGGCTTGGCGGATCTTCTCATCCGAGGGGATGGGCAGATTCTGGCTGGCTAACGCCAACCCTTCGGCTAGGTCGAAATCGAGGTCGAAACCGGAGAGGCTTTGCACCAGCCCTTGGGCAGCGCGGCGCTGCGCAAACGGGTCTTTGGTGCCGGTGGGGGCCAGCCCTGCCGCGAAGAGACCGGCCAGGCTGTCCAGGCGGTCGGCCAGACCAATGATGAAGCCGACTTTGCTGGTTGGCAGGCTGTCGCCGGTGGAGCGCGGCAGATAGTGGTCAAAGATCGCCTGCGCCACTTCTGCGCTTTCGCCGGAATGCAGCGCGTAATATTTACCCATCACACCTTGCAGCGAGGTCATTTCGATGACCATGTGGGTCACCAGATCGGCCTTGCACAGTTTGGCGGCGCGCAGGGCGGTCTTCTTTTCGGCATCGCTCAAGCCAAAGTACTGGCCGAGGGCTGGCATCATGGCTTCGATGCGTTTGGATTTATCCAGCATGGAGCCGAGTTTGAATTGGAAGGTGAGCGTACCCAGGCGGCCCAGTTCATCCTCCAGCTTGGAGGTGAGGTCTTCATTGATGAAGAAGGCGGCATCGGCGAAGCGAGCGCGGATGACCTGCGCGTTGCCGTCAGCCACTACGTCCAGGCTGTTCTTGTCGCCGTTGCGCACGGCTATGAAGTAGGGCAGCAGGCTGCCGTCGGCTTTTTGCACCGGGAAGTAGCGCTGATGTTTCTTCATCACCGAAATAAGCACTTCGGAAGGCAGTTTGAGGTGTTCGGGGTCGAATTCGCCGCGCAGCGCGGTGGGCGCTTCGACCAGTTGATTGACTTCGTCGAGCAAGGGTTCATCGATCTTGACCTCGGCGCCAGAATCGCGCATGATCTTGGTGACCTGCTCGCGGATGACGGATTTGCGTTTTTCGGGGTCGATAATGATGCCCTGTTTGCTGAGCGCGCTGGTGTAATCGGCAATGCTCGCCACGGGGATCGTTTCGGGTTCGTAGAAGCGCAGCCCGCGCGTGATGTTGCTGGCGGTATAGCCAGCATATTCAAAGGGTACCGGGGTGCTGCCCAGCAGGGCCAGCAGCCAGCGGATGGGGCGCGAGAAAGCGATGTTGGTGCTGTTCCAACGCATGGTCTTTTCAAACTTGATGCCGGCCACGAGTCCCGGCAGGGCATCGATGAGTACATCATAAGTGGAGCGCGTTGGTTCTTTGACCAGTGCGGCCAGGTACTGTCCGCCGTCGATCTCGCGGACTTCGAGGTCTTTCACGGTCAGACCCTTGCCTGCTGCAAAGCCTTCAGCGGCGCGGCTCGGGG
>Ga0182021_10006642_pt1 | contig 13732 bp, 10 predicted proteins | sample 612E3MmetaG_FD_120493 | JGI IMG/M metagenome (GOLD analysis project Ga0182021, IMG submission 120493) | Permafrost microbial communities from Stordalen Mire, Sweden - 612E3M metaG (Illumina Assembly) | ecosystem: Environmental > Terrestrial > Soil > Wetlands > Permafrost | place: Sweden...
GTCGGTCTGTCGGGCGAAGCGGACGATGGCGTCTTGGAGGACGTCGCCGCCCTTCTGGGCCTTGCGGCCCCGCTTGCGCTGGTCCCCCATGGAGGACTCGAAGCCATCCATATCGAGCGTCAGTCCGCGCTCCTCCACGATCTCCCGGGTGACCTCCACCGGGAAGCCGTAGGTGTCGTGCAGCTGGAAGGCCACGGCGCCCGGGAAGACGTTGCTCCTCTCATCTTGCGCCTTCTCGATGGCTTCCTCCACCAGGACGAGGCCCTGGTCGAGGGTCCGGTTGAACCGTTCCTCTTCCGAGCCTACGGTGCGCAGGATGGTGTCACGGCGCTCCACGAGCTCAGGGTAGGTGCTGCCGAACAGCTCGATGGTACGCTTGGCGAAGCGCTGCAGGAACGGCGGCTCCATGCCGGCCGAGCGGCTGAAGCGGGCGGCCCGGCGGATGACCCGGCGCAGCACGTAGCCCCGGCCCTCGTTGCTGGGAAGCACGCCGTCGGCGATGAGGAACGACATGGCACGGGAGTGGTCGGCCAGGACCCGTAGGGCGATGTCCACCTGCCTGTCGTCACCATACTTCTTGCCCGCGATCTCCTCGCCCAGCTCCACGAGCGGGCGGAACAGGTCGGTGAGGAACACCGAGGACACGCCCTGCTTGAGCGCGGCGATCCTTTCCAGGCCCATGCCGGTGTCGATGTTCTGCTTGGGCAGGTTGCTGAGCTTCTTGTCCTCACCCATGTTGTAGCCGGTGAAGACCAGGTTCCAATACTCCACATACCGGTCGCAGTCGCAGCCGGGCTTGCAATCGGGGTCGGAGCAGCCGTGCTCCGGTCCCCGGTCGTAGTAGAGCTCGGAGCAAGGGCCGCACGGGCCGGTGGGACCCACCGGGCCCCAGAAGTTGGCGCTGCGCGGCAGCCCGACCATACGCTCCCGGGGCATGCCCAGGCTTGCCCATATGGCAGTGGCTTCGTAGTCGGCGGCGATCTCGTCGTCACCCTCGAAGTACGAGACCCAGATACGGCTGGGGTCGAACTTCAGGTAATCGAGCGAGAACTCCCAGCCGAACTTGATGGCGCCTTCTTTGAAGTAGTCGCCCACGGAGAAGTTGCCCAGCATCTCGAAGAAAGTGCAGTGCCGGGCGGTGAGACCCACTTTGTCGATGTCCGAGGTGCGGAAGCACTTCTGCACGCTCGTCAGGCGGCCGCTCGGTGGCTCGGCCAAGCCCATGAAATAGGGCTTGAACTGCTGCATACCGGCTGTGGTGAGAAGGACCGAGGTGTCTTTGTATGGGACGAGAGAAGAACTAGGAACGAGCAAATGTTGCTGCTCGACGAAATAGTCAAGGTATAGCTTTCGCAGTTCGGCCGTTCTCACCTATCTATCCTCGCCTCTCTCCCCCGCGCCATCGGTGTGGGATTCTTCCTCCTCCATGTACAGGCGGAGGCTCTCTATCGATTTACGGATCAATCGCGAGACGTGCATCTGCGAAATGCCGATCCGCACCGCCACCTGGGTCTGCGTCATTCCCTCGAAGAACCGCAGATGGAGTATAAGCCGTTCCCGGGGATCGAGCCGCTCCATTGCGGGAGCAAGTACCCGGCGCTGCTCGAACACCTCGTACGCTTCTTCTTCTGCGCCCAGACAATCGAGCAGGCCCACCGACTCCTCTTCGTCCGGGCCCCCTCCGGAGAAGATGGACACGGCACTATAGGCCCTTCCGCTCTCCAGGGCTTCCACCACCTCTTCTTCCGATGCTCCGGTCGCCTGGGCCAGCTCGCTGATGGTGGGCGAGCGGCGCAGTTCCACCGTCAAGGATTCCATCATCCGGTTAAGACGGACGTTAAGGTCCTGCAGGGCGCGCGGCACCTTGACCGCCCAGCCCTTGTCGCGGAAGTATCGCTTGATCTCCCCCAGAACGGTGGGCGTCGCGTAGGTGGAAAGCTCCACCCCGCGCTCCAGATCGAAGCGGTCGACGGCCTTGATGAGCCCGATGCACCCCACCTGGATGAGGTCCTCCACCGGCTGGCCCCGCGAGGCGAACCGGCGGGCGAGGCTGCGGACCAGCGGCAGGTAGCGCGTGATCAGCTCTTCCCGAGCCGCCTTGTCTTTGTGGTCGCGGACCAACACAAGAAGGTCCCGCTCCGACATCGTCTTTGGGCCACCGAAGACCATCGTCACACCAGCTAATCCTGATCGCCCCATGGCAGTCTCGCAGGCACCTAGAGGATCCGCTTGTCCATCTCGACCGCAAAGGAGCCGGGTTCGCTCCCGTCCGCGGTACGGTACGTGTCCACGAGAGAATCCATGATCATGCGCAGAACGTTCTGAGCGCCGAACCTGTCGGTGTCCATGAGAGGGGCGCCGGAAAGCGTGCGCCAGACCAGAGGGCTGCGCAGCCCTCCCAGCGTCACCCGGAACACCTCGTCCACCACCGCTACGGTGAGGGTGAGCTCGCTTCCTTCGGCCGGCTCCTCGGCGAACAGAGTCTCGAGGGCAAGCTCGATGTCGTCCAGACGGTCGACCGAGAGCGCATGCCTCGACGCCACGCCTCCGACGACCACGCGCATGATGGGCAGGGAACCCCTGCCGCGCGGAGCTCGTAGAACGACGACACCAGACTTTTCACTCGGCTCAGCCAGCTCCACCACCCCTATTCAGCCGGACCCGCACCGTGCAGAAAGGTGTCGATCTCGGTCTGCTTCTGATCGTATACTTCCCGCGCCCTACCGGCCGCTTCTCCGGCCCGCGCCCTCAAGTCAGTGTAGATCCGCTGGGCTTCACCGGGTACATCGGCGAAGGAGTCCGTCACGGACTTGCCCGTCTCCTCGGAGACCCGATGCGCGATCATGAGGGCGCCCCCTAGGGCTACCCCAGTAGCCAGGATCAGAAACGAACGCACTGCTCCCATCAACTCTCCTTCCTCTTGCCGGAAACAAACGACGCGATACCTTCAGTCACCGCCGACGAGAAGCCGGCCACCTTCTTGATCGGCTTGGCCACCGCGCTGTGCACCGCTGTTGTGGTCGTCTCGGCGACCTTGACGATCTGGGCGACGGACGTAGTGATGTGCTCCACCTGGTCGAGTTCGCCGTTCACGCGGTCGAGCGTGGTCTCCACCCGGTTGAGCATGGGGATGACCTCGGTGTTGACGTCCGTGAGGATGTTCGTGGTGCGCTTGAACACTCCACCGAGCCTCAGGAGCATGTACAGAAGACCCACGCCGAAAAGCACAAAGAAGATGCCGATCAGCAGGTCCATGATCGCGTGCGCGTTCCAGTCCATACCCAGCCCCTTTCCTCTTGGCGAGAAAACGACTGTGAATATATCACAGCCGCATTTTGAGCCCTTTTACTGGATGGTCGCCCCGCCGGGCGGCGCCCCGTCCCACTGCTCCGTCTTGCTGATGGTGCCCGCGATCACCACCTGGTCGCCTTCGTAGACGACGGCCGTCTGGCCCGCGGCCACGCCCGACGCCGGATGGGCCGGCCAAGCCGTCAATCCGCCATCGGCGGTCTGGAACCGCGCCAACGGCACGCCTGCTCCTGCCGAGCGCACCTGTAGGGACAACAGCCCGGCTCCCGGCTCCCGGTGCCACACCAGGCCGGTGGCGTGCACCATCCCTACCAGGCCCTCGCCCGCGTTGCCCACCACGATCTGCCGGCTGGCGGCGTCGACGGCTACGACGTAGAGCGGCTCCGGTGCGGCGATGCCCAGCCCCTTGCGCTGCCCGATGGTGTAATTGTACGTTCCCTCATGACGGCCGAGCACCCGGCCGCCGACATCGACGATGTCCCCGGGCAGGTCGCCCAGGCGCTCACGAAGGAAACGGCGGTGATCGTCGTCGGGGACGAAGCAGATCTCCTGGCTTTCGGGCGCGGAGTGGCCTTCCAGGCCTGCCTGCGCCGCCAACCGCCGAACGTCGGGCTTTCGCATCTCCCCCAGGGGGAATACGAGGTTCTCAAGGATCTCGGGCGCCACCTCGGCCAATACGTACGATTGGTCCTTCATCTCGTCGAGGCCGCGCGCCAGCCGCGGCGGCGTCCCCACAAGCCGGGCATAATGGCCGGTGGCCACCCGGCTCAGCCCCAGCCGCTCGGCCACGTCCACAAGAAGGCCCAGCCGCACGCGCGAGTTGCACTTGGCGCACGGGTTGGGCGTGCGGCCGGCGGCGTATTCGGACAGGAAGTATTCCACCACCTGGTCATAGAAGGCCTGACGGGCATCCACCGAGATGTGCGGTATCCCCAGGCTGTGGGCCACCCTCCTTGCCCGGCGGACGTTCTCCGGCGAGCAGCAACTGCGCTCGTCCGCCACCCGAGGGTCGTTCCAGAAGGTCAAGGTGATGCCCACCACGCGGTAGCCCTGCTCCTTGAGCAGCATGGCCGCCACGCCGCTGTCCACGCCGCCGCTCATGCCGACGAGGATGCCCGGTGCGTCCCCCGTGGCACCCGCCGCATCGTCGCCGGTCGCGTGCGAGATGCCGCCGGGCTCCTGGCCGGCTACGAGGCCGGGGCCGAAGTCACACTCGGGCGAGGAAAGCGCCGCCGTGAGGGCAGCGTGTAGTGCATCGACGGCGATGCCGGCCGTGTACTCCTTCTCGGGCACCAGGCCGATGTCGCGACAGATCGTTTCCTGGGAGACGGCCGCGGCGCCAAGCACGGGGCTTTGCGTCACCCGGGCGCATAGCTGGCTGGCGGCGGCCAACGTGGCGGGACATCCGTGCGCCTGGTAGCGAGCCTCCTCGATGATGCCTCCGCGGACGCGCAACTCGATGCGCACCAAGCTGCCGCACTCCAGGCTGCCCGCCTCACCGACAGCGTCTGCGCCGGCGAGGCTCCCCGCGAATGTGCACGTGCGCAGGCGCTCAGCGACCCCGGTGCCGTAGGCAAGGCCAGGCGTGAGAGCCTCTTCTTGTCCCCCGGTGCTCGACACAAGTCTCCTTAAAGACCACGAGGGCCGGGATGACCCGGCCCTCGTCCGAAAGCTGGTGTCAGAAGCGGATCATCCCTGGCCGACGTTGATGAGGCACTGCTTGAGCGTGCCCTCGTCGACATAGCCGTTCCAGATCTGGCGGATCGTGCCTGCCTTGTCTATCAGCACGATCTCCGGCGGGTAGTTTACCTGCAGCAACAGAGAAAGGTCGCCGTAGGACTCGGGATTCTTGTAGTCGTAGGTCAGAAAGGTGAAATCCGGGAAATCGGCCTGCACGGTCTTGAAGGTCTCGAGCACTTTGCTGTCGTCCACGCTACCGGGGACGTAGAACAGCATGGCGACCGGCCGGGCCTGGCCGACCGCAGCCACGTACGCTTCGGGGGTGTCCTGCGTCGTGGCCAGTTTCGTCTCGAGCAGGGCCTCCACAGCGTTACCTACGGAGGAGCCCGCAGCGACGGTGCTGACCTGGGTGGTGCCACTGACGGACGTACTGGTAGTCGACGTGCTGCCGCCGCCCCCCAGACAACCTGTGAGGAAGACGGCCAGACCAATAGCCACGGAAACGACCAGCGCTAACTGTCTGCTTCGTACCGACATTTCAAAACCTTCCCAAAAGAAAATGCTCCACCTTGCCGTGTCTGACAGGCGCTTGAACCTGCCGAAGCAGGTGGGTGGCTGTCCCTGATTGGCGGAACGCCGTTCAGGCAAACGAGCCTCCCAAGCGTGGTGTGTTGGCTCAAGTTGAGGCCAGATCACGCACAAGGTCGAGCTACCCGAGGGTACCACAGTGCCTTGTGACGGGCAACGCCCGGCCTCGCCTGCGCCGCTCCCGCACCACGGCTTTCACCCTGTTATTCGGCGTTTTGCGGGCAGGACTTGAGCGCGGCTCGCAAAGGCCGCGGCTGCCGCCGCGCGCTGTGGCCGAAGTCCTCGGCGCCCGGGACCTAGACGGTGCGGATACGCAGCTCGCGCAACTGGTCGGGCGCCACCTTGGAGGGCGCGTCGGTCAGAGGGCAGGAGCCGCTCGCGGTCTTCGGGAAAGCGATGACTTCGCGGATGGAGTTCTCGCCGGCCATGAGCATCACCGTCCGGTCGAGACCAAGGCCGATGCCGCCCAGCGGCGGGATGCCGTACGCCATGGCTTCCACCAGGAACCCGAACTTGACCTTTATGTCTTCCTCGTCGAGCCCCAGGGCCTCGAACACCGCTTCCTGTAGACGGGGCTCGGAAATACGGATAGACCCACTCCCCAACTCCACCCCGTTCAGCACCAGGTCGTAGGCGTAAGTGCCGAGCTCCATGGGCTTGTCCTTGAGGTCGGACAGGCTCTGCAGGCGGGGCTTGGTGAACGGATGATGCTGCGCCTTGAGCCGCTGCTCCTTGGCGTCGTACTCGAACATCGGGAAGTTGACCACCCAGAGGAACTCCCAGCCCTTCCGCTCCACGCCGAGGCGGTTGGCCAGGGACAGGCGCAGCGTGCCCAGGCTGGGCTCGGCCACGGCCTTGGTGTCGGCCACGAAGAGCAGTAGGTCGCCGGGCTGTCCACCTAGGCGCTCGATGAGAGCCTTGGTCTGTTCCTCCCCCACGAACTTGAGGAGCGGCGAGCGGACGCCGCCATCGGCGTCGAGCCACACGGGCAGCAGACCCTGGGCTCCGAACACCGCAGCTTCGCCGGCAAGGTCGTCGACGTCTTTGCGCGAGAACTTGGCGCCGTTCTCAGCGCGGATGCCCCGCACCACGCCGCCCTTGGCGACGGCTTCGGCGAACACGCGGAACTCGGTGGCCCCGGCGATGTCGCCGACGTCCACGATCTCCATGCCGAAACGGAGGTCGGGCTTGTCGCTACCGTAGCGGGCCATGGCGTCCGCATACTCGAGGCGCCGGAAGGGGTGCGGAAGGTCGACGTCCAGAGTCTCTTTGAAGGCTGCGGCGAACATGCCTTCCACCACGTTCTGGATGTCTTCCTCGTCGATGAAGCTCATCTCGATGTCGATCTGCGTGTGCTCCGGCTGACGGTCGGCGCGTAGGTCTTCGTCGCGGAACGCGCGGGCGATCTGGTAGTAGCGCTCGAGCCCGGCGAACATCAGCAACTGCTTGAACAGCTGCGGCGATTGAGGCAGCGCATAGAACTCGCCCGGTTGCAGGCGGCTGGGGACCAGGAAGTCCCGTGCTCCCTCCGGCGTGCTCTTGGTAAGGATCGGCGTCTCCACATCGATGAAGCCCTGGTCGCCCAGATATCGCCTCACCGCCTGGACCACCTGGCTGCGGAGCAGCAGGTTGTGATACATCTTGGGCCGGCGCAGGTCGATGTAGCGGAACTTCAGACGAAGTGTCTCGTCCACGTCGATGTCATCTTCGGGGAAGAAGGGCGGCGTATCGGCGGCGCAGAGGATCTGCAGCTCGTCCAGCACGATCTCCACCTTGCCCGAAGCCAGGTTCGGGTTGATCCGCTCCGGAGAGCGCGCGACCACGTCGCCGACCCCCCACATGACGTACTCGCCACGCAGCTCTTGGGCACGCTCGTGCAAAGCCGGGTCTTTCGCGGCCTCGACCACCAACTGGACGAGGCCCGTCCGGTCGCGCAGGTCTATGAAGATCAGCCCGCCGTGGTCGCGGCTGCGATGGACCCAGCCGGCCACCTTGACCCGCTTGCCGATGAGCGCCTCGTCGATGGTGCCGCACCATGCGTCCCTGTAAGCCACAGTGTTCCTCTTCCCTAGTAGGTGTCAGGCGCCGGCAGTCAGGCGCTCACCAGCAGCCGACTCGGCGAAGGCTATGGCCTCGCCGTGCGGCATCTGTTTCTCTTCCCCGGCAGCCAGGTCGCGCACGGTGATAGTGCCCGCGGCCATCTCGGCTTCGCCTATGATGAACGCCAGGCGCGCACCGGTCCGGCCGGCCTGCTTCATCTGTCCTTTGAGGCTTCGCTCCATGTAGTCCAGGTCAACAGCGATGCCCATCGTACGCAGGTCGTGCGCCAGCGCGAAGACCTCGGCCCGAGCCTCCGCCCCCACGCCCACTAGGTAGATGGTGGGCGCCGGCGCTGCGGGCGCTTCCGCCGCCGACTTGGACACGGCCAGGAGGATCCGCTCCACCCCGGTGCCGAAGCCCACGCCGGGCGTCTCCGGCCCGCCGATGGCCGACACCAGGTCGTCGTACCGCCCGCCGCCCCCGATGCCCGACTGGGCGCCCAGCTGGGACGACTGGAACTCGAATGTGGTGCGGGTGTAGTAATCCATGCCGCGCACCAACGTGTGGTCCTCGATGAAGCCGATGCTCTGTACCTCCAAGCCGGCCTTCACACGAGCATGATGGGCAGCGCAGTCCGGGCACAGGAAGTCCGGCAGCCGCGGCGCGCTCTGCAGGGCCGCTTTGCAGCCGGGGACTTTGCAGTCGAAGACCCGCAGGGGGTTCAGCTTCGCCCGCTCGCGGCACTCGCCGCACAGTTCTTGGTCGTGAGCCTGCAGGAAGTCACGCATGGCGGCGGAGTAACCGGGCCGGCACTGCTTGCAACCCATCGAGTTGATCTTCAGCTCGATGCCGGTGAGGTTCAGTTCCCGGTAGAGGGCGGCCAGCACGCCGATGACCTCGGCGTCCAGCTCCGGCGAATCCGAGCCGAAGGCCTCCACACCCAGCTGATAGTGCTGACGGAAGCGGCCCGACTGCGGGCTCTCGTAGCGGAACATCGGGGCGTGATAGTAAAGCTTCACCGGCTGAGGCAGCGTGTGCATGCCGTGCTCCACGTAGGCGCGGCACACCGGCGCGGTGCCTTCGGGGCGCAGCGTCATGCTGCGGCCGCCCAAGTCCTCGAAGGTATACATCTCCTTGCGGACGATGTCGGTGGAGTCACCGACGCCCCGATGGAACAGGCGGGTGTCCTCGAAGGTGGGCGTGTCGATACGGCGATAGCCGTATCGCGCGAAGACCGCCTCGGCAGTGGCGACGACCCAGCGGCGGACCGGCTGCTGGTCGGGTAGGACGTCGTACGTCCCCTTGGGAGCTGTGAACGGCTCAGCCATGGACCTTGAGGCTCGCCAGGAACGGGTTGTGCGCCAGCTCGTCGCCGAGCGTCGTGGATTCCATGTGCCCCGGATAGACCGCCGTCTGCGCCGGATACGTCTTGATGAGCCGGGTGACCGAGCCCAGGAGTTGCGGGAAGTTGCCGCCCGGGAAGTCGGTGCGGCCCACGGAGCGGCGGAACAGCAGGTCGCCGCAGAACAGGGCGCCGCCGACATCGAACGTGATGTCGCCCGGCGTGTGACCCGGCGTAGCGATGACCTTGGCCGTGAGGCTGCCGACGGTGACCGTGGAGCCGTCCTCCACCACCTGGATGGCCGCCGTTCCGCTGGCGGGGACCGGGTAGCCCGTGGCCGAGCAACCCTGGCTGCCCGAGAGCACCGGCTGCACCTGGGCGGAGCAGTAGATCGTCGCCCCGGTGGCCTCAGCGAGACCGCTGACGCCCTCCACGTGGTCGAAATGCCCATGGGTGACCAGTATGGCTTCGAGCCTGAGCCCTTTCTCCTCCACGAGGCGGGCCAAGCGCTCGGGCTCTCCCCCAGGATCGACCGCGCAGGCGGTGCCCGCATCATCGGATACCAGGTAGCAATTCGCCTGCAGCGGCCCGACGGGGACGCAGAGTATATCCATGGTGTGAACCCTCTCTCGTGGTGTGCGGGGATGCAGCGGCCAACGGCTCACATCCGGCAGGCAATTCTATCAGAGGGCGGCCGGAGGGCTGGGTTTGCGGGCCGCTGACAGGGCGCGCCATCGCGCCGCCCAGTGCTTTGCTGCGGCCGAGGCCTCGCTTTTCGGCGACCCCTTAGTGGGGCGTCACCCGGTAAGCGTCGTACACCGTGTCGATGCGCCTGATACGTTGCAGCACCGTCTCCATGTACTCGATCTCCGGCACCTCGAACACAAAGCGGTCCTTCACCATGTTGTTCTTGCCAACCCGGCACTCCGCGGCGAGGATGTTCACCCCGCTCTCGCTGAGCGTCCGGGAGATGTCCTCCAGGAGATGGTTGCGATCGTATGCCTCGATCTGGATCTCCACGCGGAGCGGCATCTTCCCGATAGACTCCCAGTGCACGGCCGCGAATCGCTCTGGGTTCTTTTCCAGGTTCTTGACGTTCGGGCAGTCCTTGCGGTGTACCGTGATGCCGCGCCCCAGGGAGATGTACCCCACCACCTCGTCGCCGGGCACCGGGCGGCAGCATTGGGGTAGACGTATGGCGACGTCTTCCACGCCGTCCACGTGCAGGCCCAGACGGCCTCCGGACGTGCCCTCCTTCCCCTTGGGCACCGCAGACGGCGCCGCCAGTATCGCCGCAGCCGCCGCCTCCTCCCCCCCGGGATTGAGCATCTGGATGATGCGGGTGGTCACGTGCTGCGGGCTGATCTTGTTCGACCCCACCGCCGCGAAGAACTCCTCCTTCTTCGTGTGGTTGGTCTCTCTCATGACGTCGGCGAGCATGTCCGAGCCGATGAGCCGCTGCGCGGGAAGGCCTTGCTTACGGAACGACTCCAACAAGGCTTCACGCCCAAGATGCTCGGCGTCCTCGCGGCGCTCCTTGTTGAACCACTGCCGGATCTTGCTGCGCGCTCCCGAGCTGGCCACGAACTGGAGCCAGTCACGCGATGGACCCTGGGTCGTCTTTGCAGTGAGGATCTCCACGATGTCGCCGGACTGCAGCTTGTAGGTGAGCGGCACGATGTGGCCGTCCACCTTGGCGCCCGTGCAGCGGTGGCCGACGTCCGTGTGGATGGCGTACGCGAAGTCCACCGGGGTCGAACCCACGGGAAGCCGTTTGACTTCGCCCTTCGGCGTGAAGACATACACCTCGTCGTGGAAAAGGTCGATCTTGAGCGACTCCATGAACTCGCCGGCGTCCTTGGTCTCGGACTGCCAGTCCATGATCTGCCGAAGCCACTGCAGCTTCTCGTCCTGAGCGTCGGTCCTCTGGCCTCCGCCCCGCTTGTCCTTGTACATCCAGTGCGCCGCGATGCCGTACTGAGCGGTCTCGTGCATGTCGTACGTGCGGATCTGGATCTCGAGCGGCTTGCCCTGCGACCCGATGACCGTCGTGTGGAGCGACTGGTACATGTTGGCCTTCGGCATGGCGATGTAGTCCTTGAAGCGGCCCGGTAACGGCTTCCAGAGGGAGTGGATGACGCCCAGCGCCGCGTAGCAGTCCTTCACCGAGTCGACAAGCACACGGAGCGCCGTGAGATCGAAGATCTCGTTGAACTCCTTGCCTTTGCGCACCATCTTGTCGTAGATGGAGTAGAAGTGCTTGGCCCGTCCGGAGATCTCCGCTTCCACGTTGAAGGAGCGCAATTCCCTCTCGAGTATGGCGCGCGCTTCCTCCATGTCCTGTTCGCGATCGGCCCGGCGCTGAGCCACCATCTGCTGGATCTCCGCGTACTTGCGGGGATGCAGGGTCTGGAAAGCCAGGTCTTCCAACTCCCAACGAACGGACTCGATCCCCAGCCGATGAGCGAGCGGCGCGTAGACCTCGAGCGTCTCCTTGGCCTTTACGAGCTGCTTCTCCTTGCCCAGATAGCGCAGGGTCCGCATGTTATGGAGGCGGTCGGCCAGCTTGATGAGGATCACCCGCACGTCGCGCGCCATGGCGATGATCATCTTGCGGATGTTCTCCGCCTGCTCCTCTTCGATGCTGCGGAACTGCATCTGAGACAGCTTGGTGACGCCATCGACGAGCAGCGCCACCTCGTCGCCGAACTGCTCGCGGACCTCCTCGATAGAGACCTCAGTGTCCTCCACCACGTCGTGCAGCAGCGCGGCGGCCAAAGTGGAGCTGTCGAGCTTGAGTTCCGCGCAGATATCGGCCGTGCCCACCGGGTGGCTGATGTAGGGCTCCCCGCTGGCCCGCACCTGGTGTTGATGCTGCGAGGCGGCCACCCTGAAGGCGGACACGATCAGGTCGCGGTCGAACACCGGGCTGTACTTCTCCACCTTGGCCAGCAGCCGCTCGAGCAACTCCTCGAGAGCCGGGGCGTCGGCGGCGAATGCCACGGGCGCGGCGGGAGCTGTCTTCTTGGGTGGGCTTGAGGGCCGGCTGGTGTCTAGAGGTTCTGGCACAGTCTGGAGCACTCCTCATAGTCGGCTTCCGCGTGGGCGTAGGCCGGTATGTTGCGCGCCTCTAGTTTAGCCTCTCCAGCCGGTGCCTGGTCCAGTCGGAGTTCCCGGAGGAACCCCCGGGCCCGGGTGAGATCCTCCCGGCCGAGGACCACCCGCGCCTCGTCCCAGGCCAGAGCAGCCGCCCTGGCCAGCAGCAGGCCCTCGTCGACGGGTCCGCCATCGGCCCCTGCAGCCTCAAAAGCGCGGTACATACAGACCATCGCGAAGCGGGGGTGCACGAGGTACCGCAGCATCTTCAGCGTGTTCTGGCGCTCTTCTGAGCCGTAGTACAGGTGGACGTGGGCCTTCTCCCGACCGGCCTGCTCGAGGAGCGCGGCATGTGCCGCGCGATATGGCGGCTCTATCGCCACCACGTGGGTCCGCCCGGACACCAAGGCCGGCAGACACGCCGCCAGGTCCCACTCGGCCACAACGACCGCAGCCTGCTCGGCCGCGTCCGCACGCTCCGGCGTGCAGCCCCGGCCCACACACACAAAGCCTCCTTGGCATAGATCGGCGAGCGGCAGCCGCTCCTCGGCATCCTGCAGCATGTGCGGCAGGGCGCAGCCGAGCACCAGGGTGCGCTCCCCAGTGGCTAGGACCTGAGCCAGCGCACTCGTCCGGCCGACACGATCGCGGAGGTCGCGGGCGATGGGCATGCGTAGGGCGACAGAGGCCGGCGTGAGAGGGGCTGCCGGCGTGAGAAAGGGCGCCGCCGGCCCTTGGGCCTGCGGCGCGGCCCCGTCTCCCTCGTCGGACAGGCCGGCCAGCCATGACGGGCAGCCGGGACCGCACTCACAGAGCCGCGCGCCCCCTGCGGGCGGCGCGCCCACGTGTTCGATGACGAACTCCGGCCGCAACGCCCCCTGCCACGAATCCACCTGGAACTGCACTCCCACCAGCCGCCCGTTCCCGTCGGCCTGCAGGTCGGGCACACTCTTCCCCAGCCCGAAGCCGATGCCCCTCGCCTTCACCCCGTCGACCTTCACCGTGCAGCGCAGATGCGAGCCGTCCCGGGTGGTCTCGGCCTGGAGCAGGTCCGCCCCGGTCAGCAACAGCCGCGGCCGGGGGTTGCCACTTCCGAACGGCCCCAGGGACGCCAGGGCCAGCGCGGTGTCGGCGGTGATGTCCTCGCCCCGCAGCACGGCATCGCTGCGGAAGGTCGGGATGAGGTCCCGAGGATCCAACATGGCGGCCGCATGCTGCTCGATGGCCGCCCGGAAGTCGTCCACCTTGTCGGCCTCGAGCGTCAGCCCCACGGCCTGCGGATGTCCCCCATAAATGATCAGATGTTCGGCGCAGGCGTTCAGCCCTTGCACGATGTCGTACCGCCCGATGCTCCGCCCCGATCCCTTGGCCACTCCCTCACGCAGCCCGAGAAGGATGGCCGGGCGGTGGTAGCGTTCCACCAGGCGGGCAGCGACGATGCCCACCACGCCCTCGTGCCAGTCCTTGCCTGCCAGAACGATCACGGGCGGCGGAGCGCCGCCCCGTTCGATGCACTCGACGGCCTGTTCCAGTATCTGCCGTTCCACGTCCTGGCGGGCGCCGTTCATCTCGTGCAGCTCCTGGGCGAGCGCGGCTGCCTCTTTCTCGTCCTCCGTGAGGAGCAAACGGAGCGGCGGCGACGGATCGGCCAGACGGCCTGCCGCGTTCAGCCGGGGA
>Ga0182021_10006645_pt1 | contig 13729 bp, 13 predicted proteins | sample 612E3MmetaG_FD_120493 | JGI IMG/M metagenome (GOLD analysis project Ga0182021, IMG submission 120493) | Permafrost microbial communities from Stordalen Mire, Sweden - 612E3M metaG (Illumina Assembly) | ecosystem: Environmental > Terrestrial > Soil > Wetlands > Permafrost | place: Sweden...
CCTGCGGCACACCTGCGCCAGCCTGGCGCTCTCCAGCGGCGTCAACCCCAGGATCGTCTCCGGACGCCTGGGGCACGCCACGGTGGCGCTGACCTTGGACATCTACTCGCACGTGCTGCCGCAACAAGACCAGGACGCGGCCGACAAGATCGCGGCGCTGATCGAGCTCCAAGGGCGCCAACCCACGATCGTCTCTACTTGTGCACCTTCACGGACACCGGCTCGCTGAGGTAGCTGACCCCGCCAGACTTGTAGGCAGCTTCGAAGACCCACGTGCCGGTCTTGTTCGGCTTCGTAGCCCACGTGAACGCACCAGAGTTCGTCAGCTTGAGTGTCTTCAGTGCGGTCAGCTTGCTGCCCACCTGGCGCTCGATCTGCACCGTCTTGTCGCTGGCCAGGAAGTGCTTGACGGTGCCGCTCAAGGTGACGGTCTTGCCGACCTTGATCGAGATCGGCTTGGCCTTGAGACTCAGCGACGGAGGAGCTGGGAGCAGATCCACGTAGGCAGCGCCGGTGGCGCCGGCGCTGCCGACCGTCTCGTTGGGAGCACCGACCAGAGCCGTCTCGCCGGAGAGGGCCACCGACCAGCCGAACCCATCGTTCGCCGTGGCGCCCGGGTCGCTCAGCTCAGTCTGCTGCGACCACGTCGTCCCTGCGCGTGCGTATACGTAGGCGGCGCCGGCGTCACTCTGACCGCCGACGGACTTGTCGCCGGCGCCCACCAAGGCGGTGTCGCCCGAGAGCGCCACCACGCTGCCCAGGCCGTCGTCAACGGCTGCGTCTGAGGCACTCAGCTCGGCCTGCTGCGACCAGGTCGTGCCGCTGCGTGTGTAGACGTAAGCGGCGCCGGCGCCACTCTGACCGCTGACGGTCTTGCCGGAGGCACCCACCAGAGCCGAGTCGCCGGACAGTGCCACCGAGGAGCCAAAGGCGTCCTTTGTGGCCGCATGGGGGTCGCTCAGCTCAGCTCGCTGTGACCAGCTTGTGCCTGTGCGCTTGAAGACATAAACGGCGCCGGCGTAGCTCTGGCCGCTGACGGTCTTCCAGGCGGCGCCCACCAGAGCCGTGTCGCCGGAGAGCGCCACTGAGATGCCCAAGCCGTCGCCACCGGCCGCGTCTGAGGCCGTCAGCTCGGCCTGCTGCGACCAGGTCGTGCCGGTCCGCGTGTAGACGTAGGCGGCGCCGGCGGAGCCCTGGCCGGCAACGGTCTTGTTGTAGTCGCCCACCAGGGCGGTGTCGCCGGAGAGCGCCACCGAGGTGCCGAAGACGTCGTTCCCCGCTGCGTCGGGATCGGCGAGCTCGGTCTGCTGCGACCAGGTAGTGCCTGTGCGTGTGAACACGTAGACGGCGCCGGCGGCCTTCTGGCCGTTGACGGTCTTCCCCTCGGCGTCCACCAAGGCCGTGTCGCCGGAGAGCGCCACCGAAGTGCCGAACCAATCCTGGGTGGCCGCATCAGGGTCACTCAGCTCGGCCTGCTGTGACCAGGTCGCACCTGTGCGAACGTACACGTAGACGGCGCCAGCCTCATTGTGGCCGTTGACGATCTTGCAGTCGGCAGCGACCAGCGCCGTGCTGCCGAAGACCGCGACCGAGTCGCCGAAGCCGTCGCCGATGGCTGCGTCAGAGGCCGTGAGCTCGGCCTGCTGCAGCACCAGCAGCGCCAAAGGGTCGCCGCCTCTCGCTGTGGACGGCGCGGCAGAGGCTGCCGCCGTAGCGAGCGGGGCGGCGATCAGCACCAGGGCAGTGAGCATGAGCAGCAGCAAGCAGGCCGTTGCTCCTGGGGGCAGTCTTCGGTGCGTAGAAGGTCCCACGCTCTGGCTCTCCATCATCGTCTGCTCCCCTCCTGCCTCACTTGTGCACCTGCACGGTGACCGACTTGCTCGAGTAGCTGACCCCGCCAGACTTACAGGCAGCCTCGAAGACCCACTTGCCGGCCTTCTTGGGCTTCATGGTCCATGTGAAGGCGCCCGACTTCGTCAGCGTCAGCGTCTCGAGCACGGTCAGCTTCTTGCCCACCCGGCGCTCGATCTGCACCGTCATGCCTGTGCCCAGGAAGTGCTTGACCAGCCCGCTCAAGGTGACCGACTTTCCGACCTTGATCGAGGCCGCCTTCGCCTTCAGGCTCAAAGACGGCGCCGCCCACACATCCACGTAGGCCGCGCCGGCGTCAGCCTGGCCACTGACGGTCTTGCCGTTGGCACCGAGCAGAACCGTGTCGCCGCAGAGAGCCAGCGGCCAGCCGAAGAAGTCGTTAGCCGCTGCATCGGGGTCGTTGAGTTGGGCCTGCTGCGACCAGGTCGTGCCGGAGCGCATGCAGATGTAGGCGGCCCCGGCGTCGGTCTGACCGCTGACGGTCTTGCCCCAGGCGCCGATGAGGGCGGTGTCGCCAGCGAGCGCCACCGAGCTGCCGAAGCACTCGTCAGTAGCTGCGTTGGAAGCGGTCAGCTCGGCCTGCTGCGACCAGGTCGTGCCGCTGCGCACAAAGACGTAGGCGGCGCCGGCGTAGGTCTGGCCGCTGACGGTCTTGCCCCAGGCGCCGATGAGAGCGGTGTCGCCAGAGAGGGCCACCGAGGAGCCGAACGCGTCGTTGTTCGCCGCGTCGGGGTCACTGAGCTCGGCCTGCCGCGACCAGGTCGTGCCGCTGCGCACAAAGACGTAGGCGGCGCCGGCGACGCTGACGGTGCCAACGGTCTTCTGCCAGGCGCCGACCACGGCTGTGTCGCCGGCGAGTGTCACCGAGAAGCCGAACTGGTCGTCGCTCGCCGCGTCGGGGTCGGGGAGCTCGGCCTGCTGCGTCCAGGTCGTGCCCGTGCGCACAAAAACGTAGGCCGCGCCGGCCTCGCCCTGGCCGCTGACGGTCTTGCTGCAGGCGCCGATGAGGGCCGTCTTGCCGGAGAGTGCCACCGAGTCGCCGAACTCGTCATTGGCCGCTGCGTTGGAAGCGGTCAGCTCGGCCTGCTGTGACCAGGTCCTCCCTGTACGCACAAAGACGTAAGCGGCGCCGGCACCATCCTGGCCGCTGACGGTCTTGCCGTAGGCGCCGATGAGGGCGGTGTCGCCGGAGAGGGCCACCGAGCGGCCGAAGGCGTCGTTCGTCGCCGCGAGGGGATCTTTCAGCTCGGCCTGCTGTGACCAGGTCGCGCCCGAACGCGTGTAGACGTAGACGGCGCCGGCATCAGCCTGGCCGCTGACGGTCTTGTCGTAGGCGCCGATGAGGGCGGTGTCGCCGGAGAGGGCCACCGAGACGCCGAACCGGTCGTTCGTCGCCGCGAGGGGATCCTTCAGCTCGGCCTGCTGCAGCACCAGCAGCGCCAGAGGGTCGCCGCCTCTCGCTGTGGACGGCGCGGCAGAGGCTGCCGCCGTGGCGAGCGGGGCGGCGATCAGCGCCAGGGCGCTGAGCATGAGCAGCAGCAAGCAGGCCGTTACTCCTGGAGGCAGTCTTCGGTGCGTAGAATGTCCCACTCTCTGGCTCTCCACCATCGTCTGCTCCAATCTCTTGGCCTGTGGCACGGCAAACGAGTGATGGCCCCGGGTCACCCATGCGACTGCACGCTAACGTCGAGCTAACGCTCTCCGCGAAACGCACAAGCTCCTTCTAGCACTGCGGATAGCTGATGGTCAAACGAGCTTCCTAGCCATCGGACGAAGTCTGGACCCAAGCAGTCGCAGACCGGGTAGGTGGAGCGAGTCGGGCCATGGCAGCCGCCTCGAGCACGTTCGCTGATTCGACGCCGATCACGCCCTGACTGGCGCCCCGTCGCCTTCCGTACTGCCGAGTGACTGCCCGTGACGTCGCGTCGCGTCGGCAAAATGTCGGCATCTGGCGCTTTTCACCACCATTGGGCAGTTAAGGCCACGACACGGAAAGTTGCGCTTTGCAGGAAGAAGTGGTGCCGAAGGAGGGAGTTGAACCCTCACCCCGCGTGAACGGGACCGGATTTTGAGTCATCCCGGTCCGTGCTCACAGGCGCGAAGTGAAACCAACCCAGACCCACCGCCACGCACGACCAGCCACCGCCGGACATGACCGATGTTGGCAGATTGTTGGCAGCAGCGTTACCACGAAGCACGCTACAGCGACCAGAAGTCGGCGTCTCAGACGTTGCGGCCTTCGATCTCTGCGGCGATTCTGCGCTCTATGAGCGCGCTGTACTGTAGTCCGCTCATGCCGTGCAGGAGCGCGACAAGAGCCGGGCGCGGTACAAGGCGTCGCCTGCCCAACGATATCGTCGGGAGCTCACCGCTCTTCGCGGCGCTATAGGCCCTATTCCGGCCGATGCCCAGGAGCTGCGCCGCCTCCTCGACGCTGAAGACCATTTGCCCTGTGGACAGCCCGTCAACCTCGAGTGCTCCGGTCATCGTCGCTGGCAAGGTAGGCACAGCTTCGGGCGTAAGCTCCGCAACGCGACGCAGGGCGTCCAGGGCGGCCAGCTGGGCAGCGTGGGCCGACCCTATGGCGGCCTCAACGTGGTCGAGAATCGGGCTGAAGTCGTCGGCGCTCACGACGCGGCCTCGGACTTCGGCTTCGCGGATCGCCTTCTCATGTCATGACCTCCGTAGTCGTCTAGGACGATCCTACGCCGCACTTCAGCGCACTGAGGCGCGACTACGCACCGGCGACGCTGACGCGAGAGCGGGCTCTGGCACCATCCTAGGAACCTGATCAACGAATGGGGCCAGGTCACCTTGATCGACTCCGGGCTGGTGTTCAAAGCCGAGAACGGTGAGGCTCTTGACCCGGAGAGCATCTCTCGCTACTTCCCTCAGGCCGTGAGGAAGGCGATGCTGCCGCAGATCAGGCTGCATGACTTGAGACACACGCACGCGACTCTGGCCCTGCAGGCCGGCGTCCATCCCAAGGTGGTTTCAAAGAGACTAGGCCACACTGCAGTGTCGATCACACTCGACACCTACTCGCACGCCATCCCGGACATTCAGGAGGAGGAGGCAAAGAGAATCGCCGGGTTGGTGTTTACGAACTAGGAGGGCGGCCCGAGTCCGGAACGTACGGGCACGCCGACGGCAAGATGACCTCAAGCGCAGTCATTGCCGAAGATGTCCTTCCTGGTGCCATGGAGCATCCAGTTTAGCATCAGGTGAAGGTGATAGCGGAGAATGTGCGACGGCGTGACGAGGATTCGAAGATCCTTCAGCGCCCAGAACTTGGCCGAATCCCACGGGGGTTTTGCATCCGCGATATACATCGTGTAGTTCCTCGCCGGGCGACCCGCCAAATCGAACGCCACGTCGGCCCCCTTCGTCCCCCATCCGAGCGCCTGCCAGCACTCGAGGGCGCTGAGGTTCGCATACACCCAATGGGAATGTGCGAACCCGTTGCGTAGCGTCTTCAACAGCTCGCCAAGCCCGGAGCCCACCGCCTCATCGACTGGAACCTGGCCGTCCGGAATCCGCCAGAAGGACCCCTCCTGACCACGGTCCGGATCTCCGCGGACGATGGCTCGTACATCGCCAGACAAGTTGCTGTCGGCTCGCATGAGCCGCGAGAGCTCATCTTTACCTACATCACGTATGGCCTCATACACTCTGACGAAGAGCGCCCAGAAGAAGACGAGGTCCGTGGTCGTGATGGCGTCCGGGTAGATGTAGTACGACCCGTCGTCAGCCAGAACCGACCGGACAGTCTCCGCGGTAACGGCCATGTACGCATCGAACGTCGGCCGCACGATGTTCGACAGGACCTGCCACGCTCTCGGAGGCAGTGACGCACCTGCCGGAATCGGATCCGTCATGGTCGCTCTGCTCCTTTCACGACAGGCTCGACGCGGCGTGAATAGCCCAGACCCCTGCCTGTTCCGACGTCAGCCTACGCCCGACCGCGATGCTGAGCCATGCTGTCCCGTGTCGGCCCGTCGTGGTCAGTCTCGGCGGCAATCTGTCGGCAATCTTGCCGATTCGGCAGGACTCGGGCCGACCGGCCGAAACAGAAATCGCCCTGTGCGGGCGGAAAGTGGTGCTCCCGGCAGGAATCGAACCTGCGATTCGGGACCGGCCATCGGGTGCTGTCGGCCTGAGTCGGCAGTTCTAGGCTGTTTGCAGGACATTCCTCGGTTCGCTCATTCGCTCACGTCGGTCCCTGTGGCCCCTGTCAGGGGGCGTCGGCTCGCGTCCGCAGTACAAATGGAGTACACATGTGCGCCTGTGACCGCCGAGGCTCCATGAGCAAGTGGCGCAGCCCGGCCTTCGGTCTCCTGCGCTATGCTCGTGGGCAAGCTATCGACGGCGAGCCGCCGCTAGGTCAAGAGCTCGGCCTCGGCCAGATTGGGCGGTATCGGCAGGCTCGCCGTATGCGCGCTCTGAAGTTGGAGCACCCGTTCATAGTAGAGTGGTGCCGTCAATCGGGGGGAGGGCCATGGGAGTCATCGCCTGCGCGAACTGCCGGTTCCGAGTGAACGACCAGGCGGAGCATTGCCCCGAATGTGGGGCGGATCCCCGAACTGGCGAGGGGGCCTTTACAGATCCGGGCGAAGTGCCAGGATCCTTTGCCATGCTGCGTGGTGCCCGCGTTCTCGGAGGCCACGGGCTCCCCTTGAGTGCCGGCGCAAAGCTGGACGTTGTCTTCGGTCCCGAAACGCTCATCCTTAGGCCGGTCTCCGACGCGGAGCTGACCGTGCCGTATCCGGAGATCACCGCACTCGAGATCGGCGGCCCCGGGGCGCGCAGGACGGGAGGCCGCTTCATCGGGGGTGGCTTCGGGCCCGCAGGGGCGGCCGAGGGCATGCTCATCGGTGCGGCTCTGAATCTACTCACGACACGGACGAAGGTCGATACGGTGATCTGCGTCCAGACTGACGCGGCGGAGCTGTTCCTGCACACGAGCGCAGCGGCGCCTGATCCTCTTCGCATGCGGCTCTCGGGCGTCTTCAACATCCTGCGCAGGCAGCAATCGGCCAGCGGTGGCGCGTCGCCGATCGGTGGCGGGCAGCTCGAAGAGACCCTCCAGAGTTTGGCGAACCTTCGAGACCAGAACCTCATCACCGAGGACGAGTATGCGGCCAAGAAGGCCGAGGTTCTGTCGCGCCTGTAGCGCGACCAGCGGCGCAAGACGAGAGCGAATGTGGACGGATTGAACGTGAACATTCATATCGAGATCGAGGGGGAGGGCGTTCAGACTGCGGCCGGCACGGTGCTGGCAGACGATGAGGGTAACGTGCGCAACCGCATAGAGATCGAGCCCGGCGTCACGCTCGTTTACCGATCGGCCATCGAGAAGCGCATGACGCTCGCCGAGCCCGAGATTCTGAACCTCACCCTTCAGGTTCTCGGCGGAATCCAGACCGTGGAGTGGATCGCGAACAAGATCGTCAAGATCGCGAAGCTGGTGGAGGCCCGTCACGTGAAGGTTGGTGCGCGCCAAGTCCCGACCGACGAAGAGGCAGTTGCCAAGGCGATCGAGGACGAGGCCACGACCATTCGGCTGATCGAGGACTGAGGCTGCTGCTGCATGGGACGCACTCGAGGATAGCGATCGTGGAAGGCCTTGTGCTAGTGCGATGAATGGCAGTTCTGGGGCTGGTTCTTCTCGAGGCTAGATTCGGTTGTCCGTCGACAACGGGCCAGCATCGATGCATGCGTTTGCGAGTATCAAACGGCTGGGGCGCTCAATCGCTTACACCTTCCCCCGCTCCGCTCCAGTTCGTGCCGTGTCAGCGGGGGCTATGGTGGTCCCGGGCGGAGTGGCTAGCCTGCCGGAGCGCGCCGGTTACACAAGTCAGCCGCCCTCCTGCGCCAGGCACGGGCTCAGACGTCTAGGCGATTTCGGGGTCAGCGTCCTGTGGCTTCGCGGCCCTTGGCGCCTTCTTGGACGCCGTGTTCACCTGCGCTGACGACGGACCGCTGGTGGAGAAGGTCAGTCGCTCACCGGAAGACGACGTTCCAGAACCACTACCAGCCGCTGAGGGCGCACGTTCGGCTGTATACCGGTCACGTACTTTGCGTTACCGAAGTTCGCGAACGCCGTTTCCATCTCAAGGTAGGTGCCCACGACTTCCCAGCCTTGGGCGCCAAGGGCATTGAGCTGTGCCACGTCGGGATCGATTGATGTGTACTTGAATGCGCCGGATCCGGTCCGGCTCGGCGCCGTGCCAAAGAAGGCGATCGTCTTGTACTCATACTTCGGTGAGATGAACTGCTTCATGAGAGCAGTCGTCTTGTACTCGTACTTGGGTGACGTGAACTGGTTGGTGGCCGCGAGGAATGCGAGCACCAAGCCGACAACCAGCGCTACGCAAAGCAGGACAATGATCACGATCCCCTGGCGCCTGGTAGTGGGCGCGGGTGACGACGGTGGCAACGATGAGACAGGCGGGACCGTCGAGCGGCCCTGGTCGGCGTTGGTCGGCTCGACAGCTGGTTGAACCTCGTCCATGGCGTCCTCCTAGCTCATGAGTGATTGGAGCCAACCTCCAGTCAGCGGGCGGCTGGCCTGCAGGCCGAAACCGAGGCGGTCAAGCCCCCGGCTCGAATGGGCAGTTCTGCCCGCATACCGCTGCGACGGCTGCCGTCAGTTCCAGAACCAACCCGAACCGAAGAATGCGTGCGTGAGCTTCAGCGCTTGCCTGTGAGTGCGGCCGTTCTGGTGCCAGCGCACCGTCATTCGAGTGAACCTGCCCCCACGCACCCGACTGGCACTGATGCTGCCGCGATAGCCGTGAAAGGTCCCCTGCGCCGCATTCGGGATGCCGTTGTCGATCCACACGGTTGCCGTGCCGTAGGCGCTGCTGGCGCTCCACACCCGCCAACGTATGTCGTGCCCGCGTTGAGTGCCGAGGTTCCCGATCTCAAAGGTGCCATCTCCGCTGGGCGTCACCGTGGCCGGGCGTATCGCAAACGAGTTGCCGAAATCCGCACTCAGGAGGCGCGGCGTCACGACGACAAGAAGAGGCGCAGCGTGGTCAGTGACGCTCGTGCTCGCCGGGCTCACGACCGCGACCCAGTACTGCCTCCCGGCCCGCAGGGCTGGGACAGTGGCCGCTACTTGCGTGTCTTTCAGGACGCGGAAGTGTGCCCCTACGGGGTTGGCCAGCAAGAAGTCCTCATCTCCTAGCAGCCCAGCTCGCCACGTCCCGAAGATGACCTGAGTGGCCGCCGTGAATCCGGAGCCGCTGAGGGTGATCGCCTCGCCGCTCACGCCGCGGTGCTTCGACAACCCGGCTCTACCGTCCACGCTGAAGTCGCTCGCACTCGTGGCGGGGCCATCAGGACTCTCCACCGTAAGTGTGGCCCCAAGCGGCACAAGACCCAAGAACGGCACAGTCGCCACAATCGTGGTGTCGTCCTCTACTGTGAACGTCGCCTCCACCGGCGCGTAGGTGGTGTCCGCGGGAGTGAACGTGACCGTCGTCGCTGCGCTGAAACCTGTGCCGGTCAGGGTGACCGACCAGTCGGGAGGCCCCGAGGCAGGCGCGAAGCCCGATATGGTCGGCACGGTGGCAGCGGCGCTCTGTGCTCCCACCATCGCCAGACCGACGGCGAGTAGTAGCAAGAGCGGAACGATTCTCTTCATGGCCCCTCCCTAGTGCCGGCGGAGGAATCGGCCTTGTGCCCTCCGTCGTCGTCGCTTCGAGAACTCCTCACCTGCCGAGAATCTCTAGCTCGCCCCACTGGCCCTCGTCTAGCCGAATGATGTCAGATGGCCCCTTGCCGTCACTCAGCGTGACCTTGATCCAGGCTCCGGCGCCCAAGAGCTTGTCCCCAACCCGCTTCGCATCCCCGAAACCTGCGCTGCTAACGATGCCCTCCCGTCCGCGAAGACCCACAAGCGTCCCCAGCGCTGGCATGTCCATGAGTTCCTCCTGCTAGGCAGCCCTTGTCGAATGAGTTCGGACGCGCCATGCCCGCCGACCGTCTAGTACTCCTGCGTCATGTCCACGGAGGTGTGGCTAGCCGTCCCGCTGGCCTTGGGGTTCGACTCAAGGACGCTAGGGTGCTTCGCTACCTTGCGGAGAGCTATTGCCTCGCTCTCCAGCTTATGGATGGTCTTAGTCATCTTAACGCCCGACTTCAACAGGGCGGCGTTCAGTTGCCCGGCCAGCGCGTCGGCCATGCTAGTCGCTCTCGCCGATATCGCCGCTGCTTGCCAATCCTCCGTCGTGGAACCGAGATAGGCCGTCATCTGGTTTCCGGAGACAGGGCCGAGAGTGAGAGTCTGCCCCTTCGTCGTGGGAAACGTTATGTGGCCCTGCTCATCCGCTTGGCCACCGGAGAAGCTCAGAGTCAAGCTGGAAGCGGAGGTGGCGTACAGGATGCTCCCCGTTTGGGTCTCCTGCGCGGTGTAGTGGCCTGGTGTCCCCGCCACGGCGATCGCTATCTTCGTGCCCGCCGCTGATCCCTCCCATGTGCCGAGATGCTCTGGTGAGGCTACAGCAGTTGCCCCGCACCCGGCGACGGCTGCCGCGACTACTCCGACAAGAACGCTGGTGAGAACGACGCAGGCGGCTCGCGCCCAAAGACGACGTGTGATGATCACGGCTGATCCTCATCAAGCTGGACCTGCGTACCATCCGGTGGCGGCGGCCACCACTGCCCGTCCGAATACCGCCAGGCAGGCGATTCGCGTCGGCAGTGAGGACACACACTGGCGTCGCATCGCATTGATTCCTTGCAGTGGGGGCATTCGCGATGCAGTTGCGCGGCCACCGGGACGACAGGTTCTGCCGCGCTTGTGCTGGACGCTGCACCTCCTGGAACAGACTCTTCTGGTTCAGTCGAGAGGGAGGCAGCCAGCCTGGCTGCAGGGGCACTCGAGCGCAGGGCAAGACCTCCGACGACGGCCACGACGCCGGCGACAATCGTGAGCCAAAGCCCGAAGCCGATGGAGGCGCTCGCAAGTGAAGAGGCCGTGCGCACCTGCTGCACAAGGTGATTTATCGATCCCACACGGGCGAGGGCCACGACGACAGCGCCAATCCCTGTGATGATCGGCGAACGCTGAATGTAGGCGGGAAGCGCTGTTCGCATGCTGCGGCTGACGCCGATGAGAATCGTCACTATCCCCAGCACCAGAAGGAAGACCCCGTCCGGACTGAAACCGCTCTGGTTGCCGAGTTGGAAGGAGTTTCGGTTGATTGAGAAGAAGGCCGCCTGTGCGCTCATCCAGGGCAGGAAGGCGCCGAGGATCATGAGCGCGCCTGCGAACATCGTGATGACGGCCCCGGCAAGGTTGCTCCCAGGCGCGTGAACCACCGGTTGGCCAGTGACTCTGTTGACCACGATGTAGGTGCCGCAGCGGCTACATGTCCCTTGAAGCGCGTCGCCGAGTGACTCGCCACAGACCGGGCAGACGCGGTTAAGCTCGTGTGCCATGCTGGAATCCCCTCCTCTGCCGGTTTCCCCATTCGTCCGACCAGCCTAGTATGCCCCACCGGGCAGCACACGGCAACGTCAACTGCTGGCCATAGGAACGTCAACTCGCCTCGGCGCCAGCGCTCTTGGCTCCCACGACAGCGGCGACCAGCGCTGAGCCCGAGGAAGGGCGCCTACGCTGCCGGGTCGCGACGGCTACATGAGCCAGCCGCCCTCCCGCGCTAAGGGGGCGTGGTCATGATGGCTGCCCCGCCGGACGTGAGTGTCACGAGGAGAGTGCAACTGGTCGGGACACCCACCAACTCCCCAGCAGGCACACTGACTATGTCTTCTTCGCGCTGAAGAACCGGGGCCTGTTCCCGCAGGCTGGACAGGGTTTCGGCCCCTTGCTGTGCCGGCCGCACCTCCCGCAGTTCCATTCCTCGGATTCGGGCAGCCAGACCATCTGACGCGGTGGCATTCCCACCGCTGCAAGCAAAGCGATGATTCCGAAGAAAAAGCCACCAACCCCCCAAAGGGACTTGTCGTATCCCTTCGCACCGGCAACTGCAGCGGTGAAACCAGCGCACACAACCAGGGCCGCGCCAGTCGCAACAACGAGTATCCATCCGTCCTGTGTCATCGTGTTGTCCTCCCCCAATGGTTCAGTGTGCCTGCCAATAGAGACTAGCTGCTTGACGGAGTACCCAGCCTTGGCTTCCACCTGGGCCTCTAGTCGATGCCTGACCCCCTCTCGACCTCTGTGGACCGGCTGCGGCTGTGATTCTACGGCTGCGGTGACTAGGGTTGAACCGAAGGGAGGCCGGCTACGCTGCCGGAGCGCGCCGGTCCACAAGACAGCAGCCCTCCCGTGCCCCTGTTCCTCCACGTCCCCGAGAAAGCGATCCTGAGACCCAAGTAGCTGCAAACGAGTGGTCCCAAAGGCGGGGCTCGAACCCGCACGAGTTGTGAGCCTCACCGGATTTTGAGTGACGAGGCTGCGGTGCTGGCTAGTGTCCTGTCATGTGCAATCGTGCTGCACGGTTGCACTTTCCGCACGGCGTAAGTGACGGGCTGTGGTCAGCTGTGATTGGCCGTGACGCGGCGTCTTGTCGGCGGAATGTCGGCAGCGGCGGCATGGAAAGTGCAGGTGGCCTCGGTCGGTGAGCTTGCGCCCCTGCTATCGACGCCCACCAGCCGCTAGTCGAGTATCACCTGGCAGCTCTTGACGGATTCCACGTTGTCGGCGTTGTCGGTGGAGTAGTAGGAGATGGTGTGGCTACCACTGACGAGGCCAGCGGGATGATGTCTGCGCTGGATGCGCAGCACGCAACTGGTGCCCGCCTGCCAGGGACCGCCGTCGATCGAGTACTCGGTAGACGCCACGCCGGAGAGAGCGTCCGTCGGCGTCAGCAGCAAACGGAAGCTCGCGTGAGGCAGCGCATCACTGTTGTCGGTCGTGACCGGCGCTGCGCGGTCGATCATCACCTGGCAGCTTTCGATCTGCTCCATGTTGCCCGCATTGTCGGTCGAGCGGTACTCGACCAGGTGCTCCCCGTCTCTTGAGGCAGGCCCCTTCCGGCCACCTTTGCCGGGCAGCCTTACGCTGCTGCCCGTATGCCAGCCACCGCCGTCGATGCGGTACTCGCTGGAGGCCACACCGCAGCCAGTGTCTGTGGCTGCGAGCTTGAGGACGAAGCTGCGGTGCCAGAGGCCGTCTGAGTTGTCGGTGGTGGTCGGTGGCGTGGTGTCGCTCCCGACAGCGAGGAGCTGCACGTTGACGGTGGCGCCGTCCGTGGGTGTGAAGGTCGCCGTGGTGGTGAGCAGGCCGGATCCCTCTGGTGGCGTCACGGTCACTGTCGCCGAGCTTGCCGGTAGCAGCTGCAGGGTCGCCAGGCCGCTGGCGTCGGTCGTCTCGGTGGCGCTCTCTGTCCCCGTGGCTGTGCCGCCCAGAAGCGCAAACGAGGTCTTGGTCTGTTTGAGCGTTACGGTGGCGCCTGCCTCTGGCGCACCGCCGGGATCGGTCACCGCGACAGACACTGCCTCGGTCGGCAAGGTGAAGGTACCTTGCTTGCCGTTGGTGAGATCGACGCCGGGTACCTTCACGGCGTAGGACGTCGGGTCACCAACTGAGCCCGAGACGACGACACTGTAGGTGTCAGGCGGGACGGTGATAGCGAAGTCGCCGCTGCTGTCTGTGGTCGTCTGGGCTGCGGTCGCGCCATCCGCAGCCTGCAAGGCCACCGACTGATCAGGCAAGGGTTGGCCGCCTGAATCGACGAGCGAGCCGGACAATGAGGCGACCGTCACCGGGATCGTCGTGTCGCCGGTGATCGGGCTAGTAAGGGTGGCGTCTGCGTTGGTCAGGCCGCTGCCGAGCGGTGGGTAGACCCGCACCGTCACCGGTCTACCCACCGGATCATCTGGC
>Ga0182021_10006646_pt1 | contig 13726 bp, 11 predicted proteins | sample 612E3MmetaG_FD_120493 | JGI IMG/M metagenome (GOLD analysis project Ga0182021, IMG submission 120493) | Permafrost microbial communities from Stordalen Mire, Sweden - 612E3M metaG (Illumina Assembly) | ecosystem: Environmental > Terrestrial > Soil > Wetlands > Permafrost | place: Sweden...
ATAAATTTCAGTTTCCGCCGTGTCGTGCGGCACAAGCTGCACCGGCGGCAGTTGCAATCGGCGGAGGATTTCCCAGAGCCAGAGCCGCACGAGTCGTCCGTTGAAGTCGGCAAACGGATGGATGGTCAACAGGCGGGATTCGGCAAACGCCAGCGTGTCGGGCAATAGCTCAAACTGAATCGGCCCGGCCAAACGCGCTTGCAAATCCAGGCTGTATTCCCGCATCTGGAGCGGAACCAAATGCGGCGCCGGCGGTTCATGCAGGCCGACACGAACTGCCATGGAACGCCATTGGCCGGCCCAGTCGGGCACTAGATCGCCGCAAAAATCGCGGTGCAGGGTGCGGATCAGGTTTTCATCCAGCGGCGCAGCGGTATAGTCACCCGCCTCAATACGCTCCTGAATGCGCAGCACGCGCTCCGCGAGCAAAGGGGCTAATTCCGCGTAGCGGAGGATTCCCCCCGGCTGGTTTCCAGCCAGCGGGTGGAGTGGGCGGATGAAGCTTCGTCAGCCATGCGAGGTCAACGGGTTCGCCTTCAAACGCCATGCTGTCGGCCACCTGTTTGGGAATGGCCTGCCAGCGCAACTGTTGTTGCGCGCGGGCTGACAACAATTGCCAGCGCTGGATGGCTTCGACGTAACCCATGCAGGGACAATAACCGCAATGGCTGTTTTTTCAAACACAATCCATGCGGATTCCGGCAAGTCCGCACGTCTCCCAACGGTTAATTTCCAACGCTACGCTGCACGGTGGAAACCAATAGGTCCATTAACCATCAACCAAAAGAAATTCATTGTGGCAGTCCAAACATTTGCGCTGGGCAACGTCGTCATCACGCCCAATGCGCTTGGTCAACTCACACCCGCCGACATTCAGCGCGGCTTGCAGCGGCATTCCGTCGGTGACTGGGGTGAATTGGATGCGGAAGACCGGCAGGAAAACGACCGCGCTCTGCAAACTGGGATGCGGTTGCTCTCCAGCTATCGCAGCACAGCCGGGGCAACCTATTGGATCATCACGGAGGCCAATAGAAGTTCAACCTGTTTGTTGATGCCGGACGACTACTGACCATCAGGGCGATCTTCACGGGTCGCCTTTTTTATTGCCAGTTCTGGCAAATCCACACGTCTGCCGCAAATTACCCTGACATTTTATGCTTCACGTTGGGTTCAAGGGTTCATCACAAAACAATAAAAACAACAGAAAGGATAAACATGAATGCAGTCAGTGAAGCGACCGAACGCGTCGCGTTGTATTACCGGGAAGGTTCGTCGGACAAGGTCTATCAGGCCGCCATTGAACCGGCGGGCAGCCAGTTCGTCGTCAACTTTGCCTACGGACGGCGGGGCTCGACATTGACCACCGGCACAAAAACGTCTTCGCCGGTGGACTACACCGCCGCGAGGAAAATCTATACGAAACTCGTCGGCGAAAAAAAAGCCAAGGGTTACACCGAGGGCGAAAATGGCACGCCGTATCAGCACGCCGATAAACAGGCATCAGGTATTCTGCCGCAACTGTTGAATCCGGTGGAGGAAGCCGAAGTAGAGTTGCTCTTGCGCGATGACAATCTTTGCGCGCAGGAAAAACTCGACGGCAAACATCTGCTGGTTCGCAAACAGGACGATGACCTCGAAGGCATCAACAAAAAGGGATTTGTTGTCGGCCTGCCGCAGACGGTGGCCAACGAACTGCGCAGTGTCGCCGGCAGTTTCATCCCCGATGGCGAATCTATCGGCGATAATTATCATGCCTTCGACCTGCTCGAATACAACGGCGAAAACCTGCGGGTATTGCCGTATCGGATCCGGCTGGCGCGTTTGATTGACCTGCTGCTGTTGACCCGCTCGGATTACAAATACATCCGATTGGTTGAGACGGTATTCAGCACCCGGCAGAAGACAGAACTGTGGGAACGATTGCGGCGGGAGAACCGCGAAGGCATCGTGTTCAAGCGATTGGATGCGCCGTATGTGCCGGGCCGGCCAAATAGCGGCGGGCCGCAGTTAAAGTTCAAGTTCGTCGCCACGGTGTCAGCGGTGGTCGCCAAGATCAACGTTCAGCGCAGCGTGGAGGTGAGTCTGTTGCAGGGACGCAATCTGGTTTCCTGCGGCAATGTCACCATCCCGGCCAATCATCAAATCCCGAGGGTTGGCGATGTCGTCGAGGTGCGTTATCTCTACGCGTATCGGGACAGTCTCGCATTGTATCAACCTGTCTATCTTGGACCGCGTGATGATGTTGAGCCGGGCGAATGTTTGGTGTCACAGTTGAAGTTCAAAGCCGAGTGAAAATTCAGCCGGTCATGCCTCACGCGTGACCGGTTTTTTATTTGCCGGTTCTGGCAAGTCCACACGTCTCCAGCAAAACGCTCCAGCGGCATACGCTTCACCTTGGAACCACAGGGTTCATTCACAAACAAAAAACAACATAGGAGAAATTATGAATAGCAAATCGTATGACCGTATCACCGAGCGCATCGTGTCCTTGCTGTCGCAAGGCACCGTGCCCTGGCATAAACCGTGGCACGTCCAGACCGGACTGCCGCGCAACCTCACCACGCAAAAGCCGTATCGCGGCATCAACGTGTTCCTGCTCATGGCGATGAATTATGAATCGCCAAACTGGCTCACGCTGCGGCAGGCCAATGCCATGGGTGGCCAGATCAAGCTGGGCGAAAAATCCTGCCCGGTCGTGTTCTGGAAACCGATGAAGGTGACCGACAAGGAAACCAAGGAGGAAAAGAATATCCCGTTTCTGCGCCTGTATCATGTCTTCAACGTGTCGCAATGCACCGGCTTGAAGAACATTCCCCCGGCGAATGAATCAGCCTTCATCCAGACCTTGCCGGCGGAGCTCGTGGCCAATATGCCGCAGCGTCCCGTCATCAAGCATGGCATGAAGGCCGCCTATTATTCGCCGGCCAACGACTCCATCGGGATGCCCGAACACAATCGGTTCGAATCGGAAGACCATTATTATGCGACGTTGTTTCATGAGCTGGTGCATTCGACCGGCCATGAGCAGCGGTTGAACCGCGCCAGCATCATGGAGCGGAATGGCTACGGTTCCGATCCTTACGCCAAGGAGGAATTGATCGCTGAAATGGGCAGCGCGTTTCTGTGTGGCTATGCCGGCATCGTGGACAAGACAATCAACAGTTCGGCCGCCTATCTTGAAGGCTGGCTGAAACAGTTGAAGGAGGACAAGACCCTCATCGTCCATGCAGCGGCCCAGGCGCAGAAAGCGGCGGACTTTATCCTCGGCCATAAACCGGAGCGTCCGGCGGAAGACATCATTCCCAAAATCTCAGTGCCGCCGAAAACGGCGGAGGTGATGGCGTGAAAGCGATTCATCCGCAGGAGTTCAAGGTGATGTCCCTGCGGGAATGTCCGGTGCCGAATGACCTGCTCGTGTGCGAGACGCCCGAGCAGGCTGCCGCCTATTGGCGGTTGCACCTCGAAACCCATCCGTATTTCAACCCGGAATGCGAATGCTTCGTCGTGTTGTTCCTGAACACGCGCAAGCGGGTGAAGGGCCATCAGTTGGTGACCATTGGCACGATGGATACTCTGCTTGTGCATGCTCGTGAAGTGTTTCGCACCGCAATCGTGAGCAGTGCGGCGAGCGTTTTGCTCCTGCACAATCACCCGAGCGGGGATGCAACGCCGAGCGAGGCGGACATCAAGGTGACGCGGGATTTGATCCGGGCCGGCCAGCTCTTGAAGATTGAGGTCATTGACCACATCGTCATCGGCCGGCCGGGTTTCCAGTCACTTCGCGCGCTGGGGTATTTTGCCGCGTTCTAAAACACAACCCCGACCATTGCTGGCCGGGGCTTTTATATGATTCGTGTCCGCATTAAATTTTACCGGCCAGTTGTTTTTCCCCGAATAAAGTAATTTTTTGGTTCGTCGTTTTGGCAATTTCAGTCAGCGGTAAGATATTCAGCCAGATGAGATTAAGTTTGGCGGCGGCTTTACGGCCATGCGTGGACTTCGACATTTTTAACAGCCGGTTGACGGCACCCAACCACCCCTTTGCGGGTATTTGCCCGGCTTCCACGCCTTGTAACCATTCGCGCAAAAAACCGCGCACGCAGTAAAAGAGGATTTTCAAATGTTCGACATCCTGCCGTTTCTGCTGCGAAACCGTCAGGGCCAGTTCCACTTTGCAGATCAGCAACGAAATGGGATCGAGGACGCGAATGGATTTGCCGTTCCACTCCATCTCGACAGCCAGCGCTTCAACACTGACCGCAGTCACGCCGGGAATGCTGCGAACCACTTCGATGTTGGTGTCCCAATCCCCAATCCGGAGGGGAATCGCCCCCGCCAAGGCGGTCATGGCGACTTTGTGCGGGAACGCCGGCACCAGTTTTAATTGGCCGGCGATGTGGCGGACATCCTCGCGGTTGCCGGAGAAATCAATGTCCTCACTGGTGAACGGGATGTGTTTTTGCAAATCCGATTCCGTGGTCAGGTAGCGTCCGGCCCAGTAATTGACCGCCTGGCCACCAATCAGGATATAGGGAAGTCCAACGGGATTCCGAATCTGAAGAACTTCAGAAAATTGCTGGAGCGTGAAGCGTGTGCCCACAGGTCAGGCCCATTTTGCCATTGCGGAGGCCACCTGTCGCCAGTTGGTGATCCGCCACATGGCTGCATTGCCAACCAGCGAGACCCGGCGTTGCACCCGTGCCGCCGTGCGCGTGCCTTTGCTCCGCAGGACGCCTCGTCGGCGATCTGCTTCGAGTTGCTTGATTTCGTTGTGTTGGCGAACTTTCAACTAAAATCACTATGCCCGGTTTTTCATTTGAAGCAAGTCTTGAAGGGGTTGGTATGCAGGCGCGTCGTAGGCGGTTGTATTCTGCTTTATTGTGTTGAGGGCGGCGCGACCTGGCCGAGCGCGCCTTGAAGGCGGGCGGTCACATTGGTCACACCCTCATTCAGCCGGGCTTGCAGTTTCTCCGACAAGGATCCGAGGCGGGCCGGGCTGACGGCCACATAGTTGACCGCCCCGGGCGCACCGATCAGGTTGCCGAGGCTGAACTTGATCTGGGCCTCGGTCTTATATTCCAGAACTTTGAACAGAATCTGGGTTTCGTCATCTTTCGTCTGGGCGCACACAATCACGCCCACCCGGCGGCCGGCGCTCGTTGCCAGGTAGGTGGAAAACTCCTGTGCGAACTCGATTTGATACGTTTCCGGTGCCGGCGAGAAGTTTTTCGAGACGGGAAAGGCGGGCGGAATATTCAAGGCGTTAAGGATGGCCGGGTAAACTTCGTTCACCGGTTTGGTCGTTTTGAATTCATAACGGGGGAACAGGTCGGCGTCACGAAACGCCAGCAGGGCGTCCTTAAAAGCAAGATTGCCGCGCTCCAGCCGTTCCAGCCGCATCCGCTCTTTTTGTTCCGGTTCGCGCCGTTTGTATTCCGCGACGAGCGCCCGGGCCTCCGCGTGGTCCGGGAAAATTCCCAAGGTCGTGGCCAATTCCTTTTCGCCGCCCATGAAATCACCCTGCTTTCCCAGTGTTTTGGCGCGCTGCAGGCTGCCCAGGCCGGTGGCGTTGCGTTGCAGCGTCAAGGCATCCGAATCGTCGGGCTTGGCAATGATGGCCTCCCCCACAGCCTTTAAGGCGCCGTCATAGTCTTCGGTGTCCAGCGCCTGGCGCGCGGCCTTCATGCTCCCCGTGTAATTGACACTGACGAGATTGGTGTGAAAGGAACTCGATTGATCGGCGGCGATCGTCAGCGACGCCGTGGCCGCTTCGTAGCCGTTGTGTTGCAGCACAAAGGTCCAGACGCCCGGTTTCAATTCCATCACCTTGAGCGGCGTCACCCCCCAATACCGGCTGTCACCCGTCCTTACCGTGGCTCCCGGCGGTTCGGTTTCCAGCACGGCCGCGCCGTATAAAAATTCCAGCGAAAGTTGATTGGTCGTGTCTGCGGTGATGTTCACCGTCCGCGACAGCACATCATTGTGATGTTGGGCCGTCACTTTGTAGGTTCCTTCCGGCAGTTCCGATATGGCATAGGGAAAGGTGACCGCCTCGACGATCTGGCCATCAGCTTGGATGAGTTGACCAGCGGCATCCGCTTCGTTGCAGGTGATGTAGGCCGCGCCCAGGCGCGGGGCGATCCGCCACGCCGCCGGCACCCCCGGCGATACCAGCACGTCATCCGACCGCGACCAATGGGCGTATCGTGACAGGATCACATAACGATCCGTGGGCACGGAAGAAGTCAGGCCCGGACTGTTCGTCAGTTCGACGTCGAGTTCCGGCCCATGAATGGAAAGCACCGGGGCGGGGGGATTGGCCGTCACCGCCAGAACCGACATGGTTCGTTTCAAATCAATGGTGCCGAAGTTGTGTCCGCCATACCAGATGAACAAATTGGTTGAAAAAGTTTCCCCTTTGGGATGCGTGACCGCGAACTGGTGATGGCCCAGCGGGATTATCTGCCCATTGAATATGGGCTGGCCGTCAAAGGTGGCCGTGGCTTCAAGCAAAGGCGTCTGCCCGGCCAGGGTGGCGGTGAAGGTGAGCCGGGTTTTTTCCATCCAGCGCTGATGCGTGCGGATGCCAAAAAGGACCAGCACCAGCACCAACCACCATGACAAGGGGCGCAGGACGCGCCGCCAATACTGCGGGTAAGTTTCCAAGGGGGCGGAAGGAGTCGGTGTCGCCATAATCAATAATCTTTCGCTTCAAACCCAGGACGGCCCGCTGCCGGCGGCAACGTAAAAAAATAAAATGGCGCGGCGGGCCGAACTTCCGCACCCCGATTTAGTGTTGACCATTGCGCTGACCTACCGCCATGCTGCATCGCAGATACTTGACCATGGCCACCACCAACGACAAGCCCAAAAAGAGCGAAATCTTTCGCCAAGTCATGCGGTGGCTGATCGACTTCGTCTTCACTTTCAAGAACAAACGCGGTGATGTTCTGGATAGCAACCTTTTATACGCGGATGGTTTTAACTGCTCGCCGCAGGATTTTTACGCCACCGTCGAGCAGCAGATGGCCGCCCGTAAAATTCCCGGCCTGGAAATCTCGCGGGTGAAATTTGCCGAGGGCGGGCTGTTGTCCGACCAGCGCGTTTATCTGCGGCTGATGCGCGAGCGCCTGTGCATTGACACCTGTGCCGCCCCGTTCGGCAACATCTTTTTCTTTTCCATTCGCAAGGTATATGTGCCGGCATTGGTGCGACTGTGGCACATCGTGGTGGCCATCCTGTTTTTCGGAGCGGTTCATTGGCTTTTGCTGAAACCATTGGGTGCCAACTATGCCGCCATTGCCACGGTTGCGCTGGTGTTCGCTATCGTCGGCGTGCTTCACAACGCCGCTGGCGAGGGCGGTTCTGACCTCGACACCCTCCTGCTCAAGCTGCCCGTGGTGGCCACCATCTACGAAGACTGGTTCCGGGTGGAAACGTATTACCGTGAAGATACCCGGAGTCTGTATCTGCAACTGTTTCCCCAGTTCATCCAGGCAATCGCCGAAGAAACATGCGCGGCCAAGGGGGTCAAACTGGTGCCGTATCTCCAACCACTGCCGCCGGTTTTGGACCTGAACAAACCCTTGTCGCCGGATAAAAAACCCGCCGCGACATGAGGTATGGCCTCAATCCACGAACAACTGTCCGGACAGTTTTACGAGTGGGAATCACGCGGTCGCGGCTGGCAGGTGTTTGACGGGCCGGTAAATCCAGAGCCACTGTTCCGGGCTTTCAATGGGTATCGTTTGGCGGAAGCTCCAGTTGTGGACGATGGCCGAGTGCCAACTTTCCTGAGTTCACTGTTTCGCAAGATAAGTCAACCGCCCCCGCCACCGGTCATTGTCGAAGAAACCGAAGACGAACCCGAGCCGACACCGTTGGTGCGGGATTCGCTCGTGGAGTTTCAGGCTTCGTTGCCTGCCAAGCTGGATGTTGGCCGGGAATCCTTCGACCAGTTTTTTCACAACCTAGCCTTGTGCCGTGAGCCAATTGCGTTCGAGTTGCTGGGCATCCATAAGCGGGTGCTCGCGCAGTTCGCGGCCAGCGCAGATGATGCGCCATCCGTCCGGCGACAATTAACGGCCCACTTCCCGGACGTGCAATTCCGGCAATTGGAGGGCGCATTGGACAAGGCGTGGGAGGGCAGCGCCGGTGACGAAGCCTTTGCGGTCGAGTTTGGTCTGGAGCGGGAATTCATGTGGCCGCTGGCCACCGGCAAAATTGATCCGTTCGTCGGCCTCGTTGGGGCTCTGGCGGAATTGCAGCCAGGTGAACTGGCCATGTTCCAAGTTCTCTGGCAACCGGTGCAGAATCCCTGGGCGGAAAGCCTCATCAATTCCGTGACACTCCCGGACGGCAAGCCGCTGTTCGTCAACGCCCCCGAACTGATGGGCGCGGCGGAAACCAAAGCGGCCAGACCGTTATATGCGGCGGTGGTTCGCATCATGGGGCGGGCGGCCACCCGCGCCCGGCTGGAGCAAATGGCCCGTGACATGGCCGGATCGTTGCGCGTCTTTTCCAATCCGCAGGGCAATGCTCTCATTCCGTTGCACAACGACGACTATCCTTACGAAGAGCATCTGGAGGATGTCTTGCGCCGTCAGTCCCGGCGTAGCGGCATGATTTTGACCAGTGACGAGTTGACTGGGTTTGTGCATCTGCCGTCCAGTGCCGTGCGCTCGCCCGAGTTGCAGCGCGATGCTGGTCGAACCAAATCGGCCCCGGCCATTGTCCAACAACCGCCAGGCGTCGTCATCGGCGACAACGAACACAACGGCGAGACCGTGCCTGTCTTCCTTAAGGCCGAGCAACGGGTGCGGCACACCCACATCATCGGTTCCAATGGCACCGGCAAGTCATCGCTGTTGCTCAATTTAATCCGGCAGGATATTGAAAACGGTGACGGCTTGGCGGTGCTCGATCCCCACGGTGATTTGATAGACCAGATTCTTGGTTTCATTCCCGAAGACCGGATGAATGACGTGGTGTTGGTGGATCCATCTGACGTCGAATTTCCCATCGGTTTCAATATTCTCCAGGCTCATTCCGAAGAAGAAAAGAGGCTCCTCGCATCCGACTTGGTGGGCGTATTCCGCCGGTTGGCCACGTCCTGGGGCGACCAGATGGACACGGTATTGCAGAATGCCATTCTGGTGATTCTGGAAAGCAGCCGGGGTGGGACACTGGCCGACTTGCGCCGCTTCCTGCTGGAACCCGTGTTTCGCGCTGATTTCTTATCCACCGTCCAAGACCCGGAGTTGATTTATTATTGGCAGAAAGTTTTCCCGCAATTGGGTGGCGGCAAATCCATCGGTTCGGTGCTGACGCGGTTGCAGGATTTTTTCAGCCAGAAGCCGCTCCGCAACATGGTGTCGCAGCCAAAAAATCTGCTGGATTTTGAGGCCTTCATGGACAGCCGGAAAATCTTTCTGGCAAAACTTTCCGAGGGATTGTGCGGTGAGGAAAACTCCTACCTGCTCGGCACGCTGCTGGTTTCTAAATTCCAGCAATTGGCGATGGCACGACAGGCGCAGAAGATGGCGGTGCGTCAGGACTTCTGGTTATACATTGACGAGTTTCAGCATTTCATTTCGCCCAGCATGGCGAAGATTTTAACCGGCGCGCGCAAATACCGGCTGGGCCTCACTCTGGCCCATCAAGAGCTGCACCAGTTGCAAGGCGATGCCAAGGTGGCCAGTGCGGTGATGACCCAACCATGCACGCGGATCGTGCTGCGCGTCGGTGATGATGACGCCAAGAAGTTGGGCGACGGCTTTGAATCCTTCGATGCCAAGAGTCTGACCCGGCTGGAAAAGTTTCATGCGATTGTCCGTGTCGAACGGAATGATTTTGATTTCAATCTGGCGTTGCGGAAACCCGAAGCCACAGCGGGCACCGATGAACTGAAAGAAGCCATCATTGCCGCCTCCCGTGCCAAGTATGCCCGGCCGCGTGCCGAGGTGGAGGCGATGTTGTTGGCCAACCTCCGGCTGGATATCAGTAAAAGCAAACCGCCGGAACCGCCCAATGCAGGCGAGTTACCCGATGGCGGGCACAAGTCGGCACCCAAGCCAATTTCTCCAGCTGGAGGACCAGTAGAATCTGTCTCGCAGGCATCACCGCCATCGCCGCCGGAAATGCCCAAATCAACGGTTGGGGAAATAGAAAGTGTGACCGAACCGCAGCCAAGCGAATCAGCCGAACCGAAGGAGTTGGGACGGGGCCTGGCATTGCACAAATCCATTCAGAAACGGTTGCGGGATGGCGCTCAAAAATTTGGTTTCAAGGCTGATATTGAAAAACAATTGGCAAAGGGATCAAACAACGCGGCGGATTTGGTGTTGCGGCAGGGCGAACTGGCCATCGCCGTCGAGATTGCCATTTCCCCCAACACCAACCACGAATTTGAAAATGTGCAGAAATGCCTGGCCGCGGGCTTTGTCCGCGTGGCGGTGATCGCCACCGGCCGGAAGCGGTTGGACGATATTGGTGCTGCCGTGCAGAGCGGACTAGGGCCGGAAGCGGCGGCGAAAGTGAGCTATCACACGCCGGATGAGTTTTTGGTCGAGCTGCAAAAACTGGCGAAGACAGTGGAGGCAACCCCGCCGGCAAAACCGGTGGCCAAGACGGAAAAAGTCCTCGGTTTTCGCGTCACCCGGAATTTTCCGAAGCTATCGCCGGAGGAGCAGCGGTTAAGCCAGCAGTCCGCCCACGAGGCGGCGCAAAAAGCTCTCCAAAAGTGACGGTAGTTTCGGGCTTGCCGCCAAGCCGGGTTAATCCTAACTATAGATATGGTTAAGAAATCGGCCCTTCACAAGCTTGCCCTTGCCGCCTTGCAGGAGCGCAAGGCCACGTTGCTGTCCGAGTTGCACCTGTCGCCGGATCTGGTGCGCGCCTCTTATGTCCGCCAATACCTGACGTGCGGCAAAAAGAACTGCCGCTGCCGCCGGGGCTTCAAGCACGGTCCGTTTTTCTATCTGGTGCAATGCCTGGGCACCGGCAAGGTGCGGAAGTTCCTGCTGAAAACCCCGGCACAGCGAAAACAGGCCCGCGCCGGCATCGCCGCGCATCTTAAATTGCAGCGGCGGCTGGCGGCGCTTTCCGAAATCAACACCGAACTTTTGCGGCGCGGCGCAGCCTGAAAAAGACGCGCCGGAAATTCATAATAGCCATATATCACGGGCTTTAATCCGCTTCACCCCCTTGCAAAAGGGCGGTGAATTTGTTATAGTTATAGTGTTCCTTTCCGAAGGAATCCGTGCGGTTCCGCTCGGTAGTGCTTCGTTCGATTATTCGTTAATCCTAAAAATCACATGACCAAAACCATGTATGATGTCCTTTCCCCCGACGGCATTCCAATTTCTTGCGAACCGTTCAATACTCAAGAGGAGGCAGTGAAATATGGGTTCCAGTGGTGCAAACGGTTTGAACAACAGGGCTACTATTCAACTTCTCGCTGGGGGAAAATTCCACTGGAAGATTTGCCTGAAAATCTGGACCTGGTTCCCGTTACGGTAACGGAGTGAATTTCACCCGGCGGCGCAAGTTCCTTGTGCCGCTCACGGGAAATTTAATGCCTTATCATAATGTTATTTTTCCCCGCCGCTTGCTGGTGGTGGCGCTCATTGAAAACATGAATATAAGCTGTAAGGAAAGGGTGGCCGACGCCTTCAATTCCCGCATGTCCGATTTGCGAAGACTTTGCCGGGCGGGCTACGGCGTCGAGGTGAAAGATCTTGGCCGGTTGGAAGAATATGGGTTGTGTGTGGACCGGGTGGCGGCGGACACTTTCGGCACGCATCCGGGCTATTGGCGCTATCAAATTTCGTGGGGCGGCCCCGCCGAAGAATTCCGCTATTACGACCAAGACGGCGGCGAGGTTGAGTTTTGGTTTTTGGATTGGGGCGACGGAGCCGGCAAGAAAGTCAAAGGCCGGGACGCGGAATTGATAAAGGGTATTATTGAACAAGCGCAACCTTCAGGCAGACATGCGTAAAGTTGTTTTATTAGCGACACAAAAGGCCGACATTACCAGCTTGTGCCGGCTTTTTGTTTGAGTGGTTTTTTAGAAAAATTTCAATTCCTGCTTGATTCGGCTTTCGTTCTTTGCCATGAAGTAGTGTATGAAGGACAACCATGCCTTGAACAAGCCGGTTGGCATCTGGATTCGTGTCAGCACGGAAGACCAGGCCAAAGGGGATAGCCCCGAACACCACGAAGAGCGCGCTCGCGCCTACGCCAAGAGCCGGGGTTGGGAGGTTAAGGAGTTGTATAATTTGGCCGGGCAAAGCGGCAAGGCCGTCATGCAAAACCCGGAAGCCCGGCGCATGATGAAGGACATCGAACGCGGCCATATCACCGGACTGGTGTTTTCCAAGCTCGCCCGCCTGTCCCGCAATCGACGCGAATTGGAGGATTTTTCGGATTATTTCAACAAGCATGATGCCGATTTGATTTCTTTGAGCGAGGCGATTGACACCAGCACCGCCGGCGGCCGGATGTTTTTTCATTTGCTGGGCGTGTTCGCGCAGTGGGAACGCGAGGAAATCACCGAGCGCGTCAACGCGTCGGTGTTGACCCGCGCGAAACTCGGCAAATCCATCAATGGACATTCTCCCTACGGATATGTTTGGAAAGACCGCAAGCTGGTCATCATACCCGAGGAAGCCGCTATTCGCCGCAAAGCCTACGAACTTTTTTTACAATATCGGCGCAAGGGACAGGTTGCCAAGACACTGAACGCCGCCGGGTATCGCACCCGCAAGGGGAACATCTGGCGGGACACTTCGATTGAACGCATTTTGAATGAATCCAGCGCCAAGGGCGTTTATGTATTTAACACCATGCGGATGACTGGGAGCTGGCGCACCGAACTCAAACCAGAGAGCGAATGGGGCCGGGCGGAATGTCCGCCGATTGTTTCCGAAGATTTATGGAATCAGGTGAACCAGATTATTGAGATGCAATTGAAGACGTGGAAAAAACCCGGCAAGCCGCCGGTGCATCTGTTCAGCGGCTTGGCGCATTGTTTGTGCGGTCATAAGATGTATGTCGCCGCCAACAGCCCGAAATATTTTTGCCGGAAATGTTGCAACAAGATTGCCATTGTGGACTTGGAAAATATCGTGCGGGAGGAGATGAAGCATTTTTTTGGACAGTCGGAAAAGATTGCCAGCCGCTTGCAGGCGGCAGACAAGAATTTGGCGGAAAAATCCGCCCTGCTGGCAACCCATCAGCGGGAGATTCAGAAAGTGCGGGAGGAAATGCACCAGACGCACCAGTTGTATTTGCAGAAGCAGATTTCAGGCGATGGCTTCCGTGACCTTTACACCCCCGCCGAAGAACGGATGAAGCAGTTGAACGCCGAACTGCCCAGGCTCGAAGCCGAGGTGGATTTCTTGAAGGTCAACAAGCTGTCAGCAGACGACGTGCTGCATGAGGCCAAAACCCTGCATGACCAGTGGCCGAAACTTCAGGGATTCGACAAGCGGAAAATCGTCGAAGCCCTCATCGAAAAGATTGTAATCGGCAACGGTGAAATTGACATAACCTATTCGTGTATGCCTACTTCTATAGAACAGTGTAAAAACCAACAGGGGTTAGGACACAGGTGAGGGCGGGCAACCACACAAACTGGATTGCAGTCAAATCCACGCCGCGAAATGTTCCCACCATTCAGTAACGGGTTGTTTGTGGTTCAAAACAGATTCCGCAGTTCGTCTCC
>Ga0182021_10006647_pt1 | contig 13726 bp, 6 predicted proteins | sample 612E3MmetaG_FD_120493 | JGI IMG/M metagenome (GOLD analysis project Ga0182021, IMG submission 120493) | Permafrost microbial communities from Stordalen Mire, Sweden - 612E3M metaG (Illumina Assembly) | ecosystem: Environmental > Terrestrial > Soil > Wetlands > Permafrost | place: Sweden...
GACCGCCCGGGCGGCCTTCCCGGCTGGAGAGTCGACCGCAAGCCTTTCGCTCGAAATCGCCAACCCGGAGCTGTGGTGGCCGAACGGCCTGGGTGGCCAGCCGCTCTATCGAGTCGAAGTTGAACTGACGGCCGGCGATCGAACGCTGGACGCCCGCGCCTACCAGGTCGGCCTGCGGACGCTCGAACTCAGGCGCGAGCCCGACGAATGGGGCGAATCGTTCACCTTCGTCGTCAACGGCGTGCCCGTCTTCGCCAAGGGCTCCAACTGGATCCCCGCCGATTCGTTTCCGGCACGAGTAACCCTTGAGCGGCTCGAGGCTCTGATCGGCGCCGCGGCGGCGACCAACCACAACATGATCCGGGTCTGGGGCGGCGGCTACTACGAGATCGAAGCTTTCTACGACCTGTGCGACCGGTACGGCATCCTGGTCTGGCAGGACTTCATGTTCGCCTGCAGCGTCTACCCGCTGACGGATCCCGAGTTCCTGGCCAACGTGGCGGCCGAGATCCGCGAGCAGGTCAGGCGATTGCGGCATCGGGCCTGCCTGGCGCTGTGGTGCGGAAACAACGAGATGGAGCGCGGCTGGACGATCTGGGGCTGGGACCGGCCTGAAAACGGGGACCTGCGCGAGGCCTATCTGCGCTTCTTCTCGAATACGCTGCCCGCGTGGGTCGGGGCGGAGGACGGGGCCACTCCTTACTGGCCGAGCTCGCCTTCGTCGGGACGGCCGCTGGAGGAACCGATCGGCGGCAACCGCGGTGACGAGCACGAGTGGATCGTCTGGCACGCGCTGGCGCCCTTCTCAGCGTACGGCCACGAGACCTACCGGTTCGTCAGCGAGTTCGGCTTCGAGTCGCTGCCGGCGCTGGCGACGGTTGCCGCGTTCGCGCCCGATCCGGCCGATTGGAACCTGGGTTCGCCGCTGCTCGACCACCACCAGCGCTGCCCGACGGGCAACGCCAGGATCCTCTACTACATGGCGCAGCAGTTCCGGCTGCCCAAGGACTTCCCGTCGCTCGTGTATCTGAGCCAGGTCCTCCATGCCGAGGCGATGCGCGTGGGCGTGGAGCACTGGCGGCGGCAGCGGGACCGCTGCAGCGGCGCGCTGTACTGGCAGCTCGACGACTGCTGGCCGGTCTCCTCGTGGGCCAGCATCGACTATTTCGGCCGCTGGAAGGCGTTGCAGTACGCCACGCGGCGGTTCTACGCGCCGGTGCTGCTCTCCGCCGAGGTCGATTCGGACGGGGTTTCTCTGGCCGTGACCAACGACATGGCTGCGCTCTGGCGGGGTGAGGTGCACTGGTCGCTGGAGCGGCTCGACGGCCAGGTCGTGGCGTCTGGTCTCGAGCCGGTGGAGTCCTCAGGCCTGGCCACGACCGCCGTGGTCCGGGTTCCCATCGCGACGTCCACCGATGAGCGCCGCTCGCTCGTCCTCGTGACGGAACTACTCGAGGCCGGATCCCGGCGCTCGCTCATCGTGACGCCCTTCGTCCCGGACAAGCAGCTGGCCCTGGGCCGGCCGGCGATCGAGACGGCGATCGAGGGTTCAGACGGTCGCGCGACCGTCCGCCAGCGGTCGGACACACTCGCGCGCTGGGTCGAGCTCTCGCTCGACGGCGCGGACGTCATCTTCAGCGACAACTACTTCGATCTGCCTGCGGGACGAGACGTCTCCGTCTCGTTCGCGCTGCCGGAGGGCTGGGACCTCGATCGAGCTCGGCGGGCAATTCGCGTGCGGTCGGTAGTCGACACTTACGCGTAGCGTCGCATCGGCGAGCCGGCATGCTGGGCCGCGGTAGTCCGACGGCCCGACCACGCTACTTCTCGACTGGCAGATCCGGCCTGTTGCCCCATTCCTCCCACGACTCGGCGTAGTTGCGGACCTCGTTCAGTCCCGCAACCTCGTGGAGGATGAACCACACCAGCGCGGCCCGGACGCCGCCCTGGCAGTAGGTGGCGCGCAGTTCTTCGGGCTTGACGCCGGTCCCCCGCAGGATCGCCAGCGCCTCCGGCGCGCTCCGGAGCCGCCCATCGGGCGCGACGAAGTCGCTGAAGACGCGATTCTTCGCGCCCGGGATCCTGCCGCCACGGGCAGCCCGAACGTCGCTGCCCAGGAACTCGTCGATCGTCCGCACGTCCAGCAGCGAGCTGGGACCGTCGGTGGCGCTCGCCTCGCGGCTCCAGGCCAGGACCTGCTCGGCCGTGGCGATGAGCGAGTCGTCGCGTTCGTGGAGCCGTTCCGTAGCTTCGACCCGCGGCGCCGTCGTCGCTTCGGCAGTCGTCGGTCGCCCCTCCGCCTGCCAGACCTTCAGTCCGCCATCGAGAAGGTGGACGCGATCGCGCGGGAAACCATACAGGCGCATGACCCAGTAGCCGCGTATCGCCTGGCGGTTGTTGCCATCGTCGTAGAAGACGATGCGCCCGCCCGGGGCAACTCCCCACGCAGTCAGGGAGCCCGCCACTTCCTCGCGCGTCGGAACCAGGTACTGGCGCCTGGCTGTGCCCGTTTCGGGTCGGTTGCCGGGCCTGGCCAGATCCACATGCATGTCGACGAATACGGCGCCCGGCAGGTGCGCCTGATCGTAGATCCCGCGGTCCAGCGCGACGTGGACGATCCGAAGATCAGGGTCGTGAAGGTGGGCGGCCAGCCATTCGGCCGACACGAGCGGTCCAGCTTCGCCAGCGTTCACTCAGTTCCTCCGAATTCGGCTACGACGCGGCCAGCGTACACGGGGCCGGCGGTTCGAGGGCCCCGCCAGGGGTCCGACGCGTCGCCCGTTGCGGCGCGGCGCGGGGGTCGGCGAGGTCCGGCGCCTCTCGCGCCCACCATGCGCAACGCCCCTCCCCCCGCTTGGCCAGCCCGGCGCCACTCCCCGGCCCCGTGCTACTCCAGGTAGTCCTTGAGCTTCCTCGAGCGCGACGGGTGGCGCAGCTTGCGGAGCGCCTTCGCCTCGATCTGGCGGATGCGTTCGCGGGTGACGTTGAACTCCTTGCCCACTTCCTCGAGAGTGCGAGCGCGGCCGTCTTCAAGCCCGAAGCGCAGCTGCAGGACGCGGCGCTCGCGGCCGGTCAGCGAGTCGAGAACCGCCTCGACCTGCTCCTTGAGAAGCTGGTGCGACGCAGCCTCGGCCGGAGCAATCGCGCCGTGATCTTCGATGAAGTCGCCCAGGCGCGAGTCTTCCTCTTCGCCCATCGGCTTGTCCAGCGAGACCGGCTCCTGCGACACCTTCATGATCTCGCGGACCTTGTCCGGAGTGATGACGGCTTCCTGACCCTTGCTCATCGCCTCCGCGATCTCCTCGATCGTCGGTTCGCGCCCGAGCTCCTGGAGCAGCGTTCGCGAAACCCTCACGAAACGATTGATCGTCTCGACCATGTGAACCGGGATGCGGATGGTGCGGGCCTGGTCCGCGATTGCTCGCGTGATCGCCTGGCGGATCCACCACGTCGCATACGTGCTGAACTTGAATCCTTTCTCGTACTCGAACTTCTCGACCGCTCGGATCAGGCCGATGTTGCCTTCCTGCGTCAGGTCGAGGAAGGACATGCCCCGCCCGACGTACTTGCGGCCGATAGAGACGACCAATCGGAGGTTGGCCGACGTGAGATGCGTCCGCGCCTCCTGGCCGGTGTGGATGATGACCCCGCGCCGGTCGCGGAGCCGCGTGGTCGCTGGGACATCGGGATCCCAGCCCATCTCGCGCAGGATATCCGAGCCGTTGCCGGCCTCGATCCAGGCCTGGAGGCGACTCCAGGCCGTCTCGCGTGTCCAGTCGTAGAGGGCCCGCAATCCGGTGTTGTCTCGGGCTTCCAGATCACCGTTGTGCACGGCCTCGAACGCGAAATCGACCAGCGCCAGCAGACCATCCACGTCGGGCGCCGCACGGTACGCCGCGATGAGCGACCTGGCATCCCGCAGAAGTCCCTTGGCCCGCTCGCCGACAGCCTCGCGCTGGGCGCCGGTCAAGTGGAACTCAGGCACCGCCGGCAATTCCCCGGCCTCGAGCGCCGCCCGTACCATCCGCTCGGCATCCGCCGCATAGGGCAGCACGTGCTCCCGGCGGCGCGCCCGTGTCTTTGGCTCCGTGCCGTGCTTGGTCCATTCGAAGAGCGACAGAATCGCCTTCCAGGGTTCCGCCGCGATCTGTTCGCCGAGCTCGATCGCCTTGGCCAGAACGACCTCTTCCTCGGCACTCAGCAGGGCAACGCGACCGATCTCGCGCAGGTACATCCGGACCGGGTCATCGATCTCGACCGTGTCTACCGAAAGAGCCTCGAGCTCCTCGGGAGTCGGCTCCTCGAGTGCCACGGGATCCAGCCGGGTCGGAGGGACGAGCACGGCAAGCGGCATGGAGTCGGCGTCGTCTTCTAGTGCGAGTGATCCGTGTATCGACCCGAGAGCAGCGAGATCTGTCATTTACTCCTCTTAGTCGCCGATGAGGCGAGGCATGTTTCGGCGTTCACGGTCGGGGCGGCGATGCGAGCGCGGGAAGGGCCAGAGCCGCCACGATGGACTCTCTCGGCCGGACCGAGCGGACCCGCGCCGCGGGGTCTACTCCAGGTAGTCCTTCAGCTTGCGGCTGCGGGACGGGTGGCGCAGCTTGCGCAGCGCTTTGGCCTCGATCTGGCGAATGCGTTCGCGGGTGACGTTGAACTCCTTGCCCACTTCCTCGAGAGTGCGAGCCCGGCCGTCTTCAAGACCGAAGCGCAGCTGCAGGACACGGCGTTCGCGGCCGGTCAGCGAGTCGAGAACGGCCTCGACCTGCTCCTTGAGAAGCTGGTGCGACGCAGCCTCGGCCGGAGCCAGTGCGCCGCGGTCCTCGATGAAGTCGCCCAGGTGCGAATCCTCTTCCTCGCCGATCGGAGTCTCGAGGGACACCGGCTCCTGCGAGACCTTGATGATCTCGCGAACCTTCTCGGGAGTCACGACCACTTCCTGGCCCTTGGACATCGCCTCCGCGATCTCCTCGACCGTCGGTTCGCGGCCGAGCTCCTGGAGCAGAGTGCGGCTGACTCGGATCAGGCGGTTGATCGTCTCGACCATGTGAACCGGGATGCGGATGGTGCGGGCCTGGTCCGCGATTGCGCGCGTGATCGCCTGGCGGATCCACCACGTCGCGTACGTGGAGAACTTGTAGCCCTTCTCGTAGTCGAACTTCTCGACGGCGCGGATGAGGCCGATGTTGCCTTCCTGGATGAGGTCGAGGAACGACATGCCACGGCCGATGTACTTCTTCGCGATCGAGACGACCAGCCGCAGGTTCGCCGACGTCAGCTGCTCGCGCGCGTCGCGCCCGATTCGGACAAGCTCGCCCTTGCGATGGGCCAGCTTCGTGTTGAGCGGCACCTCCGGATCGTGGCCGAGGCGGCGCAGCAAGTCCGCATCGTGCCCGCCTTCGATCCAGCGCTGGAGCGCCGGGTACGCGACCGCGTCCCTGGTCCAGTCGTAGATCGCGCGCAGCCCGACGTTGTCCCGCGAGTCCAGGTCGCCGTTGTGCACGGCAATGTAGGCCCGATCGAGGAGGACCAGGAACGCGTCCGCGGACAGCGACTCGTTGTAGGCGCCGACCAGGTGTCGGGCCTCCTTGAGGAGCTCCTTGGTCCCTTCGGTCGTGGCGTCCTTGCCGGCCTTGATCAGGTGGAAGTCCGGCGTCGCAACGAGCAGATCGGCGGCTTCGGGGGCCTTGACGGCATCCGCGACCATTTGGGCCGACTCGGCCGCGAAGGGCAGCTTGTGGTGCGGCTTGATCGTCCGGGTCTTGCGCTCGGTCTCGTGGTGTGTCCATTCGTGGAGCGAGACGATGCCCTTCCACGGCTCATCGACCATCTGCTCGCCGAGCTCGATGGCTTTGGCCAGGACGACTTCTTCCTCGGCCGTCAGGAGCGCGACCTTGCCGATCTCCTTCAGGTACATCCGGACCGGGTCGTCGATTCCGATCATGTCGGCCGAAAGAGCTTCGAGCTCCTCGGGGGTCGGCTCCTCGAGCGCCTCGGCGTCCAGCTTGACCGGCACGTCGCCCACGACGCGCGGGCTGACCAGGCCGTCTTCCTCGGCGACTATCTCGACCCCGAGCTCGACCGTGTCGTCCTCGAGAGCTTCCGGAGGCACGATCTCCTCGTCATCGTCGGCCAGCAGCTCGTCCTCATCGAGCGGCTCGTCTTCAGCCGAACGGCGCGGGCGCACGCCTGCGGCCTTGGCCTCCTCGAGATCTGCCTTACGGCGACCACCACCGGCGAGGGCCACCTCAACGAGTTGCTTGTCCAGGGGGTCAGTCATCGGTGTCCTCCAGCAGATGAAAGAAGGCTCGTGTCCTCCCGGCGTCGGCCGAGCGAGCGAAGAGCCTCGTTGAGGTTGCGATTTATATCGAGAAGACGAGCCTTCGACTCCAGGTCTCCGGCTGCCTCTGCCTCGACGATCTCCGAATGGTTGTATTCGATTTGCTCTTTGACGCGCTCGGCCTCCAGAGCCAGCAAGCATTGGTCTACGCCGATACGGACTCGCCTCGGGTCGAGATCGTTCGGGTCGGGTCCGCGCTCTGCGTACAGGGCTATGGCCAGGCCGTGGAGTTCCGGGGCCAGGGAGTCCAGGAAGCGCATCCGTTCGAAGCTCCCCGAACCGCCGGCTTCTCGGTCGCCCTCGCGGTCGGCCAGCATCGCGGCCAGCAGCTCGCGGGCGGGGGTGCTGGGAAGCCGAGCCTTCTGCGCGATCAGGGCCTCGGCGACACGTTCCTGCTGCTCGGGCACGAGCAGAAGTAGTCGCAAAAGCCGGCCTTCTTCGAGCGTCAGAGACCGCAGTTCGGCCTTCGTGTCGATCGTGTCGGGGGCGGACATCACGGCGTCGGCGGTGAAGCGCCCGGAGCCGGCCCCGCCCCGCCCGTCGGAGCCTGCCTGGCCCATCGGTACCGGAGTGCGCATAGCCTCGAGCAGAACCCGCTCCTCCACGCCCGTTCGGCGGGCCAGCGTCTGGAGGTAGCTGTCGCGCATGACCGGGTCGCGGATCTCGCGGAGGATCGGGACCAGGGCGCCGACGGCGTGGCGCCGCCCCTCCGCCGTCTTGATCGGATAAGCCGTGGCGTAGTAGTCGATCAGGAACTCGATGATCGGCTGAGCTGTGCGGATGGCCTCCCGCCAGAGATCGGGCGCGTCGCGGATGACCTCGTCCGGGTCCTTGCCCTCCGGAAGCCGCGCTACACGAACTCGCGAGATCTCGACGCCGGTCTCCTCCGCCGCGAGGGAGCCGATGAGATGGAACAGTTCCGCGCCCCCGATCGAACCGGCATGCTGGCCGGCCGGGTCGACGTCGTAGGCGAGGACGATCTCGCGGGCGTAGCGGGCGATCAGCGCGACCTGGGCTGGCGTTAGCGCCGTCCCGAGGCTTGCCACGACGTTCTCGAAGCCGGCCTGGTGGGCCATCAGGGCGTCGGTGTAGCCCTCGACGAGGACGGCTTCCTCGGTTCGGCGCATCTCGCCACGAGCCCGCTCGATCAGGTACAGCGTGCGGCTCTTGTCGAATAGCGCCGTCGCCGGGGAGTTGAGGTACTTGGGCGCGTCCGCGTTCGCCGGAAGCGAACGCGCCGAGTCGGGCGCGCCCGCGCCGACAGGGCCCACCGCGTGGCCGTCGGCGCCCGCCCCCTTGGCCGCGGCGCCCGGCAGAATCCGCCCACCGATCCCAACCGCATTTCCGGCTGCGTCGCGTATTGGGAAGATGACCCGCGAGCGGAACTTGTCATAAGCCCCTCGCCCGCCCGGGCGCTGGCTCGTCAAGCCCACTTCCGCGAGCTCCGCCACCGCCACGTTGCGGCGGCTCTGGAGCATCTTGATCATCTGATCCCAGCCGCCGGGCGCCCAGCCGAGCTGGAAGCGTTGGATCGTCTCGTCCGTGAAGCCGCGACCGTGCAGGTATTCGAGCGCCGGCGTGCCGGTCTTCGATTGCGTCAGGACGACGTGATAGAAGGCGATCGCCTGTTCCAGGACCTCGCGCAGTCGAGCTTTTCGGGCGTCCTCGCGGCTCGTCCGCTCGTCAACCTCGATACCGGCCCGCGCCGCCAGCCGCTTGAGAGCCTCCGGGAATGTCAGGCTCTCGCGGCGCATGACGAAGCTGAATATGTCGCCGCCTTCGCCACAGCCAAAGCAATGCCAGCTATCGCGCGCCGGGGTTACGACGAAGCTGGGGGTCTTCTCGCCGTGGAACGGGCAGAGCCCCTTGTACGTGGTGCCTGCCTTGCGCAGCTGCACCTGCTCGCCGACGATCTCCAGGACCGTCAGCTTGCTCTTGACTTCTGCCGCTACCCCAACAGCCAAGCACATCTCCTACACATCAGACGGCCCACGCGCCCTCGACGTTCACTGTTCGTCGCCTCTACCGAATGGATCAACCCGTCCGATCGACTTACGCCGACCGGCCGTGCCGCCGCCCCGCCCGACCAAATCGTCCCGGCCCGGAGGCCGACCACCCTGACGCAAGTAAGGGCCTGTCAAGTCTTGACAGGCCTTTGCTGGGTAGATTCATACTCCAGCTTGTCAAGTTTGTATACCCCCGGGGGGTATTGACATGTCAATAGGGCGAGCCGCGTGGGCAGGACACAAGCCGCCACGGGTCTCCGGCGACAGGTCCTGGACCGGCTCCGCCCCAGGACCCTCCCCTACCCGCCCCTCAGCCAGCCCGCGCTAATCTCGCCCGGTGACAGCCGGGCCAGAAGGTCGAGGAGCGGGATCGCTTCCGCAAATGTCTCGACGAGCACGTCGGGAAGGTGCGACGAGAAGACCTCGTCGTCGGACAGAGGGCGGCCGAACGTCACGTCCTTGAGCTTCAGCAGCTCCGCGCCTGGCTGGTCGGCCGCGAAGCCTGTCGGGACGCGCTTGAGACGCTCGCCGCTGACCGACCCGAAGGTGGCGACGAACGTCGGGCTCTTGAGCGTCGCTTCAACTTCTTCGTAGTTGGCCGCCACGGTCTGACGCCACGCGGCCAGCTGAGACGGTTCCGGATGCCACATTCCGCCCCCGGCGAACATCTCGCCGGGTTGGAGGTGGAAGTAGGCACCCACGCCACCACCGTCGCCGGCCCACGGAAAGCTCGCGGACACGTGCGTCTTGTAGGGCGACTTGTCTGCGGAGAATCGGACGTCGCGGTAGATCCGGAAGGGCGAATGCGATGGATCGGACCTGAGCGGCAGGCCCTCTGCCTCGAAGCGGCCCGCCAGGACCCGGCACAATGCCTCCATCGGCTCCTTGAGCAGACGCTCGTAGTCGGCCTTGCGAGGCTGGAACCACGACCGCTCGTTGTGCAGGGCCAGCTCGACGAGGAACTGGACGGAGTCGCGTGAGAAGCCGGTGAACGATGCTGCCACGGCCATCGGTTCTGCTCCCGAGGAAACTCATGATGAGACGACAGGAATCATCTCACCGCCCGTCGGTCGCGGGTTTCGCGCAGGGCAGCGTCCCATCGCGGGAAACAAGCCGACGCGAGCTCAAAGCTCATGTAAACCTGAGAAGACGCCGTGGCCGAGCCTGCGACGGGAGCGTTTCGGCGCCTCACAGGCGTCTGTAGGATCCGGCCGCTCAAGGCCGGTGGATCACTCTGGTCTGGACTCGTCCAGGACCTCGCGGACCATGCGGGCCAGGCGCTCGGGGGTGAAAGGCTTTGGCAGGAACGCGTAGTGCAGGGATGGTTGCTGGGAAAGCACGGCCGGCTCGGCGTGGCCGGACATGAGCACGGCACGTGCCCGGGGAGCGATCGCGGACAGCCGGTTCAAGAGCTCAGGCCCGCTCATGCCGGGCATCATGGCGTCGCTGACGATGACATCGATGGCCTCTCCAACGCGGCTGGCCGTTTGCATCGCCTCGGCTCCGTCCGCCGCCTCGAGCACGACGTAGCCGTGGGCCCGCAGTCCAAGGACGGCCAGGCGGCGCACGTGGGGCTCGTCCTCTACAACCAGCACGGTCTCGACGCCGGTCGGGGTCGGCCTCGCCGGCGTGGGCACGAACTGCGGGTCTGCGGCGCCGGTCTTGCGGGGCAGGTAGATACGGAAAGTCGTTCCCCTACCCGGCTCGGAGTACACGCGGATGTGGCCGCCCATTTGTCTGACGATGCCGTGGCAGGTGGCCAAACCTAGGCCCGTGCCTTTGCCCAGCCCCTTCGTTGTGAAGAACGGCTCGAAGAGGTGCGAGCGCACTTCCTCTGTCATGCCGACTCCGGTGTCGGTCACGGCCAGCAGTACGTATTGCCCCGGAACGGCGCCCTGGATTGCCCCGGCCGACTCGTCCACGATCGACTCGTCGGCCGTCTCGATAAGCAGACGCCCGCCGTCCGGCATGGCGTCGCGAGCGTTCACGGTCAGATTGACCAGCAGCTGGTGTATCTGGCTCGCGTCGGCCTCAACCGTCCCTACGCTCTGATCGAGCGCGGTCTCGATCTCGATGTCGTCGCCGAGCAAACGCTGGAGCATCTTGAGCGAGTCGGCAACCACGAGGCTCAGGTCCAGCCGAACCGGGGCGACGATCTGCCGGCTTGCGAACGCAAGCAATTGCCGGGTCAGCCCGGCCGCCCGTTCGCCGGCCGTCGCCACCTCCTGCAGATCGAGCCTGGCAGGATGATCGGCTGCCAACTCCGGCGGGAGATCCAGCTTGCACATCTCCACGTAGCCAAGGATCGCGGTCAGAAGATTGTTGAAATCGTGGGCCACGCCGCCGGCAAGACGCCCGATACCCTCCATCTTCTGAGATTGCAGCAGTTGCTCCTGCAGCGCATGTCGCTCGGTGATGTCCTGGATGACTCCGTCGTAGGCGATCGGCGTGCCGTCTGCGTCCAACCGAAGGACCAGCGTGTTCCGGACCCAGCGTAGTGCGCCGTCCTTGCGCCGGATGCGGTGCTCCAGGGGCGCCGTGGATTCGCCGGCCAGGATTCGGCGAACCTGATCGGCCGCGGCGTCACGGTCGCCGGCTGCGACCAGACTGAGCCACAGGCCGGGGTCTTCGGACAGCTCCTCCGCGGAGTAGCCGGTCACCGCCACGCAGCCGGCACCGTGGCTTGTGCTGGCCACCTGGCCAGCCTCGATCGTCACACTCACCACATAGTCAGTAATGGTGTCGATGATGTGGCGGTAGCGCACCTCGGTATCGCGGCGCCCCGCCTCGGCAACCTTGAGATCGGTGATGTCCTCGGCGATGCCCAGCACGAAGCGAGGCTGGCCTTGCTCGTCGAAGAGGGGGACCTTCGTCGTGTGAAAGACGCGGCGCCCGAGGTGCGGCGTCGTCAGTGTTTCCTCTGGCACGTCGATGATCTGGCCGGTCTGGAGTACTCGCCGCTCCACTTCCGCGAACGAGGCCGACTCGTCCGCCGGCGCCAGCCCCTGGTCCTCCCGGCCGACCAGCTCGTCGCGTGTGTAGCCCAGGTTCCGTTCGGTGGCTCGGTTCACGCGAACGAAGCGCAGATCGCTGGCTCTCTTCACGAAAACCATCGTGGGGATGTTCTCGAGGATGTCGGCGAGGAAGCGCTCGCTTTCCCGAAGCGCATCCTCGGCCCGTCTCCGGTCGGTGACGTCCTCGTACGTGCCGAGCATCCCTGTCACCCGGCCTTCCGCGTCGAGCAGCGGCACCTTGCTGACGTGTACCCAGCTCTGGCGGCCATCGGCCCGAACCTGCCCTTCGTCGTAGCTGAGCCTGGGTGAGCCGCCCATGACGGATTCGTCGTCGACGGCGTATTCCGCGGCAAGACCCCGCCAGGGCAAGTCGTAGTCGGTCTTGCCTACGATTTCGGCCGGCTCGGCGAGGCCGGCATCGCGTGCGAACGCCGCGTTGCAGCCCACGAAGACCGCGTGCGTGTCCTTCCAGAACACGCGCTGCGGGATCGTGTCGAGCACAAGCCGAAGCATCTGCTGCGCGCGAAAGAGCTCGTCCTCAGCGTGGCGGCGAGCGACGATGTCGTGCAGGGTGGCAACGTAGCCGTCGCCGAGCTTGGTGACGGAGACCTCGTAGTTGCGACCAAAGCCGGCCGGGTCGCTCCGTCCGAGGACGTCGTGGTCCTTGACCGAGCTGCGCACCAGCGGCTCCCCGGTTTCGACCACGTGGACGTAGGCGTCGAACTGGCCGTTCGCGAGCCGGCCGGGGAAGAGATCGAGAATTCGATGGCCGACCAGCTCGTCGTGCGCCACACCGCTTATGCGGGTGGCAGCCTCGTTCGCGTACGCGACCCGAAAGTCCACGATGCGGCCTGTCTCGTCGCGGATCGCGGTGTCGATGACGACGCCGTCGAGCATCCCGTCAACGCATGCGGCGAACTGTTCATCGAAGCCCGAGGGGCTCGCCTCCGCTTCGAGGCGGCGCCGTTCCGAGTCGGAGAGCTGGCGCGACACATCGTCCAGCTGCAGACGCAAGCGCTCGATCTCCGCGGCCAGGTCGGCCTCGCCGCCCCGGGCCGGCACGTCGCCGCCGCCGGGACCGGGCTTTCCGTTGTCTGCGCTCATCTATGACTCCGGCCGCTCGTCCCTGCCAGCACAGTTGGCGTCGCGGGGGGCATCCCGGCCCGACGACGTCCCGTGCGAGGGATCGGCTACAGGGCGAGCATTCTGCAGAGATCCACTTGATCGGGCCCCGAGTTGCGGCCACGATACACCGGCTGGAAGCCGCGCGGCGGGGCCCGTGCGCCGACGCGATGTCGGACCGATCCATGCGGTTGTGGTGGCAACCAACGCGACCGCGCCGGTTGCGGGGCGGCGCTCCGCGCCTCACGTCGCTTGCGGGGCGGCGCTCCGCGCCCCACGTCGGCGCTGCCGATCGTCTGTCTGCGTTCGGTGCCGGTGGGCTCCATCGGCCGGCGTGGGTATCCGATCCGGCGCGCTTGCGCGTTTCCCGATCCCGGGCTCACACTGCCCGATCTAGCTAAGACGGAGGAACGATCGTTTGGACGAACTGACGCCGCGGTCCGGCCGGCCCTCGGGGGGTCAGCGGGGAGCCGTCGGTTCGCGCCACGCCGGCCGGTCCCGGGGACCTGATGAGCGCGGCCTCCGAACGCGCGTCGAGGAGGTAGTCCGGGCATCGCTCCCCAGGGGCGCCGTGATCCTGGCGTCGATCACCGTAATCGCCGTCGCTCTGGGCCTGCTCGAGACCAAGATACTGGCGCACTTCTTCGGTGCCGGGACCGATACCGACGCCTTCTACGCCGCTCAGGTGCTGCCGGCCCTGGTCCTCGAAATCCTGGTCGTTGGCGGCATGATCGCCTCCTTCGTGCCGCTCTTCGTCGGGCTTCGGGACGAGGACCCGGCCGACGCCCTGGCATTCGGCCGGACGATCCTGACTCTGGCGATCCTGGCCATGGCCGTTGCGGTTGGGATCATGTTCGTCTTCGCCCCCGAGTGCGTGTCCTGGGTCGCGCCCGGGTTCACCGGCGACCAACGGGACAAGACGATCGACCTGTTCCGGATCCTGAGCGTCACTCAGATCATCTTCGCCGCGACCTGGGTCATGGGCGAGATTCTGATCGCCGAGAAGCGGTGGATCGCCTACGCCGTCGCGCCTCTCATGTGGTCCGGCGGGATCATCGCCGGCACCGTGCTCCTGAACGACCAGCTCGGCATATACGGCGCGGCCGTCGGCGCCGTGGCGGGCGCACTCGCATACCTCGGAGTCCGGCTGTTCGGCGTCTTGCGGGCCGGGTTCCGTCCCTGGCCGAGCTTCAACCTGCAGACGAAGGGCTTGCGCCAGTACGCCGTCCTGATGCTCCCGAAGA
>Ga0182021_10006648_pt1 | contig 13725 bp, 11 predicted proteins | sample 612E3MmetaG_FD_120493 | JGI IMG/M metagenome (GOLD analysis project Ga0182021, IMG submission 120493) | Permafrost microbial communities from Stordalen Mire, Sweden - 612E3M metaG (Illumina Assembly) | ecosystem: Environmental > Terrestrial > Soil > Wetlands > Permafrost | place: Sweden...
GCGTATTAGCTATTACTACCTACAGACTAGCGCATGAACTGTACTTAAGCGGAGTACCTTTAATTCCGAGAATTATGAGTGAACACCTGCACTCTCTAACAGGCATAGACATTCACCCAGGCGCCAAAATTGGCAAAAACTTCTTCATCGACCACGGTACAGGCGTCGTAATCGGCGAAACCGCAGAAATAGGAGACAACGTCAAACTCTACCAAGGTGTAACATTAGGCGCACTAAGCTTCCCTAAAGACGAGAAGGGCAACATTATCAAAGGTCGCAAACGCCACCCAACCGTAGGAAACAACGTCGTAATTTACTCTGGCGCAACATTGCTCGGAGCGGAAACGGTGATTGGTGACAATGTAGTCATTGGCGGAAACGTTTGGATTACTGGTCCCGTAGCTTCTGGAACAAAAATCACCATCGCTCAACCAGAACAAAAGTACAAGATGGAGAATCATCACTCAGAAAAAGCAAAACCCTAACTTGGCTTAATCTATTTTCCAGGACCTATCAAAAATAAAGAATTAAAGAAGGCGGAAGTTTTCTTTCACCGTAGTTAAGACGACATGAGTGTTTGTTCGTTCTATGTATGGCAACGATAGAAGTTTCTTTGTGAATGCGCCAAGATCTTCTCGACTTTTGAATTTAGCAACTATTATGGCGTCGGTTAAGCCTGTAACGTCATAAACTCCGCAGACATTGGGAATTTTGGCGATTTCATTCTCTGTTTCTACAAGTCGACCTTTAGATACTGTGATTTCGGTGACTACGGTCAACTGATAGCCAAGTCTTTCATGATTCAAAATAACTGAGTATCCTTTGATTAAGCCATCCTCTTCCATCTTTTTTATTCTAGACAAGACGGTGCCGACTGAAACGCCAACATTCTTAGCGATTTGCCTACTAGAGAACCTCGCATCCTCCAACAGACCTTTTAGAATTTTTACGTCAGTTTCATTCAATTCCATAACCTTCAGACCCTGCACGTTCTTTCAATTTAACCCTTATTTTTGGAACAGCCATTTAATAATCATATGATTAAGCTAATAAAAGTTTAGTTATTTCAGAATTACAATGGTTGCAAAATCAACTGGCAAAGCCATAATAAAGCTTGCCTTTATAAAAAAATAGATAGTAATCTTAAATTAGAGCCTAAACCCCAATAGTTCTGAGCCACCACAATGCAATCAAAATACGACACCATACTTGTTCTTGACTTTGGCGGACAATACTGCCATCTCATCGGCAGAAGAATCAGAGAACACGGTGTCTACTCAGAAATTGTACCACACGACATCTCACCTGAAGAAGTGAAAGCTCTAAACGAAAAATTTAATGTTAAAGGCTTAATATTTTCCGGTGGACCCTCAAGCGTTTACGATGCAAACGCGCCCAGACTCCATCAGCGCATCTTAGAGGTAAACTTGCCAATTCTGGGCTTATGCTATGGGCACCAGCTTTTAGCGCAAATAACCGGAAGCAAAGTTGAACCTGCAGCCTGCAAAGAATACGGCATAGCCCAAGTCGCCATCGATAAGCCAGTGGGCGTATTGGAAGGCTTAAGCGAGAGCGAACAAGTTTGGATGAGCCACGGCGATACGGTTTTCTCACCCCCGCCAGAGTTTGAAGCTTTAGCTCACACCGAAAACTGCCCTGTTGCAGCATTTAGACACAAGACAAAACCAATCTATGGTCTTCAATGGCACCCGGAAGTAATCCATACCGAAAATGGCATGCGCATGCTCCAAAACTTCATCTTTCAAGTCTGCAAGTGCCAAGCTAATTGGCAGATGGAAGATCTCATAGGAAAAATGGTAAAAGAACTACAAACAGAAACAGGAAATGCAACAGCCATAATTGGCTTAAGCGGGGGCATCGATTCAAGCGTTGCAACAGCACTCGCAGCCCAAGCCATAGGAGACAAGTTGACAGCAGTTTTTGTTGACCACGGATTTATGCGAGAAGGCGAACCTGAGCAAATACGCGAAGCCTTCCAAAAATACCCTATAAAATTCATAGTGGCAAACGTGCAAGATCGGTTTATGAAGAAGCTAAAAGGTGTTGTTGAACCTGAGACTAAACGCAAAGTAATCGGGGAAGAATTTATCAGGGTTTTTGAAGAAATTGCAAATGAATCAGGAGCCGAATATCTTATCCAAGGGACCATTTACCCTGACAGGATAGAATCTGGATTCAGGAAAAACTCGGACAAAATAAAAAGCCACCACAACGTTGCAGGATTGCCAGAGAAGATTAAGTTCAAAAAAATCTTGGAACCACTGCGAGACTTGTACAAAGATGAAGTGCGTAAAGTTGCTCGAATGCTTGATTTACCTAAAGAAATCGTAAATCGCCAGCCGTTTCCTGGACCCGGTTTGGCAGTTCGTATAATCGGTGACTTAACCGAGGAAAAGGTTACAATCGCAAAGAAAGCCGATAAGATTGTTCGCGAAGAGATTGAAAAGAACAATCTTACAGAGAACCTTTGGCAGTATTTTGCAGTGCTCACCGATACTAAAGCCACTGGAGTTAAGGGTGATGCAAGAGCCTACGGTTACGTCGTTGCGGTGCGAGCGATGGAGAGCCGGGAAGCCATGACCGCGAGCTTCGCAAAGATACCTTACTTGGTTCTTGAAAAGATTTCCACACGAATTACAAATGAGATTTCTCAAGTTACCAGGGTAGTTTACGATATCACTCATAAGCCGCCTGCTACCATAGAATGGGAATAATTAAGAGTGTCTACATGCATTCGGCTCAAATATCGGCATTCAACCCTCTCTCCAAATTTAGGCGGTCTGCCTCCTCACTATTTATTTCCCTATAATGAATTTTCAATGGATCTCGACAGGCAAAAATTTTGGCTTCAGGTCCATAATTGTTTATATTAAAACATGTCAATAGGTTAATGCATATTCAAGGTGACTCTTTGAAAGCGTTGATATTAGCAGGCGGCTTTGCCACAAGGCTTCGTCCCTTAAGTTGTTCTAGACCCAAAACCCTCTTCCCAATAGTTAATAAACCATTATTGCAGTGGATTTTTGAACGATTGGCCGCAGGTGGAGTAGACGAAGCCATCCTCGCAGTTAACGCACTTACCCGGTTCTACATCCGACAGCATAAACCTTCAAAATGCGGATTGAGGGTTCGGTTCTCTGTTGACCCACCTAAGATGCCCTTGGGAACAGGCGGTCCAGTCAAGAAGGCAGAGAAATTGTTAGGTCATGATGAACCATTCATAATGTTGAACGGCGACATATACGCTGACATAAAATATCGGGAACTTCTTGAAGCGCACAAAAAATCCGGCGCATTAGCCACGATTGCCCTCTGCAAAGTCGAGGACCCATGCAGTTTTGGTGTAGCAGATCTAAAAGGAAACGCTATCAAAAGATTTGTGGAGAAACCACCTAAAGGTCAGGCACCCAGCAATCTCATAAACGCTGGTGCCTACGTTCTTGATCCAGAAGTGTTCGCATACGTTCCTGAAGGAAGACCAGTTTCTATCGAGCGAGAAGTCTTTCCCAAACTAGCTGAGGAAGGCAGGCTTTGCGGTCACTGCATCGATGGTTTGTGGATAGATATTGGCAAGCCTCAAGAATATTTGGAGGCAAATAGGATAGTTCTTGAATCTCTCGCAAAAGAAGGCAATGGACAGAACTCTGAACCATTTGTGCATAGTCCTGTTGCCATTGATACTGGAGTTTTGGTTGGCGAAAAATCAGTCATTGGTCCCTACGCAATTTTAGGAAAAAACGTCAGAGTTGGTGAAAACGTTCAGATCTCCAATTCCGTCATCTTCCCAGAAGCACACATAGCTGATGGAGCTATACTTAACGGAGCAATCGTCGGCGAAGGAGCAAGAATAGGCAAAGGTGTTAGGCTTTCAAAGGGCTGTATTGTAGGCGACCACGCTAAGGTCAAAGACAACGTTCACATGCATGATGCACAAGTGGTATGCCCCGCGAAAGAAGTTACTGAAACATTTTAAAACCTAGACTCGACTGTTACTTATCTACTGAGTTGAATTTACATGAGTGCACGAAAACTTTTTGGAACAAACGGCATCCGAGGCCTAGTCAACATAGAATTGACACCTGAAATGGCAATAAAAGTCGGATCTTCTATTGGAACTTTTTTTGGAAAAGAAAAGAATTTACTTTTAGGATACGATGCTAGGACCAGCGGTCCTATGTTTGCTAAAGCAGTAATTTCTGGACTTACAGCCACTGGATGCAACGTATTCTTCGCTGGAATGGCGCCCACACCCTCCTTGCAGTTTGCAGTTAAAAATCACAAGATGGACGGAGGAGTAATAATCACCGCTTCTCACAACCCTCCAGAATACAACGGCATCAAAGTCATTTGGAGTGACGGAATCGAAACCTCACACGAACAAGAGGTTGAAATAGAGAACATTTACTTTGACAACAAAATAATCTTTGCCCCATGGGACAAACTGGGCTCAAAACGTGAGTTACCCGGAATCAACGATGAATACATTCAAGCTATTAAAAAACACGTTGATAAAACAAAAATTGCAAATGCTCATTTCCACGTCGTGGTTGATGCTGCAAACAGCGTTGGTGGATTAACTGCCCCTCCGTTGTTAAGAGAACTCGGGTGCAAAATTACGAGCATAAACGCCAACATCGATGGTACCTTCCCTGGAAGAATGCCGGAGCCGCGTCCAGAGAGCTTAGGTGATTTGGCTTCAACTGTGAAAGCAATTAAGGCTGACATGGGCGTTGCATTCGATGGGGACGCTGACCGCTCAATCTTTGTCGATGCAAACGGACAGATTTACTGGGGAGACAAAACTTTCGCGATCATTATAAAACAGTACTTGCTCAAGAATCCAGGGGCAAAAATAGTTACCCCTGTGAGTTCATCCACTCTCATCAAGGACATCGCAGAAGCTTACAAAGGCGACTTAGTTTGGACAAAAGTTGGAAGCGTAACAGTTTCCCAAAAAATGAAAGAATTAAACGCTAATCTTGGCGGAGAAGAAAATGGCGGAGTATTCTATGGTCCCCACCAGGCTGTCCGTGACGGTGCCATGACGACAGCATTGCTCCTAAACATCATGGCGCAAACAGGAAAATCACTGGCTCAACTCGTCGCCGAACAACCACAGTACTTCATTGAAAAAGGAAAAATCGAGTGCGCAGACGACAAAAAAGAACCCTTACTGCAAAAACTTACTGAACAGGTTAAAGGGGAAAACATAAGTACTATCGACGGAGTCAAAATTTGGTTTAGTGATGCAAGCGCTATTCTGATTCGTCCAAGCGGAACAGAGCCTGTTTTCAGGTTGTATGCTGAGGCTAAAAACCAAGAAAAAGCATTAAAACTAGTTGAAGACTACAGTTCTCGGCTTGAAAAAATATTGGCAACAATATAGCCGATCTAAAAATTATGGTCTGGAGAAAATCAGCCGATGCCCGCAGTTCTAAACCTGAAACCTGAAGAGCTGGACGCCAGTGAAAAACGCTCAAAATTCACTGTGAGCGTCATAGGATGCGGGCAAAAAGGAATCCTTTACGCTAACGCTTTTGCTGAAGCAGGCTTTAACGTTATCTGCACAGACGCTGACCCAACTGTTATAAAAAAGGTAGCAAAAGGAAAAACTCCACGATCTCAATCACAGGTAGAAGCTAAACTCAAAATCAACATTAACTCAGGAAAAATAAGCGTTAGTGACGAGCGAAAAAAAGCTATTTCTCAAAGCGACGTTATTATCATAGCGATTGGGGCAAAAGTTGACGCACAGAAGAAAACTGATTATTTACAAGTTGTAAGTGCGTGCAAACAGGTTGGCGCAGCACTTCAAAAAGGCTCACTGGTTATTTATGGCGGCACAGCAGGCATCGGTTTTACCGAAGGCACCGTTAAAGAGACTTTGGAAAATACGTCGGGGCTCAAGGTAGGACAAGATTTTGGTTTGGCATATAATCCAATCCTAACATCAGAAGTCTCGCTTGCTAACTTGGAGTTGAAGGTTGCAGCCGCCGATCAAGCAAGCCTAACTACAGCTTCCACTCTCCTCAAAACGATAGCAAAAAAAGTAAAAGAAATTAGCGACCTAAAATTGGCTGAAACAGCCACTCTCTTCGCCGTTGCAAAACAAGATGCAAACCGGGCTCTAGCTAATGAGTTGTCTGTTTTCTGCGAAAACGCAAACACCGATTACTTTAAAGTCTTAAAACTTCTCGACCTCAACGATCCAAGTTTTTGGCCAACCATAGTTGAAGAAGAACATGGGAACGAAGCATATTTGCTTCTGGATAGCGCTGAGAATTTGAATGCTAAGCTTAGGCTTCCAACGTTGGCTAGGCAGATTAACGAGGACATGGTTAAACACGCCGTTAATTTAACACAAGATGCCCTTAGAAGCGGAGGCAAACCTTTGAGGAGAGCAAGAATCGCCGTTTTAGGCACTGCTGACCCGACAACGGCTACAGGCGTTTTTGTTAAAATGATAGAGCAAAAAGGCGCCAAGCCCAGTCTCTACGATCCGATTTCAAAAATGGGTCCACAGGAATGGCGGGTGGTAAAAGCTAGCTTAAATGAAGCAGTGGAAGGTTCGGATTGTATAGTGATATTGACGGGGCAGGAACAGTTTAAAAACTTAAACCTAAAAAAACTTAAAGCACTTATGAAAACGCCTTCAGTAATAGTAGATTTGATAGGCATTTTTGAGCCCAAAAAAGTTGAAGCAGAAGGCTTCATATACAAAGGATTAGGTAGAGGAAGTGAAAAGAATTGAAGAAACTTGGAGTAGCGGTAATTGGAACAGGGCAATGGGGAAAAAACCACGCAAGAGTCTACAAAGAACTCGCCTCAACAGAACTTATTGCAATATGCGATGTCAACCCTGAGAGAGCGAAAGCCATGGCAGCCCAGCACGGCGTAAAAGCCTATTCAGACAGTTCACGAATGTTAAAGGACAAGTCTATCGAAGCGGTAAACGTTTGCACTTGGTCAACGATTCTAGCTAAAGAAGCACTTAAAGCGTTGAATGCTGGAAAACACGTTTTGGTCGAAAAACCTATGGCAACTAACTCACAGCAAGCTGAGAAACTGGTGCAAACAGCACAGGAAAATGGTTTACATCTAACAGTGGGGTTCCTAATGAGATTCATACCCGGCTTGCAAAGCATTCGCGAGTCGGTTGAAAACAAAAAAATTGGAGAATTAGTATGCGCTACTGCTAAGCGTGTTTCGCAATGGCCTGAGCGAATCGGCGACGTCGGCGTTGTTAAAGATACAGCAATCCACGATATTGATGTCATGCGGTTCATTTCTGGCGAGGACCCGATTTCTGTTTATGCAAAGATGGGCAGCATGAGAATCCAAAAATTTGAAGACTATGCGCAGATTATGCTTACATATAAAGATGGCAAAAGTGCGTTCATAGAATCAAATTGGCTCACGCCCTACAAGACCCGCTCTTTGACGGTCACGGGAAGCGATGCTATTATGCGATTAGACTATATTACTCAGGATTTGTGGATTGAACAGCAAAAAGAATCCGTGCAGCCCAGATATCCGTTCCAAGAACCTTTAAAGGCAGAACTTCAACACTTCGTTGATTGCATAGTGGAGAAAAAGAAACCCCTTGTATCTGGCGAGGATGGAGTGAGAGCACTAAAAGTCGCCACAGCCGCAATGCAATCGTCAGCGAAAAACAGGGCAATTCAATTAAATAAATAGAAAATTATTTTAAGTTGAAGGGCTTGCCTTCAGAAACAATTTTCTGTGGCGCTTTTTCCTTCCATTTCTTTAGAAAAGGTAAATCATCTTCCGATTTCCGAAGCTCATCTGGAAGCATTTCGGGAATTTCGTCACGGATTGGGTACCAACGCAGACATTTAGGACAGACAATTAACCCTTCCACTATTTCGTCTTTTTCCTCGAAAACATGAAGTTCAAGCGGATGATACTTGTCGATTGGGCAAGCGAGAATTTCCATTAATTTTCGTTTCATGTTGATTCCACGAATTAAGATAGTTGACCGTTGAGTTATTAAAACTTGCTTGGAATCGAACCCACCTGAATATCCAGAACAGTTTGGTACCAATTAGGACCGGTAGGACGCATCACACGCGAACTGCCAAACATGAAGTTTACACCCATGCTGTTGAGTTTTTGAGAAACTTTGACCTTAGTCTTTTCCACTGGATCTTCCCTTCCAGGAGCATGTTGGAAATCGTAGTAGTGAATCCAGCCACCGGCTCTTTTGAGCGCTAAAAAAGCATATGGAAGGTATTCGAGGGCTTTTTCTGGCAATGGCATCAGAACACGGTCAGCGATTCCCTGCAATTGAGCTAAAATTACTTCTTTGGCGTCGCCTAGCAAGGGGAAGACACTTTTGCAGACTTCATTGATCTTAACGTTCTCGTCCATAAATTGAATGGCGATTGGGTTCATATCAATTGAATAAGTCTTAGTTTTACTTTGGGTTTTTGCGATTATTATGCTAAAACAGCCTACTCCTGCAAACATATTAACAACGGTCTCGCCTGAATTAACAAGTGAGGCAATCCGCAGGTGTTCGTAAGACAGTCGCGGAGAAAAATAGCATTTCTCAACATCAATCCTGAAAGTACATCCCGATTCTTTATGGCTTGTGATTTTCTTGTTCTCTCCCGCCAACAGTTTTAGTTCCCTTACTCGAAAATCTCCTGTAATACGGGTGATAGGAGTGAGAACTGTTCTTATGTTTTTGTTAACAACCATAATCTTTTTTGCAACGGTCTCCAGGTTTTGAACATTGTTATGTTTGATGATAGCAATGTCACCTATGATATCGAAAGAATTGTAAACTTTGCTCAACTCCTCTGAAGGCAGAACATCGGAAAGTCTATTTCGGAGCCGTTTTCTCAACTATTCATCCTCAATATCGGCAAGTATTGGAAATGTTTAAAAGCAAAATACTTTTCTTTGTAGGACAGGCGTTCCCAATGGAAAAATCAGGAATTGTTTATGAATGCATGAGATGCGGCTCAAGAGTGCCCTCTGAAGAATTAGAGTTACGTGGCGGAGAAACCAAATGTATCATCTGTGGTTACAGGATTCTAAAGAAGGTTAAGCCGCCAGTAGTTAAAAGGGTTAAATCGAAATAAAATGGAAAAACTCGTGTTTTACACGAGTAAATTTTGTTTTAATTTTTGTTTTTATTTAGTAGAAGTCTTGGTCTCCGAGTTTGCGCAGTGCTTTTCCTTTAATTTTCACTGAATCGTCAAAGAAGTCGTCAACGTCTTTTTCAACGGTCTTTCGTTTCACCGTTTCACCACAAATCGCTCCTGGCAGCATACGTCTCTTCATACACATCGAATAGGTACAGTTTGCTACGTTGCATTGTTCTTCGGTTTCTCTGCACCAAACAGTGTCTCGCCTATATAGTAGGGAGTTTTTTGCGCATTTAAAAGATTGACATGCTGGAGAACAAGCTTTTGATTGAGCCAACAGATACACCTCAATTGTCAAATCAAAATATGTATTTTTTGTTCAGGTCTCTATTTTCCTTTATGTTATTTGGAAACCATATAAACTTTTTTCTATTATAATGAGAAATTCAAGTTGCATTGGTGTGTTTGACTCGTCTTCGTCTGTAAACTTCTACGATAGCAAACAAGATTATAGCTATCAATATTATTAGTACCGTTATGAGTAAACTTGCTTGTATCAAAAGCGACCCTATAGAAATGTACTTGTCGATTTTTATCTGAACTGAAGTTGGCTGGTTAACGGTCAACGTTATCGCTTGGTAAGCGTCAATTGTTCCTGAGGCTTGAGCGATTATTTGCAAATTGCCGCCGATGATGCTTTTGAATGTTACTGTCCCATCACTCTGAGTTATAGCTGATAATTGTTCAGGTCCGTTTAATGTAACGTTAACGTTAGAAATTGGCGCACCGAAGAAGTCAACTACTTTCACCGAAAGCTGAATACCATATAGAGTGCATCGAATTTGTTCTTGGCTGTTGCTGAAAACTTGCACGTTTGTTTCATTGATTAAGGTATTGCCTTGGTAAACTCTTGCACGGTAGATCCCGAACGTAGCTTGAGTTGAGGCTGCACCGTTACTGTCGGTTGTGGCAGAGTAGAACAAGCCATTTGACAACTCGACTAGTTCAATGCGGGCTCCAGCGATTGCCTCTTGGTTGTTACCTACCACATTGAGGGTTAGGGTCTCGCTTGGACAAATTATGAAGACTTGTGTGGTTGCTTGAGTTGGAAGGTTGCTGACTGTGTTATTGGCTGCATTGAAGATTTGATCATATATTGAGGCGTCAATTGTGTAACTTGCTCCCGGCAAGGTCGAGTTTAACGTAAAGCTTCCTGAAGAGTCCGTTTGCCCTGAAGCGTTCCCCGTTTTTGGGCCGCCGCTAGTTTGATATTGGTATACTACGTTCAGGTTGACAAAGGGCATTACAATTCCGTTTGCGTTTTTTACAATGATTTTCACGTCAGTTAATTGGCATTGCAGACTAAACGTCGCATCTCCGCTGGTAGTTACGTTTGTTTCTCCAACATTAGCGCCATTCCAGAGGGCAGATAGAACCTGAGTACCTTTTTCAAGTTTAAAGTCTGCAATACCAGCTGAATCGCTTACTGCATTGTATACAGCATTAGTTGATGCATCTTGAGCCTGAACGGCTATTCCAGAGACAACCTCACCCGCAAGGTTTGTTGTTTGAACTGTTATAGCATAACCGGAAACTGTGAAAGTTTGTGAATCAGGTACTGATTTGGGGGTATTTTGTGGAGATATTTTTATAATGTAGTCGCCGATGTCAGCCTTTGAGGAAACTACCCAGGTTGTGCTGATTATACCGTCAACAGAGGCTGTTGCAGAAATGGTGTCGATTGGTGAGCTTGATTTAGCGCTTGTTATGGTGAGGGTTGCGGGTTCGTTAGACTGATAACCAGTAGCGCGTATTGTTACTGTTTGTCCTCGATGGTATGTTGTTGAATCGATGAAGTTCTCTGCGAAAGTATTTTGGGCAAGAGATTGAGATTGGTTAAAATATGCTGTGTATGTTCCAGCATAGTCGGTAAGTGAGCCGCTAGGCTGAAAACTGCTATCAGGAAAAGTTACCTGAGCGTTAACTGTGCCTTTTTCGTTAGGAGTTCCTAGAGATACTATTTTTGAGTATGTTGACCCGAGTGGACTGGGAAGCACAACAGAGACATTCGCGCTATATGAGGTTCCAGTTGGACTACCTGTGACACTAATGTTAAATGTTAAGCTATTTCCTTCTTGCACCGATGAAGGCACTGCATTTATTGAGTAGCCCGTTGAAACGGTAAAAGATTGGGTAGAATTAACGTTGATACCAACATCTCTAAGTATTAATGAGTAGGTGCCACTTGGCATTTCGGGAACCGTAAAGTTTGCATTAACATAATAACCCTCGGATGTTCCGCTGACGACGACGGTTTGACCCAAAATGATTTGGTAAGAGCTATTAGAATTGTAGATAGTTCCTTGGACAATTACTGTGGTGCCTACTGGTCCAGTTGTCGAAGTAGGAGTAACTTGGATAATGTTTACACCAAGATTAGTGTTCTGTGCATAAACTTCAAGAGGCGTAGCCACAGCTACAAACGCCATGAGGAATAGGATGGTAACTGCAATAATTTTCTTATTCAATCCAGTCGGCACTCCCTAAATAGTTAGGCATCATTACCTGATGCTCATGATTTAACTAAGAGATGATTTTAAACTTTACCATTCAAATGACACACAAAACTTTTAACCAATAAAAACAGGTCAAGGGGCCTCCAATATAGAAAATGAACTGTGTGCATAGGGATTTTTAAAAGAGTTTTTTGTAATGTTACAGAACCTTGGTGTAAACTTTGGAAAACAATGTCGCATCTCCTCTTTTAGGTGCGCTCAAGAAGCAAAAATACCATTTAATCGGAAGCCATTCAGCAGTCAAGAGATGCAAGTGGCTCTACGAATCTATAGTAAACGGTAGATCATGCTATAAGCAGAAGTTTTACGGAATCCAATCCCATCGATGCATACAGATGACACCGTCGCTCTATTCTTGCACGCAACAGTGTCTGTTTTGTTGGAGGGCACAAAGTGGAGACTTAGAAGTTAAATGGGACGAGATGAAAAATCCAAATAAAGACACACCAGAGGAAATTGTTCAAGGATGTTTAAAGGCTCAAGAAAAAATCTTAACTGGATACAAAGGCAATGAGAAAACGGATTGGCGCAAATTCCAAGAAGCCCAAAGACCCAAACAAGTTGCAATAAGTTTGACCGGGGAACCAACGCTCTATGAGCCCCTAGGCGAGTTAATTCGCATCTTCCATCAGAAAGGCTTAACAACATTTTTAGTTTCTAACGGTACACTACCATCTAAACTATCAAAACTAAGCCAAGAACCCACTCAACTCTACGTTTCACTTTGTGCTCCAAACGAGCAGGTTTACAAGCGAGTCTGCCGCCCCTTATTCCCAAATGCTTGGGCAAAAGTGAACGAAACCCTAACTTTACTGAAAAGTTTCCGCTGTCCAACTGTGATTCGCACCACTTTGGTTAAAGAACACAACATGGATTTGGTCGATGAGTATGCTAAACTCGCTGAGAAAGCTAATCCTACATATATTGAAGTGAAAGCGTACATGCATATTGGTTTTTCAAATCTTCGTTTAGGTTTTGACCGTATGCCTATGCATTGTGAAGTCAAGGATTTCGCAGCCCAATTATCAGAAAAGACGGGGTATAAGCTTATCAATGAGGCGCCAGAAAGCAGAGTTGTTTTGTTGAGCAGGCTTGACAAGCCAATTCAGGTTGGAACTGCTTAAGTCTCTTGAGCTTTTTCTTTTTGATTTTAAACATTCTAACTGCTACTGAAAACCAAGATACTAACTACTCTTAAAAGGGCTCCAAATATGTGCCCCTAAGAAGACAGCATGTTTCCCTTTAAAAGTGGAAATGCAATTTTTGTCAAAGTAAGCTTTGCTTTGGGCGACAGTAAGTTGCTAGTTGAAAAATGGACATAACCTCAACAGCCATAATCAAAAAGCATTAGATTTTTTTAAGAAATTAAAATAAGCAACCCAACACCAATTCTATGTTGGGTGCAGTTTTGGCCTCTTTAGAAACAGTTATCCAAGAAGTAAAAAGCGAACTTATGCAGAAGAACCAGATTCGCGAGGATACACATGAGAGCATGCGAAAAGCTACCAGCTTATCCAAACAGGCAATTCTGCTTATACACCAAAAAAGATTTGACGATGCCGAAAAAATGGTTGCGAGCGCCAAAGAAAAAATCTTGAGCCTTCAAGAACAGGCTAAAAAATTTCCTGAAATTATTTATGGCGGCATGCTTAGCGCGGCATTTCAAGAGTATTCAGAAGCGAATATCTTCTTGTTATTAGTTCGCGAAGAACGATTTGTCACACCAGCGGAAATTAATGTGCCCTCTGTAGATTACGTTTTGGGTTTAGCAGATGTGATAGGTGAATACAGGCGTTTGGCGTTGGACAACTTACGAGAAGGCGAAGTTGAAAAAGGAGAAAAATGTCTTGAAATCATGGATCAAGTCTTCATCCAATTATTAGCTCTTGATGAGGCTTACATGCTCGTTCCAGGGCTAAGACACAAATCAGATATTGCAAGAAGAATCATCGAGTCCACAAGAGGCGACATCACGTTGGAAGTGCGCAGAAAATCGCTTGAGGACCAGCTAA